>Ga0209139_10000134_pt1 | contig 22394 bp, 23 predicted proteins | sample BogFormECP14_OM3_FD_188246 | JGI IMG/M metagenome (GOLD analysis project Ga0209139, IMG submission 188246) | Bog forest soil microbial communities from Calvert Island, British Columbia, Canada - ECP14_OM3 (SPAdes) (version 2) | ecosystem: Environmental > Aquatic > Freshwater > Wetlands > Bog ...
TGGAATCCTCCAAAGCCAAAACCACGTAATGCGCCGCCACCGAAAGCAAATAAAGCAGAAAGCCGAGCCCAAACAGAACCGGAACTTGCGGCGCGAACCGTTCATCCAGTCCTCGAAACTCCGGAAACTGCGCCAGCCCATAAGCCAGCAACCGCGCCAGTTCCACCCACAAAAAGCTGATAATTACGGCCGCGACAAGGTGCGTCATCCGGGTGCGCATGACAGGCGATCGTCGCAGCGGCGCCGCCTTGCACGTGTACCACGCAGAGAGACACACAAACTGATACACGAGACAGAGCGGTAGGATCAGCACGGTGGCATCGCGCCAGCCGAGTTTGCCCGGCACAGCCATCAAAGCAATAAGGATTCCCGCCAGCGGCGACCACGCCGACAGATAAATCGCGTAGCGGCTAATCGGTTTGAGGAGTGGGTGCATAACCGCGAATCAGTTCGAAATCTCTACGCCGCCAAAAACAACCACACCCGTGATGATCAGCGTCTTTCTCTTTGTGCCATCGGGGAGTTTCGCCTGGCGAGTCCGATCCTCCAAACCTCCGAACATCGGAACGCTCTTCGAGTGCACGTACCACGTGTCCGGCACGCGAATCTCCACGCCCCCGAATACACAAGCAATTTCGAGCACGGCCTCGTCGTCGATATCCGCCTCACGAAAATCCAGCTCCACGCCTCCAAAAATCGACGTAACTTTCCCTGCCTGGAAATGCCGCCCGCCGTATTGCCGTTCGCAGCTGCCGAAAACGGCCACCGCCGTAAGCGAAGTATCCGAATCGGCGCTGGCGTCGATAACTTGCTGGCGGAAGGCCTCCGCGGCGCCGGGCTTCGTCCAATCCACCCTATCCTTAATGCGATCTTTAATGCGGCTCTTTAGGCGCACCACGCCGCGCGTTTCCAGCGACCCCCAGATCAAGAGCACGCCGATCGCAATAATGGCCAGCGGCCAAAGATCCGCGAAACTCAAGTGAATAAGCCCCAACTTGTTCACCTGCAGAAGAATTCCTGCGATGATCAGCACGATCCCGAAACCGCGCCCCGATTGCGTCGTGATGTTCATCACGCCGACCACCACCAGGAGTAACGGCCAGAAGCGGTACACCTCGCCAAACGGCAGGATGTTCATGTGGTCCAGCAGCAACGCGACGCCGACGCCGACGATGAGGAAACCCCAAATGAGGCCCCAGCGGGAATCTCCCGGTCCCACCAGCATTACCTTCGGGCCCTTTATGTCTTGCTGCTCATCCTGGCCCATCAACGATCTCCTTTGACGGAAATGGCGAAGCTCCGTTCGCCCGCCGCGGCCCCTGCGGAACGTGCACTCAAAACAACCGTTCCAATCACGATGGCAACAACCGCCGTGAATAATACCAAGATACGCCAGACGAGTGAGAAGTAGTCCAACTGGTGGAACGCTATTTCGCGCGCTGCGTTCAGAAACGATAAACCGAGCGCCGGCACCAGGGAGACCAGCCCGTCCTGGAGCCTCCTGGCCAGCTGTTCGATAGGTTGGACGAGGACCGAGAGGTCGGCAAACAAGGCCACGAATCCTAGAGCCACCAACGATATGCCCAAATAACCCCGGCGTTCGTATCCAGCATGTAGTCGCGTTGCCATGCTCGCCTCCCAATCGGGCAATTTGTCTGCCCACGAATGAGGTTAAGCAGTGGCTCAAAAGGCCGCACTTGCTTTTCGGCGAACACGCCCGTCCTACCGGCCAGTGGCGGCTTGCGTCGGCAGAAACCGCCACCGCAGGCGGGCCCTGTAGCGGGGGCTGGTTTACCCTGAGCCGCGAAGCGCAGCTGAGCGGCGAAGGGCCCGCGCGCTCTTTCTCGCGGCCGCGATACTACCCCCGCTTGCAAATTCGCCCGATTCACCGTAGGGTATGCGCACCAGTCAGCGATGTTCCTCACCCCTTAAAGCCGAAAAAGTCTGTCGGCGAACGGAGATGGTCTTGCAAATGGAAAATTCACGCGCTCGACGCAGCGAACGCTGGCGCTGGCTTCTCTATGTAGCCCTCGCGTTAGCAGGTGGTCTGCTCACGTTCGTTGGGGCACGCGCGCAGCAAAAGGCCACCGACGACGCCACCTTTCGCAAACTGATTGACGGCTATTGCGCAGCCTGGAGCACGGGAAATCCGGACAACGCGGCCAAATTCTATGCCAAGGAAGACGGCTTGGTGTTCTATGACATCACTCCGTTTTCCTATCACAGCTGGAAGGACTATCACGACGGCGTCAAGGCCGCCGTTTTGGACAACATGGCCAGCGGCTCCCTCACCGCGGGCAAGGATTTGAAGGTTCACCGGCGCGGCACGATCGCGTGGACCATCGTTCCCATGCATTTTTCCGAAAAAACAAAAGACGGTAAGACTGTAGAAACAGATATCCGGTACACGGGAATTTGGGAGAAGCACCCCTCTGGATGGCTATTGGTTCATGAGCATCTTTCGGCGCCACTGGGCGGCAATTAAGACTTAGGAAGGCTTGGGAGCGGGCGCGTTGAGCCCGTGTAAGACCGATGTTTAAGACACTGCGGTACTACTGGAACGTCGCACGCGGGTATCGCCTGAATCCTTGGAAGAGCCCTTACTTGCGTTGGCGGTTCGAGACCTTTCTCGGCAAGGAAGCGGCAAACATGGACGCGCGCAAATTCTTCCGGCTCTCCTGGAAATATCGCTCGAACATGATGAGTTTCGTTGATTGGGCCGCGGAGCGCCAGCGTGTGCAGCGACACGTTCGCCGTCACGCCTGAAATTGACGTCGACAAGTTCCTTCCTGTTTTTCTCACCGTCCGCGTCAAGCGCACAATTCGGCTTTTAGATCCGAGCGTAGGCGTATCATTTAGAGGGAAGGAGGATGCGTCCTTGAGCGAACTCAAGATCCTCCAGAAAAACGATACGCTCCACGAAGGGCTCTGGTGGGAGCCCGAAGCCAACGGCCGCGTTCATTGCTACCTCTGTCCTCGCCATTGCCACATTCATTCCGGCCAATCCGGCTTCTGCTTCATTCGCGTCAACCAAGGCGGAAGACTCTATAGCCTCGGCTACGGCGCCCCGGGGGCCTTGCAAGTCGATCCTATCGAAAAGAAACCCCTCAACCATTTTCTCCCCGGGACTCGCGTCTTCAGCTTGGGAACGGCCGGCTGCAACATGGGCTGTTTCTTCTGCCAGAACTGGGACATTTCGAAATCGCGCCAGGATCAAGTGCGTTCCCAGCACGTAGCTCCCGAAGACGTTCCGCTGCTGGCACTCCAGCACGGCTGCGATTCTCTGGCGTTCACCTACAACGAGCCGACGATCTGGGGCGAATACGTCATCGATATCTGCAAGGCTGCGAAGCAATACGGCCTGAAAACGGTCATGGTCTCGAACGGCTACATCACCTACGAGGCCTTCCACGACATCTACGATCACATCGACGCCGCCAACATCGACTTAAAAGCCTTCACCGAAAGTTTCTACGGCAAAATCACGCTCACGCACTTGCAACCGGTCCTCGAAACTCTAGAATGGCTGAAAAAAGAGACGAATGTCTGGTTCGAGATCACCAACCTGATGATTCCGACGCTGAACGACGATCCCTCCGAAACCCGCAAACTCTCCGAATGGATTCTGACGCATCTAGGCCCGGACGTCCCGCTACACTTCACCGCCTTCCATCCCGACTTCAAGCTGCAAGACAAGCCCCGCACGCCACCTGAAACTCTCCACCGTGCCCGCGCCATCGCCCGCGAAACCGGCCTTCACTACGTCTACGAAGGAAATATCTACAGCGACGGCGCCAACACCACATGCCCAAAATGCAGCGAACCGTTAATCCGCCGCAAGTGGCACGAGGTTTTAGAGAATCGCCTGGTCGAGGGCGCCTGCCCAAAGTGTTCGCTGATCATCCCAGGTGTGTGGGAAAAACCTGCACCCGCGTTGTTCAGCGAGGCCCGCAGCCGAAGGCCAGCAGGAAACTACGATCACCTGAATTTATAATTTTCCGCGCATGACACGTAGCGCACGCAGGGCGGAGTCCCCGCAGCCCTGCGGCTTTTCGCCAACCGACACTCTGCCATCGAACGAATCTGAAACTATTTTTCCTACGGGTGATACGTATAAAACCCCGGCCCCACCCGCATCCCATGATGCCAAGCCGCTGGCAAAACCCACCACACCAACGTCCCCAGAATCGCCTGCCCCACGGTAAGCGGAATGATGTTGCGCTCCCGGGAGAAAAGCCAACTCATCACGATTCCACCAACAAGCGTCAACGGCACCAGCACCGGATTAGGCCAATGAAGCCCAGCAAAAATGACACCAGCCACCGCCGCGACAAGGCGAGGAGACTCCAGCGCATAAAGCAACCGGTTCGTCAGATAAGAGTTCAACGCAACCTGCTGCAACAAGCAAAATGCGAAGTAAGAAAAGAATCGCCACGGCTCGGCCACATGAAGCGGCAACCGGTGGTAGGCTCCAGACCACAATCCCACCATGCAAGTAACAAAAACCAACGCAGCGTAAATCAGCAGCCCCTGCCGTGTAGCGGGCCAAAGATTGTCGGCCCGCCAGCCCAGAGTCTTCGCGGTATCTCCGTGCACAAGCATGCTCACGACCAGCCAAATAGGAAAGATGATCCACGAATAGGGTTTCGCCGCTTGAAGGTCCCAGATATACCAGGCAATATATCCGGTCAATGCAAGCGCCTCGATAGCCGTCAACACCCGCCAATTAATGTTCGACATCGGCCCCGGGCGCAAAGAGAGATACTTCGTCAGCTCCGCCAGTCTTCAGCAGGCGCAGCGTGCTCTCGAACAACTGTTCGATCTCCGCCTCGCTCGCAAGTTTCGGCGCCAGCAGTTTCTCGAGATCGAAATCAGGGAATCCGCGCCCCCTGATAATTGGCGCCAGCGATGCCCGCAACTCTTTCGAACTAATCACACCCGCCGCTTGAACCTCCTCAAAAACAGCTCTCCGCACTGGGTCCAGAAAATCATTCGGATGCAAGAGGCGGCAGATTTCCAGTCGCGTGCCCGGCTTGACCAGTACAGAGCACAGCAAGCGCAAAGTATTGCGCTCCGTTCGCTCGCGGTCAGGCACGTCCATTAGCGATTTCATTTTCGCTTTCATATCATCACGCCCGCAGAAAACTACCTCGTATCTCCGGCCAGACTTTGATCATCTTAGTAGAGAGATTCATCCCTGATGAGATGATAGTGAGTACACCGAGGTTGCGTGAAAGAAGTCGCGCGCTTGAGAGTCTCGATATGGAACAGAAGCACAGAGTCGTCATCCTGGGTGGCGGATTCGGCGGTCTGAACGCCGCGCTAAAGCTGAAACGCGCGCCTGTTGACGTCACGTTAATAGACCGTCGCAATTTCCATCTTTTCCAGCCGCTCCTCTATCAGGTCGCCACGGGCTCCTTGTCACCCGGCGAGATCGCCGCGCCGTTGCGGGGTGTTTTAAGCTCGCAGAAAAACGCCCAAGTCCTCCTCGGCGAAGCCGCGGATATCGAACCCGCCGCCAAACAGGTCATTTTGCGCGACGGAACCGCGTTCCCTTACGATTCGCTCATCGTCGCCACTGGTTCCAAAACTTCCTACTACGGCAATGACCAATGGCGCGAGTGGGCGCCCAGCTTGAAGTCCGTCGAAGAGGCCACCGCCATCCGCCACAAGATCCTCTATGCATTTGAATGCGCCGAGCGCGCGACAACCGAAGACGACGCACGCGCATGGCTAACCTTCGTGATCGTAGGCGCAGGCGCAACCGGAATGGAACTGGCCGGCGCCCTCGGCGAGATCGCCACGGAAACCCTGAAGAATGACTTTCGCCACATCGACCCGCGCGATGCTCGCATCATCCTGATGGAAGGCGGCCCGCGAGTGCTAAGCGCATTTCCCGAGGACCTTTCGGCAAAAGGGGAGAAGCTGGTCACGAAGCTCGGCGTGGAAGTGAAAAAGAATGTGATGGTGACGTCGATCGACGCCGACGGCGTCACCTATAAATCCGGCGACGAATCAAAACGCCTCCGCGCAAAAACCGTTCTGTGGGCCGGAGGCGTCACCACCAACGAGTTCGGCAGAAGGCTTGGCCAACGCACCAAAGCCGAAACGGACCGTAGTGGCCGCATCAAAGTGAATCCTGACCTTACTGTCCCCGGTTACCCCGACATTTTCATCGTCGGCGATCTCGCTCTATCACTCGGCAAAAATGGCAAGCCGCTGCCCGGCGTCGCGCAGGTCGCCATTCAAGGCGGAGCCTACGCCGCAAAAACAATCCGCGCCCGCGTGAAAGGGAAGAGAGACACCAAACCATTCCGCTATTTCAACAAAGGCGACATGGCCGTCATCGGCCGCGCCGCCGCTGTGGCCGACATTTTTGGCTTTCACCTCGCAGGCCTGTTCGCCTGGCTCACCTGGCTCTTCATCCATCTCATCTACATCGTCGAATTTCAAAGTCGTGTCCTGGTCTTCGTTCAATGGGGCTTCGAGTACCTCACCTTCAGTCGCGGCGCCCGCCTCATCACCGGCGACGCCGCCACCGACTCCCTCGACAAACCCACCACCGTCAGCAACGTCCACAACATCGGCGACGGCCACTAAAGCCGAAACTCATCGGTGCGCCTTAAGTTGCCACCCTATCGCGGAGGTCGCCGGCTATGTAGTTCGCGGCACGCAATGCTAGAATCCACGATTCGCGAGGTGAGCGGTGACGATGCGCATTCGCGGTTTTGTCTCGCAAAGACGAGCGGCCAACGCGGTTGTATGCTCGGCCGCGGCAGCGCTGCTTTTCGTCGCAGCAACAAATTCCCCAGCGCAGCAGCAATCTGCTACGCCAGACCCCGCCATCGAGCGGGGGCACAAACAGTTCGAGCAAGCTTGCGGTTTCTGCCACGGCCCCGATGCAACCGGAGCTCGCGGCCCTGACCTCGTACGTTCGCCGCTTGTGGCACATGACGTGAAGGCCGACCTCATCGGCGACGTGATTCGCCACGGCCGACCGGATAAAGGGATGCCAGCGTTGCCTCTTAGCGACGCGCAAATTAGCGATATCGCCGCCTTCCTCCACGCGCGCGCCGCCACAGCGCTCCATTCCAGCGGCATCCCGCGCGGCTACCCAATCGAAAAGCTGCTCACCGGCAACGCCGACGCCGGAAAAGCATTCTTTAACGGCCCCGGCCGTTGCAATACGTGCCATTCCCCGACCGGCGACCTGGACAAAGTCGCCACCAAACACTCCCCCGTCGACCTCGAAGCCCGCATGCTCTATCCCGACACTCGGCACAGCGCCGTCACCTCTACCGTGATGATCACGTTGCCGTCTGGCGAGCGACTCAAGGGTCCGTTGGTCCACACCGACGACTTCATGATTTCTATGCGCGACGCAGCTGGGTGGTATCGCTCCTTCTCACGCGATGCGGTGAAAGTAGAAGTGCAGGATCCGCTCGCGGCGCACCGTGACATGCTCGGGACGCTCACGCAGGCCGATATGCACAACCTCTTCGCCTATTTGGCAACGTTGAAGTAGGAGATCAGCAGCAACATTAGATGAGAGGAGCCGGAATGCCTCTTCACTTCCGCGAAGGAATCAAGGTCGCGCGGGCAACTAGGAATCAACGTGGCGCTCCGTCGAACCCCGCGTTCGTCATCGCAAAGAGAACGATCGCGGTCCTCTCGCTCGCGCTCTTCCCGCTAACGCTGCACACGCCTCCCGCTTTATCTCAAGCACTAGATCCTGCCGCGCTGCTCAAGCCCGCTACCGACACCTGGCCCACGTACAACGGCGACTATTCCGGCAAGCGCTTCAGCACACTCGACCAAATCAACGCCACCAATATCAATTTGCTCACGCTGGCATGGGTCTTTCAGACGCGCGCCGGCACAATCAAATCGACTCCCCTCGAAGTGAACGGTATCCTCTACTTCTCCGTGCCGGATAACGTCTGGGCCGTCGACGCCCGCTACGGCCGCACCATCTGGCACTACGAACGCAAGTCCGAAGGCGACCACATCGGCCATCGCGGCCTGGCGATGTACAAAAATTGGCTCTACTTCACCACGCCCGACGCCCACCTCGTCTGCCTCGACGCCAAAGACGGCACCGTCCGCTGGATCGTTGAGCTCGCCGACCCCAAGCTCGAGTACTTCTCGACGATGGCGCCACTTGCGATCCGCGATCACATCATCGTCGGCGTTTCCGGCGACGTCACCGACATCCCCGGCTTCCTCGAATCCATCGACCCCGAAACCGGCAAAATCCAATGGCGCTGGAACACCGAGCCAGCCCCCGGCGAACCCGGCTCCGAAACCTGGCCCAAAGAAAGCGACGCCATTCTCCACGGCGGCGGCATGACCTGGATGACTGGCACCTACGACCCCGACCTAAATCTTCTCTACTGGGGCACAGGCAATCCCAATCCAGTCCTGGCCGGCGAAGGCCGTCCCGGCGACAATCTCTACACCTGCTCGGTCGTCGCCCTCAACCCTGACACCGGCAAGCTAGTCTGGTATTTCCAACCCTCTCCGCACGATGTCCACGACTGGGACGCCGTCGAAACCCCGATCCTCTTCGACGCCGCCTTCAAAGGCAAGCCCCGCAAGCTCCTGGCACAAGCCAGCCGCAACGGCTTCTTCTTCGTGCTCGATCGCACCAACGGCGAGCATCTCGTCACCGCCCCGTTCATCGACCAAACCTGGGCAAAGGGAATTGACTCGAAAGGGAGGCCAATCGCCAAGCCGGAGGCGACAGCAAGCCCCGATGGCGCGCTCGTCGAACCCGGTTCAGACGGTTCCACGAACTGGATGGCGCCAAGCTTCGATCCGCAGACCGAACTCTTCTACGTCAACGCCCGCCGCCTCTTCAGCGTTTACTACAACACCGTCAACGGAAAACCGGAAGGCTGGGGCGGACGCGACCGCAACCTCTGGGCCAACTCCACGCTGCGCGCGCTCGACTACCACACCGGCAAAGTAATCTGGAACCACGAACTAGGCGACTCGGAGACCCTGGCGGGCATTCTCACAACAGCAGGCCACCTACTCTTCACCGCTGACAACTCCGGCAATCTGCTAGCCCTCGATCCCGCCACCGGCAAAACTCTATGGCATCTGAACGCCGGCGGCCGCATGGACGCCTCGCCCATGACCTACCAACTCGATGGTCGGCAATATCTCCTCTTTGCCGTCCAGGACCTTCTCTACGCCTTCGCACTACCGCCGGTGCCGCCGCACTGAGCGTTCAACGGAGGTCCAATAAACTACTCCCGCCAGAGTTCGCGTAGCGGCGATAACTCGCGGTGATCGCATGCGAACAGCGTGGGACTTTTCGCGATTTGGTCTGCCGGCGATGGGGTCCTACGAGCATCTCCTGCTCAGCTCGGATGGACACGCCCTCGCTCGTGCGCCAGGCGTCAGGTTTGCCGTTTTACTTCGGAGCGGCCGGGCTTGTCTGGGTCGGAGCCTCGGTGTCAGCGGAATAGATCATGATCTGGACGGTTCCCCAACCGGAGTCCGGAGTCGTGCCCTTACCCTTGCCAAGGCCCATGGTCTTGAGCTGGCTGTCGTCGAAAGAAAAATTACCTACCAGGTAGTCTCTGACGACCATCGCGCGAGCCTGCGTGAGCACCAAATCCTTTTGCGCATCTCCCGTCATACCCGTTGAAACCACCACCACGGCCACTCCAAACTCCGTGTCAGCCAGGAACTGTCCAGCGGTCCGCAGTGCTTTCTGATTTTTTGGTTTTGCCGTATCTACCGATTCGAAAAGCTGTTTCGAATCGAAAGTGAACTCCTTGAGAGGAGCACTTTCTGGAAGCTTCGTGATTTCGTTTTTCCCCAGATCGGCCGAGTCTTCGTAACCGCGCTTCTTGAAGTAGCCGCGCACCAGGAAATTTGACTTCATGGCTTCCATATTCTCTTCGAAGGCCGTAACCCCGGCCTGCGCATGGTCGACGGTTTTGTGCAGTCCCACGGTCGTTTGTTCCAGTTGAGTGTACATCTGCTTGTCGTTGACGAGCGCCCCTACGGTTCCCTGACCCTGATTGATTTTCCCGCTGATCGAGCTCAAATTGCCGGCGACGACCTTGACATTGTCCAGCGCCTCCTGGCTAGTGTCCAGAATGCCGTCGGCTTTCTTCATAAGGTCCGCTATAACCAACGGCGGTTCGCTCGCCAGTATGTCGTCCTCCTTTACATTTTGCGCTTGAGCCGAACCAAAGGAGATCGAGACATATTCGTTCCCCAAAAGTCCCTCAGTTTCGATGGACGCCACGGAATCTTTCTTGACGATATCGTGCGTCGACGTCTGCAGATCCATCACCACGGTGATTTTGTCCGTAGGCTTGCTGGGCAAATCGATTTCGCGCACCGTACCAATATGCACACCGCCGATGCGCACTTCCGCCCCTGAATCGAGACCCACAACTGTGGCAAACTGTGCCTTCAATCGGTAAGTGGAGCTAAACAGATACTGCCTGCTCCCGATGATGAACACTCCCGCCGCCAGAATCGCCAGCGTCGCAATGATGAAAGCCCCGAGTCTCGCTGCCCTGGACATATTCGCTCCCTAACCGTCTCGCTTCATGAATTCCGAGACAAACGTGTTATCGCTCTTCTCCAGCTCGCTGAAACTGCCTTCGATCAACACTCTTCCGTGATGAAGCAGTGCGATACGGTCCGCAATCGTTTTCGCGCTATGCAAATCGTGAGTGACCACGATTGATGCCATGTCGTGCTCCTCTTGCAACTTCAAAATCAATTCATCGATTTCTCCCGAGGTGATCGGGTCGAGCCCGGCCGTAGGTTCATCGAGCAACAAAACCGCTGGCTCCAATGCCAGCGCGCGTGCCAATCCCACCCGTTTTTGCATACCGCCCGAAATGTCGCTCGGCATTTTCTTGAGGTCGCCTTCCATGCCCACGCTCGCGAGCAATTCCTTGACGCGACCCGTTCGTTCCCGTTCCGTCATTTTTGTGTGACGTGCCAGGGGAAAGGCAACGTTCTGCTCGACTGTCAGCGAGTCGTACAGCGCGGCATGCTGAAACAAGAACCCCATTTTCTTTCTGACTTCATTCATGGCGTCGATAGCGAGCTCACCAATCTCGCGGCCCTGCACCCAAATCGAGCCCGAGTCCGGTTTTTGTAGTCCAATGATTAGCTTGAGCAGAACACTCTTGCCCGTACCGCTGCGTCCGAGCATGGCCAAAGTTTCGCCGCTCTTCACCGTCAGATCGATTCCGTCCAACACGATCTGGCTTCCGAAGGACTTATACAGTCTTCGCACGATCACCGCGGCCGAGTCACTCTTCTCGCCGATGTGCGCAGCCGCGAAATTGCCGGCGCTCTCCTCCGCTCCAAGCAAAACTTCCTGACCCGTGGCGTCCGTCATGGGAAGAACACCAGAATTAGCTTCACGAGGATGACGTCCGCCAGAATGACGAACAACGAAGACAACACTACCGAACTCGTAGCCGAAAGCCCCACGCCCTCCGTGCCGCCCTTCGTGCGCATTCCCTGAAAACAGCCGATCAACCCGATGATCAAGCCAAATATGGCGGTCCGGAACGTGGGCGCGAGGAAGTCGCTGAAAGTAGCCCGATGGAATCCCTGATTAAAAAATTTGTGAAAAGAAATGGGGTCGGCCAAGGTATCCGCGACCCAGCCAAACAACACCCCGCAGAAGTCCGCGGCGATCGTCAACAACGGAAGCATCAACATGCAAGCCACAATCCGCGTGAACGCCAAATATTTATAAGGATTTACTCCCGAAGCTTCGATGGCATCGATCTGCTCGGTAACCTTCATCGACCCCAGTTCAGCGCCGATGCCCGCTCCAACTCGGCCCGCCACAACCAGGCCGGTCACGATCGGGCCCGTCTCGTGAATGATCGAGAACACGAGAGCCGCGGGAAGCATTGACTTCGCTCCGAACCGAACCAGGCTGCTCCGGCTTTCCAAAGAAAGGACGGCGCCGATCGCCGCGCCCGCCAGTGCCACCAGCGGCAACGATTTGGAACCTATCTCGTCCAGCTGCCGCATCAGCTCGCGACCCTCAAACGGCCGGCGGAATGCCGACCGCAGGACCTGCCACGTAAAGAATCCGAGTTCTCCAAGCCACTCTAGAAACAGATTGATCACATCGACAACATAACGAATCGGCTGCGGCACGTAAGACCGCGCCGGTTCCGTGTCCTGGCTAATCAAGCGGTGGGGAATACTGGCGTTTTGGCTCACGTTTTGTGCTCAGTTACACTCAAAGCGGTAATGCACCGTGTCGTCCCAGAAGGCTTCCGCCAATGTGTAACGCGCTCCCGTCGTGACGGTCGCGATCGCAAGACTGGACCCGGGTCGCTCTCCATACGCCTCGGACTACTGCCCCATTCCGGCGGAGTTTTGTCCGCCTGATCTATTCCGGCAGTCAACGCCGCTTCCACGATAGGATATGGTCCAAACGCACCTAAAACATACGTGAGGTGCCTCATTTTCTCTGCCGAACGGCTGTAGACGAATTTCGTCTCCGGGTTGTCTATCGTCGCCGAAGAGGGGAGGTCTACGCCGGAAGACGAGTCTCTTGCGCCAGCGCTGGATTGAGATCTGCCTGCGGGAGCCGACGATCCTAGCCCTGTCATCGCGAACCGCACAGTAACGAACCGGAGCGATTTCATCCGAAATTCTCCCCTTGCCTGGACTCTCCTTGGTGCGATTCGAGGATGCCCGCAGCTTTCGGCCAGAAAGGGGAACCGGGATCCTGCACAGTCAGGAATATCACCTAGCGAGCTGAGCTGTCTGTCCTAAAGAAGACAGGAACCCGCTGATGTCTCCGTGATCGCTATTCACTGGGGATCGCTGAAGATTTGCGCCGAGCAGCTCGCCAACGTCATTTCGCTCGAAAACTCATCGAAAGAGCGTGGCTTATATTAGAGGCTTCGTTCTGCACGGATGTCGGAACCTCTCCAAGAGGAGACCAACGGAAGAACCGCGCGTCGCACTTTACGCAGCGAAATGGTCTTACGAAAACCATGGTCAGAAGTATTCTCTCCGCGAACCCTCTTCGTCGCGACCGACAAATCCTCCGAGTCTTGCACTCTGGACAGCCCTTCATTGTCGTTCTCCTAACGCCACCTCTGGATCCGAGCCACTCGCCCATTTTGTCCCGAAACGAAACCTTCCTCTGTTTCGTTTTGAACACCCTCCCGCATTAGCCGGTAGCTCCCGGCCCTCCACGTTTTCTCCGGCCGAATGTTCAAAGCGGTACAGACTCCGCTGCCCCAGCAGCTTATTTTGAACTATAGGGGTCAACCTCCTGGTCGCTCACCCGAATTGCCGTGAGCTCCCTCGGTTGGCGGAGTGTGCTTCCATGTCTAGCCTGGCCCAGAACAATCTGCGATCTGATCTGGCGAGTTCCCGCGCGGAGAGCAGGGTGTCGCACAAACGCCATCCGCTTCGCGTTCTTTTCGTCCATCGCGATGCAGAGGTCGTAGACAGCTGTCTCGAAGAACTCAAAAAAGCCCAATTCACCGTGAACGCCGACTTCGTTTTGAACCTGGCGCAGTGCGGCGAACAACTTCATTCCCAATCCTATGATGTGGTCGTTGCCGAATATCCTTGCCCGAGTTTGAAAGGCTCGCAGTCGTTGCAAGTCCTTCATAAGAAGTTACAGGAGACCCCGCTGCTGTTTGTCGCCAGCGCCATGCGCAGTGAGTCGATCGCCCAGCTCGCGGCCGATGGCGCCTTCGACTACGTCGAGCGCGATCACATCGCTCAGTTGCCTATGGCCGTGCGTCAGGCCCTGAACGAAAAGAGACTCCGCGAGGAGTTGGAAGAAACTCGGAAGGCGTTGCGGCATTCGCAGTCGCTGTATCGCGCGCTCGTGGACAATCCCTCCTACGGAATATACCGGTGCAACGCGGCAGGCAAAACCATGGACGTAAATCAGGCCCTACTAACCATGCTCGGTTACGCAAGCAAAGATGATCTTCTGGCAGCTAGTCATACGGCGGAATTTCTTTCCGACCTCGGCCAGGGTTCACTATTGGCGGGGCGCATTCCCGAAGGGACGCGAATCGAACCGGTAGAAACGGAGTGGAAGCGGAAAGACGGATCGAGTCTGAAGGCCAGGTTGAGCGGTCGAGGCGTTTACGACGACGACGGAAAGTTTTCCGGGTATGAAATCATCGCCGTGGACGTAACCGAGCAGCGCTCCCTCGAAGATCAACTGCGCCTTCAGGCTTCGAGCGATTCGCTAACGAGCTTGGCCAATCATCGCCGCCTGTTCGAAGTGCTGCACATGGAAATCTGCCGCTCCAACCGAACTAGTAGGGAATTTTCTCTTGTATTGCTGGACCTCGATGGCCTGAAACAAATCAACGACCTCTTTGGCCATCTCACGGGTGACCGGGCCATTTGCCGCCTCGGGCAAATTCTCAGAGACTGCAGCCGCTCAATCGACACCGCAGCCCGCCACGGTGGAGATGAGTTTGCTCTGGTGTTACCGGAAACGGGGATCGCTGCCGCCACGCTTGTCGCACAGCGCATTTGCGATCTTCTCGCCGGAGAAGCCGAAGCGCCTGGACTCTCGGTGAGCATCGGAATCGCCAGCCATCCGAAGGACGCCGAAACCATCGGCGCGCTTATCTACGCAGCCGACAGAGCCCTCTATGCCATGAAAGACAAGCGGCCGATAGCTGCTCGCGCCAGCCCAAAGGCGCTCGAAAACGTAAATCACTCCGCGGGGAGAAAATCCAATGGATGAACATCGTTTCCGTCAACGCGAAAGTCGAAGGATGTCCTCTCAGCCTCTTGGCGCGGAAGATCAAGTACAATACCTCCTGGCCGCGGAAGAACAAATACTCCGGTCCATTGCCGTTCGGGCGCCCATCCCAGAAATTCTGGATGGTATCTGCACCACCCTCGATTGCCAGATCGGCAGCATCGTTTCTCTGATTTCTGTCCCGGGGGACGATGTGGCGAGCATTGCTGCAATGGAGCGCAACGCATCACTCTTTGGCCTGCATATTTTCTTTTCTGGCAACATCCTTGACGACAGTGGTTTGAAGCTTGGCACCCTGGAAATGTTATGTTGCACCGCACGTGAGCCTTCCTCCGAAGAGCTTCAATGGATTGAACGTGCTGCTTGTCTGGCCGCGGTTGCCTTGAAATGTGCTGCGAAGCCGAACGATCCATCCATTCGCCGCGTGCCTAAAGACGGAGCGGCGCGAGAAAACGCACCTGGATGGCCGGCGTTCGTGAACTAACGTTCAGGTACGCCAAACCTCGTTCGACTCATAACTCCAGTCTTCTGTGCTGCGCTTCGCCGATCGAACCATCCCGGTTTGCATCGCTCGTGGAACACAACGCTTAGAAGCGAATTATTGATCTGCAGCCCGCCGTTGTATTTGATGAACCCCAGCTTCCTGAATTTGTTCATGAAGAAGTTGACCCGCGAGCGCGTTGCCCTGATCATTTCCGCCAGTGTTTCTTGCGGTATTTTCGGAATCACCGCCTGCGGCGATTCGTCTTTGCCGGAACGGGCGAGCATCAGCAATCTAGGGATCCCTCGTGTCGCTCGCTTGCTCACGCCTCGAGCTTCGGTCGATAGGCTCCCATCAATCTCGCCACCAGGACAGCAAGGTACAGGACGCCGAGGATAGCTTCGAGCACAGAAATGGAACGTGCTTGCGGCGTGACAGCAGTGATTCCAGCTACCCCGAGCGAGGTCATGGTGCCGAAGCTGTAATAAACAAAATCGAACCGGTCGGGAATGGCGTGAAGGTTAGTGAGCGGATCGAAGTAAAAGGCGTTTGGCTGGAAGGTGGCTATGAGTCCGTAGACACTGGCAAAACTGAATCCAACCAGCAAATAGATGCACAAAGCTCCAAAGATGGTTTCCGCATTTGGCTGTTCCCTGGCGAACACTCGGCGGAACAGCACCACGACAATGAATACGTCGAAAGCAAAGCCCAGGACATAGCCGGACATCGAAAGCGAGCTCGCCACCATTTTGGAAAGCAGGACGCGCTGGAATAACGCCGGAATCACGAGTAAAACGGCGCAGATGAGCAGGTTGCGGTGAATTTTGGCCGCGTAAACGCTGATGAGCAGGGCGGCGCTTCCGATCACACGAAATGCGTAGTAACCAAAGCGGGTGGCTTCGGCATAGGGATAGAGAATGAGTGTCGCCAGCAAAAAAACAAAGAGCAAAAAGAATCTGTGGCCGGTGAGCGTCGATTCTTGCTTGGACTCTAGTGCGAGCGTCATGAAACCTGCCAACCCTGACAGTACGAGATCCTCGCGAACGCCGAGGTTCTGTCTCTGCCGTCCCCTCTAAATGAAGCGGGAGAGGGAGTTTATACCATGCTTCGGCTAACACTTCGCACGCGGCTGTTCAAGAAGTAGTGGACTATCGGCGTGTTGAACGCGCAGAGGCAAGCCAGGAGATTTCCGCGACCATCGCAAAATGTAGATGGAGTCGACCAATACAGTTATTCGGACACGCTCCAAGCGCTCTCTCCTCATAAGGACGGGATGGTTCGCAAGAATCAAAATTCCCGCCAGGAAGAAACAAATACCCGCGTCGTCGACCCATTTAGACCGCCCGACTTACCGGGCAATGACTGCAAAGCCGTGATAGGCTCTGCGAGACTTGAGATGTCGAGGAGATCAGGATGGCATTGCGGCGGCGTTGGTTATAAACAGAGGGACGCGCCAAGAGAGTGGTCAAGGAGATGTGACGTGAGTCGAGCACGAAGGATTGAGGTTGCGGTGATGATGGGGATGCTTGCGACTTTTGCGGTCGTTGTTAGCGCCCGAGGACAAGGGGGCGCGCCCAACAGCGGATTGCCGGATGTTGCCACTGCAACGGAAATTGCCTACCCGCTGAATACGACCACGACGGGGATGGTCTCGCTGCTCCTGACGCTTGACGCCTCGGGAACCGTGCAGAACACGCTGGTGCTGCAAGATACGCCGCCGCTCACGGCTGCGGCTCAGGCTGGCGTGCAGAATTGGACGTTTAAAGCGGCGATGTTTCATGGGAAGGCTGTCGCAGCGTCGCTGCCCGTTCATGTTGTCTTCAACCCGTACAACCCGGGCGGGGCCTCGCTGGTGAGCGGTGGACTAACGCGACCAACAATGCTGCCTACGGGAGGCGGTGGCGTTCCACCGCAGATCCTGCTGGCTTCGTATGCTATCTATCCCGCGAACACCGTGGCAACGGGAACTGTGGTGCTATCGGCGAGGATTGACAAATCGGGGCACGCGACGCAGTTGAAGGTTGTGCATGGGGCGCATCCTTTGACGGACGCGGCGATCGCCGCTGTGCAACAGTGGGGGTTCCGGCCGGCAACGTCAGCCGGTAGTCCCGTGGCCGGCAGAATTTGTATTGCGTTCATCTTTCAGCGCAACTTGAGCTGAGCGCACGGCTTCGCTTTCCCAACGGCGTTTTCCCATCTCCTAGCAGGAGATCGGGTCTGGGACAGGCAGCCGATAGCTTCGCGCGCCCTCCATTCCGTTGCCGGAGCGACCGCGGCTGGATTCGCGCGCAGATCGTCAAGTGAAGGCGCGCCTGAATCACACACGCAAAGCGAACACGACCCAGCTGAGGTCAGACGCAGCTCAGGCAGTTCTTGGACTCCCCCGCAGAAAATGAAAAACGAGCATGATGATACCGATAACCAGCAGGATGTGGATAAGCCCCGAACTTATGTGAAATGCCAGAAACCCCAGCAACCACAGAACAATCAAAACCATCGCGATAAGTCCGAGCATGCTTCCTCCTCAAGTCCAGACGAAAATCGTAAATTCGCAGCGCGCTTGGTGCGGAAGCCGCTAGTGAAACCTTAAGCAACAAGATGCCAGGAGTCTCGGAGGGGGAAGGCATTCAAAGGAGGCAACTCTGAACCGCCGCCTGCTATTAGGTCGATTGCCCAATTTCTCCCAAGAGAATCCTCGAAGCGAAGAGACGCGAAAGGAACTCGGCCCAGCCCTGCTCCCGGTTCCTTTCGCTCCCACTATCGCCATTTACGCAGTCATCGTAGGCGGTGCCACGGATAGAGGTCTGTTCGCTTTCGGACACATTGGGTATTCCGGCCGCTAATTGGCAAATCGCAGATGAGAAAAATGAAAGCGGGCAAGTCTCAACGGCGCAGCTACCGCTGAGGCTCCGGCTTCATGGGCATTGACACTCGCGCGTTCACACGCACAGCGGCCGCGATTCATCAGGCGAGGGCACTCCTGGCCCACCAAGTTGGAAAGTTCACGCTGGAGCGCGTTGAGAAGAGCGGCAAGGTCAGCTTCAAAGCCAACGGAAATATAGATTTCTTGGGGGATAAAGTGAATTGCACAACCGAGTGGTGCCGGGGGCCAGAATCGAACTGGCTACGCCCGCCTTTTCAGGGCGGCGCTCTACCACTGAGCTACCCCGGCACATGGTGATTAGAAATTGTATGGGTGAGGCGTGATTGTGTCAATTCGCGCGGCAAGCGTGTCTTAGCTCCATAATTCTGTCACCCTTAGCGGCAACGTGAAAATGTCGCCCTGTGAGAGTCACCGCAGGCGGCGCTTGGGCGCCTCCGCCCGCAGTATCCCACCCTGCCACGCCGTGAAGGTAAGTGCGGAGGTAATTTCCCCGTTGAGTGCAATTTCGCTATCATGCTCTGCATGAGCTACCAACTGAATCGTCGCACATTTATCGTTGCCGGTGGGATGACCGCATTGGCGGCAACGCGAGTTCTCGGAGCGAATGACACGCTTCGCGTCGGAGTGATTGGGGCTGGCGGGCGCATGGGCGATTTGTTGAGTGCGGCAGACCATGTCGGCGGGTATCAGATTGTTGCAGTGAGCGATGTGTATGGGCCGCGGCGCGATGCGGTGAAGGAGCGGACGAAGGGCGTCGCGACGACGCATGTGGATTATCGCGAGGTGCTGGAGAAGGAGATTGACGCGGTTTTGATCGCGTCGCCGGACCATTGGCACGTGCGCATGGCCGTGGATGCTATGGCGGCGGGCAAGGATGTTTATCTGGAGAAGCCGGTCACGCACACGATTGAAGAAGGGGCTGTGCTGACGCATGCGGTGCGTTCGAATAAGCGGATTTTGCAGTGCGGGATGCAACAGCGGAGTTGGAGCCACTTTCGCGATGCGGTGGAGTTGATTCAGGGCGGGAGCCTGGGCCGCGTACCGCAGGTGAGAACCTATTGGTGGCAGAACTACCAGACGTGGCTCGCGCCGACGAATACGGATGTGCAGGCGCTGGATTGGAAGCAGTGGTTGGGTGCGGCGCCGGAGCAGGCTTTCAGCACGGAGAAGTTTTACCGGTGGCGATGGTTTTGGAATTTTGGCGGCGGGGCGATGACGGATTTGTTTACGCACTGGATTGATGTGGCGCATTGGGCGATGAAGGTGGATCAGCCGAGTGTGGTGCAGATGCTGGGCGATAAATATGTGTTCGAGCAGTGGGATTGTCCGGATACGGTGCAGGCGTCTTTGCGGTATCCGGGATTTGATGTGGTGTATGAGGGGATGATGGCGTCGTCGATTGACGATGGGGGATTGGAGTTTCGCGGGACGGACGGGACGATGAAGCTGACGCGGGGCGGGTTTAGCATTTATCGCGAAGGGGTGGGGGCCAGAGAGAATCCGGTGGTGAAGGCGGATAGCTTCCGAGATGGGACGATCCAGCATATGCAGAACTTTTTTGATTGTGTGAGGACGCGGAAGGAGCCGAACGCGCCGGTGGAGACGGGAGTGGCGGCGGCGCGCGCTGGGCAAATTGCCAATTTGGCTTATCGCGGGAACGGGCAGGTCACTTGGCCGTTCAAGTGAGACTGTGGAGACTCAGCCTGAAATGGAGAAGCGACGTTCTCCGGTAGTGAGTATTCCGCCAATTGGGGCGGGGATGTTCAAGGCATGCCGTCTTCTGATCCGATGTGGGTTGGGCGGCGCAAGAGTCCCTGCGCCCCGTTCATCGTCTCGATGAGCCCACCGGACTATCCCTCGGCATGGTTGCGTCCCCGCACTGCCAGCTTCCATTTCACTCGGCAAGATCATTGTAGCTCCGGCGCGCCCTGCTGCTATCAACTTCCGGTTTGCCCGTAATTCCCTCGGAACTCAGACTGCCAGACCCGATTTTGAGTGTGATGTTAGCGGCCGCTACTTTAAAGGGCGCGGCTTGGGCAACATCGATTCCTGCCAAGATTCGGGCCCATTCCCCAGAATGGTCACCTGCATCTGCCCATTGCGGAGAGCGCGTTGCTCGGTCAGACCTTATTCGGGCCGAAGGCCGTGAGGTATACTATATTTGACGTTATGTAATTTATGCTTGACATCATGTATAGTATTACTTACATTTAGTGAGGTTGAATTGAGGAGGCTGAATGCCCTACAGAGAGAAAACCGCCTGGCTATCGCTGATCGCAATGGTTGTCGCCTTTGGCCCGTACTTCACGATTGTTGCGTCCCTTCACAGAGAGCCATTACCTAACCTGCGCCAGCTTGGCCTGTTTGCCGTGGCAGCGATTGTGCAGATGCTCATCCTCGGCCTTGGCCACCTGTATCTCGGTCGCCGATCCCCTGAGGAGGCGCGCACGCCACCGGATGAGCGGGATCGCGCAATCATACGCCGCTCAATCAGTTCCGCGTATTACCTTCTTATCGCTGGCATGATCCTGGTGGGCTGCGTCATGCCCTTCAACTCCAGCGGATGGACCATCATCAATGCTGCGCTTTTCACGATCGTTGGTGCGGAAGTGGTTCACTACGGTGTGGTCGTGTTCAGCTATCGCAGGCAGTCATGATAGAAGGATCGATTTCTAACCGAATCCGCATCCTTCGTTTCCACAATGGAGAAATGTCGCAGGCCGAGCTTGGACAGCGCATCGGCGTCACCCGGCAGACGATTGCCGCGATCGAGGCGGGAAAATACTCGCCGTCATTAGAAGCTGCGTTCCGGATCGCGCAGGTCTTTAACGTGCCACTGGGGGAGGTATTCCAGTGGGACGAGAACGCCACCCATTGACGCAGGCATCGGAGCGCCTGGATCACTCTGCGCGGAGGGCGTCGATTGGGTCGACGGTGGCGGCGCGGCGTGAAGGTATGTAGCTAGCTAGGAAAGAGGTGGCGATCAGGCCTAGAGTTACGGCGGCGTAGGTGAGCGGGTCGACGGGATTTACTTGGAAGAGGAGGGAGGACATCAAGCGCATGGCGATGAAGGCGGCGACCAGGCCGAAGGCTACGCCGATGCCGGTGAGGATGAGCCCGTCGCGGACGAACATGCGCGTGACGGAATTGTGTTGTGCGCCGAGAGCCATGCGAATGCCGATTTCGCGGATGCGTTGGGAGACGGAGCAGGCGATGACGCCGTAGATGCCGACGACGCCGAGGAGGAGGGCCATGGAGCCGGCGACGGCGAGCATGATGAGCGTGAAAGAGGTGCGCGCCATGGAGCGGGTGTAGAAGTAGCCGAGCGTATGAACGTTGGAGAGCGGGAGATTGGGGTTGATGGACCAGACGGCTTCGCGGATTTCTTTTTGGAAAGATTCGGAACCGGCGCGCGGGGAGCGGACGGCGAAAGAGACTTGGCGCGGGAGCAGGGTCGGATTGCCTTGGAAACGCGTCAGGAAAATGGGCCAGTAGACTTCTTTGGGGGCGGGCTTGGTGACGCCGTCGTCATAGATATTGGCTACGACGCCGATGATTTCGCGCCAGTCGTCGATGGTGGAGACGCGGAGGCGTTTGCCGAGGGCGTTGGCGGGAGTTTGCCAGTATTCGCGGGCGAAATTTTCGGAAATGACGACGACGGGGCGTTTGTCGTAGATGTCGGTCCAGGTGAAATCGCGGCCGGCAAGGAAGGGTGAGCCGAGCGTGGAGAAGCGGCCCGGCGCGACGAAGCGGAAGGTGCGGAGCGGGGGCATGGTGCCCGTGGGGAAGGGATGGTCTTCGGCGAAGAGGATGTTGAAGTAGGTGGTGGCGTCCATGGGGAAACCGGTGGAGATGTTGGCGGAGGAGACGCTGGGGATGGCGGAGATTTTTTCCAGCATGGATTGGTACATGCGGACGACGGATTCTTCGTCTTTGACGAGCATTTCTGGCACGGAGATGCGGAAGGTTTGGAGTTGGTCGGCGTTGGCGAAGCCGGGGTCGACGTGGGTGATGGCGCGGAAGGTGCGGATCATCAGGCCGGAGCAGATCAGGAGAACGAGGGCGAGCGCGACTTGAATGACGACAAGGGTGCTGCGCAGGCGATGCTGCTCGCGGCTTTGGCTATTGGCGCGGCCGCCTTCGCGGATGCCAGTGCTGAGGCGGACGCCAGCGTATTTGAAGACGGGTATGGAGCCGAAGAGGACGCTGGCGAGGATGGCGACGGCGAAGGTGAAAAGTAGGACGGGCGCGTCGATGGCGATTTC
>Ga0209139_10000135_pt1 | contig 22371 bp, 19 predicted proteins | sample BogFormECP14_OM3_FD_188246 | JGI IMG/M metagenome (GOLD analysis project Ga0209139, IMG submission 188246) | Bog forest soil microbial communities from Calvert Island, British Columbia, Canada - ECP14_OM3 (SPAdes) (version 2) | ecosystem: Environmental > Aquatic > Freshwater > Wetlands > Bog ...
CGCCGAGGTGTTTTTCTCAGGTCGGAGTCACCGCTCCCCCACAGCCGAACCAGCCTGCTCCCGCGCAGGTCGGGCCGAAGCCTTCGGATCTATTGCATCCCGCACTCAGCCAGATCAGCCAGACAATCGTCTCTCTCAACATATCCCGCTGGAAGGCTCCCGGTGAGGTGCGCGGCGCCACGCAGCAAAATGTAGACTCGATTCAGCGCGACCTCAACAACACTTTGCCCGGCCTGCTCGCGACGGCAGACGCCGCCCCGGGATCGGTTTCAGCGGTGTTCCCTGTGTATCGCAATATTGACGCGCTGTACGATGTGATGCTTCGCGTCTCGCAGACAGCAATGCTGGCTGCTCCAGATAACGAAGCCAACAGCGTCAATGATGCTCTCGCCAAGCTGGAATCCGCTCGCAACGACCTGGGCAACGCAATCCTCAACAACTCAAAAAGCAACGAAGCGGAGGTCGTAAAGTTGCGGGCTTCGATCCAGCAGGCAGCGACCGTACAGTCTGTAACTCCGCCGAAAACGACCATCGTCAACGATGGTCCTGCTACAACTACCTCGACGGTGAAGCGGAAGAAGAAGCCGGCAACAACGACGACGACTCCCGGGTCTCAGCCCACAGGCACCGCACCACCCCAGCAGTAGCTCCCTCTTGTCGCTGGCCTTGAATTTCCTGAGACCCCCTATCTTTTCCGTAAGTTCGTGCAAGAAAAGGCGGTTAGCGGCGTGCAAGCGAACCAGGTGGATTTCAACCCAATCGCTCTATGCGTCTTGGCCCACCCCCTACCCCGCTTTTGTACGGAGATCCTTTGTTATCTATGGCTTAGGGCAACATCTCTGTACGCAGATCGTTTAGTTTCAATGGTTTATCCCGATTCGACTTACCGTAACCCTCGGCCGATTCCTGGCTGGTGGCGGAAAAATATCTTCCTACTTCCATTTTAACGAATCGGAAGCGGATTTACGCCAACTTGCGGTCACCTATAACCTCATTTGAATGAATAATATGCGAAGGTGAGATGACTTTCGTGGGATTGACAGCGAAGTTCGGTTGTCAGCCGAAGGTGAACGAAAAGGCTTCCACGTCGGGGTCAAGAAACTCGATTTCGAACTTGCGATCAACGATGGGTTTCGCTTGCCGGATCAGTTGATACATCCGCGGCTCGGTAGTCGTTCCGTTTCCTTGTTCGTCCACGTCAACTCCGTGAGCCGCGCCCGCCATCTGGCCATCCATGAGCACGCGAAATCGCACGGATGTTCCTCGCGCCGCCGGGCCCATTACGAGATGAAGATCGCGGGCATGAAACTGGTATACGATACGCCCATCGGCCGCATTCAGCACAATCGCTTGTTTCTGCACAGTCCAATTACCTGCGAGAGCCCAGTGATTGAGTTTCAGTTGCCCGGGGAGCATATAGTTGTGACCTTTGTCGAAAACAGCCCCTCCAGAGACGCAAAGTTCTCGGTGCGCTCATAGCCGACATAGTTCTCCCCGGATTTCAAGTCGCTCCAATCGGCGGCCACCTCTGCGCCGGCTGCCTCGACTGAGACCAGACCGGGATCGATGCCCCTGGCTCCGGCCTTATTCAGCAATTGCTGAATTGCCATTTCCGTCTGCTCGTAATCGCCCTCGCCGAATTTGTGATATTGAATATGCTCCTGCGCATCAGCCAGATAAAGGGCGGGCCAATACTCGTTATAGAAGGCACGCCACACCGCGTAATCGCTGTCGATTGCGATCGGATAGTCGATCTTCACCTCCTTCACCGCCTGGCGCACGTTATCCACGTTCTTCTCGAATCCGAATTCAGGCGTGTGCACACCGATCACGACGAGCTCATGTTCCCTGTATTTCGCGTCCCACGCACGCAGATAAGGAAGCGTGCGCCGCCAGTTGATGCAGGAATACGTCCAGAAGTCGATCAGGGTAACTTTCCCGCGCAGATCCGCCCTTTTCAATGGCTGCGAATTGAGCCATCCCGTCGCGCCGTCCAGAGAAGGCATGCTGCCCTCACTGAATAACGATACTGCCGCAGAACGGGTCAGGCCGAGTTGGGAGGCAGCAATCGTCATCGCCGTTGCGCGAAGAAATCCTCGTCGATCAGGGTTGATTGCTTTGGTCATTTGTTTCCCTCCACCCTAAATCGCCTCTTTTGCCGATACGGTGAATGCCGCCGCACTCTTCCTGACGAACCCCTGGAAGCTCAGGGGCGCTTGCCCCGTCAGCGTGAGCACGTCGTCTGACAGCCGGTCGTAGCTTCCGGCGCGGTGCAGATCGGCCATGGTCGCGAGGTGATTCACCAGGTGAACCGGCAAGCCGAGTTTGAGCAGCGCGTCCCGCCAGGGCTCGACCGGAATGTCCTGAAAGGTGATCGTGCGGCCAAGCGCCTTCGAATACTCCTGCGCATAGAAATGCATGTTCTCAGACTGCGGACCGGTGAGGTGATAGGTCTTGCCGATGTGCGGCTGCGGATTAACGAGCAGCGCGCTGATGACGCGCGCAACGTCTTCCACTGCGACCGGCGAAGTTTTGCCATCGCCGAACGGTAGCCGGATTTGATCTGATTTCCTGACCGAATCCGGAGTGAGGATCAGGAAGAAGCCGTCGAGAAGCACTGTTGGTCGCACGTGCACGACCGGCAGACCGGACCAGTTCAACGCCTGCTCGGCGAGCCAGTGGAGCTTGTGCTGTGGGCTCGGGGTGGTTTCGGTAATGCTCATCTGTGCGAGCGTCATCTGCGACATATTGATGAACGCCTTCACGCCATGATGCTTCGCCACCGCCGCAACGTTGACTGTCGCCTCCAGATAGTTGGCCGAAACTGACATGCCGAAGTACATTCTCTCGACTCCGGCAATCGCCCTGTGCATCGAATCCAGATCGAGCAGATCGCCGACAACCACCTCGGCACCCATGTCGCGCAACGCCTGCGCGCGTTCGTCTTCATTGCGCACCATCGCACGCACCGCTTTGCCTTGCTTCAAAAGCAATTCAGTGACGGTGCGCCCTATTGCACCGACGCGGCCCGCCGCACCTGTGACCAGAATGGGATAAGCCATGTTCTTCCTCCTATGTGTTCACAGCGAGACGATGCAGTACTCGTCGGGTGCATCGTCGATGATCATCTAGCCATCGTTGATTGTGGCAGCTTTTCACCGACCTGCTCGCGGACCAGATACTTGCGAAGACTTGTGCTCAAAAGAAGGCTTTAGCCGATTTCCCTACTGCACCACCGAAAAGTTGTCGTGCAGCGTGGCGGTGGAACTGTTGCCTACCCATACGTCGAAGTCCGATGGTTCCACAACCCAACCGCTCTTTGCAGCGCTCCAGTAGTTGCGCTCGTCGCGACCAATCGTGAAACTGATCTCCTGCCTTTGCCCCGGCTGCAGTGTGACACGACGGAAGCCTTTCAGCTCACGCACCGGCGACGATGCCGAACCGTAACGCTGATGCAGGTACAGTTGAACGACTTCGTCCGCTGCTCTCGCGCCGGTATTCGCAACGGTAACTGTGGCGGTAATCGACCCATTCAACGGAGCGGTCCTGGCGCTGAGGTGAAGGTCGGAGATGGAGAAGGTCGAGTAGCTCAACCCGTAGCCAAAGGGATAGAGAGGCGTGGTCGGAAGATCCCAGTAGCGAGAGGTGAAGTCTGGGGAGTCATAAGGTTTATGCGAAGTCGTGTGGGCGTAATAGATGGGAACCTGCCCGACATTGCGGGGCCATGTGACGGGCAGCTTGCCACCCGGCACCGCGTCTCCCACGAGAAGATCCGCTACAGCATTGCCGGTTTCGGTGCCGCCAAAGTAGCAATCCATAATCGCAGGAATATGCTCTGACGCCCATGAAATATCCAGCGGACGCGTGGTGAAGAGCAGCAACACCATAGGTTTGCCGAGCGCCTGGATCTTCTCGAGCAGCTCTTGTTGCTTGCCAGGAAGGCTGAGCGACGAACGCGAGGCATACTCAAAGTCCATGCCACTCAATTCTCCAAGTGTCATGATGACAACGTCAGAACTGCCGGCGAGTTCAAGCGCGCTCTTCCACTGGCGGTCAGCCTCGTCGGCGCTCCAGGGTGTCTCAATTTTGGGCCCGATGACGCCTTCGAACGATGAGGGAAACTGCTTGGCGATCTGAACGCCTTCTGCGAACTCCACTTTTGCATCGGGTAGCTTTGCGCGAAGGCCTTCGAAGACAGAAACGGTATCCTCAGCTTTCGCGGTCAGGCTCCAGGGTCCGTTCATGTCGCCCTTTGCGTTACCCAACGGTCCAATCACGGCGATTCGCTTTATCGTCTTCGCAAGCGGCAGGAGGCCGCCTTCGTTCCGCAGCAACACAGCGGAGCGTTCCGCTGCTGTCCTCGCGATCGGGCGATGTTTCGCGAGCATCTCGGCGTGGGTCTGATCCGTGGCGTCGGCATAGGGGTGCTCGAACAGTCCGAGATGATACTTCGCAGCGAGTATGGGACGCACCAGGTCGTCGAGTTGCGCTGCGCTGATCTGCCCCTTGTCCACAAGAGACTTCATCTGCTCCAGATAGGTAGCGCTGCCCATATCCATATTCACGCCAGCCGTGGCTCCGCGGAGGGCCGCGTCTCCGCCGTCCTTGGCGAAGCCTTGCGTCACAAGACTGCCGACAGCGAAAGCGTCGCTTACAACGAATCCTTTGAACTTGAGTTCATTGCGCAGAATATCTTGCAGAAGGTGGACATTGCCGGCCGCTGGCACGTTGTTCAGGTCCATGTAGGCGCTCATGACAGTTGCCGCGCCGGCCTCAACTCCGGCGCGAAAGGGAGGAAGATAGACGTTCTGCATCTGCTCTTCCGAAAGGTACACGGCGTCGTAATCTCTGCCACCCTCGGCAGCTCCGTAGCCGGCAAAGTGCTTCAGGGTCGCCATAAAGGGCCGCGGATTCTCTGGCGTTCCCTGAAAGCCCCGTACCTGGGCGCGCGCCATTGCCGCGCCAAGGTAGGGATCCTCGCCCGCCCCCTCGGAGATGCGGCCCCAGCGCGGGTCTCTCGCGATGTCGAGCATCGGTGCGAAGCTCCAGCGCACACCGGCATGGGCCGCCTCTTCCGCAGCAATCCCCTGCGCCTGCTCGGCTATCGCCGGGTCCCAGGAGGCAGCTACGGCCAGTGGCACGGGAAACTCCGTATCGAAACCGTGAATCACATCGAAGCCAAAAAGAATGGGTATGTGCAGGCGCTGCTCCGTCATCGCGATCTTCTGCAGGCGATTGATCTCTTTTGGATCGGTAACGAAAAGAAATGATCCGACCTCGCCGCGCCGCACATGGTCTTCATAGGGCACTGGATCGGTCTTTATGCCAGGAATCGGAAGCTTCAAGTAGAAAGGCTGGTTCAGTTGTCCAATCTTCTCTTCAGTCGTCATCTGCTTCAGCAGCGCGTTAGCACGATCCGTATCGTCAGGCGAAGTGGGAGCCTGGCCTTGCACTGCTCCGGAAAGAATCAAACCCATGACGCTGAAGAAGAGGCACACTTGCGTTTTCATCATGCAAACCCCTTGGTGATTGATCGGCGTGTTTACTGAAACCGTTCGCAAAAGGTGCAAGCATAACGTAGCTTCAATACTCGTAGCCAGCTCTTTTGTCCTTTTTGAGGGGAGAGGTACATGGCGGCGTCCGCGAAACTTTGAGCCACAAGACTGCTTGGTACGGGAGGTCTGTTCAGGGAAGTGGTGCCGACACCTTTGTGCACGAAATGACCCTGTCGATTGAAGAGCAGATTTCAACACCGGAACGCATCAGACTGGTGTAAAGTGGTGCAGAGCAGTTCACTATACCCAAATTGGCACAGATGACCAAAAGCGGACTCTCAACCCGGACCTCGGTGACATTGCCGTCCGAGGTCTACGCTTCTCTTGAGATCATAGCTAAACAGAAGAAGGTGTCGGTGGCATGGGTAATACGCGATGCCGCCGAAAGATATGTTGCTGAACAATGGCCTCTTTTTCCGGCCAGAACAAGCAGTGAGTGAATCAATGCTAAACTTCTACGAATTCTTCGCCGGCGGTGGAATGGCCCGTGCAGGGCTAGGCTCAAGATGGCAATGCCTATTCGCAAACGACATCGATGAGAAAAAGGCCGCTTCATATAGGGAAAACTTCCGCGGTGGGAAGGATCTGCTTGTCAGAGATGTCAGCAAAATCTCTACGTCTGAAATTCCGGGAATAGCAGATCTAATATGGGCATCTTTCCCATGTCAGGATTTATCTGTCGCGGGAATGGGAGCGGGACTAAAGGGATCTAGGTCGGGAACATTTTGGCCGTTCTGGGATTGCGTTGAATCACTCAAGTCTGAGGGCCGGAATCCAGCTTTGATCGTGCTAGAGAACGTTTGTGGAGCGCTCACGTCGCATGACGGCAAAGACTTCCGCTCGCTTATCGGAGCCTTGCGGAGCACTGGCTACCTTACTGGAGCCGTAGTAATAGATGCCGCGTTATTTCTTCCCCACTCGCGACCGCGACTCTTTATTGTTGGCGTTCGAGGTGACCTCAAGATACACTCAGATCTTCTGTGCAATCAGCCACAACAGCCATTTCACACTCCGGCAGTTATAACGGCCTTTGATGGGTTATCGCCCGCTGATAAAGCAGCCTGGCTCTGGTGGTTCATTCCGACTCCACCCCGCCGGCAGTCCAACTTCTCCGACCTGATCGAAGAGAATGTATGTTGGAACTCTGAGGCTCAGACGGAAGCCTTACTGGGCATGATGTCTCCAGTGAATCTCGCGAAAGTTAAGGCGGCTCAAAAATTCGGTTCGCCTATGGTCGGAACTATATACAAGCGCACCCGCATTTCTCCGACAGGTAATAAAACCCAGCGTGCGGAAGTCCGTTTCGATGATCTTGCCGGGTGCTTGAGAACTCCCGGTGGCGGATCAAGTCGACAGTCAATTCTTGTTGTGAAGGGCAATAAGGTGCGCTCTCGGCTGCTTTCGCCTCGAGAGGCGGCCCGCCTCATGGGCCTTCCGGACACTTACGTGCTGCCTGACAATTACAATGACGCCTATCACCTGATGGGCGATGGTGTTGCGGTTCCCGTTGTCGGGCACATTTCTAATTACATTCTTGAGCCTCTCTTGAAGGAAATCGACCGAACGACCGTGTGCGCCGCGTAAACTCGTGATGTATTCCGTTTATCATGGGGAGATCTTCTGGCGACAGATTTTCGGTTCAGGAAGAATGCTGTAAAGCAGTTGACCACCTCGGTCGGCGTTTATTTGCTCTGCGATCTGGATAATGTACCTATCTACGTAGGGCAGTCCACGGAGGCCATCAGAGCTCGCGTAGCGCGTCACCTCACATCGGCTCGATCTGACATAATCGCAAACAGGCAGATCGACGTCTGGGAAATAGCATATGTGTGGACGTATCCAGTCGAGACAATCGGGGAAATAAGTTCCCTTGAGGCCCTCCTCTATCACCACTTCGATCCGCAATCGCAATTGATGAATGGGACGGTTCCCCCGCGACCGTCGGACGTCACAGATGTACCTGAGCCTGCTCAGAAAATCCAGGTCATGAGCGACAGAGAGATCACAGAGAAGCGCGACCCTGTGCAGCGTCTTCCGCGACAGGCGGCACACTACGCTCAGATTGTCGGGCACTTTCTTGAGGTTAAGCAGTCAAAGCAGATCGGCCGTGCGATGGCTGCGCATTTCCAGCGTCTTAACCGATATCACAGGACTCTTCTGGGCATAGCGACCACAGCTGAAGATGACTAAGCAGGTGGATCCGATCCGCAGCGCAACGATGCGCGCGGTCAAATCGACGAACACGAAACCTGAACTGAAAGTCCGGTCACTCATACATCATCTTGGTTATAGATTCCGGCTCCACCGCAAGGACCTGCCAGGCACTCCGGATCTAGTGTTTCCTGGTCGGCGAAAAGTGATCTTTGTGCATGGATGTTTCTGGCATGCGCATGATTGCCCTCGCGGCAGTCGAATACCTAAAGCTAATCGCGACTATTGGCTAACAAAAATAGACCGCAATCGTAATCGCGACGTCGCCAATTTATGCGAACTCGGAGCGAATGACTGGCAGGTTTTGACGATCTGGGAGTGCGAGACCTCCGACGTGCCCTCTCTGGCCGAAAGAGTGCGCAGCTTTCTAGGGTAAAGGCAGCCGAGGAAATGCCACAGCTTGCCTAGATGAATAGGTTGAATAGCATTAGCAGCATCACAGAGGGTACTTGACAAGGATTTTACAGAGCAAAAAAAGGGCCCCTCGGGGGAGGGGCCAATCTGCCTTGGTTCTCTCGTTGTGTGAGAGCTTGGTTGCGGACCTTATCTTGTTATTGTTGTGGTCCCGCTGGTTGCGACGCAGCACCCTGAGGGGAGGGCTGCGCGGAAGACTGCTGCGTCGCACCAATCGGTGAACCCGCATTCGAAGATGTCGAGTTCAAGGCCGCTAAACTGTTTTGCATTGTGGACACGCGAACCACGCTACCTGTGGTTGAGGTGCCGTCTGCCGTTTCGATCTTTGCATTGCCCATCGCAACCTGATGAATGCGATAGACCGGAATCTGATGTTCGGTTACGAGGTAACGGACAACGGCGTCAGCCATGTGCTGCGAGCTTTGAATGCCCGCCTGCCCGCGTACCCGGGAATATCCTTCCACTTCTACGATGTAACCCTTCTGTCCCTGCAACTGGGTCGCGATCTGATCGAGGGCGTCCTTTGCTTTGGCATTGAGGGCAGTCTGACCGGAACGGAAGCGAATTTCGGTGTCGCTGACTCTCGAATACTGATCGAGCCCGGCGACAGTCGTGTTCAGCTTACCGGTTTCAGTGCTGGCATTCTGGGCTAGCGATTGGGCCTGCCCTGCAGTCGTGTTGGCGGTTTGTGCCGTCTGGTTCGCTTGGTCAGCTGTGCTCTGTGCCTGATGGATGCCAGCCTGGGCGCGCGAATCGACGTCCTTGATGTCGTTGGCGTTCTTGGCGCTCAGCTGATCAAGTTCGTTGAGGCGATCTTTCACTGGATCCAACTGCCTCTTTACCCACTTCTTGCGGGCAAACGGATTCATGTGGCCCCAGAAACCTTCATTCGACTGGGTCGAGAGAGGCTGGCCGGTGGCATACGTGCTGTTGTCTGCCGGATTCATGCCGTTCGACGTGCCGCTCGCGGAGGCTCCGGTTTGCACCTGTGCGTTGGGGGAGGGGGAGGTGGGGGTGGGGGATGACTGATTCGATGTATTGGACTGCGCGAACGCTGGAATTCCGAGGCTGGCTGCCAAAACAAGTGTTGCAACCATTCGAAGATCGGGATTTTTCTTAGTCATTTTTCTCATCATCGTCCTGTATTCCTTTACTAACTACAGCTAGAACACACTCCGGATGCTGCGCAGCGTCCCTTACACCCTGACAATGTGCAGTTGGCATGCCAAACTCTGCCGTCGAGTCGAGGGAAACCAGCATTGTGTTTATTATCAGTAACTTATGCGAGACAAAGCAGCAAAAATGAGCAGTGCTGCACCATGTCACTGCCTTCTTCGCAGCTGCAGAAGGTCAGTTTTTCGCTCGGAACCTGGAAAAAATTGCGCGGTAAGAAAAAAGGTAAAACTTACTTGCCGACTACCTGGATGACCCGGACTTCAGGGTATTGGCTATTCCAGTCCTGGGCCACATGATCCAGAACCAGGCGGAAGTCGCGCTGGTCGCCCGGCTTGATGGGATCGGCAGAAACCGGCTCGGTATCGACATAGGGCTCCCGCATGCGAATCAATGTGAGCGACATGGTTTCTTTCTGCACCAGCTGATTCCCGAAATCGTGAAAACCGAGCTGCACGGTAGCGTCGGTGATCGTTTTGTCACCTTTGTTGGCGATGTGGCCGTCCACATACGTGACCTTGCCACCGGCAAAGTTGGCTGCCTCACTCATCTTCAAATCAGTAATGGGCAGGCTGGCCGCATACGGGTCGGCGGAGGCGAGTCCCGCTCCGCCGGGGCTGACCGGAGGCGCCTTTTTGCCGCCAAACAAGACCAGCAGAAGAAGGCCCGCAACTACGACCACGCCCGCGATGATCCATGGGAGATAGGAGCGAGAATCCTTGTCCGAGGCTTGTCCGTGGAGAAAATCGGGGGCGTTCTGTTGATCGGCTGCCATCAGGTGGATTCTACAATCCTGCGCAACTCGCCGCCAGAGCGCCCAAGAAGGAAAGGAGCCCTTTACCGAAACGACACCCGTTGCGTAAAAGAATTTACAAAAAACGCATCAAATTGCACCAAAATGTGTCTAAATTTGATGTCAGGTGCGAATCCACAGGGATTTGCCGAAACGCAGACAAGGTTAAAGGCACCATGCAGACATAGTTGTGAATGTCAGAAATGTTGAAGGCTGATATGGAGCAGACCCCAAATGGGCCCCCTTCCCCGGTCGATGCCGGGATCGTGACAACGCAGCGCAGGAAGGCCGCGGATTATGTTTATCAGGCGGCAACCGTAGCAGCTGCGCTATTGTTGTTATTGACTGCCGCAGCCTAAGCAGCGGCGCGAATCGCTACGCGAACCTGGCCCGGCGCACGCCGCGGCGAAAATCATTTCCACTCATCTCAACCACTACACACATTTCCGCTAAACGCGAGCGCATGCGCTCTCCGATGCGGTCACCCAGCGTCTCCTCGCGCATGGCTCGGCTCGCTGGACCTACGCCTCCGGGAGGCTGGTCGGCGTAATTCGTGGTGATGATCGTGGTGCGCTTGTCGTTGTAACGGGTGTTCAGGATGTGCGCGACCGTGTCCCACACCCAGTCCGTCGGCTTGGCCGCGCCCAGTTCATCGATTACCAGCACCTCGGCGTCGAAAACAGGGCGCAGAATCTCTAGCTCGGTTGTCGCCACCTGCGGGTTGTAGGAGTTCTGGATTTCCTTGAGCAGCTCGCGGTAGTCGCAGAAAAGCCCGTGGACTCCTTTTTCGAGAATGAGGGCCTGCAGGATTCCCACCGCCAGATGTGTTTTTCCCACGCCGATTGAGCCGGTCATCAGCAGGCCGCGTCCGTCTGTGTCTGCCGGGTAGCGATCGACAAAACGGCGAGCCATCAATGCCGCTGCCCCCAAAGAACGGTCCGCTCCATGGAAGTTTGATTCGTAGCTATCGAGCGAACAATGCTCGTACCGGCGCGGAATTCCGGCCCTCATCAGCAGCCGTGCCACGCGCTGCTCATGCTGGCAGTCACAGACTTCGGCGGCCTGGGCTCCGTCGGCGCGCCGGATGACACGCATCCCCATGCCATCACATTTTGGACAAACTTCACTCATGGCTTTTGCCTAGTATCGCAAATATCGGGTGTGCATATCTGCCGGGACAAGATCACTGCGTTTTGCGGTTGTTTTCGAGTGCCATCACGGAGAAGGCGGTGGCGGCGTCGCTCATGAATCGCCCGACGCCCGAGGCCGGGTCGCGCTGGAGGTTAAGCGACCAGGCGGGCCAGAGGCCGTCGGTTTTGTTTTGGTTCGCGAGGAGCCAGTCGACGCCACGCTTTAGCTCAGGGCCGTTCTTACCGATGCCGTTTTCTTCGAGCGCCAGCACGGTAAGACCGGTGGCGTAACCGTCACTGCGAGTGTCAAATGGCGAGCTGTCGTGGCGCTTCCATGTGCCCAGGGTGGTCAGGCTCCAGCCGCCGTCGGATTGCTGCTTGCTGTAGATTTCGGTTTTTAGCGCGGCGCGTTCCGGGTTAGTCATAAGGCCGGGCAGCTTGGTTGAGGCCCAGAGCAACACGATTCGATTGACGAGGGGCTGGTTCGGAGCCTGGCGGCGGAGGTAATCGCGCAGAAGGGTTAGATTGCCCTGGATTTTCGGGTCGTCGCGGTACTGGTCAGGGGCGATGCCCGTGGCGATCGCTGCCATTGCAGCACCGTAGTATTCGGACTCGTCGGCTTCCCACGGAGAGAAGTGGAAGTTCTGCCAAAGCCATGCGCCGGATTTTGGGCCCGTCTGCTCCTGCAAGGCCCACATGGCGGCAAAGGCTTTGCGGGTGACGTCCTGCAAGTGGCCCTGTTGCGCGTCGTAGCGGGCCGCGTCATAACGAGCAAGGATGAGCGCGTTATTGACGCTTTCAGCGTTGCGCGCCTCGCGGGTCTTGCCGGGTCCGTGCTTGGCGTCGTTATAGAAGGGCTCAGCTTCCGAACCAAGATTCACGCGCTTGATGATGCTGTCGAGCATGACGCGCTCGGGGTCGGAGAGCTTCTGTTCGCCGAGTTGTGCGCGGAGCGCAGGCCGCGCAAGGGCATAAGGGACGTTGGTGTGGCAGGAGACGCAGACGGTTTCGTGGTCCTTTTTGGCGGGCGGCCACGCCTGCCACCAGACTTCACGGCTATCCAGATACTTCGCGGCGGCGGCCTTGTCCCAGGTTGCATTGCTCGTGGTGGCGGACTTTGCATCGACGGAATCTTTTGCCGGGTCTGTTGCCGCAGAGGCCGTCAGCGTCGCACCAAGCAAAATTGCGAGGGGCTGGATTCCGATAGCGAATGACCGACGGCGCATGGAAAATCTTTCTATTGGAATCGGAGCTTACCACAGGTCAGTAGATTCCGGCGCTCATAATCACTTCCCTAAATGCGTGTCAAAGAAATGCGCCATAATCTCGTCGGCCTCGTGGGATTCGGGAAGGTCGACGTCGTTCCAGAAGGCGTGCGGCAGGGCTTCGAAGACGACGAGGTGCGCATCGGCTCCGGCTTTTAGAAATGCGCGGTGCAGGATGGTGGTCCCGCTGAGGAGCAGGTCGCGGCCGCTGGTAACGAAGAGCGTCGGGGGCATGCCACGCAGATCGGCGTAGAGGGGAGAGAGGACTGGATCTTTGGGGTCGGTCTTGCCCACGTATTCCACGTCCTGTACTCCAGGAACGGGGGCCGGTAGATAACCCGAGAAACCGTTCAGAGCGTAGATGTCGCGCGAGTCGCCAGGCTGGCTGAAGTCGCCCATGCCGGAAAAGATGCCCAACGCTCCTGGCAGGGGCAGATTCAGTTGCTTCAGCTTTACCGCTGTCTCCGCTGTGAGAATTGCGCCTGCCGAGGTTCCGTAGAGGGCGATGTTCTGCGGCTTATAGCTTTTCAGCAGTTCTTTGTAGACCGCTACCGTGTCTTCGACGGATGCGGGGAATGGGTGCTCGGGCGCGAGACGGTAAAGCACCGAAATGACCTTCGTCTGGGTGAGATTGGCGATGGGGATGCTTTCGGTGAGCGAGCCCGAATCGGAATTGAAGCCGCCGCCATGCACATTGATCAGTACGCGCGCGTTTTTGCCGTTGCCGATGACGGGAGGCGTGACGACCCGCACCGGAACTCCGGCGATCGTGTCGGCGGTGACGGTTGCCGGGTAAGCTTCCTTGTATGCCTCGCCTGCCTTTGCCTGCCACGCATCGGTCTTCGCCCGGCGCTCAGCCAGGGATTCGGCTACCGGTGCGTCAGAGGCGGGCTGGGCAAGCTTCTTCTGGGCTTCCGGGCTGATCGTTTTCGGCACCGGCACGATGCGGGAGACGTGGGCTGTTCCCTGCTCGTCGATGTAGCTGGCGTTTGCCTGCGGGGCATTCGCGGCTGTGGTTTGAGCGGCGGCAAGGGCGGCAGTTGAAGCAAATAGAGCACAAGTCAGGCAAAAATTATTCATGCACGTCAATACATCACAGAGCACCCGCTCTGTCGAGCCAACAATAGCCCTCGTAATCAGATCATGGTGACATATACACTTATTTCAGCAAGACTCGCTCACTGAGGCCAAGAATGCAATTTCAAGTTGAATTTGATCGCGAGGAAGATGGCCGCTGGATAGCCGAAATCGTAAATCTTCCGGGCGCTTTGGCTTACGGAACCACGAGAGAAGAAGCGCTTGCGGCCGTCGAGGCGATCGCGCTTCGGGCTCTAGCGGAAAAGCTTGAGAACGAACGGGAATCCCTGAAATCAAGCGTTGAGTTTGCCTGCGCTTGAGCGTTTGGCCCAGTACACGCGCGAAACTTGTCCTGAAGGCCTTAAAGAGGATTGGTTGGACTGAAGCGGGCCAGGTTGGCTCTCACCTCAAGCTCGCGCGTCCGGGCTACGGGAGTTACATCTGGGCATTCCATGATGGCGAAGAAATCGGGCCGAAGATGCTGGCCCGCATCGCAAAACACACTGGCCTGAAACCCGAGGATCTTTAGGGGCGGTAAAAGCATCTATTTACTGGCTGGCAACATTGCCAGACTGGCCAAATCCGCTTAAGATAAAAGGATTGCAGGGAAAGGTTTTATAGAGTCATGCCAAAGCAGGGGATTCATCCAAACTATAACGAAATCCGGGTTGTTTGCGCGTGCGGCAACAACTTTGCGACCCGTTCGACCCATAAGGGCGATATCCACGTAGAAATCTGCTCCGCTTGCCACCCGTTCTTTACGGGCAAGCAGAAGCTGGTCGATACGGCAGGCCGCGTCGAGCGCTTCCGCCGCAAGTACGCGAAAGCGGAGACGGCTGCCAAGTAACGGAGCTATCGGTTCCTCAAGCAAAAGCCTCCGCCAGCCGGAGGCTTTGCTATGTTGGCAGGTGATTGAGTCCGATGAAGAAGCACTGGGACAATCCGCAGGAACACGCCATGCCCGAGGGCGTGCGCGTTCCCGCGTCTGTCCAGATCGGCAATGTGACAGTCGCTCCGGCGACGGTGCTTGCGCCTATGGCCGGAGTTACCGACACGGTTTTCCGGCGGTTCATCCGCAATGCCAGTGTTTTTTCTTCGGGCGCTGATACCGGATCGTCTGTCGACGCGGAGATCAGCAATCAGCAGTCGGGGTGCGGGCTGATCATGACCGAGTTCACCTCGGCCGATGGTCTCTCACGCATGCGCGAATCCAAGCGCAAGCGCTATCTGACCTTCTACGAGGACGAGCACCCTATCTCTGCGCAGTTGTTCGGTTCGAACCCGGCTACGCTGGCCGATGCTGCACGCATCGTCGAGCAGACCGGTTTCGACATGGTCGACCTGAACCTCGGCTGCCCGGCCAAGCGCGTCGTCGCTTGCAACGGGGGTAGTGGGCTGCTCCGCGACCTTCCGCTGATTGCGAAGATTTTTGAAACAGTCCGCGCGGCGGTGACGATTCCCTTCACCGTTAAGTTCCGGCTCGGCTGGAACGACAACCACATCATCTGTGTTGAGCTTGCAAAGGTGGCGCAGGAGAGCGGCCTGCAGGCCGTCGCGCTCCACGCCCGCACCCGCGAGCAGGGCTACTCGGGACAGGCGCGCTGGGAACATATCGCCGAAGTAAAAGATGCGGTCAGCATTCCGGTCATCGGCAACGGCGACGTTCGCACGCCGGAAGATGCGTGTGCCCTCGTCGCAAAAACCAATTGCGATGCAGTGATGATTGGCCGCGCTGCGCCCGCGAATCCGTGGATCTTTCGCCAGATCGCGCAGTACACGGCGACCGGCCGCTACGACGAGCCGACTGATCTCGACCGCTACCGAATGATCCGCACCTACTTCCAGATGCTGCTCGACGAAGGCAATCCGGAGGCGCAGGGCAAGATGAAGCAGTTCGCTTCATGGTTCACGCATGGGGTTCCCGGGGGTGCGGCGCTGCGGAAGTCGATTTATGAATCGAAGACTGGCGAATCTGTGCTCAATGCGGTGGAGCGGTTCTTTGAGCCTCAACTGTCTCTCGCTTCCTGATTGAATCTCAAATAGGCGCGCTACAAACCCACATCTTTTCAAGATGTGGGGCACGCGGCACCCGGCCACTATCCAGCCCCCTCACTTCTCTTCCGAAAAATAACCCTTCGTCTTTGACGCCAGTGCTCGTCGAGAGCGATTAGCGTCCAGTCCACTTCCGGCTTCAGATATCGCAGCACCGTTTCATTCGCCGGGTGAATGCGCAGAGCAGGCGCGACCAGCATGAGCAGTGGCGGAGCATCTGAGAGTTCAACGCCGTTGAAATATCCGTGCTTTTGCAACTCACTCGCAGCGTGGACCTGGCGCACGCGCAGCCAGTAATCCAATCCCTGCAATGGCAGGTGCAGATCCTCATTCGCCTTCAGCTCCAGCACTAGTAAGCGCCCGGAACGGGTTACGCTCAGCAGGTCGATCATGCCGCGATCTCCGCCGGCAAAGGCGGGTACCTGCACGTAGACGAACTCTTCGCGGATAGACGGCTCAAGCTCCGCCAGCCCTTGCCGCAGCTCCGACTCGAGCCAGCGCTCAGGCTGTAGTCTGTAGAGCGGATTGCGCACGCTGCCGCCGGCGAAGCGGCCGTCATAGACACGCCGCATCAGGTCGCGGAATAAATTTTCTGTTTCGTCGGTCAGGGGAGTCTCGTTCGCGCCGGCGCCGAAAGTGATCGTGTCCTGCCTCGCAAAGGAACCCACGGCCACACCGTGACGGATTCGCGCGAACTCAAGCCCGTGCAGACGGAAGCTGATCTCTGTGGAACTAAGCGGCCGAATCTCGGTGCATGACTTCATTCCTTCCGGCAGCAATCCTAGCAGCTGATCGACAGCGGCCTGCGAACGCTCTAGCGTGCGCTCATGGTTGAAGCTGTGCACCAGTCGTATGTCGAGATTTCCTTCATCGCCAATTTGCGCTGACTCCAATGTTTCGCAGCGCTCATCTAGTTCGTACAGCTCCCATTTTGCGAGCGCCGGATTGAGCCATGCCATCCGCCCTCGCGTAACGGCGGCCATGCCTGCGGGAACGATGACCTTCAGGCCCTCAAATACGCGACGCCCGCCGCTGTGCTCGCGACAGTAAGCAAGCCAGAGAATCCCCAGCGTCAGCGCGCCGTCGATCGTCGCCTGCGCCTCTTCTGCGTTGACCGCGATCACCGCCCAGGCCTTTGGTCCCCGCACCAGAGCTCCACGCGCATAGGCTGGACCGAAGCTGTATTCCAGGTCCATCGCATTGCCCAGGCTGTCGAGCGAGAAATCAGGAAAGGCGCGCGTGATTACGCGTTCGAGCAGCCGCAAATATTTCTTTCGCGTGGCTTCGCGCGTCGTCGGAGTGCGCGTGTCGCGATCCGGCACCAGTTGCAGTGTCTGAGGCTTGCTCTGGCCAAAACGCCGCGTCTCGATACGCAGAACATTTTTGCGCGCGGCTATATCCGTGATGGTGCGTACCAGGTTGCGGTCCTCCGACCAGAGGTGCAGCACGCAGCGTCCATGCTCGGCGGAAAGAGCATAGCGGGCCGTCTGCATCTCGAAGAGCACGCGACCATCTTCCAGTACTGCGGCGCGCGGATGCTCAACCAGAAATGCTTCGAGCGCGCAGGCCAGTTCCGCCGCTGAGGTTTCAGTTTTTAACGAGGGCATTAAGAAAAACTATGCTCACCCGCTCTCCCGCGGGCAAGCATTTTCACACTACCAGCCCATGCGTTTCCGCAATTCGGTAACGTGAGCGACGTGATGGCGGCAGTGCCACGCATATACTTGCACCACCCCGGCCAGCTTCTGGGTGCCGTCCTCAGAATGCACGTAGCCGCGCTGCCATTGCGCATCGGTCAGCGACTCGAACAACACAACCCAGCGGCGGTGCAGCGCTTCCAGCAGCTCAAGCGAAACTGCAATCGGCATCGTGTGCGCATCTTCGAGCTGCGCCCACAATTTCTCATCATATGCATTGACTGCGGGCCAGTCTTCGGTAAGCGCGCGCCGCGAGCGTACATACGCGTTGACGTGACTGTCGGCCAGGTGATGCACCACCTGGCGCACGGTCCATCCGCCCTCACGATAGGGCGTGTCTATTTGCGGTTCGGTAAGCCCATTCACTGCTGAACGCAGGTTTTCGGGCAACGCAGCGATCACGGCGATAGAAGCACGGCGCTGCTCCGGAGTCTGTTCTATGGCGCCAGCAAAATCGCCAACGGGATAACGCAGATCTTCATTCGTCACGGAACTCATAGGCAAAAGTATCGCAGGAAGAACGGGCGGGCACACTGGCCCGCGCGCTATTGTGCCCGATAATGGTGATGATGACGGTGGTGATGGTGATGCCGTTGCGCAAATGCAGATGACGAGAACAGCAGCACCAGGGACAGGACAATCAGAGTTTTCATGCCGCGATCGTAGCAAGAACAAATCGCATCGCACCTGTTGAAATCGCAAGAGGAACCATCGTCGTTAGCCCCTCTCGTGTTCCGCTACAAAAACCACAAAGCATGCCGAAAGCAGCGTAGAATCGGAAGAACACGCTCCCTCATCTAACACTCAGGTTATTCATGACAACATCTGCTGCCAGCCACAAACGCTATTTCTTTGAAAAATTTGGACTTTCCGAGCGGTTGCTGGAGCGCTGCCTGGGCGAAGCTCTTTCCGCCGGTGGCGATTACGCCGACCTGTATTTCGAATCCGTGTCGGCGACCTCCATCGGCATCGACGAGTCTCTGGTCAAGTCCGCCAGCCAGGGTGTGAGCGCCGGATGCGGCATCCGCGTTGTCTCCGGCGAGCGCACTGGCTATGCCTACACTGACAATCTCTCCGCCGAGCGCCTGCTGCATGCCGCACGCACTGCCGCGCTTATAGCGAGCGGCCCGGCTAAGCAACCCGTCGCTGGATTCACGGAGACGCAGTCGCCGAATCTCTATCCGATTCCTGCGGCCGACCTCGACTCCGACTTAAGCACTAAGCTCGACTTGGTAATGCGCGCCGACCGCGCAGCTCGCGCCTACGATGCGCGCATCAAGCAGGTTCGCGCCAGCTACTCTGACGAACTGAAGCGCATCCTCATCGCAGCGTCTGACGGCACTTACGCCAGCGATACGCAGCCGCTTGCGCGCCTGAACGTTTTTGTTCTCGCGAACGACGGCCAGCAGACGACGCGCGGTACTGCCGGTGGCGGCGGACGCGTCGATATCAGCTACTTCCTCGCCGAGAAGACGCCGGAACACTTCGCCAACGAAGCCGCACGCACGTCCATCCTGCAACTTGGCGCGGTAGCCGCGCCCGCAGGCGAAATGGAAGTCGTCCTCGGTCCGGGCTGGCCCGGCGTGCTGCTGCACGAAGCTGTAGGTCACGGCCTCGAAGCTGATTTCAACCGCAAGAAGACGTCGGCATTCGCCGGACTCATTGGCCGCCAGGTTGCCAGCTCGAAGGTTACGGTCGTCGATAACGGCACGATGCCTTCGCGGCGCGGATCTCTCAACATAGATGACGAGGGCTCGCCGACGCAGGAAACGGTACTCATCGAAAACGGCATCCTCAAAGGCTATTTGAGCGACAAGCTCTCGGCGCGCCTGATGAACATGCCGCATACAGGCAATGGCCGCCGCGAGAGCTACCAGCAGATTCCTATGCCGCGCATGACGAATACTTACATGCTATCCGGCGACGACGCTCCAGAAGACATTTTGCGTAGCGTGAAGCGCGGTCTTTACGCCGTCAACTTCGGCGGAGGCTCGGTCGACATCACCAGCGGCAAGTTCGTCTTCAGCGCGTCTGAGGCGTACCTGATTGAAGATGGCAAGATCACCGCGCCTGTTCGCGATGCGACGCTGATCGGCAACGGCCCCGAGGCGCTGAAATATGTCTCGATGGTCGGAAATGATTTGCAGCTCGACGAGGGCGTGGGCACCTGCGGCAAAGACGGCCAGAGCGTTCCCGTTGGTGTAGGCATGCCTACGATAAAGCTCGACCGCATGACCGTGGGCGGCACCGGAAATTAAACGACCCTCTTCAAGATTGTCATGCTGAGCGCAGCGAAGCTTTCGCTGGCTCAGCCGAATCCCAAGACTCAGGAATAAATGACGCAATCACTCGAACTCACTACCGACCTTCAGCAATTAGCAACTGACATCGTTACAAAAGCGCGCAAAGCTGGCGCTACAGACGCCGAGGTAGTCATCCGCGAAGGCGATGAATTCTCTACCGCCGTTCGATTGGGCGAAGTAGAAACGCTCAAGGAATCCGGCTCTCGTGGCGTCGGCCTGCGCGTCTTCGTCGGCCAGAGAGTCGCCAGCACATCGTCGAGCGACTTTACGCCGGAGGGCATTGAACATCTCATTTCGGGAGCGCTGGCGCTTGCTCGTGTCACGTCCGAAGATCCGTTTGCCGGGCTCGCCGACACCGGCGAATTCGGCCAGCTCGATCACGATCTCGACTTGTACCACGAGGACGTCTACTCACTGCCGACTGCCGAGCGCATCGACTTCGCTCGCCGGTGCGAGGCCGCAGCCATGTCCGCCGATACGCGCATCCAGAACAGCGACGGTGGTAGCTTCGACGCGGCCACGGGCCGCAAAGTCTTCGCCAACTCGCGCGGATTTGTCGGCGAGTATCGATCTTCGTACTGCTCCGTTTCCACCAGCCCTATTGCTATGAGCAGGAACGGAGAGATGCAGCGCGACTACTGGTACTCTGCTGCACGCACGCTCGCGAAACTCGACTCACCTGAATCCGTAGGGGCTGAGGCCGCGCGCCGTACGCTGAGAAGGCTCGACGGGCGTCGTGTGCCCACGCAGCGCGCGCCCATCGTCTTCGCACCGGAGATCGCTCGCTCCCTGATCGGGGCCATCTTCGACGCCGCAAACGGCGACAGCATCTATCGCGGCGCGTCTTTCTTCACTGGCAAACTGGGCGAACAGGTAGCAGCCGAATCGATCAACGTCATCGACGACGGAACGATCGTCGGAGGCCATGGCTCCTCGCCCTTCGATGGCGAGGGATTGCCGACACGTCGTAAAGTGATCGTCGAAAACGGCGTCCTGAAAACCTATCTGCTGAATACCTACACCGCTCGCAAGCTCAATATGCAGAGCACCGGCAATGCAGTTCGCGGACTGGCGGGAAATCCAGGCATTGGCAACGGCAACCTTTATCTTGAAGCCGGTAGTTTTTCGCCCGAAGAAATTCTGCGTGAAATCAAGACCGGCTTTTACGTCACCGAACTGCTGGGCCAGGGCGTGAACATGGTCACAGGCGACTACTCGCGCGGAGCCTCCGGCCTCTGGATCGAGAATGGCGAGCTGACCTATCCTGTGCAGGAAGTGACCGTCGCCGGCAATCTCAAAGAGATGTTCCGCAATATCACGGCCATCGGCAACGATCTCGTCTTTCGAGGCTCCGTGACCTCGCCGACGCTGCGCATCGACGGCATGACCATCGCTGGCGAATAATAAGGACGAGTCGCATGCTCGTCCACTCCATTGCTTTCGACCCAACGAACCCCGCGTCGGCGCTCACGCAGATACCCGCGCAGCCTGGCGTCTTCGCGCTCTTTGCTGCGGATGAACGCGCCGAGCCGTACCTAAGCCGCACGCCAAATCTGAAGCGACGGCTCACCCGCTTTCTCGATGCGCGTCCCTCGCAATCCAAGCGACTGCGCCTCACAGAAAAAATTGCGCGCATCGAGTACACGCTCACCGGCTCCGATTTTGAATCTGCGCTCTGCCTCTACGCGGCGTCGATGCAGGTTTTCGGCGATACAACACGCAAACGGATGCATCTGCGCCCGCCATACTTTCTGCGAATGACGAGCGAGAATGCCTATCCCCGGATATATGTGACCAACAAGGTGACAAAATCGGCGTTCGACGATCTCTTCGGCCCGTTCCCATCGCGCGCCTCGGCCGAAAAATTCTGCGATGAGATGCTCAATCTCTTCGAACTGCGCCGCTGCCATGAAGACCTGAACCCCGACCCGGCCTTCCCCGGCTGTATCTACTCCGAGATGAAGATGTGCCTCGCCCCGTGCTTCAAGGGCTGCACCGATGAGCGCTACGCCCAGGAAGCAGCTGACGTTCATGCTTTCCTCGATACACGAGGCGCCAGTCTGATCGAAAAAATCAGCGCGGAGCGGGATGCGACGTCGAGGGACCTGGAGTTTGAAAAGGCCGCACAAGCTCACGCGAGACTGCAGAAAGTCGAGGCCGTCGCAGCTCTCATGCCTGCCGCCGTCCATCAACTATCCAAGCTGGTCGCGCTCATATTGCAACCGTCGGCAGAACCTGAAACCGTCGCCTGTTTTTTGCTGACGCATGGAGTCATCCTCGGCCCCGTTTCTTATTCTGTGCAAGGCATGCGCCTGCATAACGAGCAATCCGGATCGACTTCCCTCTACGTTCATCCCACAACAGTCGAGGCTGTACCATTGGCTGCGGAAGGCACGGTTACGGCAGTACAAACCGTCTCGCGCAATGTTCTCGAAGAACGTTTGCAACAGACTCTGGCAGAGCTCACATCACCCGCAGCGAAATCAAGACCATCCAGTCAGACAATCTCCGATCATCTCTGCCTCTTCAGCCGATGGTTTTATCGCGCACAGGCGCAGCGTGTGGGCGAGGTCTTTTTCTCCGACGGCGCGGACTCTCTTCCTCAGAGACAAATCCTGCGCGCCATCTCGCGCGTCTACACCAGCAATCTCGCATAAAAGAAAATGGCCGGAGACGAGCTCCGGCCACCATCACGAATCAG
>Ga0209139_10000137_pt1 | contig 22309 bp, 19 predicted proteins | sample BogFormECP14_OM3_FD_188246 | JGI IMG/M metagenome (GOLD analysis project Ga0209139, IMG submission 188246) | Bog forest soil microbial communities from Calvert Island, British Columbia, Canada - ECP14_OM3 (SPAdes) (version 2) | ecosystem: Environmental > Aquatic > Freshwater > Wetlands > Bog ...
GTGCAGAAAGCAAGGCTATATGGCCACAGTGCACATGGCAACTGGCATGTCCTTCAAAGAGATGCGCTTACAGCGGATATCGATTCTTGGCTGCAGTTTTTCGCCTCCCCATATCAAATTGTTACTATGTGGCATTGCTATCTGAGCGAGACAATTTTATTCGAACTCCTGGAACATGTCGGAGTCTCGAAGGAGGAACATCGTGCCTTTCGGCCAGGAGAGCAAAAACATTTCAATTGCGTCACGCAGAGTAGGGAGGGGCGAGCCATGTTTCATCATTGCCGAAGCAGGAGTCAACCACAATGGGAGCTTTGAATTAGCTCGCGAACTTGTGGATGTGGCCATCGAAGCGGATTGCGATGCGGTAAAGTTTCAGACCTTCAAGACTGAAAAAGTCTGCTCACCTCTTGCGCCTAAGGCAACGTACCAGCTGGAAAACACGCAGGCTGAAGAGTCTCAATTAGATATGGTGAGAAGACTGGAGCTTCCCTTTGATGCTTTTCGCGAACTTCATCGCTATTGCGTCGACAAAGGCATTATCTTCTTGTCGACTCCCTTTGACTACGAAAGCGTCGACTTTCTTGCCGAATTGCCAGTGCCTGCGTTCAAGATTCCGTCAGGCGAGCTTACAAACCTCTTTTTCTTAGAACACGTAGCCGAAAAAGGCCGCCCTTTGATTGTGTCGACCGGCATGGCCACGATGGAAGAAGTGGCCATCGCCGTCGAGACGATCCGGGCGACAGGAAACCAGCAAATGATCCTTCTGCAGTGCGTCAGCAATTACCCTGCTGATCCTTCGAGCATGAATTTGCGAGCCATGCGGACGATGGAGGATGCGTTTGGCGTGGCTGCCGGCCTGTCAGACCATACGGTTGGTACAGAGGTGGCGTTTGCCGCGGTGGCACTCGGGGCATGCGTCGTCGAAAAACACTTCACGCTCAGCCATGACCTTCCTGGGCCCGACCATCGCGCCTCATTGACACCTGAAGATCTGGTCAAGCTGGTTAAGGGTATTCGAAAGGTCGAAGCAGCCCTTGGAGATGGCGTCAAGCAACCTGCAGCAGAAGAGTTGAACACCGCCGAAGTAGCTCGCAGGTCGCTAGTCACAGCCCAGTTCATTTCCGCTGGAACTGTGCTTACTGTTGATATGGTCGACATTCTGCGCCCTGGTACAGGACTCCCGCCGGCGATGCGTTCACAGTTGCTAGGTAAGCACGCGCGTCAGGATATAGAAGCCGGTACGATATTGAGACTTGATATGCTGACCTGACCACCAACCCGGCATCCGACGAGGTCTACAGAGAATACGCGGTGGCGACGGATGCAGCGCACAACTGCCCGAGTCTATAGAATGGCTGACCTTTTACCTCAAAACGCAACCGGGCTGAAAACGGAAGATATAACTCCATCAACTCATGGAACTGCCCTACGCCTGGCACAGTCGTTTGCAGTTTACGGGATTGCGAACTTCGGCATTCGGGCGCTCAATTTCCTGCTCATCCTGGTCTATGCGCATTACTTGCGACCATACGATTACGGGATCATTTACATGGCAGAAATCATCGCGGCGTTTCTTGCAATCTTCGCCGGATTATCGATGGACAGCGCCCTCGAACGGCTTTATTTTCAGCACAGTCATGATGCAGAAGAGCTTCACAGCTATCTAGGAAGTGCTATCCGATTCGGATTCTTCTGGATGGCACTCTTCCTCGCAGTGGTCCTGCTTCTGGGTCGAAGCGTTCAATACCGTTTCTCAGCTCATGGGTCGGTGCCTTTCTACCCTTACATCGCGATGGCGATCGCGACGGCCACAGCATCACAAGCAATTCAATATCGCCTTGCCATCTATCAGGTTTCACGGCACCCACGATCCTATGCACTGCTTTCCTTCGTTCTGGCTGCCCTCACTGCAGCGTGCTGCGTTTACGCGGTTGTGGTTCGCCGTGGCGGCGCTATCGGGATGTTGGAGGGAAAGCTGGTTGCGGCGGTGATTACGTTCGCGATTGCTCTATGGAGCATGCGTACGTTATTCACTGCGCGGTTCCAGTGGAGCTTTGTCCGTGACTCTTTGTCATTTGGAATGCCTCTCATTCCTCATCTTGTGATGGCGAGTGGTCTCGTCGTCGCCGATCGATTCATCCTTGAGCATTACAGAGACTTGAGCGAAGTAGGTATTTATTCTCTCGCTTATACCTTTGGCATGGTCATGTTTCTCGTGACGCAGTCACTCTCACAGGCCTGGCTTCCTATGTTCTTCGAACTGGCTGGAGGTGGCGAAGAAAAACGCCGGGTGCTGGGTCGCATCTCTTCGGGCTTAATTATTTTCCTTATTAGCCTCGCATGTCTGGGCATGTTGTTGTCGCCACTTTTTGTACATGTTTTTCTCGATTACCGTTATAGCTCCGCCGCGCGCGTTGTGCCCTTAGTGGTCATGGGCTACTTGTTTCATGCGTTATTCTCGCTCTTCGACCTTTCGATCCTGCAGGCAAAACGGACTGCGTCCGTCTTCATCATCAGCTTGGTCGCATTCACTGTGAATCTGGCTCTGAATTTCGCGATGATTCCGCGATGGGGAATGTACGGCGCAGCATGGGCCACAACAATTGCCTATGGAGTGGAGGCTGTCGGCGCGTTCACCCTGGCTCAGCGATTCTTCGCGCTCTCCTATAGGGTGCCTGAGATTCTGGCTGGCATTGCTGTGGCCGGCGGAGCACTCTGGTTGACCCAGTTAGCGTGGATGCAGAAAGAGCGAGGACTTTTCCTTGCCATTTCCGCAGTCCTGGCCATCGGTCTGCTCGCGCTCATTGGGAGGCGTGATCTTCAGCGCACTCTTGTCGCCATACGAAATGCACGAAGACGTGAGCCCCAGGGCGTTGTTTGAGACCGGAATCCAACAAACATTGTTCCAACCCGGATGAGAAATAATCCCGCGTCTCCCTACGGTTATTCATCGTTCAGCCGATAACTCTACCAGTCATCTACGGCTGTCGGAGTTCTGAATGAATGCAATTCGTTGCGTGGTGTTGGGATTGGCGATTGCCCCCGGGGGATGGATATGCACGGCGCAAACCTCCAATATGCTGCAATCTCCCGTAAATGGGGAAACGAGCATTGATTTTGCGCTTACTGACAACCACTTAACTCAGAATGCCTTCGCCGATTTTCATCCGACAACGGCATCTTTAGGAACAGGAGTCATCGCCTCCGCCCCTCTTCAGGCAGTCCCCCGAACTGCCGACTCGAAGTTCTTCTGGCTGAATGGGATTCAGCTGGGGATGGCGGTTTTCGATGTAGAGATGACGCAACGCTGCATTGCCAGTCATCGCTGCCGCGAAGCCAACCCGGTGATGCCCTCGTCTCAGGCGGGTCAGTTAAGCCTTAATGTAGCGCTTGTTGCTTACAGTTCGGGGATCAGTTATTGGCTCAAGAAGCACAATTCGAAGCTGTGGTGGCTGCCACCTTCTGCTGGAGCTGCAATCCACAGCGTGGGTGTTGCCACGGGATTTGAGCATCAATAGAGCAAAGGCTTGATTCTGCGGCGGAGGATTCACAAGCAACCCAATTGGGCCGGTCTTGAACATTTGCAGATCAGCATCGATAATGTGCGGCCCGATGACGTCTCGAAAAAGAGCCTGAAGGTCCTCGACAAAAAGCTTCAGTGGCTGGCCGAACATGCCGAGTTCGACGTCAATATCAACTCGGTCCTCGGAGGTGGTGTTCGTTATCCAGAAGATGCTCTTACGATTACGCGCCGGGCGCTTGAACTCGGATTCGAAACAACCGTCGGCATTATCCATGATCACGGCGGACAGCTCCAGCCCTTACAAGAAAGGGAAAGAACTGTTTACCAGCAGATACAGAACGAGCGGAAGCCCGCCTTCTGGGCGTTCGCTTATGACAACCTCTTCCATAGGAACCTGGCGCGGGGAGAGCCAAACGATTGGCAGTGCCGCGCAGGAAGCCGCTATCTTTATGTCTGCGAAGACGGACTCGTCCACTACTGTTCCCAGCAAAGAGGTTATCCTGCCATCCCACTGGAGAAGTACACACGCGACGACCTTGAGCGCGAGTATTGGCCCCGGAAACCTTGTGCCCCTTATTGCACGATTTCGTGCGTGCATCGTGTCGCGATGATCGATCTCGTCCGGGAAAAACCGCGCGAGGCACTGACAAGATTCTTTCCACCTGTAGCGCCGGGCACGCCGGCCAAACTTCCTCTCGGAGTGAATGGCAGGTGCTGTGATGAGAGTGCTTGGGATTAAGTGACAGAACCACGCGGCAGCGATGATCAATGCCATCGCCGCTCCCAGCAACACATCAATCGCGTAATGGTATCCCCCGACAAAAGCCGCTACCGCAAGACGACCAGAAAAACCAGGCCCGCGATGGGGACGAAGCGTAGCAGCACAAGCGATACGGCTAATGCGGAGGCAACATGAGCGCTGGGGAACGAGATCGCCTGGATGCTCCCGTACTTCAGAATCCAGAGATTCATAACCCGGCCTCTGTTTGACGCTGCCACAGCGCTTTGCTTTGTTGTAATGCTTCGAGGGGGCAACGCGGGCACAAATGGCGTGATGGCGTAGCACAGATACGTTGACACAAGGACGATAAACCAAAACGCGCTCGTGTTCTGGCGCAGTCCTAAGGTATAAAACACGCCGAGCCCTAACGGCACCAACGGATAACAAAACATATAAGCCCACTCGGTGGAGAGGCGCGTGAATCGGCCCAGAGCACCAGGTATGGGAGGCATGAGGTTAAACAGCCAGCGATCAATCTCTACTAAGCGCTTCTGGATTTTCTCGTTCGGGCCCGTGAAGAACTGCCCTGTCTGCCAATAAGGCACCAGCATCAAAGCCACGGGGAGCCAGTCGCGAAAAGCCGAGGCTTGACGCAGCGTGAGTACATGCGTTGAGAACCGGGCGACGGCCACGACAATGATTGCGAATGCTGCAAGCAGTGTTGTGATCCATCGGCGTCCTGCCGGTAAGGGGCGAATCCATGCCGCTAGCGCAAGGATCGTGGCGAAACCTGTCTGAATCCATTCGGAAGTTCGCATCATAACCCCATGGAGCAATAAATGCGCTACCAGATTCTCAACGTTAGATTCTTACTGCAACGACTGAAAAGCGAATTCTGAAAGTCCGCATTGTGTTTTGTTGACTATGGGGTGGTAGCCGGGCAAGACAAAAATTTTACATTTACTTCGGTCATTTCGATTGTGGCGCAGGACGCCCCCAGAATTTCGCCATCCGCCTCGACCGTAACCAACACTGGATATTCTGCGCCCGGAATGGGCCTGCATACCACGCGCAACACGTCCTCGTAGCGGGCTGCAGCGTTTTCCCTGAGCTGGCGGTCGCGCTTCCCTGCTCCCAGGAATAGCGCCTGAAAGGAAGCCTGAGCGAGACGTCGTCGCGATGAACCTTCCACGCTCGCTAGACGGAGAAATGGGAAATCCAGGTTTCCTCCAGGGCGCCAGAGGTTCAGTTCCGCTACTCTCACAACAATCATCTCGGACACGCGCCTTTGGAAGACTTTCCCCTCTACAGTCGTGATCTCCATTTCGAACTGCTGCACCGGATGCGAAAGGAGAACTTTGAGTCCCGCGGCGAAATAGGCGAGGCGTCCAGTTCTATCCTTTTGGTTACGTCGTGCAACTTCCATCATGGCAGAGTGCACGCCCATACCGGCAGCCATGGCGAAGAACCATGTTTGCCGACCACCTGGAGCGCAGCAAGTGATCTTTCCCAACGGCACAGAGCGGGGCTTTGCAGAGATCATCCAACGCGCCGCTTCGACGGTTCTCTTAGGGGTTTTCAGATTCTGCGCCAGGATATTTCCGGTTCCGAAGGGAACGATCCCTAGAGGAACCTCCGACCCGGCAAGTCCCTGCACAGCGTCGAAGACCGTTCCATCGCCACCACAGACGATAACTGCATCCATCCCCTGCTCGACCGCGCGCTTCGCCTTGGCGCCCGCACCTCGGTTGGGTCCTGATTCGAGAAGTTCGACCTCAACCCCGGCATCCTTGAAGGCGTGCAGGATACTCAGGAGAGCTCGGCCATCATGCTTTGCAAGCAATGGATTAGCCAATAACAAGATTCGGCGCACCCAACTATCCTAGACGGTTTCTGCGGACGGCCGTAGCGAAAAGAAGTGAGAGCGCTCGCAATCCAATTGTTATGTTCTTATCGCACTTCATGTTCCGATTAAAAAGGACCCCTTTGTACATAAGGATGGAATCTGAGGTATCGTATTTTGACGGATAAAGCAGTTCTGAAAGTACGCTATACCAGCCGTTTGTTCGCAGCCTTCCAAACAGGTGAGGCTTTAATTCAGGCATAACTGGTGAAACTCGGCATGGCGACACGCGATTCGCTTTTGGAATTACAAAACAGAATCAGCCAGACGGTGCTTGGACAGGAGGCAATGATCGAACGCCTCCTCATCGGACTTCTCGCAAACGGGAATCTGCTTGTCGAAGGCTTGCCGGGTTTAGCCAAGACCCGGGCAATTAAGAAACTCAGCAAGTTTCTCGATGCTGGTCTTTCCCGCATACAGTTCACGCCCGACCTGCTCCCTTCTGATATCACCGGATCGGAAGTCTATTACACCGCTGAAGGCAAAGGTGAATTTCGTTTTCAGCAAGGACCTGTCTTCAACAATCTTGTATTAGCCGATGAAATCAATCGGGCACCCGCCAAGGTGCAGGCGGCGCTTCTGGAAGCCATGGAGGAGCGACAGGTTACAGTCGCTGGCAAGACGCACGCGCTGCCAAAGCTATTTCTCGTGATGGCGACGCAAAATCCTATCGAGCAGGAAGGCACCTATCCTCTGCCAGAAGCGCAGCTCGACCGCTTTCTGATGCACGTGTATGTGGACTATCCAGAAGAGAAATCCGAGCGCGACATTATGTTGCTTGTCCGTAGCGAGGAGGAGGAGGAAACAGCCAGTACACCGATAACGACGTCAGCGGCTGACACACGCATTTCGCAGGAGGTGATCTTTACGGCGCGGCAGGAGATTCACGCCACGCAGATGGCTACCGCGGTTGAGCAATATATCGTTGCGTTAATCGCGGCGACGCGCTATCCGGAACGTTACGACAAAGACCTTCGCAAGTGGATTCAGATTGGAGCCAGTCCGCGTGGAACCATCGGACTGGATAAATGCTCGCGCACCTATGCCTGGCTCAAGGGCCGCGACTATGTACGCCCCGATGATGTGCAAGCCATCGCCCATGATGTGCTTCGGCATCGCATCCTACTCAGCTATGACGCGCAGGCCGAAGGGATCAAGGCGAATCAGGTGATCGACAAAGTCGTGGAGCTTGTCGCCGTCGCATAAAGAGGAACTCTTGCCGTGGGAGCCTATGCCGAACTCGATTCGCTGATTGCGCTGCAGTTCAAGGCAGGTGGCTTTACGCTGAAACATAATCAGCCTGTACACAGCTTGCTCTTTGGACGACGGGCTTCACACGTGCGCGGCAGAGGTCTCGACTTCGAAGAACTGCGCAACTACATTGCCGGAGACGACGTGCGCAGCATCGACTGGCGCGTCACGGCGCGCACACAGAAACCCTATGTCCGCGTCTACTCTGAGGAACGCGACCGCCCGACAATGCTTGTGGTCGACCAGCGTATCAATATGTTTTTTGGCAGCCGCCGTTCGATGAAGTCCGTCGTTGCGGCAGAAATTGCTGCACTCGCAGCGTGGCGGGTCTTTCACCAGGGAGATCGCGTCGGCGCATTCGTGTTCAACGACGACGTGACTGAAGAAATCAGAATGCGCCGCAGTCGCGCCACCGTACTGCGTATTCTCGACCGCATCTCACATCAAAACCATCTGCTGCGCGGAGATTCTCCCTCACAGCCGCGGCCGCAACGCCTGAACGAAGTGCTCGAATCCGTCGCACGCGTTTGCCGACATGACGCGCTCATCCTCATTGCCAGCGACTTTGATGGGGCCGATCAAGCTACACGCGATCTGTTGCTCCAACTGTCGCGCTCGAACGACGTCATCTGCTGTCTCACCTACGATCCCCTTGCCGTAAGACTTCCGCCTGCCGAACAACTCGTCGTGAGCAACGGCGAGTTGCAGGTCGAACTTCGACTCGGACAGGAAAAAGTGCGCAAGAGCATTCTTGACGCATCCGACAAACGCATGCGCGCCATTCTTTTATGGCAGCATGAGTTGGGAATTCCTGTGCTTCCGCTCAGCACGGCTGAGGATGTCCCACAACAGGTGCGTCATCTCCTTGGCCACGTTGTGAATCGAGGCAGGCGCGCATGACAGGTCCTCTCGACAGCCTGCAAGATTTCTATCAACCTGCTCCACCCGCATGGACTCCTCAAACGATCGGCTGGTATGTTCTCTTCGCGATCGCTGGACTTCTCATCTTGTGGATGACCGTCTACGGCATTCGCCGATGGCTCGGCAATCGCTATCGCCGCGAAGCACTCCGCGAACTCGCTCTCCTGCCGCCGGATCAGTTTTCAACTCTTCTCAAGCGTACGTCGCTCGCCGCGTGGCCGCGCGAAAAGGTCGCCTCGTTGAGCGGCGAGGCATGGGTCAACTTTCTGAACGAAAGCGCCGGTGGCAAATTGTTTCATCGTGCTCCCGGTAATTGCATTGAAGAGATCGCGTTGCGGCGCGTCGTTTTGTCCGCCCAGGACGAAGTGGAGTTGAGAAAACTGGCAGCCGAGTGGATCCGGAGGCACCGTGTACAGGCTTGAGTATCCGTGGCTACTGGTCTTGCTGCCACTGCCGTTGCTTGTCCACTGGCTGCTGCCTCCATACAAGGAGGAGCAGGATTCGCTGCGCCTGACCTTCTTTCACTACATCAGTTCGAACCTTGGCCTCACTCCCGAGCCTGGAGCAGTTGTACCCAAAACAAACTGGTTGCAGAAGATCCTGGCCCCCATCTGCTGGTGTCTTATGATTCTCGCGCTGGCTCGTCCTCAATTCGTTGAGCCGCCGATTCAAAAAATCCAGCCGGGACGGGATCTGATGCTGGCTCTCGATATCTCGCAGTCGATGGAGATGCCTGACTTTGTCACACCTGAGGGCAAGCGTATGCGCCGTGTAGACGCAGTCAAGCAGGTGGTTAGCGAGTTCATTCGCAAGCGTAAGAACGATCGCATCGGCTTGATTGTCTTTGGGCAGGCCGCATATCCTGTCACACCTTTTACACTGGACCACGATGCGTGCCTTAAAATCCTCAGCCAGACTGACGCGGGTATGGCGGGTCCGCAAACGATGATCGGCGATGCGATTGGTCTGGCCATCAAGCAGTTCAACAACAGCGATGCTAAACAGCGTGTGCTGATTTTGCTGACCGATGGCAATGACACCGGAAGCCGCATGCCGCCGCGCAAAGCCGCAGAGATAGCCCACCAGAACAACATTACGATCCATGTCGTGGGACTGGGTGATCCTAAGACAAAAGGCGAAGACAAAGTGGATTATGCCGCGCTGACTGATATTGCCAAAGCTACGGGTGGTCAGGTCTTCCACGGCGAGAATCGTGTCGAGCTCGAAAAAGCTTATGCAACTCTGGACAAAATCACCCCGCAGAATTTCGAAACACTCAGCTATCAGCCGCGACGCGAACTCTTTATGTTTCCGCTTGCAGCGGCTGTGCTTCTGCTCGTTGGCTATCACCTGGTCATGCTTATCGTCAGCTTGTTGTTACGGCTGTTTTCGCGCCGCCGCGCCGCCGATGAGGATGCAACCTCCGACGTCTTCAAGGTACATGTATGAACCAATGGGCATCGCTGCATTTTCTGCGGCCGCAATGGCTCTGGCTGCTGCTGGCAGTGCCCATCATTTATCTGTCGTTTCACATCCGTGATGATGTGCGCGCCCGCTGGAAGCGTTATATCGACACCGAGCTTCTGGATCACCTGATCGTTGCCCGTAAACGGCGCTGGCGCTTCCGCCCCATTCACATGGTTTGTCTTCTTATCCTTCTTGGCGCCATCGCCCTTGCCGGTCCCACCTGGAAGCGCGAACAGCCTCCATTTACGGAGGACAAAGCTCCGCTGGTCATCGCACTCGATCTTTCGCAGACAATGGATGCGATCGATCTCGAACCTACTCGGCTGGAACGCACAAAACTGAAGCTGCGTGATCTGCTTAAAGTGAGAAATGGTGGCCGCACTGCGTTGTTTGTTTATGCAGGCACGGCGCACATGGTCCTGCCCTTTACGACCGACAACTCGTTAGTCGATCTCTATCTCAGTTCCCTTTCCACATCCCTGATGCCAAGCGAAGGAAAAGATACAGCAAAAGCCCTTCGCGCAATCGACGACTTTCTGAAGGATGAATCCGTTCCGGGTACCATTCTTTTCGTCACAGACGGAATTGAGCCCCACGCATTGCCAGCATTTCAGCAATTCCTTGCGAAAGAAGACAATCAAAATGACATTCTTGTCATAGGCGTGGGAACTTCCAATGGTGGCCCTGTACGCGTAGACAATGGCTTTCTCACTGACCACTTCGGGCGCCGGGTCTACGCCAAACTCGACGTCAACGCGCTGCGTTCGCTGAGCCGCATCGACATCCCCGCCACCACCCTCACTCTGAACGACGACGACATCGACTGGATACAGCGCCATGTGCAGCATCATCTTCAGGCAGTGCAGCAACGCAACAGCAAGACGCGCTGGATCGACGAAGGATACTGGCTCACTCTTCCCATCGCCGCTGTTGCAGTCCTGTGGTTTCGCAAGGGATGGACTGTGCGCTGGACCTCCGCCGCCCTTGCGGCTGTATTTATCCTTCCTCCGGCTACCGATCAATCACGCTTCTCATGGATGGACCTGTGGCTTACGCACGATCAACAAGGCCGCTACTACTTCGAGAGAGGCGAATATCAGAAGGCAGCTGCGAAATTTGAAGATCCATTGTGGAAGGGATTGGCTTTTTCGCGCGCAGGAGATTACGAAGATGCACTGAATGCTTTCGCGTTGAGTGATTCGGCCGAGGCCTGGTACAACCAGGGTAATGCGCTCGCGCACCTGGGCAAATATCCTGACGCCGTACAGGCATATCAACAGGCGCTCGCGAGACGTCATCCTTGGTCTCAAGCGCAGCAGAACCTCGCGCTCGTCGAATCGCTCATTCCGAAAACAGAAAACAAAGAGAAAAACGAGGAGCAGGAAATCGCACCGAATCTTCCACCGGACCAGATAAAGTTCGACGAAAAAGGCAAGAAGGGCAAGCAAACACAGATACGAACCAAACTCGATCCGAAGAAGATGGCCGAAATATGGATGCGCAACATCCAAACCACTCCTGCAGATTTTCTGCGGCGCCGCTTTGCCGTGCAGGCGGCACAGGAGGGTCGACCATGAGGAGCGCCTTTCCTCTATTCATCCTGTTTTTTGCTCTGTCTGCAGCGGCGCAGAGTCCCATTGTTCGCGCGCGGCTCGAACCGGCCAAGGGCATTCTTGCGGGCCAGCCGGTACACCTGGTTGTCTCAGTGCTCGTTCCCAACTACTTTACTGGGAGTCCCGACTTCCCCGACTTCGAAATCGAAAACGCCATCGTTGTATTGCCGCAGGATCGCCCACAGAACACAAATGAACAGATCAGCGGGGTCACTTACGCGGGTATCACCGAGACTTATACCATCTACCCACAGCAACCCGGAGATTTCCAACTGCCGCCAGCAGAGATCGTAGTTCCCTACGCCAGCGCGCCGCCAAAGGCTACCGTGGCACACCTCACACTCCCTGTTCTGACCTTCCACGCGGATGTTCCAGCTGCAGCCAAGGATCTCGACTATTTTCTGCCAACAACGCAGCTGACGATCCAACAAAAGTGGTCGCCGTCACTCAAGAACCTTCGCGCAGGCGATTCTATTGATCGCACGATCATGGTGACGGCGACAAAGATGCAGGCTATGTTGATTCCGCCTCTGCCTCTCGAAGCCGTTAACGGCATCCGCGTTTATCAGGAGGAGCCGATTGTTCAGGATCAGAAGACGGATCGCGGCGAATTTGTTTACGGCCGCCGCACTCAATCTGCAAAATACTTTATTCGGAAAGAAGGCGATTACACGCTCCCGGCAATCGAGCTGAAGTGGTGGAATCTTTCCACGAATCGTTTAGTTACGGCTGCCCTGCCCGCAGTCCACTTCACGGCCACCGCAAACACGGATTATGTAGCGGAGCTTCCACCTGAAGCGGCGGGCGTCCCTCAACTCAGGCACGTCAATCCGTGGACCAGATACAAATTCTGGATTCGGGTTGTAGCTCCATACTGCATCGCCGTTCTTATTCTGCTCTGGATTGTCTGGCGCTACCTTCCACGCATTTTTCGCAGGCTGCAGGTGTTGCGCAAACGGCGTGCGCATTCCGAGACGGCATATTTCCGCAACCTTCAGCTTGCGTGTCGACATAACCATGCCATGCAGGCCTACGATTGGTTCTTGAAGTGGCTCACGCTTGCCTATCCCGGCATGACCGTCCATGAGTTCCTGAGCGTGGCGGCTGATTCCGATCTTTCATCCGAAACAAACTATCTGGGCGCATCTCTCTTTTCGACAAACAATCAAAGTGCTCCATGGAGCGGCAAGAGAATAGCTGAACTCTTAAACAAACATCGTAAAGCTCGAAATAACTACGCTGCCAGGCGACAGGATTTGCTGAAGCTGAATCCATGAGCTTGTTGAAGTCAACACACCAAAGATCATCATGTTGCGCTCCTTCCAACAGCCAATATCTCAAGAAGCGGTTATACCGCGTGTGCGAAATTCAGCTGTCATTTGGTCGCCACGCTCGGCTTGATTAAGTCGTCCAGATAATCAGCTTTACTGTCGTCACGCGCCAGATGCGGGTAACGGCCACCGCCGTGATAATTGATGGTGGATGTCTGGAAGTAGTCGTCTACGACGACGAGCAACGTGATCGGCTTCGAATCGTCTTTGGCTGCTTTTATCGCATCCTCGAGCAGATCGTGAGTATAGACACGGCCGTTTACGCCGATTACTTTCATTCCCGATGAGATGCCAGCCTCGAATGCGGGACTTCCGACGATGGAATCAGTTACGGTCCCGTCTTCGCCGAGTTGGAGGCCAATCGAATAGACGTCGCCTGGGTTGCCACGGCGTCCCGTCAACTTTGAGGGTTCGCCATTGAAGACTACCTTCCAGCCTCCATTTTCGATGCCGCCTACAGGTGCGTCCGCCGAAGTGGAATTCAACCTTTCGTGGAGGAAGCTGGCCCAGTCGAATGGCGCGATTGCATTGAGAGCCGTAACTAATTCATCGAAGGTATAGGTTTTTACCTCCGGGCCGTTATTCGGGCCACCATGAAAGGCGTGGCAAAAATCGTCGATGGATTTCTGGCCATGCGTCTCGCGATGAATGATGGTGGCGACTTCAAGCCACAGCAAATCGCCTTCATCGTAGTAATCAGTACCACGCCGCCAGTTGAGCCAGCCTCTTGCGAAGCCGGGGATCGGCTCTCCGATGGCGGTATCGAGCAACGGGCGCCAGGTGCGGCCGGGCCGTCCTGGGCCAAGCATCGCCGCGATGGCCGCCAGATATTCGTGGTATTGGTCCTGGGTCCACAAGCCGCTGCGCGCGGCCAACATTGGTCCGAGATAATCGGTGAGGCCCTCGTAGCCCCACAGAAGGTCCGTCTTCATCGGTTCTTCGTAATAAGGCACCGTCAAATCCAGGGGGCGGCGAAATTTTCCATTCCATGAGTGTGCAAACTCATGCGCCAGCAGGCCGCCCAACGACATGCCCGCGCTGGGCATGAGCAGAGTGCGCTCCGGGAGGCGGCTGTCATTCGATTCGTGGTGCTCAAGACCGAAGTGCGCGACGTGATCGCTGAGCGTGAACAAGAAATGATAGTCGCGATAATGGCGCGCGCCGAAAAGCTTGCCCGACTCGGCAACCAGATTTGTCATCTGTTTCTGAATTTCGGGGCTCATGTTCAGAGCAGCTTCGCTGTCCGCGACCATGTCGATTTCATGGTGGATGGGCTCACCGGGAGGCGTTAAGTCAATCGAGCGATAATATTCTCCCGTAATAACTGGCGAATCGACGAGCAGGTCGAGCGAAATTGGCTTGAAAGAGACTTGATTGCCAGATTGACTTGCTACTGGCAAGGATGTGCCAAACTTCCAGCCTTCCGGCATGATCAGGGTGGTCTCGTACATTAATTGCTGGGCTGGTATGCCGGCAGGATAAAGCGCAACTTCATTCCACTCGAGCACCAGAAGCTTGTCCGTTGCCGAGCCGCCTGCAGGCTCAATGTAGTCATACCGGGCATCGAGATGCCTTGCTCCCGCGGGGACATCTACGTGGAATGTATATACGTCCAGCAGATCACGCTGCCACGGAATGACTTTCCCGTCCGCCTCGAATTTGAGTTCGGTCAGATTCGCGATGGGTCCATCGGGCCCATGTTCGCCGGGAATCCACTTTGGATAGTAGAGAGTGAGAGGGCCGGGTTTGACCGCCATCACCATGTGGGCGTGCAGGATTTTCTGCGGGGTTTTGGTCGCGTCTACCGTAAGAGAGATTGTTTGACCGGATTGCGCAAAGGTGGTGGTCGCGGACAGCGCCCCGGCCACGGCGAAAGTTATCAGCAGACTCAGACGGCTTCGTCCCATTTTTGAATGCACCCCTTCAGAAGTTCGCACAAACCTACTCGCGCATCATATCCTGAAAATGCGGTGAGACCTGATTCTAATAAACATTCTTCTTTCATAGGCATTGCGCTCGCGATCAGCCTGACAAGCGGCGCGTGTCTGGCTATGGCCCAGACCTCTTCAACAACTGCACACCCAACGCGCCCAACGCCGCCTGCCCGCGATCCGCACACCTCCGGTTATGTCGCCGCCAGGGAGTTGCCCGACGATACGAATGCTCCTGCAAACGTCGATGGGAACTTCATCATTGGCCCTACATATGGCATCGCTCCGGAAACGTCTGAGCCCAGAGATGTCCCGCAGGGAGCGGTGTTCGAGTTCACGATGGATTCGGCTAATAGCAAGATTTATCCGGGCATCGCGCGTGAGCCCAATACGTTTGGCACACCGGACCCGACCGATCCGGCGAAGCTTGTGGTGACGACCAGCCACCCAACTCCCTACACACGCAAAGTGACTGTTTACATACCGAAACAATATGTCGCAGGCAGCGTGGCCCCATTCATCGTGGGCGCGGATGGTCCGGACCAGATATTGTTCGCTACGCTGGACAAACTCATCGCCGAGCATCGGGTACCCGTGATGATCGCAATCTCAATCGGTAATGGTGGAGGCGACGCCCAGGGCAGCGAACGCGGCCTGGAGTACGACACGATGTCAGGCCGATATGCCGAGTTCGTGGAGACGGAAGTGTTGCCTCAAGTGGAAGCACGATACCACGTAAAGTTAACCAAGGATCCTGGGGGCCGGGCGACGATGGGTGGCAGTTCCGGAGGCTCGTGCGCTCTGATCATGGCGTGGTATCACCCTGAGCTGTATCACCGTGTCCTTACTTATTCGGGAACCTTTATCAATCAACAATGGCCCTATAACGCGGAGACTCCGCACGGCGCGTGGGAATTCCATGAACACCTCATCCCGAATTCGCCAGCCAAACCACTGCGCATCTGGATGGAGGTTGGAGACAGAGACCTGTTGAATCCGAATGCCATGCGGGACAACATGCACGATTGGGTTCTTGCGAATGAAGAGATGGCCAGAGTGCTTGCAGCAAAGGGCTATCACTATCAGTTCGTTTTTGCTCGCAATGCCGGACATGTCGACCGCGCCGCAAAGCAACAAACTTTGCCGGAGGCCCTGGAATATCTATGGCAGGGCTATCCCATCGCGGGAGCGAAGCATTGATTCAGACGTAATGCTGCTCGTGGCGAACATGGTGCATCGTTGATCTTCGATTCGCACATTAGACGCTAAAATAACTTGTGCGAAAAGTTCTTCTTCTCATCCTCGTCCTTGTAGTTTTAGCGCCTCTTGGCTTTCTCATTGCACGTTCGACGACGCCCGTTGTCGACGTGCCCTCTCCTATCACTACGATTGGGCAGGCCACGCCCGTCACCGTTCATGTACGGGATCTGCGCGGTATTCGAGGACTGAAAGCCTCTGTCGAGCAAAATGGTGTCCGCTATCCCGTGTGGCAAGCCGACCAGCCTTCGCGTGTGACGGATGGCTCATGGAACTTTACGGCTGGCGTCAAATCCACACCGCAGCTCAAGGACGGTAAGGCGAAGCTGATCGTGGAAGCCACCTCAAACGATTTGCTCCGAAAAACGGGGCGCTGGGAGCGCGAGGTTACGGTGGCGACACAGCCGCCAAGCGTAAGTGCCGATTCAGAACAGCATTATCTCTATCTGGGAATGGCTGATCTGGCCACCTTCAATGTCTCCGGTGCCTGGACAGAAGCGGGTGTTCGTGTCGGCGATCAGGTATTTAGGGCGTGGCCCATGCCCAGCGGTAAGCCTGGCTACTTTTCGCTCTTCGCCTTTGCCTGGAATATGCCGCCGAACACGGTCCCAGTGGTCTACGCGTCGAACGGCGCGGGAAATGATGTGACGAGTCCGCTTGTTTTCCAGTTCCCTAAAAAGGAGCAGCCGAAGTACACCGTGCATGACCTGCAGGTGAGCGACGCGTTCATGCAGAAAGTAGTGAATGAGCTTGACCCAAATGGCTCGGGCGATTATGTGACGCGCTTCGTGAAGATCAATAACGAAATGCGGCGTGCAAACAATAAAATTCTGTTTGATCTACGGTTCAAGACCGCAGATAAGTTTCTATGGTCGCAGCCATTTGCGCGGCAATCTCATTCCCAGGCCGAAGCAACATTTGCGGATTTGCGGAACTACATTTATCAGGGGAAAAAGATCGATCAGCAGGTCCATCTTGGATATGATCTTGCGGCGACGCAGCATGTTGGCGTGGAGGCATCGAATGATGGCCGGATCGTCTATGCGGCTCCGTTGGGCATCTACGGCAACTGCATCGTGGTCGACCACGGATATGGACTGATGACGCTCTACGGTCACCTGAGCCATATTGATGTGCATGAAGGCGACATGGTGAAACGAGGCCAGGTGATGGGCACGAGCGGTCAGACGGGAATGGCCGGAGGCGACCATATCCACTTCGGCATGCTGCTTGATGGCGTCCAGATTGACCCGAAAGAATGGTGGGACAGCCACTGGATCAAAGACCACATTGCGAAACGCGTTGACTTGCCGGGGTTCCACGATTGAGCGAGAGCGCTCGCTGGACCTGGGGCGGCGCTCTCAAGACTTTATTGATCCAAATTGGTGATCCTGGCCATATTGGTGATCCTGGCCACCTGCTCTTTCAGTTCCATCAGGTCCTGGCGCAACCTAGCCACCTCTGCCTCCAACTGCTGCAGGCGTTGATTACCGGAAAAATCGTCCGCTTCCGTTTTGGCTGACGGCGGCAACGCAGCCGATCCATCGATCTCGCCTGAGAGCAGGTGGGCGTAGCGAATCTCTTTCGTTCCTGGCTGCCGTGGAAGTGCTGTCACCAGCGATGGTTCGCGCTGCATAAGCCGCTGCAGGGCAGACAGCACATCTTCAAGTTCTTCAAAACGATACATGCGTTCAGTGCGGCCACGCAGTTCGCCCGGTGTTTGAGGTCCGCGCAGCAACAGCACACATAGCACAGCCGTTTCGCCGCGGGTAAAGTTGAACACTTCCTGCAGATGATGCTCATACTTGGTTACGCGGCTGTCCGACCCGCGTCTGGGACCGGCGAGCTGATGGTCTTCAAGTCTGTGTAATGCTTGGCGAACTTCATCCTCATCGAGCTGCATGACAGGCTCTCGATTGTTCTTCTGGTTACAGGCGTTTACCAATGCGTTGAGCGAAAGAGGATAGTACTCGGGAGTAGTGATTTCCTTTTCCACTAGTGCGCCCAGCACCCGAACTTCAACGGCATTCAGAATCGTCATCAGATCAACCATGCAGTGAGAGAACAACCACAGCCCTTCCCGAGTCTAATGCAAAACATGAGCATCGTAGGTGACTGCGATTGCGTTTCATCATTCAACTCGGTCAGCACCGAGAATCTTTCCATCACACCGGGCATCCAAAGAAGGTGTGATGGAGGTAATCCTTGGCAGCATATTGTGCGTGTTGTGGAGCTGAAATTAAGCTAAAGGATGAGGCTTGTGTGGTTTGTGGCACGCCCCAGCATGGCATGATTCCGACAAAGAGAACTAGTCTCTCATTTCCCCCGCGGAAAACAGTTGCCTTTCGAGAGCCAGAAGAAAAAGAACCCTTCGGCTAGCCCGAAGCTGGATGAGCGCATCGGCCTGCTTGGCAGCATTTTATGAGCGCCTGAGTCGACCAACAGGTCATTCCTGAATGCCAATCCCGGCTACGAATCTGAACATTCCTACTGCGGGAATCTATCCCCAAACATGGGAAGCTTGCTCTTGGATTCCTCCTTGGTTGCTTCGGGCTGGATCACGTCCCAATGCTCTTCGAACACACCGTCCTTGATACGCATGATGTCGACGACAACAATGGCGGAGCCGTCCGGGTTAGAATAGCGACTGTGAATCATTACATAGTCGCCTTCGGCCATCATGATACCGTGCTCCCACTTGGATCCAGCGGGCAGTGATTTCACCAGATTGAACAACCCATCTCTGCCCGGTTCGATATGTGAGCTGTGCTGGATGTAGTTCGGCGACCAGTACTTCTCCGTCAGGCCAGGCGATAGCGTAATCGGGGACGAGAGGATTACGCATCGCTGACCAAAACCGTTCGAGCCCCTGAAACTTTGCCGATCAAGCGCATCGCATAACAACTACGTATTCTCCGACGGAGATCGAGCGGTGAGTGTTTTTCGGGTATTCTTCTCAAGCATTCAAACTCCAAATTGGGAGAGGCTTTATGTCGATGTATCGGCGGGATCTATTGAAGTCCATTGGCGGCCTTGGTCTGCTCGGCATTGCGGCGCCTGCTGTTCGAGCGCAGGAGCGCTTCATCCAAGCCACGCGGGGCATGGCACCGCCTCGTATCAAAGATATCAGTGTCATTGAGTGTGCGCCCGCTGGGGCCAGGCTAACAGTGGTAAAGATCACGACTGATCAGGATGGTCTGTACGGTTATGGTTGCGCAACATTTACGCAGCGGGCCGACCTGGTGAAGCCGGCAGTAGAACGGTATCTGAAACCATTTCTACTGGGTAAAACAACGGACCGTATTGAGGACATCTGGCAGAGCTGTTACGACAGCTCATACTGGAAAAATGGTCCGGTGCTTAACAATGCCTTGAGCGGAATTGATCAGGCACTCTGGGACATCAAAGGACGTCAGGCTGGAATGCCGGTATACCAGCTGGCGGGAGGCAAATGCCGAGAGGCGGTGGACTGCTACGCCCACGCGGATGGTCCGGAGTTTGGAGATGTAGTGGACGCAGCGAAGAAACTTATGGCTGAGGGCTTCCGCAACGTCCGGGTACAGGTTGGGCTGCCGGGGATGGCAGGTTATGGTTCGGCACATGGTAATTCTGCCCCGTTGAAGGCACTTCATGACAAACCTTTATTCGAGCCGGCCTATCAGATGCGTCGCGCGTTGAAGTTGCTGGAGATTTGTAGGACGGAACTTGGAGAAGAGGTGGAGCTACTGCACGACATGCATGAACGCCTGACTCCGAACGAAGCAGTGCAATTTTGCAAAGAGGCGGAGAAGTTCATGATGTTTTTTCTTGAAGACCCGCTTTCGCCAGAAGACAACGAGTATTTCCACCAGATACGCTCGCAGTGCGCTACTCCGATTGCGATGGGAGAGCTCTTCAACAACCCTCATGAGTGGCAACCGCTGATCGAGCAGAGACTGATCGATTACATCCGGGTGCATGTGTCGCAGGTGGGCGGATTTTCACCCGCGCGAAAGATCGCGATCTTGGCTGAGCAATATGGCGTAAAGACCGCGTGGCACGGACCAGGAGATGTTTCGCCGGTGGGCCACATGGCGAACATTACTCTGGATATCGTGAGCTATAACTTCGGCATCCAGGAGTACACGCCCTTCAACACTGAAACGAAAGAAATCTTCAAAGGGTGTCCCGAGATGAAGGACGGCTATTTCTGGGTGAACGAGAGGCCGGGCTGGGGAATCGAGATCGATGAGAACCTGGCGGCGAAGTTTCCATTTACTGACAGTGCAAACCACCTAAATGGAGGGTGGGGCGAGATCCGGAAGCGGGATGGAACAGTGATCAAGCAATAGTATTGACGGATTCGACGATCCGCCGCACTGGGCGGTATTCGATGACAGGAAGAAGAAGCGACCGACTCCGAGGACGACTCAGCTTTCGTTGTTTGTCCCTTCAGCCTTCGGGGACTCCGGCCTTACGAAAGACAGCAAGTGAGCTATCGAGGCCGGCTTTCGCGGCTGCTTCCGGGGTCATGTCTTTCGTTCGCCCGAAGACCTCTACGCTGAGAGCATCGGTGTAGTGGATGCTTTGGAGCGCCTGCAGGAAGCCGGTCAGGTTGATGACACCTTCGCCGGGTAGCAGGCGCTGATTATCGTGGATCTGCTCTGGAGGCAAGTTCGGGGAGTCATTGAAATGGACGTGCACGATGCGATCTCGGCCGGCGGCAATGATGTCCTGTGTAGTCGCTCCTGCGTGGTGCCAGTGCCAGGAATCGAGCTGCAGTCCGACGTTGGGTCCACATTCCTTGGCGAACGCGAGCATATCGTTCATGCGCCAGATGAACTCGTATTTGTGCGCTGTGCGGAATTCGAGCGGACCGAGAAACTCGAGGCCGAGGCGAACGTTATAACGCGCCAGAATGCGGGCACTTTCTGTTAACCGCTGTTTATAAGTTTGGCGCAATTCGTCTTTTGGCGTATCGCTTGACGGCATGATGTAAGTCATCATGCGCGGGCAGTGGATCGCGGCAGCGAACTGGGAGGCTGCGTCAAGCTGGGCGAGCGAGGCCTTGAAGGTTGCGTCGTCTTTTCGGAATTCGACCGGAAAATCGATGACGGCTGGCCTGATGTTAAGGCCGGCAAGCAGGTCGTTGGTCGCGCTGACGCCGGCTTGCATGGCCGGACCCAACATAATGTCCGTGCCGGGAAAGCCAGTTTTCGCGGCCAGGCGCGCGAAGTCAGGCCACGGAACACGGCCTTGCAACAGGACACTGTTCAGGGAGAGGAACATCTTGCGCTCTTCGGCGAAAGCTCCGGAGGAGAGCGCGGCTGCGGCGAGCAGTTTGCCAAATGATCGTCTGGATATTGAATAGGGCATGCGCAATCGATCATACCCGGAGTAGCATAGCGGTGAGGAGGTGGAAGCATGAACAGACGAGAGATGCTGGCCACCACGGGTGCTGCGACGCTTGCGGCACTTTGCGTCCCGAAGCTGATGAAGGCCGACGCTCCAGCGAGCCGGGTTGCGATCGTGCCTTGCCGCGATTACGCGCAGTATGGAAAACAACTCTCTCTCGCGTTCGATCAGATCGGCGGGATCGAGAAGCTGGTGCGCGGAAAGACCGTTGCGCTCAAGCTGAATCTCACGGGGAACCCGAAGAACTTTCCGCTGACGCCTGACCTTCCTTATCGAACAGATCCGCAGTCGGTGGCGGCGACAGTGCATCTGTTTGCCAGAGCGGGTGCGCGGCGCGTTCGCATGATTGAAAGCTTCTTCCCGGCCGATCAGGATCTCTCGTTGTGGGCACGCTACGGCCTGGACGTAAACGCGATTAACAACATGGGCGTGCCGGTGGTTTGGGAAAACGTGCAGAACCTGGGCAACTACAAGCAATATGTGCGCATGAAGGTGCCCTGGGGCGGGTATGCCTATCCGGCATACCACCTGAACCCGGCGTTCTATCAGTGCGACGTGTACGCTTCGATGGCGAAGCTGAAGAACCATTGGGTTGCAGGCGTGACCATGACGATGAAGAACAACTTCGGCAACACACCCTGCTCACTCTATGGCGGGGACTGCGGACCTAACGGGAACGAGCGGCCGACGAAAGAGCGCGGAGCTGTGCTGCACGACGGAACGACGTCCGCGCCCTCGGGAGTAGATGCCGAGTTGCACCCTGATTCGCCGCGCGATCCGGGCTACCGTGTTCCGCGCATTCTGGTCGATCAGAACGGTATTAGGCCAGTTGATATCGCGATCGTGGATGGCGTGGAGACGGTGCGGGGAGGGGAGGGTCCGTGGCTTCCTGGCCTGGAAAAGATGACACCGGGCGTAATCATTGCCGGCCGCAACGCCGTCTGTGTGGACGCTGTCGGGATGGCAGTGATGGGCTACGATCCGTATGCGGAACGCG
>Ga0209139_10000138_pt1 | contig 22308 bp, 17 predicted proteins | sample BogFormECP14_OM3_FD_188246 | JGI IMG/M metagenome (GOLD analysis project Ga0209139, IMG submission 188246) | Bog forest soil microbial communities from Calvert Island, British Columbia, Canada - ECP14_OM3 (SPAdes) (version 2) | ecosystem: Environmental > Aquatic > Freshwater > Wetlands > Bog ...
AGCCGCGAAGCACCAACGTGCCGCTCAGCAATGCGCCCTCCAGCGCGCTCGCCGGCGTGAGATACGACTACAAGTGGGAGCTGTACGGCGGCTTCGCGTATTCGCACTTTAACGCGGGGCCTACTCTGCTACAGGGCGCAAACCTTGGCGGTTTCGACATTCAGGCGGCGCGCTTCCTTAAACCGCGCTGGGCCGTCGCTGGGAACGTCCGCGGATACTACGGGACCTCCGGCGTGGTGCCGAACCCTTATGGCATCACCGGGCCTTTTGTCAGCGAGCACATGTTTCTGGTTGGGCCGGAATATCGCGGCCTCAGCAACGAGCACGGCTCCATCATGCTGCACGCCCTGGTAGGCGGCGCGTATGGAAACTTCGAAAAAGACCTCAGCGGGGTGCCACCCGGTGCACTGGGCCTGTTCAGCAATCAGTTCGCATTTGGGAGCGCCTTCGGTGGCTCGATCGATCTGAACCGCTCGCCCCGCCTTGTCTTCCGTATCTCGCCGGACGCGACTCTCACCGATTTCGGAAGCGCCGGACTCAAGGATCAATTTACGATTTCCGTCGGCCTGCTCTACCGCCTGGACAAGGGCCTGAAGTAGACCTCAGCCAAATCAAGACCTGAAGGCTGGATTGGCGCGATGCCAACCAGCTTTTCTTTCGTCCAACGAAAAGCACTGTTCATCGCGAGAAAATGTATGTTTCGCCGCGTAATCCACGCTGTTCACCCTTTCGCATCCTCATTCCGCAGCATGAATCTGATACACCTAGGGAGCAGTAGATGCAGCAGCGCAAACTAGGCACGCAGGGTCTTACGGTTTCGGCTCTTGGACTGGGTTGCATGGGGATGTCCGCATTTTACGGACCCCGTGACGAATCGGAATCTGTCGCCACGCTTCACCGGGCGCTCGACCTTGGAATTGACTTCTTCGACACCGCCGATGTGTACGGCCCGCACACCAACGAAGAACTGGTGGGACGCACACTGAAGCCGCATCGGGACAAGGTGGTCATCGCGACGAAATTCGCCATTGCGGTGAATGCTGATGGCTCCAGAAGCGTAAACGGGAAGCCAGAGTACGTCCGCTCTGCCTGTGATGCCAGCCTGAGGCGTCTCGGCATCGACACAATCGACTTGTATTATCAGCACCGGGTTGATCCCAGGACTCCGATTGAAGAGACCGTAGGCGCGATGGCGGAGCTGGTGAAAGCGGGAAAGGTTCGCTACCTGGGACTTTCTGAAGCCGGTGCGCAGACGATCCGTCGCGCCCATGCCGTACATCCGATTTCAGCCTTGCAGACAGAGTATTCGCTCTGGAGCCGCGAGGCCGAAGATGAAATACTTCCTACGGTGCGGGAACTGGGCATCGGCTTTGTTGCGTACTCTCCTCTGGGACGAGGCTTTCTGACCGGCCAGATCCGCAAACCAACCGACCTCGCCGCCGATGACTGGCGTCACACTTCCCCGCGCTTTCAGGGAGAAAACTTCCAGAAGAATCTTGATCTGGTTACGAAGATTGAAGAGCTTGCGGAACAGCGGAAGGTAAAGGCATCGCAGCTCGCGCTGGCATGGGTGCTGGCGCAGGGTGAAGACATCGTTCCTATTCCAGGTACCAAGCGGCGCAGCTATCTTGAGGAAAATGTGGCGGCGGCGGAAATCGAATTGACTCAGGAAGAACTGGCAGCTCTGAACGCCATCGCTCCAAAGGATATAGCGCAAGGCGAGCGTTACGCGCCGGAAATGATGGGTATGCTCAGTCTCTGATGCAGGAAGAGTCCGGATTCGGACACAGTTGTTCGAATCCGGACATTTGCGGGTAATTAGTTCGGCGAAAGCTGAACAGAATCATCTATTTTTTCTGGTTCTTACTGGCCCGCTGGTTGCTAACAGATCAGGCAGTAAAAAGTCTACTGGTGACAAAGGCAGCACTTTTCCCTATGAAGAGGTTTGGTTGCTTCCAGCTTGACGCAGCAAACGAATGTCTGTGGTGCGAAGAAAAGCAGGTCCCATTAGCACCAAAGCCGTTCGCCGTTCTGCGTTATCTGGTTGAAAATCCACAGCGGCTGGTCACACACGACGAACTTCTGGACGCGCTGTGGCCGGAAACCTATGTGCAGCCTCAGGTGCTGCGCACCTATGTGCTGGAATTGCGCAAACTGCTGGGCGACGATCCCCACGAACCGCAGTTTATCCAGACTGTTCCCAAGCGCGGCTATCGCTTCCTCTCCAAAGTCACAACGGTCAGGCAGGATCTGCCGGAGTTGAGCGAGGAGGCACTGCACATCGTTGGCCGCGACGCCGAACTCGAAAAACTTACAGTCGATCTGGATCATGCGGCTAAAGGCAATCGCAAGCTTATCTTCCTGACCGGAGATGCAGGCTGTGGGAAGACCACGCTAATTGACGCTTTCTGTGCCCGCGCATGCAGCGAGGACGGAGCGCGGATGGTTCGCGGCCAGAGCGTAGAAGGCTTTGGCGGCAAAGAGCCTTTCTATCCGGTGCGCGAGGCGCTCGGCCAGTTCAACGATCAGGAAAAGGCGAAGGAGATTCTCGCGCGGCTCTTGCCCTGCTGGTTTGGGAAGAATCCGGAGAGCGGGACTCGCGTCCCGGCGCTGGGTGAAATCTGCGAAGCAGTCGAATCTCTGGCGCAGAGCGAACCCCTGCTGCTGGTGCTTGAAGATCTGCACTGGGCTGACGCATCCACGCTGGATCTGATCTCGGCCCTGGCACGCAGGCGAGGCAATCCGCGGCTTATGGTGGTGGCCACCTACCGCCCGGCGGAGGTCGATGGACAGCATCCCCTGATGGGGCTCAAGGAAGATCTGTTTACTCGGCGTCTCTGCTGCGAGATTGTGCTTGGGCCGCTCAACCGCAAGGCTGTATCCGACTATTTGTTGCAGCAACTCAACACGAACACCCTGCCGGGAGGGCTGGCCAGCTTTGTGCACCAGCACTCTGAAGGCAATCCGCTATTCATGGCGGCGACCTTTGAACACCTGCGCAACCAGCAGTTGCTGGTGTCCAGGGGCGGGAAATGGCATCTCGCCACGCCGCTTGCCGAGATCGAACTGGGAATCCCCGACGGGTTGCTGGGGATGATCGATCTGCAACTGGGGCGGCTTAGCGAAAGCGAGCGCCGTCTGCTTGAAGCGGGCAGTATTGTCGGCACCATCTTTCCGGCCTGGGCTGCCGCAGCCGCGCTCAAGGAAGATGTTCTGGATGTGGAAGATGGCTATGCCTCGCTGGCCCGGCGTACACGGCTATTGAATGCGGCCGGACAGGACGAGCTTCCCGACGGAACCCGGTCTTCTTTCTATGTTTTTGCCCACGGGCTCTTTCGCGAGGCGCTCTATGCACGGCAACCGGCCGCTCGTCGCGCCGAACGGCATCGCCGGGTCGCTGAGAGATTGAAGGCGCTCTTCGCCGGCAGTGAGGCAAGCATTGCGTCAGAACTGGCCCAGCACTACGAGGCTGCCGGCTCATGGAAAGAAGCGATCGAAGCGTTAAGCCTGGCCGCGGACGTAGCCGCGACGCGTGACGCCGAGCACGCTGCAAGGGAACTACTGAGACACGCGCTGGATTTGATCGAGAACCTGAAGCCGGACGCGCGCGAGGCTACCGAGCGCAACCTGCTGAATCAGATGAAGAAGTACTTGGAGCTGACGCCCGCGCAGCTCGCCTAGTAATGGCGCAGCGTGCGTATCTGGCGGCGCAGCGTGGCAATTTCCCGACGAGTGCTGCGGAAAACCGGAACAATGTACGAACGGGACATCCGGGGCAACTCATGGAACATAGAGATCAGCAGGTTCAGCTGATCTTTCTTCGTTGCCAGGTCCCTTTCCAGAGCCGCAAGTATCTGACTTCGCTCCGGAGTCTGAGCGTTTAGCATTATCCAATGGTAACCATAGGAGAGGCGCATTGTCACCCTAAGGATGTCAATTTGAGTTCCAACCAGTGGCGAATTGGAACCTCAAACTACACTTTTCCTGATTCGTTACAGTTTGATGCAATTTTCAGCCCGAAAGGAGCGAAAATTGCCACAATTAAGCCTAAGCCGAAATCATTACTACTGCAACTATTGCCAGTATCATGCCTGCTGTCTGGCTGCGCGTAGCCCGCTCCCGCAGCAGCCACACCGCCAGCAGAATTGTGGCCGCCGGATAGAGCGATGACAACACCGCCGCCACATCGAGCCGCCCGGTAAGCGATGACGCTGTGTAAAGCAGGTTGCCAGTGGTATCCAGAAGGCCCGCAGCCGCGGCCAATGGGAGTATGGCGGACCAGCGAAAGGTTGCTTCTTTGGCTTTTGTCCGGAGACTCTTCTTCGCGGTGAAAATACCAAGAGTCATCGCACAGAAAACCGATCCGACACGCGAAAAGGTCAGCGCCCAAAGCACGCTGTCTTTTCCGGCGACGTGGAGAAAGACGAGCAGAAATCCAAAGCAGACCCCGGCAAGGACACCCAGTCCTAGCCCATGAGGATGAGCCGCAGTGCCGGGAGAGTAGGCGATCAGCCAGATGGCGATGCAGGCCACGGCAAAGCCTGCCAGTTTGAGCACCGAGGGTCTGGATTCAACGAAGAAGGACACCAGTACGGGAACAGCTGCGGCCAGCACTCCAGACAGAGCCGCCACCAGCCCCATCGAACCAAGCGAGAGCCCTTTATACAGCGCGAGCAGACCGACGCCGCCCGCCAGTCCGCCGATCAGGCCAAAAACCATGGTATGGCGCGTGGGCAAACCGGAAGGATGAAACAGCATGGCTGCCAGCAACGCCAGCAGGCCGAGGCCGTGCGCAAGCATCAGGACAATTGCAGGAGTAGTGCGGCGCGTGACGATGCCGCCACAGAAGTCCGCCGTGCCCCACACGATTGCGGCGACCAAAGCAAGGGCGGAGGCTTCCCCGCCCGCTGTCATCATTGCTTCATGGAGGCGGACGGATAGTACCCGTCTTTCGCCGTCACATCAAGATTCGGCACTTCCACGTTCACCGTAATCTTGTGGAACCTGTCGCTCATTACACCAGCATGCGTGTAGTAGCCGAGCGTGTAGGACGCGCGCACGGACTCGGTAATCTTGGCAAAGCTGGTCTGGATGCCGTTCTCAGAGAACTGCGATTGGAGCGACCCGCCCGTTGCCAGCGCATACTTTGGCAGGATGTTGTCGCGCATTGTGGGCACGAGCGGAATGTGCCATTTGTCGAGATAGCCGACGCCCCACATGGCCGAGTCACCAACGAGCGTACCGTAGACAGAAATCTCGTTCGTCAGCAGGTAGCGAACCACTTCCTTGTAAGAGGCTTTGCTGCCCGATTCCTTGCCGTCGCTGATTACGTAGAGAACGCGGCGGCGGCCCTTCGGCTGCTGCGCCAGCGACTTCGCGGCTTCGAGAATCGCGTCGTTGAGCGGGTGCACTTCCTTCGGAATCGTGATGAAGCCGGCATTGCCGCGCTGCGGCGCAAGGTTCGGGTCCACCTGCTTGCCGTTGATGGTCATGCCATCATCCAGCGGTCCGCCGGGCGAAACCACGCCCATATCACGCCCTGAGGACTTCGCGTTCTGGAAGGCCGCAGGCAGACGAGCACCCTGCGCGCCGGTAAAATCTGTCACCATGCGAGTGCTGCTGTTATAGGCGAAAATGGCAACTGAGTCGGAAGGCGTGAATGCTCCAGTGACCGCAGACAGACTCTGATTAACCTTGGCCATCACATCCGAGGGCAGGCTCTGGTCGAGCACGAACGCTGTGGAAAGCGGAAGTGGATCGCTGCTGAAGACGGCAATACGCTCGCGCACGCCGTCTTCGTACACCTTGAACTGACGCCAGGTGAGACCGGCTACCATCTGGTGGGTCTTTTTGTCGCGAACCGTCACGGGCACCTGAACGAAGGTAACGGTCTGGCGGATCAGGAACGCTCCGGTCTCGCCCGGCTTTGGAATCACAGGCGCTTCCTGCTGCTGCGTGTTGTCCTGCTGCGGCGCGGACTGCGTGTCCGAAGAAGAAGTCGTCGAAGACGATGGCGGAGTGGCTGGTGGAGGCGCGCTCTGAATGGCTTCGGGGCCAGTGCTCTTGCCCGGCGTCACCTGATTTTTCAGGTTGTTAAGATCGCTTGAACCGGCGGGTTGGGGCGCTGGAGCATCCGGAATGCTCTGCTGTTGCTGCTGGAATCCACCCAGCATAAAAAAGGCCAGCGCTACTGCCAAGGCACCTTGCATCACGTAGAAAACCCCCGCCAACTTGGTACAACAACCTGCCGTCTGGCGCGAGCGGCAGTGTGATTGCACTGCATTTAGATGCTTTTGACCCCTATTTCGTTAGTCACGACATAGAGATTAGAGCTACCCTTAAGACTACCAGATACAGCTGCGTGCATACTTGAGCGACTCGTGAATTGACCTTTATCGCACATTCTTCGTCCAATGACTAGAATCTGTCCAACGGCTTCAACCTACATGCGACTTCGCCAAACATTTCTCGTTCTGCTACTTCTCGCCTCTGCACCCTTCGCAGTCTTCGCTCAGGAAGCTCCATCACCAGACGCCTCTCCGGTGAGCAATGCGCCAGACACGAGCATGGCTGAAGACCGGGCGATGACGACCTTGAAGGTCAACGTCAACCTCGTCAGTCTCTATTTCACCGTGCATGACAAGCACGGTGGTCTCATCCCCAACCTGACAAAAGACGACTGCGGCATTATCGAAGACAAAACGCCGCAGAAGATCAAGAATTTCACCGCTGAATCCGACTTGCCACTGACCCTCGGCATTCTGCTCGATACCAGTGGTAGCCAGCAGAATGTGCTGCCGATGGAACAGCAGACGGGCAGCGCATTCCTCAAGCGCATTCTGCGGTCGAAAGATGAAGCCTTCCTCGTCTCCTTCGACGTGCAGGTAAGCCTGCTGCAGGACTTCACCAGCAGCGCCCGCGAGCTTGAGCGCGCCATGAACGAAGCTCAGATCAACGTCGGCGGTGGCAGCGGCGGCGTGCCGGGAATCGGCCAGGGCCCAGTGCCCGTGCAGGGCGCTCCCAAGGGCACGCTGCTCTACGACGCGGTTTACCAGGTATCGAACGACAAGCTGCGCTCCGAAACCGGACGCAAGGCGATCATTCTGCTCACCGACGGTGAGGACCAGGGCAGCCGCTACAAGATCACCGACGCTATCGAGGCCGCGCAGAAAGCCAACCTGATTATCTACGTCCTGCTCATCGCCGACCGCGGCTTCTATTCGAGCTACGGCTACGGCATAAACCTCGGCTACACCGGGGCATCGGCGATGAAAAAGATGACCGATGAAACCGGCGGCCGCATGATCGACGTGGGTAACAACGGCAAGAAGATGGAAGCCGCCTTCCAGCAGATTGAAGATGAACTGCGTACGCAATACCTGGCCAGCTACACGCCGACCAACAACAAGCTCGACGGCAGCTACCGGAAACTCGATGTCTCCTGCAAAGGCGATGGCCTGAAGGTGCAGACCCGCAAGGGCTACTACGCCATTGGGTCGCCTGAGGATTCCGGAGGACAATAAGGCCGGGGCTCTGTAACGGCGCAGCCAGTTACATCACCATCGTGCGTATGAGACAGACTGCCGATACGTTGGATAACCCAGTTTCGATGCAACTCAGGATTCAACGCACCGCGGAGCCGGGCATCATCCTGGCCATTGCCTGGGAGGGCGGCTACATGACGCCAAGCCAGGGCTGGATCACGAAGTTTGTGCAATGGGTCGATCTGCGCAGGCACCTCCAGGAACTTGCCAACATCCCGAAGAAGACGCTGGATCGCGCTGAGAAACACTTTTCAGCGGGCCTTATCTTTGACATGGCAATGACCACGCGAACTTCTGAACTGCGGAAGATGGGATTCCAGCGGCAAACTGCGTAGTCCAAAATAGAAACCCGCGTCTAAGAAATGCGCGTGCTGGCGTAGTAGTCTTGGCTCTACAAGAGCATGAAGCTGCACATCGTCAACAACAAGCTGAAACATCGCTTCGAAACCGAAGTGGGTTCGAAGACCGCATTCCTGAACTACATTCTTCACGAGAACGTCATCACCTTTACCCACACCGAAGTTCCAGCATCACTCAACGGGCGCGGTATCGGCACGGCTCTGGTGAAAACCGGCCTCAGCTATGCCATCGAACAAGGACTGCGCGTGGTTCCGCAGTGTCCCTTCGTAGCTGACTTCATCAGCACTCACCCGCAGTATCAATCGATCGTGAGTTTTCCAGACAGCCTGTAACGATGTGGTGGAAGACCATTGCCGGCCTCATGTCCACTAACGCTGAAATGGAGTCGCAGCCCAAAACAGCGCTGCTAACCCACTAAGCCGTGATCACCTTGCCCTCGAAATACGAGGCGTTCGCCATGTGGCAGGCGGCGGCGGCGTGGTGTCCGAAGACGACGTCTTCTACTACGGGCTGACGCGAGCGCACTGCGTCGAAGAAGTTCGTCAGGTGCGGCTTGAGGTCATCCCACGAAGGCCCATGCCATATGCTCACATCCGGCAGCGCGTATTTGGCGATTTCCGCGTCGTGTTCGGCGTGCCACTGCTTCTCATAAGCTGCGTGCATCGCCGCGGGGAATCCATTCAGCCCATAGTCAGGAGAGGTATCTAGTCCCGACTGCGGAATGTACGTCACTGAGCTGTTCGATAGTTCGATGACTCCCTTGAATCCCATCAGGCGCGTTACTTCTGGCGTTTCGGTTTCCAGCGTCAGGCGCACAGTCACGGGAATGTGCCCGTACTCAAACATCGTCACCTGTAGGTCAGGCATGTCGCGGCCGTCTTTCCAGCGGAAGATGCCGCCGACGGAATGCGCCTTGTCGGGAATCGCGTTGATCCCGGTGGCGAATTGCATGCCGCTCAACAGGTGCACCATCAGGTCGCCGGCCATGCCGGTTCCGTATTCGCGCAGACGGCGCCAGCGGGCAAATGTCTCCGCATCGAAGGGCTTCTTTGGGGTGTCTCCTAGCCATGTGTCCCAATCGAGCGTCTCCGGTGAGAGATCCGGTGGCCAGGGATACTGCCACGCCCCGCTTGGCGTATTGCGGCCCAGCAGCAGTTCTACCTGCGTCAGTTGGCCGATGGCGCCGCCGTCGTAGAGTTCCTTCGCTTTGCCGAAGAGCAGCGAGCTGACGCGCTGCGAGCCCACCTGCACGAAGTTCTTCGACTTCTGCACGGCGCGCACCATCTCCTCGCCCTCGGCGATGGAGTGCGACATCGGCTTCTCGACGTAAACATCCTTGCCGGCACTGAGCGCGTCGACGGTGATGTGCTTGTGCCAGTGATCCGGCACGGCGACGATGACGCATTCGATGTTTTTGTCGTCGAGGATTTCCTGGTAACGGCGTGTAGTTTTGATGCTGGGGCCGGCGATTTCACGCGCCAGTGTGTGGCGGCCGTCGTAAAGGTCGCAGGCGGCGACGCATTCGGCCTGCGGGATGGTCACCGCTGCGCGCAGCAGGGACGAGCCCTGAATCCCAATACCGATGCCGGCGAAGCGGACGCGGTCGCCACTTGAAGCCTGCGGCGTCGCCGCCTGCTCCTGCGCCAGCACAACATTCTTCCCTGAAACCAACGATGCTACAGCAGCGCCACTACCAGCCTGCAGGAACTTCCTGCGCGAAATCCCCGTCATCTACACCCCTTCAAACGACCAGAAGATCACTATATCGGAGATGACATGGCATTTAGGGATATAAGATCAGGCTTAGGCATTACTTCTGTTTGCACTTCTGGTTGCTCGGTCGACCCGATTGGGCCGTATTTGACGCAGTTAAAACCCGAGCGATCTTTTTTTGAACCAAAACCGCTCGATGTGCTGTCTCATAGGTGGAGCTCTCTATCTGAATGATGCGTATCAGACTGTCTCTCTGCACCTTTGTGTGTGCGCTTGTCATGGGTGCAGCGGCGGCCCAGGATATTTCTGCGCCTGAACCGCAGGCAGGAACGATCATTGGCACGGTAACCAACGTGCGGGACGACGTTGTTCCCGGCGCCACCATTCTTCTCCAGGGTCCAGTTCCGAGCGATCAGCGCACTGTCGAGGCGAATGACGACGGATTCTTCCAAATCAGCAATGTCAAACCGGGAATTCCGTATCACATCACAGTCAGCGAGACAGGCTTTGCCAACTGGACCTCGCCCGAGATAACGCTCAAACCCGCCCAATACCTGCAACTGACGGATGTCAAACTCCAGATCGCGGTGGCAGTGACCACGGTGGCCGTGGTTCCCGATCCAGTGCAGATCGCGACGGAGCAGGTCGAGGTCGAGGAAAAGCAGCGGGTCCTCGGATTCATCCCTAACTTCTATGTTGTGTATGACAAAAATCCCGTGCCGCTCACGACGAAGCTGAAGTTTCGCCTTGCACTTCGCACCTCGATCGATCCTATCAGCATCCTGGGCGTAGCCTTCATTTCCGCCCTCGATCAGGCTGGCGATACGCCGGATTACCAGCAGGGCTGGAAGGGTTACGCGCAGCGTTTCGGAGCCAACTATACGGACGGTCTGACGGACATCTTCATCGGCGGGGCCATTCTGCCCTCCATCCTGCATCAGGACCCGCGCTACTTCTACCAGGGCACGGGCACAAAAAAGTCGCGTGCCCTCCATGCGATCTCCAGCTCGTTCATCTGCCGGGGCGACAATGGGCGCAAACAGCCGAACTATTCCAGCCTCGGCGGATATCTCGCCTCGGGAGCCATCTCGGAACTCTATTATCCGGAGTCGAACCGTGGTCCGGGACTGGTATTCCAGGGCTTCGCGATCGACGTTGGAGCCGACATGGTCAACGACCTGATACAGGAATTCGTCCTGCGCAAGCTCACGCCCTCAGCGAAGAACCGGCCCTAGCGGCCGAGGCCTGGCACTATTGCCGACTCCACATGTGTTGAATCTCTTCGAGCGATTTTCCTCTTGTTTCCGGAACCCATTTCCAGACAAAAACAAACGTTACCAGCGACAGGGCAGCGTACAAGAGAAAAGCTGCCGATGTGCCAAGCGCTTCAACAATAGAAAGAAAAGTGAGTGTCACCACCAGGCATGCAGCCCACAGTGCGCTGGTTGCTACAGATGTAGCTCGTCCTCGCACCCGCGTCGGGAAAATCTCGGCCATGTACACCCATACTCCCGGACCCAAACCGACGGCAAAAAACGCGACATACAGAAGAACGCTGCCGAATGTCACCATTGGATTGGCGCGGACATGCAGAGAAAACGCCAGCACCGCGAGAGATGCAGCCATTCCACCTGATGCCAGAAGAAAGAGCCCGCGTCGTCCCCATCGATCGATAAAAGCCATAGCGACGATGGTGCAAATCAGATTCACCAGCCCAACGAGTACATTTGCGCCAAGAGCCGCTCTTGCTGACTCGCCGTGAAACTGCTCTGTAAATAAAACAGATCCGTAGTAGAGGACCGTGTTGATTCCGGATATCTGCTGGAGAACGGCGAGCGATACTGCAATAAAGACTCGCTTCCGCATCTGGGGAGCGAAGAGTTCGCGCGAGTCGCCGCTTTCCTCAGATACGGAGAGCTCAATTGCGGCGACCTCCATCGTTGCGTCCGTGGGATTCGCCATCTTTGCAAGAACCGCATAGCCCTCATCACGGCGTCCATGCGTGATCAGCCATCTCGGGCTTTCGGGAATGAAGGCGAGTCCAAGAAGAAAACCGACAGAGGGAAGCGCCGCCGTTCCGAACATCCAGCGCCAACTCGATTCGCCAAACGTCGCCAGTTGCCAGTTTGTGAGGTATGCCACAAGTATGCCGATCACGATGGCGAGTTGATTGAGCGAGACAAGCTGTCCCCGGCTGCTTCGCGGCGCAACTTCCGAGATGTAAACGGGAGTCAAAGCTGAGGCCAAACCAATCGCAAGACCTCCGGCAAGCCTGGCGAGGGAAAAGACCGTGAGATTGTTCGCCGCCGCGCTGCCAATCGCGGATACGGTAAAGAGAAGTGCGGCGCCCATCAGACTCCTGCGGCGACCGAGCCGGTCGCTGAAGACTCCAGCGCTGGCCGCTCCGATCAGGCAGCCCAGGAGGAGGGAACTCGCCGCAATCTCGGTTAGAAAATTGTTGAGAGCGAATTGCCGGCGGAGAAAAACCAGAGCTCCATTGATAACGGCGGTGTCGAATCCAAACAAAAAACCAGAAATGGCAGCAACGGATGCGACCATCCATACATAGGATCTGTGCACCTCAGCGCTGGGGCCAGGCGTCTGCTGCAGCACAACGTGATCTTTCAAAGGCTACCCCCATCGCACGGATGAACTTCACATTTTGCCCAATGACCGTTAGGGATCATACGGCGAGGATAGCGCAGAGCTGCGAATCATTCCGACGCGACGAGCGGGCCGACCTCTTCGCCTTCGGGAGTGAGTTCGAGTTCGGGGACCTGGAAGAGGTCGCCGATTGCGTCGTCGCCGCAGTTGCTGGCGGCGATCTGGAGGCCGTAGAGGAGGAGTCCGGCGCGTTTGGTGTCGAGCAGGTTGGCTCCGAGAGCGCGGAGGACATCGCTGAGGACGATCTGAATGGCGGTGCGGTCTTCGAGTACGGGCATGGTGATGGTTGCAGCCTCGGGCGCGGGAGCGATGGCTTCGTTCGCGACGGTTGCGGCGGGCGTGACGGTCGAGTATCCACGGCTGGACTGCAGGGTGGAGGGCTTGAATGGCCACGCATTATAAAAGGGCGCCCCTTTCGAGTAAGCTGCGGTTGCTGTGCTGAAGCAGTCAACCTAAGCCACAAGAGAGGAACACCCAGATGAACAGTGTGCGATATGTCGGTCTTGATGTCCACCGGGACACGATTTCAGCGGCGGTGCTGAACGAGAGCGGCCGTCTTCTCCAGCAGTCGATCCTGGCCACGCGGGCTGCTGCGATTCTGGATTTTATCGGCGGGATGCGGGGAACCTTGCACGTAACCTTCGAGGAGGGAACGCATTCCGCCTGGCTGTACGATTTACTGCTGCGACGGGTGGTCAGGCTGGTGGTGTGCAATCCGCGCAAGAACGCGCTGTTGAAGTCGGGCAACAAGAGCGATGCGATCGACGCGCGCAAGCTGGCCGAGTTGTTGCGCGCCGATCTGTTGTCGGCTGTCTATCACGGCGAGAAGAGCGCGCAGGAAGTGCAGCATCTGGCGCGAAGTTACGCCATGCTCACGGAAGATACCACCCGGGTAATGGGTCGTTTGAAGGCGGTATTTCGCAGCCATGCGGTCCCCTGCGCGGGCAAGAAGTTATATGGCCGCAAGCATCGCGACGAGTACCTCTCTGAGTTGGGAGCCGGCGGACTCAGGCGGCGGGCCGAGTGTCTCTATGAGGAGTTGGAGGCATTGCAGCGGCTGCGCCGCCAGGCCAAGCGCGACATGATTGTGGAGTGCCGCAAGTATCCGGAGACGAAGCTGCTCTGTTCGGTTCCATTTCTCGGGCCGGTACGCGCAGCGGTGCTGATCGGACGGGTGCAGACGCCGCACCGCTTCCGCACCAAGCGCCAGTTCTGGGCCTACTGCGGGCTGGCGCTGGAGATGCGCGATAGCGGCGAATACCGCATGGTGGACGGACAAGTGGAACGCAGGAAAAGGCCGGCGCAGATTCGCGGCCTAAACTGGAACCACAACCACGAGTTGAAGAACCTGTTCAAGGCCGCGGCCACCTCGGCCAGCGCCTGCGATGGCGTGTTTCGAGAGTTTTATCTCGGGCTGCTCAAGAAGAACATGCAGCCGGAGATGGCGCGGTTGACGCTGGCGCGCAAGATAGCCGCCATCGCGCTGAAGATCTGGAAGAAAGGAGAAGCGTTTCAACGCGGAACACTTGAAGCTACAAGCAACTTGAGCGCATGGCTTGCCCGTCGCAGAGCGGAGTGATCGCACCTTCCAACGGCAACTGAGCGCTCGGGTTCGAGGGTGAGTATCCTGGGCGGGTTTAGGCGCGCACAGTCTCAAGGGCCACCGTATGCCCCCTCGGACAACCCAACAAAGCCATAGGCCACGAGTCTCAGATAGAACCATGGTTGGCCACCGCCAACCCGCTGCTTGCAGGCGCAACAGAAGCCGCTTGGAAAAACGCGAAGAAATATGACGCCGAGAAGCTCCCACCAAGGCGAGAAAGAAAACCATGCCCTCGCAAAGAGTATCGCAGCTGCCAACAGGGGCTGGGTGTCAGAGAAGCTTCCCCTCCAGGCGGATAGGGCGAAGTGTTTTTTCTTGACATCCCCTTTTATAGAACCCCGCACTATCGGACTAGATTTACACTGCCCACGACACCCGAATCCAGTCTGATGGACTGAAGTTTTGAAGACATAAGGATTCCCTGTCTGTCGTGGTGAATTTCAACGCGCTTTCCCATCAATCTGTAACTCAAAAAGTGCGCCACCTCGTGGGCGAAATTGACGAGGAATGGGTCTTCCCCTTTCATAAAAGGGCAATCTTGACCTGGAGTGTCTTCTATGATGCAGATCTGTTTTTCAGGGAACGTTTGGCTGAGGCCCTGAAGGACCGGATCGAGGTATTTAAAAACCACGAAAATGGTTACGTCTGCAGTCTTACTCCTTTCAGGCTCGAAATATTTCAAAGCGCTCCCATCTTTCTTCGGCTTCTCTCTACCGAGGTAATCTATTGCTACCACCCGCTTGTTATTGGCAAATTCGTCATGATATATGTCCTCCGAGTTCACGGTGAGGCTTAGGACTGCCGTATCAGCCAGTGTGAATGAAATATTTGCCTGCATTCCGTAAACCGCGTTCAGTTCGTCCACCCATCCAGGCGCATCAGCGGGAGTGAATTTCGTCAGGCTTTGATGGTTATGTTCGTCGTACATCCGGACAAACCTGAACCCAATGGTGAACCGCTTAGGAGGCAAAACCCAGACCCCGAAAAGAAGTGTGTGACGTCCTCGGCTCGCCGTGATTCCCGTCCTGCCTGTCGCTTTTCCCTTCACCAACCACAATTGCGAACCCGGCCCGGCGTTTAGGACGTTGAACATTGCTGCCAAATACGCCTTGGCGTCGTCATCCGACATCAGTAACAGTTTGAATTGATGTGTCAAAAGCATCGATACGTGCGCCACATTTTCTCGCGTCACGCGGCTCAACTCTATCCTGTTGTGGGCGTCGCCAACCATCAAATTAAAGCCCTGAGCATCCTCAAGGGCTATCAAATTAAAGCCGTGTAACCCAACGGCCATAAATAGATCCGGGACGGTTACGCCCCCGTTTTCTATTAGCTCTTTGAACCTAGCCATACACTCTCTTCCGGAAGTTGTGAGCGGTGCCGCTCATTTGTGTCATTGGTTCTTGAACCAAGTGTCGAAGTGCTGTTCGATTTCAGCATCGGGGATGTCGAGTTTTTGCTTTCTAACGGCGTCTTTGACCAAATCGATGGCGCCCTTGCGAAGCGCCGCAGCCACTTCTGGCGACGCTGGGGAGCCCTTCCAACTGTTAGGGACCGAGGTGGGTATGTTCTTGAAATTCGGGGAATAGTCCGCTACGTTGCTAAAAGCCGCGTCAAGGGCATAGGTAAGTGCAGAGGTGTTGTAGGCCTGCTGGAAAATCCTGGCCCACTCTGCTGCTGAATAGGTTGTCCGCGTGACCGGCGGAATAGGGCTTGGCGGTCGAAAACCCATTACCACGATGACAGAACGATCGCGTTCGTCCTCATCCGACGAAGAGTCTTTCCGTTTCGGTTGCTTACCCCATCCCACTGGATCTACGAAAATCACGCCGGGAATGGCCCGTTGCCGAAGATACGACTGCACGATGGCTGCCCGGGCCTCGGAGAGCGATTGATCGTCACCATCACTTCCGGTGCGACTCGCTGTGCCAACAACCGCAACCCTCACCTCGAGCGACTTTACGTTCATGAAAGGAATTAACGAGCGATCTAATAACTGCTGATGCTGAGGCTTCATATGCGAAGCGTTCACATCGTAGTTGTAAAGCAAGACCCGCCGCTCGTTCGGCTTTCCGGGTATCATCCCGAATTTCCCGAAGCCCTTCCTTTGGGTACTCGTTGCGCCTTGCCTGGACTGCTCTGCCATGACCTCGTCGCGGACTCGCATCCACTGGTTGACGAAGACTCTGTCGGTTTTTGGGTTTAGAGGGCGGCTAATGCCGGTTTGGTGCCGAAAGGCTTCGTCGACTTTTTTGTTTATTTGGGTTCGCTGATTATTTGAAAGGTTTTCGTATTGCTGCGACCAGAATCCAGGCACATATGTTGACATCCACGTCACCTCTTGTTTCAGTTGGAGTAATTTTCTGTACGCGACGGCGAACGATTCGATCGGCTCCATTTCGCCGACAGTTCACAAACTACTGTGAGTTGTGACGACGGCAAGCGGTACGTGGCAGAGTTGCACCCAATAACCGCTATTTACCGTTGAATGCCGCGCTTTGCCGCCCCTGCCGCGGCACTTTGGAGGTTTGCGAGGGCTCCTCGGACATTGGCGCAGGTCAGCAGAAGGATGGGGCCAGCAGCTACAAGTGACGCAAGCAGCGGTCCGATGGCGGGGAGGATGGCTTGCTCGTGCAGGGAGAGTAGCGTCCCTATGAGGTAGTTGAGCCAGGAACGTGTCAGCCGCCTACCCTTCATGGCGCTGATGATGCAAGATCGGATTGCGACAAAGAGGTCGTTGCTTTGCAACGATTCGCACGAACCCTTCGACTTCGCTCAGGGCAGGCTAGAGGCGTGTTCGCGCGGGTCCTTCGACTTCGCTGCGCTTCGCTCAGGATGACGGTGGCCGAGAAAAGGCAGTGAAAAGCCCGGCGCGAGGCCGGGCTTTTGGTGTTGGGCGGCGAAGCCGCGATTGCCCCTCTAACTAGCTGCAGTCGGATGTGCTGGCACTCGTAGTAGGTGGCGCTTTCGGTGCCTGGCATGGGCATCCTCCCCCTCCCCTCGGGGTGGGCTGGTTTTACGTGTTTTCAATGATTTAGCGGGGGATCATCCCCCGCTATGTGGCTGATTCTGATCGGGTTAGGTGGTTTCTAGTGTTTTCAATGACTTACGGGAGGGTCTGATTTCTCTCCCGGAAATGAAAAACGCCCGCGCAAGCGGGCGTTTCTTTTGATTTCTTCTCTTATTTCTATTTTAACAAGAAAGAGGGAAATAGTCGGTCAAATTGGCGCAAGTTTAAATTGTTTATTTTCATTCTGTTGCGGCGAAAGTGACCTTCGTAACGGATTGACAAATTGGACAAGCACCCTGATCTCACTGCCCTGCGAGTAAGCGAACAAACCATGGGAAGATCACCCGCGTGACAATCAGCAAGGGTGTACTGACAGAGAGAATTTTGATCCATGTTCGTCCACGCTTAACTTTGTCTCGACCTTTCCACAGCCCGAGGGCATTCTTAGGGCATGTTGCTAACCCAACGATTAAGAAAGTTATAAGGCAAAGGGTTGCCCAGTATCGGGCACTTGGTACATGTCCCGGTGTGTATTGATTGGAATCGTAGCCAGATTCGATTGCAAGGAGGAGTTCAAGAGCATGTATTTGATTCGAAGAGTTGACTCCTTGCTTGAGTAGTGTTCGTGCTTCTTGTTTTAAGTCCCCGCTTGGTGTTCGACTTATGCTCGCTGCAAAAATGACTCCGAAGATGGTAGCTGCAAACATTCCCGCCATCAAAGCTGCAAGGGCACCCCATGCTAACCATATCCGTTGCCATTTTGGTGGGGCAATGTCCAGCGCCCAATTTTGCAGCTTACCGAACAGCGCCTGGGCTAGATCGTCGTCATCGCAAGAGACATCAATCGTAAGGCCCTGTGGGTATGAGGAGTCTAGAGAAACTTGTAACTTTGTTTCTCCGGCACGTGCACTAATCAGGAAGGCTCGGGCCATCTCTTCTCGTAACTTAGATAACGTCGCAAGCTCTCCAAAATTTTTGCCAGAGACAGAGCGTCCTCCACTCAGATACGCTGTTACAGCTCGATCGTCTGGCTTCCAGCGAATTCCTCGTTCAATTTCTGCGCGCATTTCTTCGATCATCTTGCTAGCTTCTTCTTGAGATTTTCCATCAGCAATCGCTTTGCGTGTCCATTCGTCGATTGTGACACTCGCTCTGCGGTCTGCCTCCGCCTGCATCTTCGCGAAACAATCATCGACAACTGCGTCGAGCTCCTTCATATTTTTTTCATCAATTAACCATGGCCCTGGAATCTGAAGTTGAGTTGGATAGGAAATTGACACCATAGTTGTCTTGCTACGACCTCTGCTGATAGCTTGCTTATTCAGATAGGTGGTTGTACAGAGTTTTTCTGTTTGTATGAGATCTTTTCGCTTTTAAGCCGCGCGTTTTCTTGTGGTTCTTTCTTACAAGTGCTCTAGCTGGGGCGGTATTGTTTTGGGCCTTGCTTTAGCAAGGCTTCGCACGAACCCTTCGACTTCGCTCAGGGCAGGCTAGAAGCGTGTTCGTGCGGGTCCTTCGACTGCGCGCTTTGCGCTCCGCTCAGGATGACACCGGTGGGGGAACAGAGATGCTGCGTCTCACTATGACATAGGTGGGGGAACGTCTGTGGTGGTGACAGCTGGTGGAGGCTGGTTCGCTCCGAAGCTTTTGCCCCAGTCTTTGCTCAGGTCTTGCCATTCCAGGTTTTGCTCTTCGATGAGGGCTATTTTTCTGGCTCGTCTCCAGCCTTTTAATTGCTTTTCTCTGGCGATGGCTGATGTTGGTGCTGCGTAGCGCTCGAACCAGACCAGGTGGTGGCAGCGGTATTCCCTGGTGAAGCTGTCGTGCTTGCCCTGTTTGTGTTGTTGTACTCGGCGTTCGAGATTGTTGGTCATGCCGATGTAGAGAACCTTTGTCCGGCTGGACATGATGTAGGTGTAGTAGGTTCTTGGTGGCATTGATTTAGCGTAGATTGCTTGTTCGTGCTTGTCTTGTCGCTTTGGTAACTGCTCTTACAGCTTGAAGGCAAAAGCGGTCGTTGCTTTCCGCAACGATTCGCACGAACTTTGTTCGCGCGGGTCCTTCGACTTCGCTGCGCTTCGCTCAGGATGACATTGCTTGGGGGAAGGCATTGGCCACAACGCTGGTGGAGTGCTTATCTCAAAAATGAAAAGCCCCAGTTTTTACTGGGGCTTTTTCGTTTGCCTGGACGGCGAGTCCCGCCCGCCGCGTAGGCGTGGTTTCTAGCTGCAGCCGCTGGTGCTGCCGCAGGACATGCAGCGGTAGCAGCTTCCGTTGCGGACCATGATGGCTCCGCAGGTGTGGCAGCTGGGGGCGTCGCCCATGTCGTAGAGGTCCTTCATGGCGTCGGCGGCGTGGTAGATGCCACGGTCTTCCATGTGGAGTTCGCTTTTTCCCGTGCTGGCGGAGAGGTCGGAGAGGATTCCGCCTTGCGGGGCGCTGGTGTATCCCATGCCTCTTGTGGAGGTGTGCTGCTCGGGAGAGGAAAGCAGATCCTTCGCTCCGCTCAGGATGACATCTCTTGTGGAACCAGCGGGGGCGCCTGATCCGGGTGCGGCTTCGGGGCTGGCGGCGGGTGCGGCCAGTCCGGCGAAGAGCGAGAGCTGCTGGCCGGAGAGGAAGCGCAGCTGGATCCAGCGGAAGATGTAATCCATGATGGACTTGGCGTAGCCGATGTGCTCGTTGCCGGTCCAGCCGGAGGGCTCGAAGCGCGAGTGCGCGAACTTTTCGCACAGGACTTTGAGCGGCACTCCGTGTTGCAGGGCGAGCGAGGTGGCGGTGGCGAAGCTGTCCATGAGGCCGGAGACGGTCGAGCCTTCCTTGGCCATCTTGATGAAGATTTCGCCGGGCTGCCCGTTGGGGTAGAGGCCGACGGTGATGTAGCCCTCGTGTCCGGCGATGCCGAATTTGTGGGTGAGCGAGGCGCGCTCTTCGGGCAGGCGGTGACGCACGGCCCGCGGCGGCGCGTTCAGGTCCTGCACGTTGGCGCCGGGGTTGGTGGTGATCGAGGCAAGCGCGGCGGTGAAGGCCTGCGTGGCGTCGACGACAGACTTGGCCGTGATCTCAATCTTTTCGGAGAGCTTCGCTTCGAGCGTCTTAACGTCGGCTTCGGGCGCGGTCTTGCCGCTGGCCAGCGCGGCGAGGACGCGATCGGCGGCTGCGGTTACGGCGTCGTCGGCGTTCTCTTTGGCGCTCTTGATGGCCTTGGCTCCCTTGCCGTCGGAGACGTTGAGCGGCTGCGCGCCCTTCGATCCGTCGCGGTAGATGGCGACGGCCTTGAGGCCCTGACGCCAGGACTCGGCGTAGGCTTCGGCGACGTCTTCGATGGTGCAGTCATGCGGCAGGTTGACGGTCTTCGAGATGGCTCCGGAGAGGAAGGGCTGCGCGGCGGCCATCATTTTGACGTGGCCCATGTAGTGAATGGAGCGCGTGCCCTTGGCCGGCTTGAAGGAGCAATCAAACACAGCAAGATGCTCGGGCTTGATGCCGGGCGCGCCTTCGATCGTGCCGGTGGCGTCGATGTAGCTGACGATGGCGTCGACCTGCGCGTTGTTGTAGCCGAGTTTGAAGAGCGCGGCGGGCACGGTGTTGTTGACGATCTTGATCATGCCGCCGCCGACGAGCTTCTTGTACTTGACGAGGGCGAGGTCGGGCTCGATGCCGGTCGTGTCGCAGTCCATCATGAAGCCGATGGTGCCTGTCGGAGCGAGTACCGTCACCTGCGAGTTGCGGTAGCCGTGCTTCTCGCCGTGGGTGAGTGCCTTGTCCCAGCAATCTTTGCTGGCGGCGATGAGGTTGTCGAGTTGTGGCACCACGAAGGGTTCGGAAAGCAGATCCTTCGCTCCGCTCAGGATGACATCGTTATTCTTTTTGGATTTGCCGATCTTGTTGACCTCGGCGCGGTGCATGCGGATGACGTCGAGGAATGGCTCGCGGTTGATGTAGTAGCCGGGGCAGGCTCCGCCTTCGTGCTCGGCGGTTGCGGTGAGCGGCGTGGCTGAGGCGAGCGCGGGGCAGCGTTCGGCGATGCGCGACGATTGCAGATAGGCCTCGCCGCACATGATGGCGGTGAGGGTAGCGGCGAAATCGCGTCCGGCATCGGAGTCGTAGGGCAGGCCGAAGGCCATGAGCAGCGCGCCGAGGTTGGCGTAGCCGAGGCCCAGCGGCCGGTAGTCGTGCGAGTTGCGCGCGATGGATTCGGTTGGGTAGCCGGAGTTGTCGACGAGGATCTCCATGGCGGTGATCATGACGTCGATGGCGTGGCGGTAGGCGGCGATATCAAATGTGCCTGCGGCTGTTACGAATTTGAGCAGGTTGAAGCTCGACAGGTTGCAGGCAGAGTTGTCGAGGAACATGTATTCGGAGCACGGGTTCGAGGCGTTGATGCGGGCCGTGTTCTTCGAGGTGTGCCACTTGTTGATGGTGGTGTCGTACTGCATGCCTGGGTCGCCGCATTGCCAGGTGGCTTCGGCGATCTTGTGCATGATCTCGCGCGCCTTGCGCGTCGCGACGGGCGCGTGCTCTTTCACGGTGTAGGTGGTGAACTCGCCGTCCTTCTCGTAGGCGCGCATGAACTCGTCGGTGACGCGGACGGAGTTGTTGGCGTTCTGGAAGAAGATCGAAGTGTAAGCCTCGGAGTCGGGGCCGGACCCGTCGTAGCCGGCCTGAACGAGATGCCAGGCCTTCTCTTCTTCCTTCACCTTGCACTGGATGAAGTCTTCGATGTCGGGATGGTCGACGTTGAGGATGACCATCTTGGCGGCGCGACGGGTCTTGCCACCGGACTTGATGACGCCGGCGAAGGCGTCGAAGCCGCGCATGAAGCTCAGTGGGCCGGAGGCGGTGCCGCCACCCGAAAGGGTTTCCATGGAGCCACGGATGCCTGAGAGGTTCGAGCCTGCGCCCGAGCCCCACTTGAAGAGCATGCCCTCGGTCTTGGCGAGGGTAAGGATGGAGTCGAGCGAGTCCTGCACGGAGTTGATGAAGCAGGCGGAGCACTGGGGCTTGGTGTAGCCGGTGACGGAGAACTCGACCTTGCCGGTGGTGGCGTTCCAGTGCCAGTTCTGGGCGTCAGAGTTGGGCTCAAGACGGTCGCAGCCAACGTTGAACCAGACCGGCGAGTTGAAGGCGACCTTCTGATTCAGGAGAAGGTGGGCGAGCTCGGCGTAGAAGGTATCGGCATCCTGCTGGGTGGCGAAGTAGCCGCCGGAGATGCCCCAGTCGCGGATGGACTCGGCGACGCGAGTGATGAGGGCGCGAACGCCGGACTCGCGCTCGTCGGTGCCGTTGAGGCCGTGGAGGTACTTCGAGGCCACGATGTTGGTCGCGGTCATGGACCAGTCGGCGGGAACCTCGACGTTCTTCTGCTCGAAGATGATCTTGCCCTTGAAGTCCTGGATGACGGCGTCGCGCAG
>Ga0209139_10000139_pt1 | contig 22242 bp, 16 predicted proteins | sample BogFormECP14_OM3_FD_188246 | JGI IMG/M metagenome (GOLD analysis project Ga0209139, IMG submission 188246) | Bog forest soil microbial communities from Calvert Island, British Columbia, Canada - ECP14_OM3 (SPAdes) (version 2) | ecosystem: Environmental > Aquatic > Freshwater > Wetlands > Bog ...
CGAATACGCTTGGCTTCTCCGGACCGGCCGCGCCTTGGATGCGCGTGCCGAGCCCCGGATCAAATCCGCGGACGTTCATGACGAAACTGAAGCGCAGCGTTTATTTCTGGGCGTCGCCTAAGCGACCCTCTGCGGCGCGCCGCAGAGGGTTCGGCCGCGACGCCGCGCTCCTGTGGCTCTCCACCTCCAGGAGATCGCCGACGGATAACATTCCGGTCGTTGCCCCCGCGCACACATCGCGTTCTCGGCGTCGGGCTCGTCGACGCGGGGATGGCCCAATCGGAAGGTTCAAGCGTCTCACAGTATTTGGAGGCGACGGGGCCGGTCGCTCGCTTTCGACCCCGTTCTAAGCCGCGGCGCGCGCGAGATGCTTGAACATGAACCCGCGCGCTTCGTCGTCCATCGCAGCCTTGAAGGTGAACTTGTCTTTCAGCGCGACGGCCCGCGCGGCGGCGGGTCGGGCGGCGATCTCGTCGTGAAGCCGTTTCAGGTTTGGGAATTTCGCCCATGCATCGTCGCCCCGGACGAAGGGGACCATGCGCGCCCAGCCCCAGACGTCCATGTCCACGATCGTGTAGACATCGCCCAGAATGTAGCGGGATTTGGCGAGTTGGCCGTCGAGAACGGAAAAATGCCGTTCGGCCTCGAATTGGTAGCGATTGTTGGCGTACGGGATTTTCTCGGGCGCGAAGTGCTTGAAATGAACCGCCTGGCCGCAGAACGGGCCCATGCCGGTCGCGGCGAGCATGAGCCAGGACAGTAACCGCGCGCGATTCACCGGATCGTTCGGTGGAAGGAACCGGCCCGTCTTCTCCGCGAGATAGAGCAGGATGGCGTTGCTGTCGAACAAGACGACTTCGCCGTCGACGATCGCCGGCACCTTGCCGTTGGGATTGACGCTGAGAAAATCCGCCCGGAACTGGTCGCCCGTGCGCGTGTCGATAGGGATGGGTTCGTACGCGATGCCCGCCTCCTCGAGAAACAGGGCCACCTTGGTCGGGTTCGGCGAGCCGTTGAAATAGAATTTCAGCATGTTTAATCTCCTGCCTCGTTGCGTTCGATGCCCGCGCGGACGAGCGGGCGAACGAGGGCGGTCCCTACTATACGAGCGCAGGTGATTTCGCCACGCCGCCGAGCCGTCGGCACGTTTCGGCGTCACGAAAAGTTGAGATCGTCTTGAAAGCCTCGCCACTCAACAGAAATGACGGACCGGCGTTTCCCAAACGCGGCGATGTTATCGATTGTCGAGGCGTAGAAGGGCGGTTGTCGACTTGAATCCGATCCCATCGTCCATGCAAGCATCCGCGAGCCAGCGGGCCATTGCGGTCGTCTATGGCATTTTATGTCACGTGTTCTTCAGTGTCGGCGTCGCCACGATGATCCTGGCAATGTTTTTCGGAATGAGCCGCTCCTTGGGCCAAGTCCCAGCGCCTTGGAGCGCGCTTGTCAACGCCCTGTTGCTGGCGCAATTTCCTTTTCTGCATTCGCTCCTCCTGTCGCCGTTCGGGGCCGCGCTCCTAACCCGACTTGCGCCTGCGGCCATTGGTTCGCGCTTGGCGACCACCACCTACGCGATTGTGGCGTCGATACAGGTTTTCCTGCTGTTTGCGCTGTGGACCCCAAGTGGCGTCATCTGGTGGCGGGCTGAAGGAGCGATGCTCTGGTTCCTGAGTGGCCTCTATCTCGCATCTTGGCTGTTGCTGCTGAAGGCCATCTGGGACGCCGGGATTGCGCTGCAAACCGGATTTCTCGGTTGGTGGGCTGTCGCCAATCGCCGGGCGCCGGTTTTTCCGCCGATGCCGACAACCGGATTGTTCCGCATCGTTCGGCAGCCGATCTATGTCGCTTTCGCGCTCACCCTTTGGACGGTCCCCACCTGGACGCCGGATCAGCTGGCGGTCGCCCTGGTGTTGACGACATATTGCCTGCTCGGGCCGCTGTTGAAGGAGCGGCGCTTCCGGCTGCGTTTCGGCCAGAACTTCCTTGCCTACGCGGACAAGGTTCCCTACTGGTTGCCGTGGCCGCGCCCGCCGACCAAACGCAACGACCTTTCCATTTATGGCGCTTCGGCGGACTGGTGGGGAGGCGAGACACGCTGGCTGCGGACGTTGCAAAATCTGGTCCCGGCGCGTCTTGCATTCTTTGATCCGATCATTGGCGCCTGGCGAGGCAAAGCGGTCCTCGACCTTGGCTGTGGCGGGGGCTTCATGGCCGTGGCCCTGAGAGCGCGGGGCGCCGCGATAACTGGCGTCGACCCGTCCGAAGCGGCGATTGGCGCCGCGCGGCGGCACGCCGAAGCGAACGGATTGGAAATCGACTATCGCGTCGGCAGCGGTGAGGCCCTACCGTTTGCCAACGGCGTCTTCGACGTTGTCGTCTGCGTCGATGTACTGGAACACGTAGAGGATCTCGAGCGAGTGCTGTTTGAAATCCGGCGCGTTCTGCGCCCCAGCGGGGTGTTTCTCTTTGACACCATCAATAGGACCTGGATGGCGTCGTTCTTAATGGTCACGATCGGAGAAAATGTCATTCGGCTCATCCCTAGCGGCGCCCATGATCCGGCGCTGTTCATCCGACCGGAGGAACTGGTTCGGAAACTGGAGGGCGCAGGCTTCGAAGTCGGGCGTTTTGCCGGCCTGGGGCCCTGCGGATTGAATCGACGGTTCGACTTTATTTTCGGCTTGGTTCCGACAATGGCGATCCAGTATTTAGGCCAAGCGAGAGCCACGAGCTGATCGGCCGCTCCGAAATTCCGCATCGGGCACGCGAAGGACGACCGATGGACGGAAATAGACCGGTAACTCAGTGCCGCTAGAGGCCGTCGATAAATCGCCACGGCGAGCAGAGGCGGCCCCTCCGTTTTCGGCCCGGCTGTCGGCGAAGCGCTTGCGCGCCGGGGCGTTCGCATTTACGTCGAGGGAGCGGCCCGTGGCGCCTGTCGCGCCTGTCGCGCCCGGACCGGTCCGCACAACGACGGGAAACTACGTGAAACGCGCGGCGATCGAATTCCCCTTTGCCCTCGCTCCGAAACCCCTCGAGTGGATCGAGGCGGCCCCGGGAATATTGTGGCTTCGACTGCCGCTTCCGTTTCGCCTCGACCACGTCAACATCTACCTCATCGAGGATGGCGACGGCTTCGCGCTGATCGACACGGGGATCGACAATGCGGTCTCTCGCGAAATCTGGCAGGCGCTCTTCGAAGGGCCGCTGCGCAACCGACCGTTGACGCGGGTCCTGGGGACGCATTGTCATCCCGATCACATTGGCCTCGCGGGATGGCTCTGCGAGCGCTTCGGTCTGCCGCTTCTCGCCAGCCAGACCGAATATCTGGACGCGCTCCGCATCCTGCTCGATCCGGGGGCCTTGAATTCGGAGCCGTATCGCAGCTTCTACCATTCGCACGGCCTCAGCGAATCCAATACCGAACAGCTGTTGAGCCGAGGGTTGGGTTATCTGCGCATGGTTTCGCCCCTGCCGCGCACGTTTCGGCGCGTGATCGCGGGCGAAACGCTCGTGATCGGCGGTCGAGGGTTCGATGTGATCACGGGCGGCGGCCATTCGGCCGAGCAGGTCATGCTCCATTGCGAAAGCGAGAATATTCTGCTCTGCGCGGATCAGGCGATGGCGAAGATCACGCCGAACATCAGCGTCGAGGCGATCGACCCCGACGGCGATCCGCTCGGCATCTACCTGCGATCGCTGGAGCAGCTTCGGCAGACGATGCCCGAAGACATTCTCGTGCTGCCCGGCCATAACCTGCCCTTCATCGGGCTGACGACGCGGATCGACGAACTCGTCGCGCACCATGCCGCGCGCTGCCGGGCCATCCTGGAAGCCTGCGCCAAAGCGCCGCATTCCGTCGTCGAACTGGTGCCGGTCGTTTTCGGTCGCGCGATCGAGGACCCCCACCAGATGTCGTTCGCGTTCGGCGAGGCGCTCGCGCACGCCAACTATCTCGTTCGTCGCAACGAACTGCGCGTCTCCAAGACGGCCGCCGGTTCATTTCTAGAAGCCGCGTCGCCATAAAGGCTCATCGCGGCTGCGCCAGCAAGCCGTCAGGCACCTTTTTCACCGTGGCCGCCTCTTCGACGGGGGCGCTGCTCGCGGCCGCTTGCTGATAACGATGCAGCGCGTTCGACAAGTGCCGTCGGGCGGCCTTGCGCGCCGCCGCCGGGTCGCGGGCGCGAATCGCATCGAATATCGCGACGTGCTCGGACTGGATGCGGCGCAAATATCGGGCGCGCTGATCATCGCTTTCTTTTCCCACATGGATCATCTGGCGGGGAATGATGAAGTGACCCAGAAATTGCAGCAGTTGCGGAAAATAGCGATTCCGCGCCGCGTTGAAGATAGCCAGATGAAACTGGAAGTCGGCGTCGACCGCGTTGCCGCCGCTCTCGATCTCTGAGTCGATCGCCGCTAGCGCCTTCTCGATTTTGGCCAAATCTTCGCTGTCATGCCGTTCGGCGGCGAGGCTGGAGGCTTCGACCTCCAGGCTCATGCGCAATTCGATGACCTGCAAGACGTCCGACACCGATTTCAAGTCGTTCGCATCGATGCGGAAAGGCCAGCGTTGCACATCGCTCGCGACGAACGCGCCGAGCCCCTGCCGCGTCGTGACGAGCCCGTCGGCGCGCAATGCGGCGACCGCTTCGCGAACGACGGTGCGGCTGACGCCGGTCTCCGCCGACAACTCCTGCTCCGTCGGAAGGCGGGAACCCGGCGGCAGCCGACCGCTCCGGATTTCCGCGGCGAGCCGCTGGGCCAGTTCCTGCGTCCGGTTGAGTCCCGGGCTGAGTGCGAGCGAGAGACTTCGATTTTTCTTCACGATGGCGGACCATATATCCAAGCCGATTGCGAGCCTTAACGGTCCACCCGGACCGACACAATCGCCAATTTCCGCGTTGTCAACGATATTCACCGAATTTCGAAGCAAGGAGAACCGGCGGAACCATCATCCCGGAGGCCCCGATGCGCATACTCGAAATCGATCGACTTGACAGAAACGCGACCCCTCCGTCGGGCTTCCCGACATGACGACGGGTCCCCCTAGAAATTCGGCTGCGCACTCCGGTAGCCTATCATGAGATCGGGTCATCATACAAACGGCTTGTTCCCGGCGGGAGCGGATGGTATGTCCACGAGCGAGATCGGCGGCCTGGCCCGCGATCCGAAGCCGGGAGGAAGACATGCGCTGGACGACGCCCAACATTGTCGAAACATGCATCGGAATGGAAGTGACGAGCTACGCGTCGGCGGCGATCTGACGCGGTTTCTCGCCCGGGGCGCGAGGCCGCTCGAGCGACGGCCGAGGTCCGACATTCAGATCGCACGGGACCTGCAATGCCAGCCCCGGTCCTCTCCTGATCGATGCGGATTTCGAGAAAAACGCTGATCGCCGCCGTATGGCGGCGCGACCGCGCATCAACACGCGAGATCACTTCATGGCAGTCCAACCCGAGCACCTGAAGGCGAGCGTCGGCGCCGGTTTGCTGTCCTTTCCGGTCACGCATTTCACGGCCGACGGCGTCTTCGATCCTGAAGAATATCGCTCGCATGTCGCGTATCTACTCGGTCATAGCCCGGCCGCTTTGTTCGCCGCCGGAGGAACCGGGGAATTCTTTTCGCTCGGTCTCGACGAATTCCAGAGCCTCGTCTCGATCACGGTCGAGACGGCGGCCGGAAAAACGCCGGTCATCGCGGGCGTCGGCTACGGCGGCGCCCTCGCGACCGAGTTCGCGCGCCGCGCCGAACGCGCCGGAGCCGACGGAATATTGCTGTTGCCGCCCTATCTCGTTCAGGTGGAGCAGGAAGGCCTCTTCCGCCACGTCGGCGCGGTTTGTCGAGCGGTCGGCATCGGCGTCATCGTCTATCACCGCGACAACAGCCTGTTCGAACTCGACACCGTGCGCCGCCTATGTGACGCTCACCCCAATCTGATCGGATTCAAGGATGGCCATGGCAATGTCGAACAATTGACTTGCCTGCTCGCCGCGTTGCGCGATCGATTGGTCTATATCGGCGGCATGCCGACCGCCGAGGTTTTTGCGAGCGCCAATCGTGGGATCGGAGTGACGACCTATTCCTCGGCGATTTTCAATTTCATCCCGAAATTCGCGCTGCGATTTTATGCGGCGCTCCAAGCGGGGGACCGCGCGTTTACCAGTACGGCCATGGAGAGTTTTTTCGTGCCCTATCTCGCGCTGCGCAACCGCCGGCGCGGCTATGCAGTGAGCATCGTCAAGGCCGGCCTGCGCGTCGTCGGCCGCTCGGCGGGCCCTGTTCGCGCGCCGCTGATCGATCTCACGGCGGAGGAAGACGCGCTGTTGGCCGCGCTCATCGAACGCGCGAAAGGGTATTAGCGGCTTCTCCGGGTGAGCGCCGCGCCCGACTTCGACGGAGGGCTCGAGGCAGAAAGAACGACAAGGCGATAGAATTGCCAAGGTCGACGGGGTATCGTCGCAAGACACGGACGCTCCCCGCTTGTTTTTCAAGTTGGGAAGGCGAAGAACGAACCGATGGACGATCGCCGCGAAGAGTGCCGGCGACGCCACCGAGGGAGGAACGCATGAGCGAGATTACGCGGCGGAAACTGGTGACATCAAGCATGGCCGCCGCGGGCGGTTTACTGTTGAGTCGAAAAGCCCGGGCGGAGCCGACCTGGAAAGGGCTCCCTCTCGAGAAGAACGCCTCGATCCGGGTGTTGCGCTGGAAGCAGTTCATCCAGGCGGAATTTGACGGGTTCGTCGCAAATACCAAGAAATTCACGGAACAGACCGGCGTCAAGGTGCGCGTCGACGCGGAGAACTGGGACGATCTCCGGCCCAAGGCCGCCGTCGCCGCAAACGTCGGCGCCGGGCCTGACATCATTATGGGCACCAACGACGATCCGTTCAAATTCGCGGAAAAGCTGCTCGACGTCACCGATCTCGCGGAATACCTCGGCTCCAAATACGGCGGCTGGTACCCGATCGCCAGAACCTACGGCATGCTCGGCAAGAAGTGGATCGCGCTGCCGCAGGGCGCAACCGGAGGCTGCCTCAACTATCGCATCAGCACCTTGCATGCGGCCGGATTCGAGGAGGTTCCCAAGGATCTCGCCGGCTACCTCAAGCTCTGCCAGGGCCTCAAGAAGGCCGGCAAGCCGCCGGGATTCGCACTCGGCCACGCCACCGGCGACGCGAACGGATGGGTCTACTGGTGCCTGTGGGCGCATGGCGGCAAGATGGTGGACGACGATAACAACGTCGTCATCGATTCGCCTGAAACAGTCGCGGCGCTCGAATACGCCAAGCAACTGTATCCGACTTTCATCGACGGGGTGCTCTCGTGGAACGACGCGAGCAACAACAAGGCGTTCCTCGCCGACCAGATCAGCCTCACCCTCAACGGAATATCGATCTATACAGTGGCCAAGAACTCGCCCGAACCCGCTTTGAACGCGATCGCCAAGGACATGGACCACGCCAACATGCCGATCGGCGTCACGGGTAAACCGACCGAACAGCAGAACATCCTCAACACCTATTCCTACACCTACACCAAATATCCGAATGCAGTGCGAGAATACCTCCGCTTCATGTGGGAGAAGGAACAGGCGGACGCCTGGGAGACCGCCTCGAACGGCTATATCGCGCCGCCTCTGCCGGCATGGAACGACAATCCGATCTGGACGGTCGATCCCAAAGTGACCCCGTTTCGCGACGTGCTGAAATATGCGCTCGACGTCGGCTATTCCGGAAAGCTGGGCTATGCCTCGGCCGCGGTCATGGGCGACTTCGTCGCAGTCGACATGTTCGCGGAGGCCTGCACCAGCGACCAGACCTCGAAAGCCGCCGCACAGCGCGCCGCCGAGCGAGCGAAGCGTTACTATAAGGCTTGACGGCGCCAGGACGCAGGGCAGGAGACGCGCCATGACGGCGGAGGTTCAGTTAGCCGACCGGCCAGCGGCGCGCCGCCGACAGACGGCCGCGCGTCTTTTCGATAATCGCCATTTTCTCGGCTGGCTCTTCATGCTGCCGGCGGCCTCGATCCTGCTCGTGTTTCTCGCCTACCCGCTCGGGCTCGGGTTCTGGCTGGGCCTCACCGACACGCCGATCGGCGAGCCCGGCCATTTCATCGGCCTCGCCAACTTCGTCTCTCTCTCCCGCGATTCCGTGTTCTGGCTCTCGGTGTTCAACACCATCTTCTACACGGTCGTCGCCAGCTTCTTCAAATTCTTTCTGGGCCTCTATCTCGCCCTGCTGCTCAACCGGCGGCTGCCTTTCAAGTCGCTCCTGCGCGCCATAGTGCTGTTGCCTTTCGTCGTTCCGACAGTGCTCTCGGCGATCGCCTTCTGGTGGATCTACGATCCGCAATTCTCGATCGTCTCCTGGGCGTTGATCCAGTTGGGCCTCATCGACCACTACATCGACTTTCTCGGCCAGCCCTGGCACGCGCGCTTTGCGACCGTCGTGGCCAACGTCTGGCGCGGAATTCCGTTCGTGACCATAACGCTGCTCGCGGGATTGCAGACGATTTCGCCCTCGCTCTACGAAGCCGCGACGCTCGACGGCGCGAGCGCCTTGCAGCGGTTCCGGTTCGTCACGCTTCCCCTGCTGTCGCCGATCATCGCGGTGGTGATGACCTTTTCGGTGCTGCTCACCTTTACCGATTTTCAGCTCATCTACACGTTGACGCGCGGGGGACCGATCAACGCCACGCATCTGATGGCGACCCTGTCGTTCGAACGCGCCATCACCGGCGGCCATCTCGGCGAGGGCGCGGCGATCGCCGACGCCATGGTTCCGTTCCTGCTCGCTGCGATATTGTTCAGCTATTTCGGCTTGCAGCGCCGTCGTTGGCAGCCGGGATCGCGGTAACTCATGGCCAAGCAGGGCTCGCCTCAAGGAATGGACTATCTCGAGCGGCTGCCGCGACGCGTCGTCACGCTCTATTTGCCGCTCGGCATTTTCGTGTTCGTGTTGCTCTTTCCCTTCTACTGGATGACGACGACGACCTTCAAGCCCGACGCAGAGCTCTATGACTATGCGCATTTCAATCCGTTCGGGATCGTCCATCCCACGCTGATGCACATCGAGAAGCTCCTGTTCGAGACGGACTATCCGCAATGGCTGCTCAACACGACGTTCGTCGCGGTTGCCGCCACGGTGCTGTCGCTGTTCTCTAGCGTCTGCGCCGCCTATGCGATCGAACGGTTGCGGTTCACCGGGGCGCGCTACGTCGGCCTCGCGATCTTCCTCGCCTATCTGGTGCCTCCGAGCATCCTCTTCATCCCGCTCGCCGCGATCATCTTCCAGCTCGGCCTTTACGACAGCGACTGGGCATTGGTCCTCACCTATCCGACGTTCCTCGTACCGTTCTGCACATGGCTGCTGATGGGCTATTTTCGCACCATCCCTTACGAACTCGAGGAATGCGCGATGATCGACGGCGCCTCGCGGCTCCAGGTTCTCCGGTGGATCACGTTGCCGCTGGCGGTGCCGGGCCTGATCTCGGCGGGAATCTTCGCCTTCACGCTGTCGTGGAACGAATTCATCTACGCGCTCACCTTCATTTCCTCGTCGGAGAACAAGACCGTGCCGGTTGGCGCGATCACCGAACTCGTCGAAGGCGACGTCTATCATTGGGGCTCGTTGATGGCGGCGGCGCTGCTAGGTTCGCTGCCGGTGGTGATTCTCTACTCGTTCTTCGTCGAATATTATGTGTCCAGCCTGACCGGGGCGGTGAAGGAATAGCGAGCCGTCGCGGTGCATCGATGGGAAGGGGTCTCCCAGCGCGGCTTAGACCGGGTTGCTTCGCTGTCGCTAACGAGAAACAAACAGGCAAGGTCCTGCTTTCCATGCCATTTTCCGTCATGGCCGGCTTGTCCCGGCTATCCACGTGGTCCGGCTTGCACCCGGCCCGAATGCTTAGAGTCTGTCCGGAAACATCTCTAGATCCTGCAAAGCCTTCTGACCATGAGTCTGATTGAGGCGAGGAGCAGGAAGGCGCGGGCCTTCAGGTTGAGGTTCTCCCAGGCCTTGACCAGTCTGCGGCATCTGTTGAGCCAGGCCAGCGTGCGTTCGACCACCCATCGCCTTGGCAACACGACGAAGCCCTTTTGGCGGTCTGATCGTCTGACGATCCGGAATTTTGTAGCTGACTCAACAGCTGTGCGTCCCCGATAAACCGCGCCATTCCCCTGGGTAAAGGTTCAAGCATCGACTGATCAAAATGCAACAACTACGCGGCGACAATTCGATTGCAAAATGCGACCTATGCGTGTAGTCATGTGCGGTTGCTAAAAAAGGACCTACCAAGACTCAAAGAATTTGTGTAAGGGGCGTTTAGATGACGTTGGTCGCCACAAGGCTATACACTATTCGTCGTTGGCGATCGCGACGACCGTTAGCAATGCGCGTATCGATATGTGTAGCATGGCTGTTTGCTTTCTTTTTCGGGGTATCATTCTGGGCAATCGTGCTTTCTCTATTAATTAAATTGATAGAGATAGCGGTCTATTGGTAATAGTTGGCGTCGAGGGGCGGGAGTGTAACAGCCATCAATCAGGCTGAATTGGTTTTGATCGAGCTTGAATACGGCGCGTCAGACCATTCAGAACGCAAATCGGTGTCTTCCGATCCGTTGGAGCGTGCGGACCTCACTCTGAGGTTGCCGAACATTCTGTTGGCCATAGTTGCGGTCAGATTTGCGCTGAACGCTATGCAGGTTGCATTCGATCGAAAAGGGGCTGCGGCGCGCCCGACTTCGCTTGCCGTGTGAAATCATCCGCCAGGCGAATTCGTCTGCCGCGGCTCTCATTCTGAAGCGAGACGCCGCGCGCCGATGACCGCCTTGTGGGAAGCGCCACGGCGCAGTGGTTAGCGACAGGTTATGCAAGGACCTTGAGAGGGCTGGCCAAGAGATCGAAGTCTCTTCGCCGTTTGTGATAGAGGGGTCGTAATGTCTACGAAAGCTTCAGGGTCGGACACCTCCTCGTCCACTGTGGCTGGAAGCGGCTTCCGCAGTAGAGCATTGGATAAGCGCGACGTCCGGGAGACGCACAGTGCCCGGGCATGGCGCGATGAACTGGCCGAAATGCTGGAAGCAAACCTCCGCCACCTTGAGGCGCTGAAGCCGACAGGGACGCCGACAGTATAAGAGACTGCGCCGCCATTGGACGACGTGGATGGCCGGGACAAGCCCGGCTATGGCGGCGTGCGAAAGTCGCGATGACCCCTCGTGCTCTTCAGCGCGAGCGCCGGGCCAGTTGCTCCAAGAACGACTGGAGTTCGTGCTTCCAGAATTTCGCCATTCCCACCGTGCCGTGGCCGGCCGTCTCGTCGCTCGCCGGGATCAGGTGAAGACTCGCGCTCTTCAGGCGCGCGAGTTGTCGCTCCATGATTCCCGTCTCCGGCGGGTCGCGCTCGTCGTCGGCGGAATTGATCGCCAGCACGGGCGCTCGGATGCGCTCGAGGCTCGGTCCCGGGTCGTAGTCGCGCGAAGCGTCCCATTGATAGAGGAAGTCGTTTGCGTCGGCGGCGAACGGCGCCGCGAGCCTTTCGTTCACCAGACGGTCGGCTGCCTCGCACGTGGGCGCCGCCTTTTGAAGCGCGAGGGTCCCGCCGTTCATGGCGATGCCGAAGAAGACGTTGGCCGCCGCGATCCATTTTGGCTGCGAGTCGTAATCGCCGCCGTGCCAGCCGGGATCCCAGCGGATCGCATCGATCAGCATGCGCCGCATCATCCAGTTGCGGCCGGACATCGCCGCAGGAAGCGACGCCATCGGGACCAGCCCGTCCATGAAATCGGGGTAGGTCTCGCCCCAAATCCAGGTTTGCATCCCGCCCATCGAATTGCCGATCACCAGACGCAAATGGCGAACGCCCAGCCCTTCGGTCAACAGCCTGTATTGCGCCTGGACCATGTCGTCGTAGTCGTATCGGGGGAATCGGCCGCGCAGGCCGTCCGAGGGCTTGGAGGATTTCCCGGCCCCGAGCGCGTCCGGCAGAATTATGAAATATCGGCTCGCATCCAGCGGCTGTCCCGGACCGAACAATTCGCCCGCGAAGCCGGGGTTGAGGAAACTCGCGCCGGAACCAGCGGTTCCGTGCAAGAGGACGACGGGATCGCCGGACGCCTCGCCGATCGTCGTGTAGTGGAGCCGCAACCGGTCGAAAACCTCGCCGGCGCCAAATTGGAAATTCCGCGCTTCCCAATCGCCTTCCCGAGGCGGCGGATATTCCGAGGCGATCGCGGGTGAAGCGGAAGCATCCGCCGCCGATTGCGCCGTCGCGTTCGCGATCTCCATTCAGCGTCTCCTCTCGCTCCGCTATCGAAGCAGGATGCGGCCGGGTTTTCAATGGGACCGCGCGGGCCGCTGCTCGGCTCCATCCGCCCGGCAATCATCCCCTCCTGCATCCGTTCGCGGGACGCGGTGGTCCGGTCGCGACTGCGCGGCGTGTCAACATGGGGTGATCAGACAACTGACCCTCTTGTCTCGGCGGCGCCATCGGTGCTACTCTGTCGTTACGAGCCGCTTGGTTCGAGTTGCAAAGGGAGTGGAACATGGCCTGGACTACGCCGGAAGTTGTGGAAGTTTGCGTCGGCATGGAAGTGACGAGCTATTCCTCCGCCGAGGTTTGATATCTTCGATCCCAATGGCCGCAGCGGCGAACAGCCGCTGCAGGCTACTCGGCGGGCGGCGGAAATCCGCTGTCCTGCCCGCGACTCTCCAAGCTTTTATCCCGCTCTGTCAAGCTGCTGCGCGCGAATGCCGCGGGGGCTAACGTTTCACGCTTTGGCCGCGCGGCTGCTGGCGCCAGCTACAAGAGCGCCTTTGCCTAGCGGTTTGGCCCTATTTTCGAGCCTGCTTCACGACAATTTGAATCGCCATGGTATGATGCCGCGAGCGCGAAGACGTCGCTTGCGCGCGCGGGGGGAAATGTGAAATGGCGTCCTTGTCGATCGAAAATGTGAAAAAGTCATTCGGGTCGACGCCGGTCCTGCACGACGTTTCGATTCAAATCCCGGACGGCGCGTTCGTCATCCTGGTCGGACCATCGGGATGCGGGAAGTCGACCCTGCTGCGCATGATCGCCGGCCTAGAGGAAATCAGCGCCGGCGTGATCAAAATCGGGGCGAGGGTCGTCAACGGCGTCGCGCCGAAGGAGCGCGACATCGCCATGGTGTTTCAATCCTACGCTCTCTACCCGCACATGACGGTCCAGGAGAACATGGCGTTTTCGCTGAAGCTCAAGTCCGCGCCGAAAGCGGAGGTCCAGAGCAAGGTCGCCCGCGCGGCGGGCATCCTCGGTCTGCAGGACCTGCTCGCGCGCTATCCCAAGGAATTGTCGGGCGGCCAGCGTCAGCGCGTCGCAATGGGGCGGGCCATCGTGCGCGATCCTTCGGTGTTTCTGTTCGACGAGCCGCTCTCCAACCTCGACGCCAAGCTTCGCGTGCAGATGCGCGGCGAGATCAAATCGCTGCACCAGCGATTGGAGACCACGACCGTCTATGTCACCCATGACCAGATTGAAGCCATGACCATGGCCGATCAAATCGTGGTGATGAACCACGGCAGGATCGAACAGATCGGCGCGCCGCTGGAACTCTACGACCGCCCGGCCAACCTGTTTGTCGCGGGGTTCATCGGATCGCCCTCGATGAATTTCATCACGGGGACGGTTGGCGCAGAGGGGTTCAAGACTGCGGACGGCCTGATCCTGCCGGTCGACGCCAATGCGGCGGCGCACGCCGGATCCCAGGCGGTATACGGAATCCGCCCCGAGCATCTCGCCCTGGACGACGCCGGCCTGCCCTTCGCCGTCGAAATCGTAGAGCCCACCGGTTCGGAAACCCAGGTGCAGGGGCGGCTCGGCGATCAACCCCTCCAGGGAGTGTTCCGCGAGCGCATCGACACCAAGCCGGGCGAGACGATCCGCGTTTTGCCGCAGCCGGGCGCGATCCACCTGTTCGACGCGCAATCGACCCGGCGCATCAACTAGGGCGGGAATCCCTTCCCCCCTTGCGGGGGAAGGGGTCATTGCGAAGCAATGACGGATCAGGGGGATCGAGCGAGCGAGATGGCTCCGTGGTGCGCTTCGCTGCCTGAAATAGTCGATCCCGCGTGTTGACCAATCAAAGCCATCTCGCTCCGCTCGATCCCCCATCCGGCCCTCCGGGCCACCTTCCCCCTCGAGGGGGGAAGGGGACAGCCTTCACGCCGACTTTGGCGCCGCCGCGGTGTGCCACGAGATGAACTGCACCGCGCCGCCGCGCTTGACCCAGATGCTGTGGAACAGGATATTCACGGTGCAGTCCTCGCCCTTCACGGTGACGTCGAACTTCCCCTGCCGGTGAGGATCGCGACGGCGCCATAGACCCGAACTTTCACCTCGCTGCGCTGCATCGTGTAGTAGATCACCGTTCTCGAGCGCTGCGCTTCGATGAAGCCGGCTTTGTCGTCGAGGTCGTCGTTCGAGTGGACATAGACGAGATCGTCGCCGAACAGCCGCTCCATAGCGGCGAAATCGCCGCCGGTCTGTGCAGCATAGCGCGCGTCTTCCGCCTCTACCGCCTCGTCGGGCGTAATAGGTCAGTCAGCTCTTTCATCGTCTTCCTTCCTTTCACGTTATCACACCCGCCTCATCCGATCATCCGTAGCGGCAGCCAGGTCGCGATCGCGGGGAAGGCGACGAGGATGACGAGGCGGATGATGTCGGTGACGACGAACGGCAGGACGCCGACGAAAATCGTCGACATGTTCACGTCTTTGATGACGCTCTTGATCACAAAGACGTTCATGCCGACCGGCGGATGGATCAGTCCGAGCTCCACCGTCATCACGATCACGACGCCGAACCAGATCGGATCGAACCCGAGCGCTGTCACCACCGGAAATACGATCGGCACGGTCAGAATAATCATCGCCATTGCGTCCATCAGGCAACCGAGCGCCAGATACATCAAAAGGATCAGCGCCAACACGCCATAGGGCCCGACGCCGAGGCCGGTGAGAAACCCGGTGACGTGCTGCGGCGTCTGTGTGATGGTCAGGAAATATCCGAACAGCAACGCGCCGATCAGCACAGTGAACACCGCCGCCGCCGTCCGCGTCGCCTGCAGCAGCGCCTGCAATATGCTCGCCCCCGGCAGCTTGCCGCGCAGGACGCCGATGGCAAAAGCGCCGACCGCGCCGACGGCGCCGGCTTCCGTCGGAATGAACAGGCCGCCGTAGAGGCCGCCGATGACGAACAGGAACAGCAGCAGCGGCGACCAGACGTCGCCGATCGCTCTGATGCGCTCTCCCCATGAACTGCGTGGACCCGCCGGCAGAAAGCCGGGCCTTACTCGGCCGATGATGGCGATTGTGATCATATGCATCACTATCGCCAGCAGGCCGGGAATGATGCCGGCAATGAACAGCTTGCCGATATCCTGCTGGGTGATGAGGCCGTAGACCACCAGCACGGTGGACGGGGGCAGCATCGCGCCCAGCGTGCCGCCGACTGCGATGACGCCGGTCGAGAAGGACTGCGGATAGTTGAAGCGCCGCATCTCGGGATAGGCGACGGCCGAGAATGTGGCGGCGGTCGCGACCGAGGAGCCGGAGATCGCGGCGAAGGCGCCGCAGGCGGCGATCGTCGCGATGCCGAGGCCGCCGCGCCAGTGCCCGACAAACGTATTCGCGGCGCGAAACAGCTCGCGGCTGATGCCGGAGACCGAAACGAATGCGCCCATCAAGAGGAACATCGGAATGACGCCGAACGAATAGTCGGTGACGGTGCGCATGGTGGTCTGGCTGACCAGCTTCATGGCGGGCCCGAAGCCGGTGAGACAACCAAAACCGGTGATGCCGACGAGCCCCATCGCCATGCCGACCGGCACCCGCAGCAGCATCAATGCGAATAGGCAGACGAAGCCGACGATCGCGACGATCTCGCTGTTCACGCAGCTACTCCGCCGTCTTGATTTTGGCGTCGTGAATTTCTTCAGGATGAAAGATGAGCCGATAGGTTCGGATTGCGATCAGCAACACGGCCGAGGCGTCGCCCGCCCACGCGACGGCGAAAAAAGGCCAGGTCGGAAGTTGCAGGTCGTAGGTCAGGATATTGTCGCGCCAGGTGGCGCGCACCTTGTCGAACAAGGTGATGGTCTGCACGGTGACGACGAACAGCAGCACCGAGGTCGCGAAGACGTCGATCCACCGCTGATATTTCGGCGAAACGTTGGCCCAGATGAGGTCGACCGTGATGTGCGTTCCGCGATAGCTGGTCGCGGCGATGCCCCAGAATATGAGAATGCCCAGCAGCAGCCGACCGAAGTCGTAGTAGTCTGGAATGGTCAAGCCGAAGAACTTGCGCATGAAGACGGCGATGAAGGTATTCACGGCGACAATGCCGACGAACGCCGCGGCGATCAGCTCGATCCCGTCGATGAAACGGTCCATCCCCTTCCCCCCTCGCGGGGGAAGGTGGCCCGAAGGGCCGGATGAGGATCGAGCGGAGCGAGATGGCTCCGTGGTGCTCTGGTGGCTTTGCAAGATGAGCGCCCCGCCCTTTCACTTTGAAGGCAATCACGTTGACCGATCAGAGCCATCTCGCTCCGCTCGATCCCCCTCACCCGTCATTGCTTCGCAATGACACCTTCCCCCACGAGGGGGGAAGGGTTCACGTTACAGCCCCGCGCCGTATTTCGCGATCGCGGCTTGGAGATCGGCCTCGATCTTCTCCGGATCGCCGCCCGTTTTCTTCACGGCCGCCGCCCAGCTCGCGTGCAAAGGCTGCACCGCCTTCTTCCATTGCGCGAGCTGGTCATCCGTCAGCGGGTAGACTTCGTGACCGGGGAGCGCCTTCATCTTGACGCGGCCATTGGCTTCGAAATCGGCCCAGGGGTCGGACACCTTCGCCGCCCATTCCGGCGTGCAATGGTCGTCCATCACTTTCTTCTGCGCGGGTGACATCGAATTATACGTGTCGAGGTTGATATTGTAGGTGAACACCGTCGTGTAGAGCGGAACATCCATGTGATATTTCACGACCTTGTCGATGCCGAACAGGAATATCGACCCCCAGGGGAAGGTGATCTCGTCGGCCACCCCGCGCTCGAGCGCGTCACGGGCTTCCGGCGCCGAAGCCTGGACGTTCGTGCCGCCGAGCAGCCTGACCATTTCCGCGATCGTGCTCTGGGCGGGCCGCACCTTGGTTCCGGCGAGATCGGTGGGCGCCACGATCTTCTTCTTGCCGTGCAGCGCGCCGGGATCATGAATGAACGCGAAGCAGAACTTGGTGTCCTTCATCTCGGTTGGCGCGTATTTGCGATACCACTCGTCGAGCGCGAGCGTGCCCTTCTTGCCGTCGCCGAACGTGAAGGGAAGTTGCCCCGCTGCGATGATCGGAAACCGGCCGGGCTGATAGCCCGGGTTCACGTAAGTGACGTCGGCGATGCCGTCGCGCGCCATGTCGTAATGGTCGAACGCCTTGCCGAGTTGTTCGGACGGAAACACGGTCGCCTTGATGGTTCCGCCCGACGCCTTCTCGATATCGTCCGCCCAGGCTCGCGTCGCAGGCGTCAGAGGATGCGCGGGGGGGACCCAAAGCGAGATTTTCAGCTCGACCGTCTTGTCCTCGGCGACCGCGGGCGTCGGGCCCAGGGCCACGCAGGCCGTCCACGCGCAAAAGACGGCGGCCCCGAGCCGCATATCGAGAACCCGGCGAATCGCCGCGATTTTCGCTCCTGACATTGTTTCTCCTCCCCGTAACGTCTTGTTCTATGCTGGACGATGCGCGCTCGATAAATACATGTCATGCTCGCGAACGCGAGCATCCAGAACGCCACGACGCTTTCAAGCTTGGCGCCGCTCCCCTACCTTGCGCCGCCTCGTCGTGTCCCGACAGCTGGATACCCGCTTTCGCGGGTATGACAAACAGCTATCGATCGCCACTTTCGTCGGAGCGGCCCTCGTCACTCGACGAGAACTTCCAGCAGCGTGGGGACGTCGGCGCGAAGCGCATGGCTGAGCGACGCGCGCAATCGTCCCGGTTCGTCGACGCGCGTCGCGGCGCAGCCCATGCTTTTGGCGAGCGCGACAAAATCGATCGCCGGCAGCTCAGTTCCCACGACAGCTTCGCCCTCGGCGAAACCGAAGGCAGGCGCGAAATCCTGCAGCGCGGCGTACCGGCGGTTGTTCAAGATTATGAACGCGATGGGCAGCTCGAGTCGCGCCACGCTCCACAGCGCCTGGATCGAATACATCGCCGAACCGTCGCCGATCAGGCCGATGACGCGCGCGCCCGGCTTTGCCAGCGCGATTCCCACCGCGGCCGGCATGCCGTAACCCAAGCCGCCGCTGTCCATGGTGAAATAGCCTTCGCTGCGCGTGATCGGAAGATAGGCTTGCATCGGCGTACGTGCAGTTGGCGCCTCTTCGACGATGATGGCGCCGGGATCGCGCAGCTCGGTGAGCGTCTGCATGAGGTAAGCGACCGAAATGCGCTCGGAAGGTTTTACGCGCGCACGCGCCGCCCTGCCCTGCGGCTCAGGGCGCGGCGCGGGCGCGGGTCGCGCCAAGAGATCGATCAGGCCGAGCCGAATGCTCGAGACGGCGGCGACGCCCACGGGCGTCCATGCGGCGATATTCGGGTCGTCGATCAACTGAACGAGCTTGGCGCCGACAGGGATGTGCGGCCCCGCGCCTTCGACGTGATAGGTGAAGGCCGGCGCGCCGATCGCGAAAATCAGATCCTGCCCCTCGAGCAGTCCGACGATCTTCTCGCGCATCGGCGGCAGGAATCCCGCGAACAACCGATGGTCCTCGGGGAAACCGCAGCGCCCGGCCATCGGCGCCCCCCAAACACGCGCGTTGTGGCGCTCGGCGAGCTCGACCACCGCGTCCCAGGCATTGTCTCGGTCTATGGCGGAGCCAGTGACGAAGGCCGGTCTCTCGCTCGCGTCGAGCGCCGCGCCGATCCGATCGATCACATCAGGCTCGGGGCGCAGCTCCGAGCTGACGACGCGGCGTGGGACCCGCTCGGCCGGCCGGTCCCAATCGTCGGCCGGGATCGAAACGAAGGCGGGCCCGCGTGGCGGCGTCATGGCGATGTAATAGGCGCGAGCGATCGCCAGGGGCACATCGGCGGCGCGGGCGGGCTCGACGCTCCATTTGACATAGGGCTTCGGCAGCTCGACCGCGTTGGCGGAGAACAGGAAGGGATCGAACGGCAGGATCGACCTCGCCTGCTGGCCCGCCATGATCACCATTGGGGTCCGGTTCTTGTAGGCGGTGAAAATGACGCCCATTGCATTGCCGACGCCCGCCGCCGAATGCAGACTGACGAACGAAGCGTTGCGCGTCGCCTGCGCATAGCCCTCGGCCATGCCGACCACGACCCCTTCGTGCAGGCCGAGCACATAGCGAAAATCGCTCGGAAAATTGCGAAACAGCGGCAATTCGGTCGAGCCGGGGTTGCCGAACAGTTTCGTTCCGCCGAACCCGCGCATCAGGTCGATGACGCTGTCTCGGACGGTATAGGCGGCCATGCGCCTACTCCGGCCGGAACGCGCCGGGCGGAATGACGCCGGGCGTCACATAGGCGTGATTGAGCGCGTCGAGCTGCGACCACAGCACGTCGCACTTGAAGCGCACCGCCGCGACGCAAGCCTCCTGTTCGGTGGGAGAATGCGCATTCGCCTTCACGTAGTTCAGCGCGAAGTCGGCGTCGGTGGGCGCCTGCGTGAGCCGCCGCTTGAAATACGCCATGGTCGCGTCGTCGACGAAATCGTAGTTTTCGAGCATTCCGGAGATGCGCTCGCGATGGATCGAGGGCGCGAAAAGTTCGGTCAGCGAGGAGGCGACCGCGACCACCAGCGGCTGCTCGACGACGAAGCGCACGTAAGCCTCCACCGCGAACTTCGTCGCCGGCAGCGCGCCGCGTCGCGATATCACATAGTCGCGCGGGAGGCCGAGCCCGTCGGTCAGCTTCAGCCAGCGCTCGATGCCGCCGGGTTCCTCGCCCTGTCCGTCATGATCGAGGATGCGGTGGACCCACGCGCGACGCAATTCGCGGTCGTGCACGCGGCTGACGAAAGCCGCGTCCTTGCGCGGCACCGCTTCCTGATAGCAATAGCGATTGAGCGCCCAGGCCTGCACCTGGCCCTTGTTCAGTTTGCCGCCATGCAGCAGCTTATGAAACGGATGCTTGTCGTGATAGCGCTCGGCCCCGACCGCGCGAATCGCCGCTTCGAGTTGGTCGGGCGTAAGCGCGTCCGATGTGGTCGCCCTCACGATACGATCTCCATGCGATCCTCCATCAGCGCCGAACCTCCCTGGTTTTGCCTCGTTGCTGGACGCGATATTCGCAGCACATCCTACGCCTTAGCAAGCGGAGAAGTAAGCGGGCAATTGGAGCCGCGCTCGCTGAGTGCGGCCGGCGCGTAGCGCCTCGTTTGGCCGGTACCGACCAAGCGGGACCCACGCGGTCGGCGACTGTCGGCGACCGCGTCTACAGCGAAGCCCCGGTAGCGGCAAATTGGCGAGGGCGGCAAACTGGCGTTACAAGGCCGCGGTCCGCGCGTTCGCATGAGGGAGATGGCAGTCATGACCGAGAACAAGAAAGACGATCGCGGCTTCCGCCGGGGCCTCACCAATTACGGCGACCGCGATTTCAGTCTCTACCTCAGGCGGTCGTTCGCGAGTTCGATGGGGTATAGCCGGCAGATGCTCGATCGTCCGATCGTCGGCATCGCCAGCTCGGCGAGCGGCTTCAACAATTGCCATCGCCACTTTCCCGAGTTGATCGAGGCGGTCAAACGCGGCGTTCTCACGGCCGGCGCGCTGCCGATCGAATTTCCGACAATCTCGCTGGGAGAGGTCTATCTCCACCCGACCAGCCTGAAATTTCGCAATCTGATGTCGATGGACGTCGAGGAGATGGTGCGCGCCCAACCGATGGACGCCGTCGTGCTCGTCGGCGGATGCGACAAGACCGTGCCGGCGCAGCTGATGGGCGCGGCCTCCGCCGATATTCCGGCGATCCAGCTCGTCGGCGGCCCGATGTCGACGAGCCGCCATCACGGCGAGCGGCTCGGCGCCTGCACGGACTGTCGGCGCTATTGGGCGCTCCATCGCGCGGGCGCGGTCGGCGACGCAGAGATCGAGGAGATCGAGCAGCGCCTGGCGACCACGGCGGGCTCCTGCGCGGTGATGGGGACGGCGAGCACGATGGCGTCGCTGGCCGAGGCGCTCGGCATGATGCCCTCGGGCGCCGCGGCGATTCCCGCCGTCGACGCCGATCGGCTCCGCATCGGCGAGGAGACCGGGCGGATCGCGGTTTCGCTGATCGGCTCGAGTCTTCGTCCGAGCCGCGTCATGTCGCAAGAGGCGATCGAGAATGCGATGCGCGTGCTGCTCGCGATCGGCGGGTCCACCAACGCCATCATCCATCTCGCCGCCATCGCCGGCCGGCTCGGTCTCGAGGTGGATCTGAAGAAAATGAACGAGATGAGCGAGACGACGCCGGTGCTGGTCGATCTGAAGCCGACCGGCGTCGGCTACATGGAGGATTTTTGCGCCGCGGGCGGCATTCCGGCGGTGCTGCGCGAGTTGAAACATCTGCTCCATCTCGATGCCATCACCGTGACGGGCGAGACGATCGGCGCGCGCATCGACGCGGCGCCGCCATGGGTCGACCGCCAGATCATTCGCCCTTTCGGCGATCCTATCCGGGCGACGGGGGGTCTCGTCGCGCTGTTCGGCAATCTGGCGCCCAGGGGCGCCATCCTGAAGCGCGCGGCGGCCGATCCGGCGCTGTTCGAACGCGAAGGCCGCGCCGTCGTCTTCTCGTCCCTGGAGGATCTCGGCGCCCGCATCGACGATCCCGGCCTCGACGTCGCGCCCGATGATTTTCTCGTCCTGCAGAATGCGGGACCGGCAAGCGAGGCGGCGATGCCCGAAGCCGGCTATCTGCCGATCCCGGCAAAGCTCGCCAAGGCTGGCGTCAAGGACATGGTGCGCATCTCCGACGCCCGTATGAGCGGTACGGCCTATGGCACGATCGTGCTTCATGTCGCGCCCGACGCCGCTTCCGGTGGGCCGCTGGCGCTGGTCCGCGGCGGCGACCGGATTCGACTGAACGTCGCTGGACGTCGCCTCGAGCTCATGGTCGACGACGCGGAATTGGCCCGCCGGCATAACGCGCTCGTCCAACCGGATCGCGCTCCCGCGCGAGGCTATCAACGTCTATATGACGAGCAGATCCTGCA
>Ga0209139_10000140_pt1 | contig 22212 bp, 17 predicted proteins | sample BogFormECP14_OM3_FD_188246 | JGI IMG/M metagenome (GOLD analysis project Ga0209139, IMG submission 188246) | Bog forest soil microbial communities from Calvert Island, British Columbia, Canada - ECP14_OM3 (SPAdes) (version 2) | ecosystem: Environmental > Aquatic > Freshwater > Wetlands > Bog ...
GCGGAGCCGCGCGCTCTCCTTCTGCTTCTCCGGTCCGCCCGGGACGGGAAAGTCGGCCTACGCCCGCCACCTCGCCGAGCGCCTCGACCTCGACGTCGTGGAGCGGCGGTTCTCTGATCTCAGTTCGATGTGGCTGGGCGAGTCGGAGAAGGCGATCGCGGCGGCGTTCGAGGAGGCGGCCGACCTGCGCGCCTTCCTCGTCCTCGACGAGATCGATTCGCTGCTGCGCGATCGAAGAGCGGCCCAGCAGTCGTGGGAGGTCACTCAGGTCAACGAGATGCTGACGCGGATGGAGCGGCACCCGTGTCCCTTCGCCTGCACGACCAACGCGCCGGACCTGCTCGACGCGGCGGCGGCGCGGCGGTTCCTGTTCAAGGTCCGCTTCCTGCCGATGACGGCGCAGCAGATCGGCCAGGCCTATCGCCGCGCGTTCGGCGCCGAGGCTCCCGCGTTCGTCCTCAGACTCGACGGCCTGACGCCGGCGGATTTCGCGATCGTCGCGAGGAAAGCCGGCGTCCTCGGCGAGAGAGATCCGCGAGCCCTCGCACGGTGGCTGGAAGCCGAGGCGCAGGCGAAGCCCGATGCTGGCCGACAAAAGATCGGCTTCTGATCGGCAACCAAGCCGTAAGCTCGCTAGTCGCCCGAAGGACGCGCGCGTCATGGCGCAACAATCAAACGTCGATAGTACGTTTGTCACAATGTGTCCTATGGCGCGCTGTTCGCGTCGGTTGACGGCCGCCGGGCCAACGTCGGCTGTCCCCCCATTGCAGACGCTCAACGCCGGGTCCCTCGGATTTTCAACCGATTTCCCTCGAGGACAACTCCGCCCGAAAAGTCGCTTTGGACGGTCGCATCGCGTTTCGCGCGGGAGCGCCAGAGTGCAGACTGGGGTAACGCACTATCGATCCTGGGCCGCCGACCGGCCGCGTGGTCTGGAGAACCGATAGTTCGAACCCATCGCGCTCCGCCAGCGCATAATTTATTCTGACAATCTCATGCCGTTAGACGCCGGAGTGCAATGACGAATGAGTCTGCATTCACCGTGGAGGTCTTGTCATGGCGATGGGGAGCGCCTGGATTTCGGCGGGAGGGTGGAAGCCTCGTTAGGGGTGGAAGCGGCCGGGGATCGACTCTCGTCTCAGGCGAACCCGAGGGCGGTTCGCTGCTCGCGCCAATCCAGGGGCAGACGCGTGTCGGCCATCAGCTTGTTGGCGGTCAGTTCGGCAGGCTGCTTTCCGACCAGGATCGCGGCGACGATCCTGCCGCCACATGTCATTTACTCGATCCTCCCCACTGCTGGAGGCCTCCTTTGATGCTGTTCGATTTTGAATCGTCGTCCTCGTTGCAGCTGGGCAAACCGGCGATAGACTGCAACGCAGTGAGCTACTGATACGGCCGCTATCTTTGTCTCGCAGGTTCGTTCGCGGCGTCTGGCCTTCGCTATTCTTTTCAGTCGCTTCAAAGACCATCCCAAACATTCTTCGCCAATGACCGCAGAGCTAATGTTGCCCGTTCGTCCTCACACATCGGAGGCCTACGGACAGTTCTTGTAGCGACCCCAGTATAGCTATTTTGCATGTCGGCGGACTATTAATCATTTTCAATTGATCCGGAGTTATGCCAGTTCTTTTTTCAAGGCGGATGACTGTACCGCTCAAGGAGGATCTTTGAAAAATTTGCGCCCTGCGCCAGCAGCATGCAGTTGTCTTGCACCAGGGAGCGCATGGTCGATTCGGTGACTTAGGCGGTTGGCGTCGTCTCCTGCAAATGTCCAGGGCGAGGGAGCCGGTGCGTCACATCTGCCGAGCCGCCGGTGACAATAGGATGGACAGCTCGGCATTCGCAGATATGGCGTTTCCGCAAGCCTGATAGAAACCATGGGCCGACTGCGCGATGCCTCGCCCGCGTGGCGATCAAGTTGGATCAGGTCAGGGACTTGCTCCAGGCGCGAATTGTGGCGCCTCCGCCTAAGGGCTTCAACAAGAGATCTAAGTGGGAGGGAAAGCAGCATGGGTATCGACAAGATCGACAAGGCATGGGACCGCGAGGTCGACGTGATCGTGCTGGGGGCGGGGCCAGCCGGCATGGCCGCGGCGATCGTGTCAAAAAACGAGGGACAGGAACCGCTCATCCTGGAAAAAACCGATCAGGTTGGCGGCGTCGGCGCGTGGTCGGTCGGGATGATGTGGTTCGTCGACAGCAGTCCGATGCGCGCCGCCGGATTCAAGGACTCGACCGAAAAAGCGCGTCGATACCTCGCCGCTACCGTTGGCAACAAGGCGCCGTCGGAGCTGCAGGACGCGTATATCGAACAGGGCCGCGTCGCGCTCGATTACTTGCTGAAGCACTCCGATCTCGAAGTCATGGCCGTCGATTATCCGGACTACAACCCTGAGATTGACGGGGGCATGTTCGGTCGCGCCCACGCGCCGCTCGAGTTCGATGCCCGCAAGCTCGGCCCCGCCTTCAAGGATATCCGCGCTCCGCTGCCGGCCTTCGCCCCGTTTGGCGGCATGATGCTCGACCTCGTGGACCTGATGCACTTCCTTTCGGTCACGCGGTCGTTCCGATCGTTCGCGCATGTCATGAAGCGATTCTCTCGCTATGGCCTCGATCGGCTGACGGGATATCACCGCGGCACCCGCCTGGTGGGCGGCAACGCTCTCATCGCGCGCTTCTACAAGACGATACTCGATCGCAAGATCGAGGTCTGGATGCGCGCTTCCGCGACGAAGCTCATCAGCGATCGAAACGCGGTCGTCGGGGCTGAGGTCTCGCGCGACGGCAAACGGATGCGGATTCGAGCGCGCCGCGGCGTGGTCATCGCGACCGGCGGCTATCCCGGAAATCTCGACATGCGCCAGGAGCACTCGCGCAAACCGACGGTCGAGCGCAGCCTCGGCCTGGCCAGCAATATCGGCGAGGGCATCAACCTCGGACAATCAGCCGGCGGCAGGCTGGATCACAATTCGGAGGACACTGGCTTCTATGTGCCGATGTCCGAGCTGAAGACGCCGGGAAACGACAAAGTCCTGTGGGCGCACTTCATGCTCGACCGCCCTATGCCGGGCTTCATCGCGGTGGACAGGGACGGCAACCGTTTCACCAACGAGGCGGCATCTTATCATGCCTTCACGCTCGGCATGTTCAACTCGGGCGCCATTCCGGCCTTCCTCATCGCGGACGCCGCGGCCATCAAGAAGTACGGAGTCGGCCTCGTCCTACCCGGCTCTGGCTCGCGGTCGCTGCAACGCTTCGAGAAGTCCGGTTACCTGCACAGCGGCCCAACGCTATTGGAGCTGGCGCGCAAGATCGGCGTCGACCCGCAGGGGCTCGAGCGCACGGTCAAACGCGCGAACCGGTATGCCTCGACCGGCCTCGACGAGGAATTCGGCAAGGGATCCACGCCATACAACACATACAAGGGCGATCCCACTCACGCGCCCAACCCGTGCCTCGGGCCGATCGAGCGGGCGCCCTTCTATGCGGTGAAGCTGGAGCCGGGCGACTTCGGGACCAGCCGGGGCCTCGTTACCGGACCTCGCGGGGAAGTCCTCGATCAGGACAACCGGCCGATCCAGGGCCTCTACGCCTGCGGCAACGATATGAACTCGCCGTTGGCGGGCCATTACATCGGCGCCGGGATCACGCTCGGGCCGGCATTGACGTTCGGATACCTCGCGGCCCAGGCACTCGCGGGCAAGAGCTGAGCCAGTCGCGGCCGAAAAACGCCTGGCACACTGTATGCCCCCGATACGGACCCCGCTCCGCGCTACAGGTGTTTCGGCGAGCCCATGACGCTCAGGCTGCGTCGGCGGTTGAGCGTTCCGCGCGACCATATAGACGTCGCTCTTCGACTACCTTCATCGGACCCGGCGAACGTCCAATTTCGTCTGCCTACGGCCGCGCCACGCAACGCGCGCGCTCTGCCGCGTTGTTTGAAAGGTAAATCCGCCCGTCGTCGAGGAAGCGTGTGAGCTCTTCCAAGCGATTGAGCATCTAGTTGATCGCTAAGCATTCGGGCTGCGCCGTGTGTTGTTGATCCGAGGTCGGCCGATGCTTCCCTCTCCTCTGGACTGCTTTTGGACGTCCGGAGGGGTAGGCGAGGCGGCTGTCACATGGCGGCGACAGCCGTGGCATCTTGTGGCGGAAGCGGTTGGAGGCTGGCGCTCAGGCCTCCGCCGACTGGGCAGCAGCTTCCTTGGCGAAGGCGCGATAGGAGCGCGGGGTACGACCAAGCAGCCTCGTCAGGCGCGCGATGTCGTCCGCGCTGGCGACGGCGCCGTCCATCTGGTATCGGGTGAACATCAGACGCAGGTCGAGCACGTGCCAGGCGGGCAGCATGGTCTTCAGCCGCAGCTCCATAGCGTCGAGATCATCGCCGCCGTAGCGTATGGTGCGGCCGAGAGCTTCGTTCCAGATGGCGGCGATTGCCTCGCCGGTCAGGCTATCCGGGCCGACCAGCGCATAAGACTCACGGCCGAGCGGTGTCGCGGCCTGCTCCTGCCGGACCAACTCGATCTGGGCGCGCCATAGGCGCCGAATTTCAGCAGCGGATCCCGCATGCGCAGGTCGTTCTGGATGAAGTAGGCGGGGCGCAAGCCGTCGTCGGTAGGTCGAGCGCTTCGATCATCCGCTCGACCGTGTGTTTGCCGGCGAAATGCGGCACGTCGGCACAGGCTTCGCCCCTGAACACCGACAGATAGACGATGCCCTTGACGCCGGCCTCGCGAGCAAAGTCGAGCGCCAGCATCGCCTGGGTGAGTTCGTCGGCAACGTTCGGGACGAGCAGGAACAGGGTGCTGACGCCGCCGAGCGCCGCGCGCATCGACTCCACGTCGGCAAGTTCGCCGCGAACCGGCGTCATGCCGGAGGGCAACTGTGCCGTCTCGGGCGAGCGCGTCAGGGCGCGGACCGTGACGTTGCGGCCCTGCAGATGGGCAAGAACCTGGGCTCCGATGGTGCCGGTGCTGCCGGTGACCAGAATGGCCATTTTGGAAACTCCCTTGGACTTGATTGACGACCGTTGCTGCCGTGCGAGAGACGCTTACGCCGCGAGCCGCGTGATCTCGGCCTTGCCGCCTGAATGGCCCGCCGGCGACGCGCTAGCCCCTGTCTTCGCCGATTATCCGCCGCCCGACGCGGGACTGTATGTGGTCCGGCCTCTCGGTGATCCACCCCCGCGCAAGGTGCGGGTGCTGACCTTGAATACTTCGGCGCCGCGTAGGCCTCACTCCGGCGCGCGGACCACAACAAGTCCGCGGGGGGCAGCGCGCAGGCGCCCCGCGCTCCGCTCTCAGCGCGCCCCGGCGGCCGCTCTGTCAACGCGGAGCGTGCCCAGGTTGAGGCTTCCGCCTCGCTGCCCGCTCGCAATGGGCACTTCCGCGCCGTTTCGTCTGAGACGCAGCTCGATCGTCGAAACCTCCGCGATCAACCCGTCAAAGCGAAAATCCCCGAAGGCGTCCGTCTTCGCGGAGCGTTTCCCACCCTCCGCGGAATCGATCAGGACCACCTCGACGCCCGCTAGGTTCTGCTGCCTGCCGTCCTCCGCGACCTCGTGGATGTTGCCGGTAACCATGTGGCGGAGCACGTCATCGAGACCGCGATAGAACACGCGCGGCTTCGTGTTCAGCTCCGGACGGAGAGTGCTCAGCCCTTCTTCCTCGACCCGCTTGGCGAGGTCCTCGTCGTCGAGCTTCAGCGCCCGAATGGCGTTGGTTGGGCAGGCTTGGGCACAGCGGGGTTCGGTCCAGCCCGCGTCGAGCAGATGCGCGTCGAAGTTCCAGTTCTGCGGCGTCTGTGCTGTTCGATTCCAGAGGATCATGCCATATGGGCAGGCATCGAGCAGGTCCCGCCGATTCTTCGCCTTGACCGGATCGATCATGACGATTCCATCCGATCGCTTGTAGATGGAACCGTCGCCGGCGGCCTTGATGCACGGAGCATTGTCGCAATGATTGCAGGTCTTCGGGATATAGCTGACGTCCGTGAATGATCCGTCGCCGCGCACATGCCGGACAATCTTGATCGTTTCGACCCCTTCCGGTGGCTGCTCGGCGGAATAGCCGGGAAATACGTTCCCGACATATTCGTCCTTCGTGGCCAGAACGCAGTTCGAGCAGTTGATGCAGCGTTTGACGTCGATTTCCAATGCCCAGCATTTCATGCCGCGCGCTCCTGTCCTTTGTCCCATTTCTCCACTTCGACCCAGCAACTGTTTGGCATGATCCCGTCCGCGGTCTTGGTCATCTGGCGCGCGGGAGTCAGGAGGTTGAGACAGCCGCCGCGGTCGACAAGTCCAACCTGGCTCGGAATGAGATCGAGCACAGCGCAAGATTCGCTGCCGCGGACGACGCCTTCCATCATCATAGGCGAGACGTCCGCGGCGCAGATCACCGACGCCCGTTCGTTGTGAACCCGGACCAGATCCCCGTACTTCAACCCGCGCGCCCCGGCGTCGGCTTGCCCGATTTTCAGCACCCAATACCGGTAGCCATCCACCTCGAGGCGATGATCGTCGAGCATGCTGACATGGCTGTTCTTGCCGTCCGTCTGGGTGTGGAAACTGTAGGGCGGGTGGTTGGTGACGAGCTGCAGCGGAAACCGACCGACGCGTTCGTCGCCCTTGTCATTCCGGTAACGATTGACGGCGGGCCGCGCGGGATCGAATTTCTCCATGCGCCGCAGGCTCGACGGGACAAATTCGAACTTGCCCGATTGCGTGGGAAGGCCCTTGAGGAACCCGTCCACATATTGCCCCGGAAGCGGGTTCGCCTCGGGGACATCCTTGTCGCGACCCTCGACGAACCAGCGCATATCGACCGGCGGCCTGTCCTGGTCGGCGGGCGGCGGCACCACGTAATATCCCTTCTTCAGGAACTTCGCCCACGAGATCCGTTCGGTGAGGTCCGTCGAGTTGAAGATGCGCTCGCACCAGTTCAGTTCGGTGCAGCCGCCTTCCGAGAACATGCTGCCGTAGCCGAGCCGCGTCATGATCGCGAGGAATATCTGATAGTCCGACTTCGACTCTCCCAATGGCTCGATGCACTTATGCAGCATCATGATCATGCGGTGATTGACCTGGGTCTGGGAGTGCTGCATGTAGCCGCCGGGGCTGGCCCACTCGGCGATGTCGTTACGTTCGAGCGCCGTGCAGACCGGCAGGATGAGATCGGCGAATTGCGCCTCGTTCTCCATCCAGATGGACTGATTGACGACGAACTCGATGGACTCGTGGCGATAGGCGGCGACCAGACGGTCCGACCCCGGGACCGTTCCGAAGGAAGACGAGCCGTAACGGTAGAGCATGTGGATCGGGGAATAGCCTGGTTTCGGATAGGAATACTTCGCGTACTGCCCCTCGATCGAAAAGCCGTCCCATTTGTAGCCTTCCGTGTGCCCCTCGGTGATGGCCTCGGCCAGCCGCTGGCGCGGCACCGCTTGCAGCACCGGGTTCAGCGTCAGGACGTGCGGCATGCGGCAGTAGTTGTTCACGGAGCTGGCGCTGTTGTAGAGATCGCCCGAGATGCCGCCTTCGGAATATCCGGGGAAATAGAAATTCAGGTCCTGCGGCGCGCCAATCTGAAGATTGCCGAAATTGATCCCCGGCTTGCCCCAGCCCCGCATCGCCATCATCATGACGACGCTCCTCGCCCATTGGGCGCCGGTCTCAGTGCGGCAGGCCCCGCCGAAGCCCGCGCCCAGTCCGCCCGCTGCCAGATAGGTCCGCTTCGCCGCCCAAACCCGCGCCAGCGAGCGCGCGTCCTTGGCTGGCACTCCGGTTTTGGTCTCCTGCCATTCCGGCGTCTTGGCAATGCCGTCCTCTTTGCCGAGAACATAGGCGCTCCATTCGTCGAAGCCGGTGGTGCGCTGCTCGACATGCGCCTTGTCGTATGTGCCGTCGACCATCCATTCATGCATGATGGCTATCGCAAGCGCGGCATCCGTTCCGGGCTTGATCGGGATCCATTTGCCGCCCAGGAACTGCGCGGTTTTGGTCAGCGCCGGGTCGATATGAATAAAGTCGAGCCCCAGCTTCTTCGCCCAGTCGCGGCGCTCAGTCCCCTCAAAACCAGCATAGACGCCGCTGGTTGCTTCCGGGTCGCTCGACCAGAAGACGATCTGCTCGGCGTTTTCGAGGCAGTCGTAGATCGTGCCATAAAAGCTCGGAGTGCCGAGCCGCATGTTGTTGCCGTAATGGTGCATCGCCCCCCAGTACCAGCCTTCCCAGCTGATCGGGCTCGGATCGACCCGTGTATACCCGATCAGGTTGCCGAAACGCTGCATGGCGCTGAGATAGTAATTGATATTGCCCCATTGGTGATGCGCCGGCGCCGCGATGGCGATCGCGCCGGGCCCGTGCACCTTCTTCTGCCGCGTGATCTCGCCGACGACGATGTCGAGCGCCTCGTCCCAGCTGATCCGCTCATAACCCGATTTGCCGCGGTTGCGCGGATTGCGCTCGCCTTTGGGATCGAAATCGACCCGCTTCATCGGGTAGAGGATGCGCTTGTCGGAATAGACCAGCGATTTCAGCGACAGGGCGTGCGGGCTGACAGTCGCTCGGCGTTGCGGCTTGAATTTTTGTCCGCGTGCCTCGATACACCAGCTCGGCGCGTCGTCATCGGCGAGATCGATCGGCGTCGTCCTGATGATTTTGTCGTCCTTGACGAATACGAAAACCGGGCCGCCATTGGTGAGGGTGACGTGGCGCGTCGTGCCGTCCTTCATCTTCGTGCCGGATTTCCACGAAGCCGATTGGATTGCGTTGATGAGCCCGCCAAACCAGAGCAGGGCCACGTCACTGCCGACCTGCGTGATCTTGAAATTCTTCAGGGCGTCGATGACGAAGGCGAAGTCGGTCTTGGGCGCGAGCAGTTTCCGCGCCGTCGACACGTCCATGAAGACGATTTCGGCATCTGCCTCGTCCGTCCGCTTCCAGGTCGCCGAGATCTTGCCCTTGTTGAAGCTGATCTGTCGCGCAAGGCTGTTGTCGCGCAGCCGCAGGCAGATCGTCCAGTCGCCGACGGCAAGATGTTCGCGCACATTCGGGAACAGGCGCGCCGCGATCCGAATGGCGCCCGGCAGTAAACGCAGTATGAGCACAAGGATGCTTCGGTTCACGTTACGCTCCTGTATTCCTGTCGGTTCGGCTAGGGGGCGAACTTCGGCGGGTCGCTCCTCCAGGTCACCTATCTCTCGTTGTCTCGGCCGCCCCGTCGTGCGATGGGCGCGCAGAGTCGGACGGCCCGCTCATCGCGGCCGGGATATCGCTGGAGCGCCAACTCCCGTCGAGGGTCGCCGCCGCCTTCCAGATTTCCCGCGCGCGCATCAGAGGCGTTGCGTCGATGCGCACGGAGCGGCCGTCCAGCGACTGTACGGTCCGCTTCCAACATTCGTCCGGTAGGTCGCGCCACTCGGCGTTCAGGTGCACGCCGGAATGCTGGAACAGGTAACGCAAAGCATGCGCGGGCAGCGTCGCCGCCAGTTCGATGTCCTCCAAAAAGAGTTCTGGCTCGACGATGGTCTCGACCTCGAGGCCCAACCGCGCGGCGGCCGCCAGCCGAGCGAGCCATCGGGCCTGGAAGGCCACGCCGACCACGACGCGACTGCGCGCCCACCCCGCGATCGCGGACGGCCCGGTCAGTTCGGCGTCGGTGAGACCGTTGAGTTGTCGGGCGAAATAGGCGGTTCCGCGTCGCGCGAGCAGCAGATCGGCCGCTGGCGCGGTCGGCGCGTCGTAGCGCGCGCCCGCGCCTTGCCGTTCGCGCAGCAGCGCCCGCGCGAGGATATCCGGGTCGGCGCCCGTCACGGACGTTTCTCCTCCGACCCCTCGACCAGCGTGCGCGCGAAGCCGAGTCGCTCGATCACCGGCGCGTCGGAGAAACGGAAGAGGTCGAACTGGGTCTCCGCCCGCAGCGACCACGGGGCCCATGAGGGCACAACGAAGAGATCACCCTTCTCCAGCCCCGTTTCGTTGCGATCGAGCACGACAGAGCCCGCGCCCTCGAAAACCTGGAAGACTGACGAACCGACCTCGCGGCGCCGCGGCGTGACCGTGCCCGCCCGCAAGCGGTGGAATTCGCATCGGATCGTCGGCATCACGTCGTGCCCGGTTGTCGGATTGACGTAGCGGATCGCGGCATGTCCCTGTTCCACCGTCGCCGGCTGGCCCTCGTCCTCCAGCAGCAGTTGTTCGGTGAGCGCGCGGTCGGTGAACTCCCAGCGGTAGGCGCCGAGCGGCGAACTGACCGTGTCTTCGAGTTCCGACAGCGGCCGGAGCCCGGGATGCGCCCACAGCCGCTCGCCACGCGAGAACCGCGGCGTCGCGTAATCGGTCACCCGGTCGGAACCGAACTCGAAGAAGCCGACATCGTTCTGGTAGGAGAATGGGATGTCGAGCCCGTCGATCCAGGCCATCGGATGGTCGGTGTCATTGTGGTGGCCGTGAAAGTGCCAGCCGGGCGTCAGCAGCAGGTCGCCTCGGCTCATGCGGACGGGATCGCCGTTGACGACGGTCCATACGCCCTCCCCTTCCACGACGAAGCGGAAGGCGTTTTGCGCGTGCCGGTGCTCGGGCGCCGTCTCCCGCGGTCCGAGATACTGGATTGCCGCCCAGAGCGTGGGGCTGACATAAGCCTTGCCGCCGAGGCCGGGATTGGCAAGTCCTATCGCCCGCCGCTCGCCGCCGCGCCCGACCGGCACCAACTTGCCCGAGCGCTCCGCAAGCGGGAATAGCCGCGACCACTTCCAGATGTGCGGAACCGCCTTCGGTTTCGGCGCCTGCGGCATGATGTCGTCGATCTGCGTCCAGAGCGGCATCAGGTGCTCGGCTTCGAAATCCGCGTAGAGCTGGCGCAACTCCGGCGTATCGTCCGGCTTCATCATGTTGCCGCGGCTCTTGTCGTCCATCCCCTTATCCTTCCTCTATTGAGCCGTACCCGCGCGCTGAAAGAGCGGTCGATCATTCGGCGTCCGGCTGCTGGTCCGGCGCCGCGGCCGCGAAGGCGGGCTGAATCGCGCAAGCGTCGAAGATTCGCGAAATGATAGGATATGGCGACATGACCACGCCGAACCGGCTGTTGTTCAACACCTGCGCGTAGAGGCAGAGGTCGGCCAACCCCGGCGTGTCGCCGTGACAGAAGCGGCCGGTTCTGGAATCCCTGGCCAGCATCGCCTCCAGTGGTTTGAAGGTCTCGGCGACCCAGTGCCTGAACCACGCCGAGATCGACTCGTCGTTGGCGTCAAAGGCGGATCTCAGATAGGCCAGGACACGCAGATTGTTGACCGGATGGATATCGAGAGCGACCGCATGGGCGAGCGCCCGGACGCGGGCGCGGTCGAGCGTTGACTTCGGCAGCAGAGACGGGCTCGGATAAACCTCGTCGAGATACTCGATGATCGCGAGCGACTGTGTCAGGATGGCGCCGTCTTGCAGCACCAGAGCTGGCACCAGGCCCTGCGGGTTGATCGCGAGATAAGCCACATCTCGGTGCTCGCACTTGCGCAGGTGGTGGGCGATCTGGTCGTAAGACAATCCCTTCAGGTTGAGCGCGGCGCGTAGCCTGATCGAGGTCGAAGAGCGGAAATAGTCATGAAGGACCAGCCCGGTCATGCCTCCCGCTCCCCGATCGTCGTTGTCAGCGTGCCGAGCCCTTCGATCTCGACCACGCAGACATCGCCCGGAACCAGCGCTCCGACGCCAGCGGGCGTTCCGGTGTAGACCAGGTCGCCCGGCGCGAGCCGCACGGCGCGCGAGAGGATCGACACGATCTCCGGCACGGACCAGATCAGGTCAGCCAGGTCGGCATCCTGCCGCACCGTGTTATTGACCATCAACCTGATCGCGCCCTTTTTCAGCCGACCGGTTTCCGACGCCCTGCGGATCGGGCCGCAGACCGCCGAGTGGTCAAACGCCTTGCCCCAGTCCCAGGGCCGGCCCCTGTCCCGTGCCTCGAGCTGGAGGTCCCGACGCGTCAGGTCATTGCCTACCGCGTAACCCCAGATCAGGTCCCAGGCCTCCTCCTCGCCGACATTGAACCCGGCCCTACCGATCGCGATCACGAGTTCGGCCTCGTGATGGAAGTTGGACGTCAGCGGCGGATACGGCGCCACCGCGCCATCGTCGACGACGGCGTCCGCCGGCTTGGTGAAGAAGAATGGCGCCTCGCGCGTCGGATCTTTCCCCATCTCGCGCGCGTGAGCCTCGTAGTTGCGCCCCACGCAGAAGATGCGGCGCACGGGGAAGCGGGCCGCGACGCCCTGAATGGCCGCGCTCGGAACCGGCTGGGGTGGGAAAATATAGGTCATCGTGCAAACTCGTGTCGATCCAGGGGGCGCATGGTTCAGCGTCATATTGCTGGCTTGGCGTCAGGGAGGATGGACCCGCTGTAGAGCCAGTCCAGGCGATGATAGTATTCGTCGGGCGTCCACGAGCGCAGGACATGGTCGCGCGCCATCGCTGTCGCGCCGGCGGGGTGGTAGATGAACTGGCCTATCGACCGCGACCCGAGCTGTACCCGCGCCGTATGCGGAACGCGCAGCGCTTGGTACGCCTTCAGCGCGTTCTCGATATCGCCGGGTTGATCGGCGACGAACTCCGCCAAGGTGACGCCGTCCTCCATCGCCATGCAGGCGCCCTGCGCGAAATATTGCAACATCGGGTGGGCGGCATCGCCCAGCAGAGCAACCCTTCCATCGACCCAGCGGTCGGCAGGCTCACGGTCACACAAGACCCAGAGCTTCCAATTCGAACCGTGTTCGATGATGCGCTGGGCCCGCGGGTGGACGTGCTCGAAGCCTCGCTTGACCTCTTCGACGGGCGCCGCCTTGCCGGCCACGGCTTCCTTGACGTCGTTGTGATAGGTGACCACGAGGTTGAACACCTTCCAGCCCTTCAGCGGGTAGTGGACGATGTGGCACTTCGGCCCCGCCCAGAGCGTTGCGGCGTTCCAACGCAGATCTTCAGGCATCTGATCAGTCGGTATCACCGAGCGATAGGTCGTGTGGCCGGAAACGATCGGCTCGCCGTCGCCCAGCATTTGCGCGCGCACGGGTGAGCGCAGACCATCCGCGCCGATCAACGCGGCGCCGCGCACCGGCTCACGGCCGCCGCAGTAAACCGTCACGGATGTTCCGTCCTGGTCAAATCGCTCGACCCTGTGATTGGTCCTGATCTCAACCAGTCCCGTATTCTTAGCCGCCTCCAGCAACGCGAGATGCAAGTCGGCGCGGTGTACGACCGCATAGGGGTTGCGGAAGCGCTCGCGGAAGGCGGTGTCGAGCGGGATGTGGACGATCTCCTCGCCGGAGAGTCCATCCATCAACCTCAGCCTGTCGACATAAACCGCCTCCGAGCGAGCGCGATCGCCCACGCCCAGTCGATCAAAGCAGTGAAACGCGTTCGGCGCGATCTGAATGCCGGCGCCGATCTCTCCGAGTTCGGGCGCCTGCTCAAGAACGATAGTAGAAATGTTCTTTCGAGCCAGCGCAAGCGCCACGGCCACGCCGCCAATGCCGCCGCCGGCTACAAGCAACCGATCCATCCGATCCTCCCGTCAATCAGTCAGCATTTCGTGCGCCATGCCGACCAATTCGAGCCCCGCCACGTCCCGCGGTCGCGCCCCTTCAGCCGATCAGCTGTCTTGCGCCGGTGCTCGACGACAATTCGACCGCATCGAGAATTCTGTGAAGGCCGACCGCGTCGTCAAAGCTCGGCGCGTCGCGCGTTCCCCGGCTTATGTCGCTTATCATCAGGCGGTAGATGCCCGCGACATTTCTCGCCGCGGGCGCGTCATCGAGGCCGAAGTAGTAGGATGACGGAACCTCGATCTCGGAGAATCCCCGCTCCCCGCGCTTCCCCACCTCCACGCGCAACGGAGAGATGTTGATGACGGGGATCTCTTCGACCTTCGCCGAAATTCGCAGGTCCCGTTCGGACCCGCTGATTTCCCACATCAGCCGCGTCGCGCAGGGGAGTCCCCCGCGCAGCTGCAATGCCATCGGCGCGCCGGAATGGAACTCCGCGGCCACAATGACCTGATCGGGCGTTTTCATCGGAATTGCCTCGCCAGTCTCGACGAGGCGCACGGTCTGCCGCCGTTGCGACAACAGCCCGTTGACCTTCGACACGGGCCCCAGAACCCTCTGCACGGCCGAAAATGCGTGACCGCCAATGACCGAGAGAAGGGTTGCCCCGTTTTTCGAATCCATCGCGTAGACGTCCCCGGCGTCGACATCGTCTCCCCAGGTGAAACCCGATCCGACATAGGTCGTCGAGCGCACCTCGCCGACGAACCCGTCGGCGACGAGATCGCGCGCGAACTGGACCTCCGGCGACACGACCGCTTGCGTTCCAACCACGGCCACCGCCTGCTTGCGTTTCGCCAGCGCGGCGAGCTGCTCCGCTTCCGCCAGGCCATTTCCAAGCGGCCATTCGCAGTAGACGTTCTTGCCGCCTTCGAGAACCTTGGTGACCAAATCGAGGTGGTGCGGCACCTTGACCGTCACCACCACGACATCGATGTCCGGAGACGCGACGAGGCTCTCCACGCTGTCATATGCGCGCCCCAGACCCAAGGCTCTTACAGCCGCCTCAGCGCTCGCTTGGTTTGTATTTGCGACGCCGACAACCTCGATGTCATCGGAGAGGGCGCGCAAGGCGGGAATGTGCGCCACGTTGGCCCATCCGCGCTCGGCCTTCAGCCCTACGATTCCGACACGAATTCGATCTTTCATGAATCTCTCCCGCCTCCACGATTCCGACGGCTTCTGACGTTCATCGGCGCCTCGGGCACTCCCCACGCGAAGGAGGCCGCCAAAAGCGATATCCTGATCAGACAATTCCGTATTTGTACGAGGGGTCCTGCTTGTCCCGACGCGAGGGATAACCGAATTTCGGCGGTGCGTCGGTCCATTCGGTCGGATCCGTCCGTTCCGATTCGAAGGCGATCATGCGGTCGGCGATCCGCCATTCGCCGTTTCGCCGTTCCATGCGGTCGATGTACCGGACGTTCACGACGTAGTCGGCCGCCGGCTTGTCGCCATTCGGCCTGATGCGGTGAAATGCGCGGGCATAGTGTTCGGCATAGCCCACATCCCCGTTCACCTGGACATACTGGTTGCCCGTGAAGTGCATGGTGGATTCGAACATCGGCAGCAATTCAGCGGCCCATTTGATGAAGCCTTCGATGTCGCCTTCGTAGGCGCCATGCCGATCGATGGCGTCGGGGTGATAGCATGAACGCACGAGGTCAAAATCCATGCGGTCGATGCCTCTGCAATACCGAAGATGAACCTGACGAATGTCCGCCTCGTCCAAAAGTCTTTGAAGTCTACTGTCCATTGTCGTCTCCCGTTTTCCGCGATTATTGGTGGAGCGGGTACGCTCCACCACTTTCCCTCTCGAGGTTGTCTCGAGCACGCGGCGGCCGGCGGAAAGGCACACATCGTTCATGCGCCCAGCCCGCGTACGCGAAGTCCTCGCACCATGTTCGGTACATGCCGTATGGTCGCCGCGCCGAGGATCGCGGCTACCTGAATCAGCAATTGGACCGCCGGCCCGGCGCCGAGAGCGAGAACCATCTGACCCAGCTGAGCCAGGAACAACGCCGCCACGGCGCTGGCGACGACGCTGCCGCGACCGCCGGTGAATGGGGTTCCACCCACCGCGACGGCGGCGATCGACGCCAAGGGATAGTCGTTGCCGGCGGTCTGCGACGCGCTGCCGATGAACCCCGCCAACAGCAGTCCCGACACCGCGAAACACACCCCGGCGGCAACATAGGAGCCGACCTGGTAGAACATCACCGGTACGCCGGCGGCCTCGGCCGCTTTCGGGCTCGCGCCAACCGCAATGAACCGGCGCCCGATGACTGTCGCGTGGATGACCACCGCGGTCGCGGCAACGAAGACCAATGCGAATATCACGGTGATCGGTAGTCCGAGAAAATAGTCGCGCGAGATCCCCTGCATCTCCGCCGGCACCGATATCGGGACGTATCCAGTCAACCAACGAATTCCGCCGATGACGAGCGCGTTCACCGACAACGTCGCAACCAGCGGCGTGATGCCGACGCGCGCGACAAGCAGACCGTTTATCGCGCCGACCGCGGCGCCGCTGACGATCGCCGCGGCCACCGCGGCCAGCAGTGACCCCGTCTCGGCGCCGACCAGTCCAAACAGTATGCCCCCCAGTCCGAGTGTTCCGGCCGACGACAGATCCAACCCGCGTTGCTGAATCACCACCGTCTGGCCCGTGGCGACCATCGCGAGGATGCCGGCGAAGGGGACCATGGCCAGAAGCGAACCGCTCGTCACGGTTCCCGGAGCAATGATCGTGCTCAGGGCGAATAGCGCGAGGGTCGCAATCCAGATCCACGAGAACTCCCCGACATTGGAAAATAGGCGAGACAGCCGCGACAAACCAACTCTGCCGATCGCATCCAGGTTCGGGGAAACCTTGATCCTCGCGGTCATTTCGCCACCACCATCTGCCGGCTTGTGGAATACAGCGTCACCGAAGCGAGAATCATGGCTCCCAGCAAGAAGGACTGCCACGAGTCGTCGAGATCGAGGAATGTGGTCACGATGTTGATCTGCGTCAGAAGCAAAGCCCCGAGCAAACAACCGACAAAGGAGCCACGCCCGCCGAACAGGCTCGCGCCGCCGATGACGGCCGCCGCGATGCTCGCCAGCGTATAGTTTCCGCCGGTGTTGGCGTCTCCGGTGCCAACCTGCGCCATCAGAGGTATCGCGGCGGCGGCGGCGAGCAGCGAGCAGCTCACATAGCCGATGAACAGCATTCGGCGCGGCCTGACCCCGGCCATCCTCGCCGCCTCGCGTCTCGAGCCGACCCCGCGAAGAGAAACTCCAAAATTGGTCTTGTAGAGAACGAACTCCAGCGTGACGGCGACGACAATCGCAACGACCACGGCCAATGGAATGAACCCCACCAATATGGAGATGCGGTCCATGATCGATTCGGATATGAGCCCGCCGGGCACCGGCCGCAGCAATAGGGCGATTGCTTTCAGTCCCATGTATGTGGCGAGCGTGGCGACCATCGGGTGGAGGCGCAGCGGATCCACGAGAATCCAGTTCAACACGCCCACGGCGAGGGCGGTGAGCACCGCGATGGTCCACCCGATAGCTTCGTCGGCGATGGGGGCGCCGTCCGTCAGGTAGAATGACAGTATGACAACGACCAGTCCCATCAGCGGGCCGACGGACAGATCGATTCCGCCGACGAGCATCAGCGCCTGCTGCCCGTAGGCGACGATCGCAAGTATCGCGACTTGAGCGAGAACCCCGCTCAGATTGCGAGCCGAAAGGTAGAACTCGTTGACGTGGGAGGCATAGAGCCCGAGAACGCAGACAATGATCGCGAGGATCAGAATCGGCGCCCAGTCTCCGGCCGCCCATTTCCAGATTCTCCCGACGCTGTCGGAGCCGCGTTCCCTCTGGGTGGTCGCTGTCAGGATAGCGGTGGTGATGTTGTTTTCGGTGACGGCGTCGGCGCGCAGTTCCTTCACGATATGTCCGCGCGAGAAGATCATGACCCGGTCCGATAGGCCCGCGACCTCCGCCGCGTCGGAGGAAACGACGATGATCGCGGTTCCCTCGCGCGCCGCGTCGCGTAGCACCTTGTAGATCTCGGCCCGCGCGCCGACATCGACACCCTGCGTCGGTTCGTCGACCAGGATCACTTTTGGCCGGTTCGCCAGTACGCTCGCCATTGCCAGCTTCTGCTGGTTTCCACCTGACAGCGAGGCGACGTCCGTCTCGATCGACGGGGTCTTGACCGCATATTCCCGGACCGCGAGCTGACTTCTTCGCGTCTCGGATCGCGGGTTGACCAGGCCATGGATCGAGTCCCGGCCAAGACTGCGAATCGAGAAGTTTTCGCGCACCGAGAGACCGGCGAAGATCCCTTCCGAATGCCGGTCCCCAGGCAGAAAGACGATCCCGGCGCGCGCGCAGATCCTGGAATTTCTCAGCGACAAGGGTCGCCCGTTCAACGTCGCCCGACCGCGGCTATTGACCAGCCCGGCCAGGGCGCGCATGAACTCGCGCTGACCATTGCCATCGATGCCCGCGAGCCCGACGATCTCCCCCTTCTTCAACTCAAGCGATATGTTCGCGAATCGCGTCCCGCTGAGGGAGTCGACCTTGAAGACGATGTCGCTTGTCGTGTCGGCGGACTTCGGTGGAAACTCCGAGTCCACCGCGCGTCCGACGATGAGCTCGACAATCTGCTGCTCGCTCAGGCCGGCGGCGTCGTAGGTGCCTTGGCCCTGCCCGTCGCGCAGAACCGTCAACCGATTTGCGATCTTCCGCACTTCGCGAATTCGGTGCGAGATATAGACCACGGCGCAGCCCGATGCCGTGATGTTGCGAATGCGCTCGAACAGACGTTCCACGTCTTCGGCCAGAAGGTGCTCGGTTGGCTCGTCCAGCACGAGAACCTTGGGCTTCGCCGCCACCGCCTTCACGATTTCGACGATGAACCGCTGTTCCGGGTTCAGACTTAGGACGCGCGCGCCCGGATCGATCGCAACGTCGTCGCTCCACTGCTCCAGAAGCCGCCGTACCCAGGCGGAAAGGTCCATCAAGGACGGCCTTTCCGCCTCGGGCACGCCGAGATACAGATTCTCGGCCACGGTCAAATCCGGCATCAAGGCCGGTTCCTGGCGGACGATGGCGAGCCCCAAGAAGCGTGCTCTTTCGGTGTCGCCCATCGCCTCGACGCCGTCGATGACGATGCGGCCTTCCTCCGGTACGAGCGCACCGGCCGCGACGGCCATGAGCGTCGACTTGCCGGCGCCGTTCTCGCCGATGAGGCCATGGACCTCGCCGGCGAGAACCGAGAACGTGACTTTGTCGAGCGCGCGCACGCCAGGGAAGACCTTGGTCACGCTGTCGATCTGTAGGAGTGTCTTCTGATCGGTCACGAGACGTCTCTCGGGTGGCTACTCAAACGCCGCTTTGAGTTTTTCGGGCGAAAGCGACGACGACAGATCCGCGTCGAGCGGCGCGCTCGGGTCGCACTTCGGATCGAGGCCATGCTCGCTGTCCGCGTAGGTGAACGGTATCGTGGCGAACGGCTCGTTGTTCGGCGTTCCCTGGAAGTCGGACACCGCACGGCGCAAGGCGACGCGGATCATCGAAGTCGTTCCGTCGAGCGTGAAGTAACGGAATGGCTTTCCGGCTTTCTTGTACGACAGGTAGAGGCAGTTCAGCTCGTTGTCGCTCGCGATCGTGGCGATCGCCGGCAGGGGCAGGTTGGCTTCCTCGAACGCCTTGATCACGGCGAGAGCGCTGACGCCGAAGTCCGTCGCGATCCCATCGATCTTCCCATATTTTGCAATCAGGCCGACAGCCGCCTTCTTGGCGTCGACGGGGTTCCAGTTGGTGACCACATACTGGTCGCTCAACAGTTCGAGGTCGGGGTGGTTCTTCAGACCGGCCCTGAACCCGTTGAAGAAGTTCTGCGACGAGGTGACGCCGGCGGTCCCGCCCAGGAATATCACCGTCCCTTTCTTGATCGTCTTGTCGAGCCAGTCGGCCCAAGCCTTGCCGATCGCCACCGTATTGAAGGTGATGTTGGCCGAATAGTCGCGCCCGACCGTGCCCGGAAGGTCGATCGGATAGGCGACCACGGTCGCGCCGGCCTTCATCGCGGACCGCATCGAGGGAATTTGCGTCGGACCAAAATCGGGATCGACGATCAGGACGTTGACGCCCTGCGCGACCATGCTGTTGATGTCGGAACTCGCCTTCTGGGGATCACCGTTAGCGTTGCTGTAGATGAAACGCTTTACGTTCGCGCAGTGGCTCAGCTCGTCCTTGAGTTCCTCGAGCGCGGTCTTGCGCCAGGTGTTGCCGCCGAAGCCGTCAGAACGGCCGACGATCATGGGCTTGATGCCGCACATCGGCCCGATATCGGCATTCTCGCCGGGGGGTGAGACATCGCCCGCCCGCGCGTTCGCGGCGAACAGCGCCGCTGAAGCGACCAGCCCGAGCGCCCCGAGGCGCCGCAGCGTGGAGTTCCAACCCATCGACGAAGCGCGCCTCGGCGCATCGAGAGCAAGCTCCGCCGCGACGGTCTTTCCGGATGCAACTTCTCTTATTTCAGCCATGTTCAATATTCCTCCCTTTGTGAGCTGATAGCCGGCTGCTTGCCCGGTTCTCGCGCCGGCTCGTCTTTACTCAAGCGTGATGTCGGTCCCCGAGACAGACGCGCGGGCACGGTGATTTTGCCCGCGTCACGACCTATGTTTGTACCGCCACGCGATTTTGACTCGCGGTCGTCAGTCGTGCGGCCCGCGCCGCTCGGGCGCCTCGGTCGGCGCACCGGTCTCGGATCCGGTCGGCCATCCCCCGGCAAGTCCGCGAATGATCAAGCGATCCTTCCTCCCTCTGGTTCAGCCGTTCGCCGACGGCGTGATAGTTCGGGCGGCGCGCGGTCAGCCCACCGATTCTGTCAGGCTCGCGCAACTGAGACACGCACGCCGAGCCGTCTATTCTATTGTCGCCCACGGCCGTCACCCGACGGCGACCATGCGCCGCCTGGTGAAAGGCAATTCATGCCGTTGGCGCGGGGGGCGAATTTTTCAGAGATCCCACTCGAACGGTTCAGCCACCGCGCTGGAGAAAATTTGGCATGGTTCCGGATCAATTGAAAATGACTAATAGTCCGCCGACATGCAAAATAGCTATATTCCGCCGACGGAGCGCGGCGGCCGAAACCGCGGATACCCAATCGGAGCAATTCCGCGCGAGGCGCGTCACATCGATCGACGGGATCAGCCCCACCTCGCCGTGTCCGACCCGACCGACAAACTCCTTGAACCCATTTCGTTGCGCGGCCGACGCGCCGCTCAGGCCGAGATCGGCGTCGATCACATCAATCCCTGCCTCATGCATCCGAGCTCACAGGCGCGCCGCCGAAGCAAGCACCGCGGTCGCGCGCCTTGCTGATTGGTCACAATTCTGGCGGGGCGTCGACCGCCGGATGTAGACCGCCGTCTTGCGCGCCGGGCGCGTCGGGTTGACCAGTTCGGACTTAACGGTGGATCTCCGCCAGGAACGCGGCTACGTCGTCGACGACGTGGCGCCGCGACACCGGTGACGGCATCGACCAAGGAGCCTTGGGTCCATGCTCATTTGCCGTCGGAACATTCAGCCGTCGGAGTCAGATCCGGCAGCGCCTCGACACTCAATTCAGTTTTGATTGCACGCCGAAGGCCATTGCGGGCAATCCGAGGATGGGATCATCGGTCAGCGCGGCGACGGTTTCCAGTGTCATGTGGCGCGCCCGCCGCGCAATTCGAGCGGAATGGCGCCGCCGAGCCTGACTCCGACGCGGCAATCCGTCCCGCGAAGAATAGCTTCCCGCTGCCAGGGAGCGTTCCAGGAAGGCTAGCTAATTCCGAGCTGGAATCCGAAGCTGTATAGCTATTCCGCATGCCACGGCTTCATTACTCATTTCTCGTCGGACTGGGATTATGCGAGATCTCCACCCAGCGAGGGTCCACCCTCGAGGGAGGAGTTTCAGACAATGAACGCCTCGACGAGTGAAGCTTTGTCCCAGGCGGCGCGTGGTTGTCGGCGCGACATTGGGGGGCGTTGGCGCTTCCCCGCGCCTTGTCCCGCGGTCGGGTCGCGAGCGGCGCCCTCGCGGACTAGTCAGGGGCGCAACCCTGATCCACTCAAACCTCAGACCGGAACGCCTAGTCTGGTCTCTATGAGAACGCATGCGGCGCGTCAGGTCGCGATCATGGAGCCAAACGGAACGCCGTTGTGTGATTGGTTCGAGATTTGTTGACAAGGAGGCTACGGATGATTGACTTAAACAAAGACTGGAATGAGCTGCCGTCGCGTGTCGAAGCCACTAAAATGCGCGCGGCGCGGGAAATGGACCGTCCGCCCAGCCCTGATACTCAGCCGCCCTGGAAGATTCCCGAGCTCGTCCTCTGTGGCGCTGCTGTTTCCGGCCGGATTGCGGTCGAGGGTCAAGATACGCGGAATTTCGCTCTGGACTTCGACAGTTTCAGGCGCGAGGCGATCGCAGCGGTGAAAGCTGGGGCCGCCATGGTCCACATCGATACCGGTGGGATCGCCGCGATCATGCAATCCGGACTGTCGGTCCCGCAAATCTTCGACAAGGTCACCGGCGAAATCAATGCGGAGATCGGGCGAGACTGGGTTGCC
>Ga0209139_10000141_pt1 | contig 22044 bp, 17 predicted proteins | sample BogFormECP14_OM3_FD_188246 | JGI IMG/M metagenome (GOLD analysis project Ga0209139, IMG submission 188246) | Bog forest soil microbial communities from Calvert Island, British Columbia, Canada - ECP14_OM3 (SPAdes) (version 2) | ecosystem: Environmental > Aquatic > Freshwater > Wetlands > Bog ...
GCTGAGGAGGATCCTCTAACCACAGCGATTAAGTCCATGATAGCTTAACGAAGCCACTAGGTTTTATGGCTATCTGGCGGTGAGGGCGCTCTATATTGTTGTCCAGTCTCGATAATCAGGAGCGGGCCCGGAGACTTCGGCTCCGGGCCACTTCATGTTCAAGGAGTGAAACTCATGGAGCAGACACATTGTCGGAGTTGAACCGGGGAAATCGCGACGTCGAGGAATATCGGATCCCTAAGGTCTATGATGAGCTGCGCTAACGAGTGCAGGAAAGATGCGGCGGATCGTATCGACGCGTCAAACCGCTGGACCTGTATTTCGGCGTAGGATGGATCAAAGGGCTGAGGGTGACCGCCCGCGAGCGGTGGGATTTCCCATGAATCCAGTAGCGACACGAATAGCATCACGCGTCTCCTTTGAGAAGACGCTGGCCAGCGCTAAGCGCACCATGCTTTTGAGCGAGATCGTGCGCCTGGCGATTGACAGCTTCCGGGCCAGCAAAGTTCGCTTTATGCTTACGGCGCTTGGCATGGTGATTGGCTCGGCGTCTCTTATCCTTGTCGTCACCATTGGGCTCACCGGCAAGCAGTACATTCTGAATCTGCTGCAGAGTATCGGCACCAACATGGTGTACATCGAGTACTCGGGCGGAGGCACCGGCTCGGTCAATAATTTTCAGAATGACCGCCTGACGCGCGAAGACGAGCGGGCTGTGGATGAGCAGGTCCCTTCCGTGATGTACTCCTCGCCGATGCTTGAGATGCATGATCGCATCAGCATCAATGGCGTTGAGAGACAGCTGCTGGTGCTTGGCGTAAGCCCACAATATAAGCAGGTGCGAAATCTCAAGGTGCTCTCCGGCCGCTTCTTTGACGATCAGGATGAGATCACTCACGAGAAAGTAGCTATCGTCACCCAGATTTTCGCTCAGGAGATGTTCGGCAGCCAGGATGCTGCGATCAATAAGAGCTTCAGCCTCAGCGGCATTCCCTTCACGATCATCGGAACATTCAAGGAAAGCGTCGATACTTTTGGGCAATCCGAGATCGCTGATCAGACGATTCTCATTCCTTATTCCGTTGCCCGGTACTTCACCGGGACAGACGACGTGAAGCAGATATTCTTTACCATCCGTGACCCGAAGGACGTGGACGAAGCATCCCGCCAGATTGAGCAGGTGGTGAGCGCGCGGCACCTTAAGAATTCTGTTTACAGAACGAGCACACTTACTGAGCTTTTGACTACGGCCGCCTCGATTGCGAATGCGCTCACAGTCGTTCTTTCGCTCGTCACCGCCGTCACGCTTGCTGTGGGCGGCGTCGGCATTATGAATATCATGCTGGCGACTGTGCGCTCGCGCATTCGCGAGATCGGCATTCGCAAGGCGCTCGGCGCTACCGCACGTGAGATCAAACTCCAGTTCCTGATCGAAGCGATTTTCATATCGCTGGCGGGCGGGATCGTGGGCACACTCCTGGGGCTTGCGCTGCCGATCTCCGCGCGCGTTTTTACGGACTACCGCATCCCGATCTCCGTCTGGTCGGTCATCATCGCTTTGGCTACATCGACATTGGTCGGCGTGATTTTCGGAACGCTGCCAGCGAATCGCGCTGCCCAGCTGGATCCGGTCGAATCGCTCAAGTACGAGTAGACAGTCTGCTCGGGCAGGCAATGCGCTACTGCACCTGCGTATTTGGTGGGATCACTGCAATTCCCATCTGCAGTTGGGTGCCATCATCCAGATGAACATTCTTCTTTTTCGCTGTGAATACGGCGGAGTTTGACTGATTAATATCGCTCTGCAGCTGAACCCCTGGAATTCCCGTCGGCTGGCTTGAAGGCTGCGACGAATCCGGCGCGGCGGATGGCATGCTGCTGGCCGCGGGCCGAGGGGTCGACTGCTGCATTCCTCCGCCTGAGGCGCCACCGCCGGACGAGGATATGGGCGCACTTGGCATGGCGGGCTCGCCTGGAGAGGCTCCCTCCTGATTTCTCAAAGCGCTCGGTGGAGCTGAAATCTGCATGATCGTTGCCTTGATGGCGAGCTGCTGTCCATTTTTTAGCTGCGCTTTGTCGAACGTCACCTGAACCGATGAATCACCTTTGTTTTCCGATGGCTGCACCTGATCGATGTGGCCAAGCAGCACTGTGTTTCTTGGCAGGTCTACCGAGCCCGGAATTTTGACGTCATCCTGGAGCTTCGCTGTGATCGCGTCACCCTGTTTCGCCTTCTTTGAGTCGATGCCTTTGCCCAGCATGGCGCGGACACCCACCATCTGAATGTTTTTTGTCGTAACGGTTTCTGCAGCGTCCTGAGCGCGCGCTGCAATTGGCAGTGCTGCGACGGCCAGCGCCGCAGTCAGGATCCATGCCTTTTGTAAGTCCTTCATTTTGGCAATTTCCTCTCGAATGATCTCTTAAATGGGAACCCGGCGGGCATCCCCGCGTTGCCTCTCGAAACTGGCATTTGCGGGACTAGCCGCCCAACTACTGGTAAACTATATACAGAAATAAGTTCAAGCTGCACTGCCTGTATGTCCAGCCAAGCAGCATTCCGCGAAACTTTTTGTTCTGAATCAAGGGAGAGAAGAGGACACTTGCGCCCATGAGCACTACTATCCGTAATATCGCCATCATCGCCCACGTCGACCATGGCAAAACCACGCTCGTGGACGCCATGTTGCGCCAGGCCGGGACTTTCCGCGCTAATGAAGCCCTTACCGATCGCGTGATGGACTCGAACGATCTGGAGCGCGAGCGTGGAATTACGATTCTCGCCAAGAACACGGCTATCTACTACAAAGAGTCGAAGATCAATATCGTCGACACGCCGGGCCACGCCGACTTCGGGGGAGAAGTGGAGCGCGCGCTCAAGATGGTCGATGGCGTGATTCTGCTCGTCGATGCTTCGGAGGGTCCGCTGCCGCAGACGCGCTACGTTCTGTCGAAGGCGCTCGAAGCCAGGCTGCAACCGATTCTTGTCATCAACAAGATTGACCGCCCTGATGCGCGTCCGCAGGAGGTGCTGAACGAGGTTTACGACCTGTTCATCGATCTGGATGCGACCGAGGATCAGCTTGATTTCCCTGTGCTTTACACCAACGGCAAGCTTGGGCTGGCCAGCACGGAGATTGCTACGCCGGGAACGGACCTGCAGCCGCTCTTCGAGACGATCCATACCACCATTCCAGCCGCCGGTGGCGACGCGGATGGACCGCTGCAGATTCTGGTTACGAATCTCGACTACTCCGACTACCTGGGCCGCATTGCTATTGCGCGCGTCTTTAACGGCACGCTGCACACTGGCGATGAGGTTAACATTTCGAAGCGTGATGGCTCGCTGCAGAAGACGCGCATCACGAAGCTTTTCAGCTTTGCCGGATTGAAGCGCGTTGACATTGAGGCTACGGAGAATGGCGACATCGTCGCCATCGCCGGCGTTGAAGGCATTACCATTGGCGAGACGATTACCGGTGTTGAGAATCCTTCGCCGCTGCCGGCAATCGTCATCGACGAGCCGACGATTGCAATCCAGTTTTCAGTCAACAACTCGCCCTTTGCCGGGCGTGAAGGCCAGTATGTGACTTCGCGCAATCTGCGCGAGCGTCTCGAGAAGGAGCTGCTCACGAACGTCTCGATCCGCGTTGAGGATACGGGCAGCCCGGACAGTTTCAAGGTCCTCGGACGCGGCGAACTGCAGCTCGCCATCCTGATTGAGATGATGCGCCGCGAAGGATACGAGCTGATGGTTGGCCGTCCGGAGATCGTCACGCGCACCATTGACGGCAAGGTGATGGAGCCGGTCGAACATCTTACGATCGACATTCCCGAGGCCTTTGTGGGGACGGTGATTGAGCGCCTTGGGCCTCGCAAGGGCGAGATGACCAAGATGCACAACCACGGCTCAGGCCGCGTGCGTCTTGAGTTCCGCGTACCCAGCCGTGGGCTGATCGGATTGCGCAGCGAAATGCTTACCGAGACGCGCGGCACCATCGTGATGAACTCGCTCTTTGACGGCTACATCCCGTATCAGGGCGAGATTCCGCAGCGTCTTACCGGTGCGCTTATCTCCGATCGCGCTGGAACGATCACGGCCTATGCGCTCGACAGCCTGCAAGATCGCGGCATCCTGTTTGTGCAGCCGGGCGTGGAAGCGTACGAAGGCATGGTCGTCGGCGAGCACTCTCGCGACAACGATCTGGACGTGAACGCTGTGCGCGAAAAGAAACTGACCAACATGCGCGCCTCAAGCGCCGATGATGCGATCCGGCTTGCGCCGCCTCGTCTGTTGAACCTTGAGCAGTCGATCGAATTCATCGCCGACGACGAGCTGGTCGAGGTTACGCCGAAATCGCTGCGCCTGCGCAAGAAGATCCTGCAGGCAAATCGCCGCCCCAAGCGGCATGCTGTGCCTGTGGCACAGTAGCCAGGCCTATGAAGTGCTCCGCTGATACCAGCGGAGCACCCGCAGGGCACGCAGCGTGTTCCATCGACTCGACTGGCCCACTGATTCGCCTATCGGCAAGGTGAGCGCCTCGTCATACGCGCGATCAAGAAGCCATCTGCCATCCGTCTGCCGCCTGCTCTCGATGAAGTCCACGGCATCTCTCATGCGCGCCTCGGGCTGGACACCCGCGTCCCTGAGATAGTCGAGTGCGCGCAGAATGTCGTAGTGGTAGCGGGGCGGGAACGCAAGCTCCAGAAAAGCCGGATTCGCAACCTCGCCGGTTGAAAGCCGCCGAAAGAGGCCGCGCTCGAGCAGATACTCCTCGCCGCGCCGTCTCGCCGCCCTGACTTCCGGCGCAGTCCCGACGGCACGCTCGTACTCAAGCAGCCCTTCCAGCACGCAGATCGTAGTGTGGAACGACGAACGGGTGCTCTTTGGTGCTTCGCAGTTCCATCCGCCGTCTTCCAGCTGCTCGCTTACAAGACGGTGTGCCAGAGTCTCTGTCGGGCGCCCGAAGTATGCGCCAAGCGCGAGCGCACCGCCGTTAATGCACGGCTCTTCTTCACCCTCGAAGAATGTGTTCCCTCCGGTTTCCGGTGGACGCAACTCCCAGCAGCCACCCAGGTCGTTCCACCGAACACCCGACTCAAGCCGTGCTGTCGCCGACGCGACGGCAGGTTCAGCGCTGTCTACGCCTGTCGCGCGCAGAAGCAGAAACGTGAAGAGAGTCGTCAACCAGGCAGGAGCATCGGCCCGGCGCCATGTGCCATCCAAATCCTGGGAAGCGAGAATTTCTGCGCCGATCCCTTCGCGCGGCACGCGAGCTCGCTCCGCGGCGATCGCCGCCGGTGCGGCATCCGTTAAATCGCGCATCGCTTGCCAGCGTATCGCAGGGTCTGAATCAAGCAGCCAATCGATCGTGTCCACGGCGCGATCTTACCTGATTCAACACCCCCGCTCCATGTGAACCCGGAGCTCCATACCCTAATGCCTATATGTGTTACTGTTTGTGAAAGAGCAGTTTGGGCCTGACCTGCCTTTTCGCTGCCTACTCGAAACGCATGTCGCATCAGCCGAACCTGTTTTCGTCCAACACACCACACGGCTCGTCCGCTCCCACCGCTAAACCTGCGCCCCCATTACTCGTGAAGCAACACCACACGCCGGTCTGGCTGCGAAGGGTAGATTTATTTCTCAGGGTCATTGTGCGGCTCTACCTGGGCCTGCTGGTTGTGGCGTTGCCCTGGACGCATCTCTGGGACGAAAATCATCTCTTCAGCCTCGTTCCGCAGATCGCATGGCTCGCCGCGAGTGGTGTGGTGCGCGGCATCGTCTCCGGCCTGGGGCTGCTGAATATCTGGATCGCGGTCAGCGATGCGATCGAATATCGTGAACCTTAAAGATGCCTGACAAAAGTCCATCACCGCTGGCGAGCGCGGCCCTTGCATACGAAAACCCGACCTTTATCAACAGCCCTGAAGGTCGCATCATCCGCATCCTCTCGGAATATTCGGAGCCGCTGTCCCGCTTCCGCCGGGAGCGGGTGCAGGACACGGTCGTCTTTTTCGGCTCGGCCCGTTTTCGCGCACTCGACGAGGCGTGCCAGGAACTCGAACTGCTGGAAAATACCGGCTCCCAGCAACCCGCTCCCGAGGAAGAACAGCCTGCGAGCGAACCTGAACTCGAAGAAGGTACGACTGAGTTGAGGCGGCGACGTGCGGAAGCTGCCGTCGAAATGGCCAGCTACTACGAAGACGCCAGGCGGCTAGCCCACATGCTGACGGAGTGGACCAGAACCCTGAAATCGCGGCGGCATCGTTTTGTCGTGACCTCAGGAGGCGGTCCCGGCATTATGGAGGCGGCCAACCGCGGCGCACGCGAAGCCGGAGGCAAGACGATTGGCCTGAATATCAAGCTGCCCTTTGAGCAGGCGCCCAATCCTTACATCACGCCTTCGCTCAATTTTGAATTCCACTACTTCTTCATGCGCAAGTACTGGTTCGCCTACCTGGCGAAGGCGCTGGTCGTCTTTCCGGGAGGATTTGGGACCCTTGACGAGATGTTCGAGTTGCTGACGCTGGCGCAGACGCAGAAGCTGGCCAAGAAGATCACCGTGGTCATTTACGGCTCGGCTTACTGGCAGAGCGTTCTCAACCTCGACGTGCTGGTGGACAAAGGCGCTATCTCGCCCCGCGACCGGGACCTGTTCCAATACGCTGACACCCCGGAAGAGGCGTTTGCGATTCTCAAGGATGGTCTGACGAAGAACCACCTGACGACCGAAACACCGCCCGCAGACTCTGAAGACGATGCTACCCTGCGTCCGGAGATTGCGAAGACTCGTCGGTAGTAGCCCCCCATGTTTCCGGTAAGTTCGTCCAAATAAAGACGCTTACGCCCGTTCGAGGCTTGTTCTCCGGATTCTGCCCAGATTGCCGAGCCAGATACTGGATCAGCACCGCCCCCTCCCCTATATTTCTAGTAAATTCTTAAAAATAAAGATACTTAGATGCACTCGAGGGTTTTTAGCGGGAAATCGGGGCAGTTTCCTTGGACGATATTTTCTCCCTGTATCAAGGATAGCGGACCTGAGCAATAAACACGCCACTTGTCGTTTGCACAAATGTCCTTTGTATTGTGAGAGTTGCCAGCTCTGTGCAGAAAAACCCTCTTGACACGAAAACCGACGACCTCCAGCACACCTTTTTCGTCATTAGTCATTTTGGTTCTCTCTGGAATTTGACTTTCCTTTCTTGTGCCCGTAATGCCGCGTTCATGGTGCATCGCCGATACTGATGCCAAAAGCGGGAATCCGGAGAACTCCCGCTGGATGAGCATGTTGCACATCAGGGGAGGACGATATGAGCGAATTGCGGCGCATCTCGTATCTGTGGAAGGGACCAGAGGTTAGCCGGGATTACACGACTGGCGTTTCCCTCCACAGCCACACCAACCAGTCCAAAGAGACGCTCGATTTCATCGCCAATCTGGGCGCGCAATACAAGCTGCTGCGGCCCTTATTTCGTGAGGCGGAGCGGCGGTCGCGCGAGCGCCACAATACCCCTCTTAACTTCGCTGCCGCGTATTGGACCCCACCCTTGACGCCGCGCCTGGCCTTCGATCTTGAGAGCAAACAGATTCACAAGCTCGGGCTCACACCGCTGGTTTCGATTACTGACCACGACAATATCAAGGCACCCATGCTGCTTCGGACGGTCGCCTCAGCCCGTCACATCCCTGTTTCGGTGGAATGGACCGCACCCTTCGGGGGCGATCAAGCCTTTCATCTCGGCATCCATAACCTGCCCAGCGAAAGCGGCGCGATGTGGATGAAGATCTTTGAGGAATATACGGCCAATCCAGATGAGAAAAAGCTGACGGAAATCCTGGCAGCTCTGCACGAGCTACCCAATGTTCTGATCGTCTTCAATCACCCCATGTGGGATCTTTACCTGATCGGCCATGCCAAACACCAGTTGCGAGTACAGGAATTCATGGAGACGAACTGCGAGTTCATGCACGCGCTGGAACTGAATGGCCTGCGCCACTGGGAAGAGAATCGTACGGTGAAGAAGATGGCGAAGCAGTGGGGGAAGCTGCTCGTCTCGGGCGGCGACCGCCACGGCACGGAGCCGAATGCGAATGTGAACCTCTCCAATGCAACTTCATTTACCGAGTTTGTCCACGAAGTTCGCTATGAGGGCCGCAGCCACGTTCTCTTTATGCCGCAATACGCGGAACCCTGGAAGCATCGCATTTTAGAATCGACGCTTGATGCCATCCGCGACTATCCCGAGTTTCCGCAGGGTTCGCGCAACTGGGATGAGCGGGTCTTTCATCCTGACGTCAACGGCGTGATCCGTCCCCTGTGCGAACTGTGGCCTTTCGGGGAAGTGCCTACGCATGTAAGGTTCGCGATTCAAGCGGTGCGGCTGATGGGCAGCCGGCCTGTGGCTGGAGGTCTTCGCATCGCCTGGAGCGAGTCGCGGCAGCTACAGTTTGCACTGGGGGAAGAGGCGGTTTAACCCCATTCCTTCTTTTCTTCACAAGGGAAATTCTGCAGTAGGGGCGCTACGACTGTAGCGCCTCTACTGTTTGCGCGACGCGCAGGATCATGGCTTCGTCGAAATGCTTGCCGAGGATCTGCAGGCCGATGGGCAGGCCTTCCTGCGATTTTCCGCTCGGGACGGAGAGGCCGCAGATTCCAGCAAGGCTGGCGGTGACGGTGTAGATGTCGGCCAGATACATCGAGACCGGATCGTCGACTTTTTCGCCGAGCTTGAAAGCCGCGGTCGGAGCCGTTGGCGTGAGGATCGCGTCGACTTCGGTGAAGGCTTTCAGGAAATCCTCAGTGAGCAGACGGCGGACCTGCTGGGCCTTCTTGTAATACGCGTCGTAATACCCGGCGCTGAGGGCGTATGTTCCGAGCATGATGCGGCGCTTGACCTCGGCCCCGAATCCGCCATCACGCGAGCGGCGGTACATGGCGGAGAGCGTGTCGGAATCCTTTGCGCGGTAGCCGTAGCGGACCCCGTCGAAGCGGGCCAGGTTGGCGCTGGCTTCGGCAGTCGCGATGATGTAATACGTCGGTATCGCGTAGCGGGTGTGCGGCAGCGAGATGGGCTTGATGGTGGCTCCGGCTGCGCGCAGCTTTTCGATGCTGTTCCCGATTGCGGCACGGACCTCCGGGTCGAGTCCTTCGGCGAAGTATTCAGAAGGAACGCCGAGCTTTAGTCCGGCCACACCTTTGTCGAGGTCTGCGGTGTAATCGGGTACCGGCAACGGCGATGAGGTTGCGTCCATTGGATCATGACCCGCAATGACGCCAAGAACGGTTGCGGCGTCGCGTACGTTGGCTGTGAAGGGGCCGATGCGGTCGAGCGATGAGGCAAATGCGATCAGGCCGTAGCGGGAGACGCGTCCATAGGTTGGCAGAATGCCGACGACTCCGCAGAACGACGCAGGCTGGCGGATGGAGCCGCCGGTGTCTGTTCCGAGGGTGGCGACGGCCATGCCTGCCGCTACTGCCGCGGCCGAGCCGCCACTCGACCCGCCGGGCACGCGGTCGAGGGCATGAGGATTGTGCACGGGGCCGTAGGCTGAGTTCTCATTTGAGGAACCCATCGCGAACTCGTCGCAGTTGAGCTTGCCCAGGACGATGGCACCAGCCTCTTCGAGTTTCTTGACCGCCGTGCCTGTGTAGGGCGCGCAATAGCCTTGAAGGATTTTGGATCCGGCGGTGGCCGGCAGTCCCTCGATGGTGAGTACGTCCTTAATACCCACCGGGACACCGGCGAGGATGGGCAATGCTTCGCCCTTCGCTGCGAGATCATCAATGCGGGCAGCCTGATTGAGGGCGCGCTCGCGGTTCGTGGAGAGGTATGCGTGTATTTGCGCGTCGCGGGCTTCAATCTGGTGGAAACAGTCCTTGGCGATAGCGGTCGCATTGCGCGTGCGCGACTCAATGGAAGTGCGAATGTCGCCAATAGAAAGCGGCTTGGTCTCTGTTGTTTCGACTGTCATGGACTACCGTTCAATCACTTTAGGAACTTTGAAAAATGTGCCATCTGTCTCCGGCGCGCAGGACATGACGCGGCTGCGATCAAGCGAGAGACGAGTTTGATCGGGACGCAGCACGCTTTGCGGGCCATCGCCGATCACTTCACTGACCTGAGCCATGGGTGCAACCGCTGAGGTGTCAAGTTCGTTTAACTGCGATACATGTCCGAGAATCGCGTTCAGATCGCGAAGCATGCGAGTTTCTTCCTCAGCGGTCAATTCCAGATTTGCTAGCTCGGCCACTCGCCGGACATCGTCGACGGATACGGTTGCGGAATCACTCATAGCAGTACACGCACTTCCTGTTAAAGAGGCAACGGTGATTGCGCCCTCTATATATAAAAAGTATAGCGAGAAGACAGGATTACGGTGGAAGCGAAGAGCGTTTTATGCCTGATCGATCGCTTGAATCTTAGGCTTGCTCGGGGAACTCCAGCACGGGCGGGGGCACGCTGCGAGAAGTGATGCAGGCTGTTGCCGTGCACCAGAGCAGTCCGAGATCAGTCCACCAGCTAGCGCGCTGCATGTACTCCCAGTCGAGCTTCGCCTTAAGAGGCTTGATTGTGCGTGCGTAATAGAGGTCGAGATCCTGCTCGGGGACGCGGCTCAACAACTCTTCTTCGCAACGAAAAGCGAGTGTGGCAGCGCCAGTAATGCCGGGGCGAAAAGGCATGTGCAGGCTTTCATGATGGGGAAGCTTCGGCCTGGGACCGATGAAACTCATCTCACCTTTGATGACGTTGACGAATTGCGGCAATTCATCCAGTTTGAACTTGCGCAGCAAGGCTCCCACGCGCGTAATTCTGCAATCGCCTTGTACGGTGATACAAGGGCCATTTTCCGCTTCGGCGATCATGGTTCTGAATTTGTAGATCGTAAACATGGTTCCCCAGCGGCCCAGCCTCTTCTGCCGGAAAAAAATGGGACCCGGGGAACTGACGCCAACCAAGAGACCGATCGCCACCATGAAGGGAAAGAAAACGACAAGACCTACGGTCGCGCAGACGAAATCGAACAGACGCTTGCCGTCTGACAAGCTCCACGCTTCATCGTCGAGTGGCTGATATGTAAGCGTACGGCTGTAAATCGAGCTGGAAAGGGCGTGCAACTTCGTTGCATCGCTCGAAGCGTCATGACGCTTCTCTATGCTGCTTGCAGGGCGAGGGTGCAAAGGAACGGAGGATGGGTTCATTTGGTCGGTCCTGGTACAGCAAGCTACAGTGTATACAAGTCTTGGACTGATTCAAGTCATTTTGAATCAATCTGTGAATAAGTTCATGCAGCTGTTACGTAACCGAACTTAGTGGCCCGCAATGAAACTGTTTTCATGGCCGGTTTGCCGGACTTTATCTTCTACCAGCGCGTGGAGCTAACATCCATAAGTTGCTTAGTAAGAATAACGATGATTGAGGCTCAAACCCTTCAAACGATTCAAGCCTTTTTGAATCTGTTTCCTAAGTGACTCGTTTTCTTAGACCTGTTTACCTGTAAAAAGTTGCAAGTTGAACAGTTGCCTAGGGATAACTCCCGGCCCAAACAATTTACACAATATTCAAATAAAAAGACAGCATCAGATTACGCTGATTGCCGCCGCGCCAAGCGCGAGCTGTGAGAAGAGCTGCGACCAATCAAGAATGCCACGAAGCAGCGTTGGTTTGAACGTCTTCTCCGGAACCACGACTGTATCCCCCGGATTCATGCGCGACGCTTCAAAGGTATTGCCCCATAGACCATTATTGTTCGTGCGACTGACCACGGAGCCATCCGCGCGAATGATGAAGATGTGCTTCTTGTCGGCGTTACGATTCGGGCCGCCAGCCAGCTTAAGGTAGTCGCCGACTCTCCGATTCGGAGTAAAGATGAAGGAATTCTGGTCGTAGACGGATCCCACGACATTCACTGTTGCGGGGGCAGAAGGCACGGTGAAAACGTCGCCGTCTTCCAGTTGCACATCGGGGAGACTGTCAATGCCCGTGCTGTCTGGATTGACCTGCAACACGATGCGTCCCGTGGCGCGCAGTTGATGCAGGCGCGTCAAGAGTTCGCGCGCACTCGCAATCGCGGCGTTGGAACTAGCCACGTCCTGAGCAGAAACGGAAGAATTTGCCGATGCAATCGAGCCGCGCTGCGTGTCGAGTTCGAGAGTCTGCACGTATTCGTCGATGCGCTGCTGCTGAAGGACGCGGGTCGATTCACGGGTAAATTCAGAGCCGTACAAATATGCGCCGGGCGTCATGCCCCCAGCCCGGATAACCAGCTGACGCAATGTCTCTCCGGGCTGGACGCTGTAAATTCCCGAACTCGTGAACTCACCGTCGAGGCGCACAAACTTCGTTTGTTGAGCGATCGGGACGCGAATGTCGGCCTGTGAGAAGACAGTGACAACATCGCCGGGCTGCAACACTAAATCCTGCGTTGGATCATGTTCGAGCACAAGCTTGCCGAGATTGAACGGAACCAGCGAGGTCTTGAGCGTTGCCGGATCCATGCGCTCGATTACGGCATAGTTCCAGTCAATTTCGGGCGCAGATAGTTTTACGTCAGTTTTGACGGTGGCTGCGGCAATATTCTGCGTGATGACCTGGTTCTGCTTTCCTGCGAGACTACCGCTGCTGGCCTGTTGCGATGCGGTGAGGGGTGCGTTTTGCGACTGTTGCTGCTGCGAGGAATATTGAGGTGTCGTCGTGTTCTGCAGCGGATTTCCATTGGCGTCGGTCGCCTGTTGCGGCACAATGACTGGCGGATTGCCCTGCAGGTATACGTTGCCCTGCGCGTAGGGATACTCATTCACCACCGGACTTTTTTGATCCGGCGGATTCGGTTGACCCGGCGTGGTGTTCGGCGGCACTACAGGAACGTACTGGCCATTCGGCAAACGCTGCATTGTGTTCTGCAGTTGCCATTGCTCGAACGCCTGACGGGATTGCAGATCAACCGGGTTCGTGGGCTGGTATTGCACGGGCCCGGAAACGTAGGGTTGAAACTCGGGCGTGGGCAGGCCCAGCTGCGCGCGTCTCCAATAATAGTTGCGGGTGATTAACGAGTCACGATCCGGAATCAGGTCGCTGAGCTTCATGCCTTCATGCCAGGCAAAGTTGCCCGGATTGGTGGTGTTTCCGCGTAGCGTCACGGTCTTTTGATAGCGCGGCAAGATCGAAAGCACGCGCAACACATCACCGTCCCGCAATGTGGTTCCCAAGCCGGTGGAGTCAAATGCGACTTCCATGGCTTCGCGCGCCTGATGGTTCTGGATGCGCTCAATCGAGATTCGCGAATCGGAAGCTGTGGTTGATGCGCCGCCTGCATCTGCAAGGAGCTGCTGCAAGGTGGTGCTGTCATCGCGTAACTCGTAAATTGCCGGATGACGCACGCTTCCCATCAGAGCTACCTGCGGACCAGCAGGTGGGATGAATATGACATCACCCGGCAAGAGCTGGGAATCCTTTGACTTGTCGCCATTCACGAGCAGTTCGTACAGGTCAAAGTCGGTGATGGTCTTGCCCTGCCGTTTGAGCAGGATGTGGCGCAACGATCCCTGCGTGGAGGGCCCGCCGGAGGAGAACAACGCATTTACCAGGCTGCTCAATGAGCTGACAGTGTATGAACCGGGACGGCGCGCCTGACCGACTACAAATATCTGGATAGAGCGAAGCTGACCTGCATCGACGGTGAGATCGAAGTTGCGATAGACACGGCCGATCTCTGAGCGCAGGTGCTGATCCAATGCGGAAAATGGCAGGCCGGCGACATGAATTGCTCCGACCTGTGGCAGGTAGACGGAACCGGAACGATCAACACGGACGTTGGCGTTGAAATTGACCTGTCCCCAGATATGGATGCGCAGCTCATCGTCCGGGCCGATAATGTAGTCCGGCGTTACCGGGATCTGCTCGACCGGCGCAAAGGTAGACGGGACATTGCGAAAGAGGCTCGCGCCGAAGATCGGCAGCACTTCGCCAGTTGTTCCGGCGACAAACTTCTGAAATTCAGTAAGAGGCTCGGGAGGAGCGGGAACCGTGGTCGGCTGGAGACTACGGTTCGCATTGGGTGTAGTTGTTGGGGTACCTAGATCAGTGTATGTCCGGGTATTGAGCGGCGCACCCGCAGGAACGTTTCTCTCGCCAGTCTGCCCGGCCTGGCCGTAATTGCCCAAGCCGTATTGCCCCTGCTGGCTCAAATCAGAACCACAAGAGGCCGACATGGCGTTCATCGGATCAGAACAGTCGGTACTTTGCTGCTGGGTTGAATCGCCGGAAGTAGTCTGGGAATGCGCATACGGCAAGGCTGCCAGCAAGGAGAAGAAAAGTGAAAGAGCCAGTCGCTTACGCATAACGCATGCAGTGACAGCAGAGATCGGCTATCGACTGCGTATCTACTCCTCTAATCAATAAAGATTGCCAATTACCGTTTTGGCAGAGCGCCATTTGCAGTGTAGAGCTTTCCAGCGCGTGATGGAACTACTTGGCACCTACAGGGTTACGGGAAACACGATGGCTTATCCACCACATGCATAAGAAATTTCATGGTGTCGAGGCCGACGCCAGCAAGTACGAGCAATATGTTTATCTTACCCCAGCCCATTCCTCTACTGGACGGTCAGAGTTACCGGCACGCTTCTTTGCAGTCCGGGAATGGACGCGGTGACGTTCAAGGTGTACACACCGGATGGTGTCGTTGGGCCCTGGGGCGGCGGTGGGGGCGTAGTCGTTTTACCTCCGCCGCTTACAGTCGTGCCGCAGGCTATGGGAACCTGCAAGGCAATTCCCAGGGAAAGAACCAGGCTGATGATGAAGAAGGCGCGGATCACCCTTCTCCGTTTTCCGATGCCAAAAAGGGCGCATGGCAGGAGTGCCGCGAGCGCGATGCCGGCTCTTTGCCAGAGACCAAGTGGCGCAACTGTGGATGAAGTGCTGTTCGCCACTCCGGTGGTGACGGTCACAGTTGCATATCCAGTTACGCCGCTCGCGACGGGCAGCGTGGCCGGGTTTAAGGTACAGGCCGCATTCTGAGGAACTCCGGTGCATCCCATGGTCAGCGTGCCCGCTGATCCGTTCACCGGAATCACCTGGACGGCAAAGGTCGCCGTCTGCCCGCTCACTATAACGGTGGAGGATGAGCCGGTTACGAGAATCTGAAAGTCTTCGCCTGAACCGGCGAGAGCGACATCGAGTGGCGTGGAGAGATTTGTCGCGCCCACCGCTAATGAGCCGATGCGCTGACCTGCCTGTGAGGGTGTAAAGGTTATGTCGATGTAGCAGTTGCTTTGCGCGTTGAGCGTCTGACCCGCGGGGCAGTTCGTGCCGGCGATTGCGTAGTCGCCAGTCACGGAGAATGTAAGATCGCTGAGGGCAGAGCCGCCACTGTTGGTGAGCACAACCCTCTGGGGGCTGCTGGTGGCGCTGACCGCCTGGCTTCCAAAATTGAGCGTTGAGGGCAGTGCGGAGATGCCCGGCGGCGCCAGGCCGGTGCCGGACAGGGTCACTTTCTGCGAACCAAGTTGCGTCGTCACGGTCAGAGTTCCGGTCTCCGGACCGACTATCGTCGGGACGAAAGCGACCGAGATGGCACAGCTCGCGTGTCCGACGAGGAAGGAGCCGCAACTGTTCTGGGCCGTGAAATCTCCGGTCACTGCGATTGCGATGTCCGTCAGAGAAATGTCGCCGTTATTGGTGAGCGTAATCTGCAGCGGACTGCTCTTTGTTCCTACGGTTTGCGGCTGGGAAAAATTCAGACTCGTTCCGGAAAGGACTGCTGTTGCCGGCGCCTGGCCGTTGCCGGAAAGCTGCGCGGTCTGTGTGCCCGCATCATCGCTGACGGTAAAGACGCCGGCGCGGCCGCCCGCAGCCGTTGGCTTGAAGGTGATTGAGATTGTGCATCCGGAATTCGGCGCGAGCGATGCGCCGCAGGTGTTTGCAGTGATGGGGAAATCACCCGTGGTTGCGGGCGTCTGTAAGTTCACGCTGACGCCGCCGGTATTTGAGATCGTAAGGTTCTGCGCTGCCGTTGGAGTCCCGATGACTGAATTGCCGAAGGCGAGACTGGTGGGCAACAGAACGATGTTCCCTGCCGGCAGACCTGTGCCTGAGAGCGATGCGGTGACTTGTCCAGTGGGGACATTCGCAAAGACAGTGAGGCTCCCCTGCAGCGCTCCGGCCGTTGCCGGAGCGAAGCCGACCTGAATCGTGCAGGTACCAGCGGGAGCCAGCGGCTGCGTGCAGTTATCTTGCTGCGTGAAATTCTGGCTGACGGCGATGCTGGCGATCGTCAGCGAAAAGGAGCCGGTATTGGTGACGGTCACGCTCTGCGCATCACTGACTGTGTTAACGGCTTGGCTTGCAAAGCTGAGAGTGGATGGGGAAAGCGTTGCCGATGTGGCGATGGTGCCAGCCGTCACCAGAGGTATCTGCCAGAGACCTCTTCCATAGGTCGAGGCGCGGAGCAGAGAGGCGCTGCCGTAGTTGATCGCCTGCAATTGCGTTACCGGAGCGCCCGGCAGCCCGGCGCCTAAGGGACTCCAGCAATCCTGAGAGCTGTCTGTGCAGAGATTGATGTTGCGCGTCACGTAAACGCCGGTGTCGAGCGCCACGTATACGGTGTTGGCGTCGTTTGGATCGACAAGGATGCTGTTGACCGGCGCGTCGGGCAGGTTGGCGTCAATCTGAATCCAGTGGGCTCCGCCATCCACGGAGCGGTACGCGAGGAAGCCGGTACTGCCGAAGACGAGGAAGCCCTGCATCGTGACGTAGACCGTGTTTCCAGTGCTGTCGTGAGGATCGACATAGATGCTGGAGATGTCGAAACCTTCGGCATTGAATGCGGTCGTGGGGCTGTTGAGCACCGGGGAACTCGACAGGTCGCTCCATGTTGGGGTGACGCTCGAAGTACTGCTCACCGATGCTGCATAGACATGGCCGGCCACGGTCGCGCCACCGTCGCCGCTTCCGGCCATGCCTGCGTAGATTTTTTCGGCGGTTCCCGGTGCGTCGGTCGGGCTTCCGGAGGCCGCCAGCGATCTAATCTGCGCGTTGCCGGCGCAATATGCGTTCTGGATCGTGTCCAGCATCGGGCTGATGGCGTTGCTCGCGCCCCATGCCTCACTCGCCGCGGGGCCGCGCCAGATGCGGCAGGTTCCGATGATCATGTTCGCGGTGTTCTGCGGATCGAGAATCCAGGGAGCGGTACCGACCAGGCCATAGCCGTCGTCGCCTACCTGCGCGTTGCCGATGACCGGCAATCCGAAGCCGGATTTGTTGCAGGCTGTTCCCTGCGTGCAGAGGTTGATGTCGACCGGCGAGGCGGAGGTGGCGTACCAGTTCTGTGGATTTGCAGGATCGATGGCGTTGAGGTCGCCTTCCCCGTCGAGTATCTGCGCCCAGGCGTTGGAGCCGATCTGGGGTGCAGCTGTGCCGAAGGCGCCCATCGCGGTCATCAGCACGTTTTGATTCTGCGGATGCTGCGAGAAGCTGCCAACTTCAGCCAGTGAGCCGATGCCGTTGTTGAGGTTCTGAAAGTGTGCCGCGTCATCACTCGAGCAGGTTGGCTGCTGCTGGTTTACGGCGTCAGTTGTGCGCCAGAGGCCACCGTCGTTGCCGAAGTACATAAGCCCGGTGGCTCCGAAGACAGCATCGAAAGCTTGCTGCGAGGGCGCGACCTGCGCGGCTGCACAATTGTCGACGTTGGTGGTGTTGCGCCACGCGCAGCTGTTGGCGAGGCTGCAGCGGAAGATGTCGCGGGCGCCGACGAAGAGCAGCGTATCCTGCTGCGAGGGCACGGCGGCGAGCGATAAATCGTAGTCGCCCTGCGTGATATTTGTGCCGCCTCCCGTGTCAATGACGGCGTCGGCGATCTGATTTGAAAATGTAACAGTCGCGGATGCACATCCGCTTGCGTTGAAAGAGCAGACGTCCTGCCACAGGCCCTGGTCGCTGTTGTTGTTGTCGACGGTGATGGCGAAGAGATCGCCGGTAACGGGCTGAGCGGTGATGGTTCCGCGAAAGATGGGGCAGGCGCTCGATCCGACGTCGTTTGCGTTCGTTGGGCATTGCGCCGGGAAGAAGTTCACTCCGGGCTGTTGGGCGAGCCTCGTCCAGGTGACGCCGTCGGAGGATTCGTAGTAGCCGTGATAGCGGACGGCGGCATAGAAACGCTGGCGAACGGGATTCCATGTGACCGAGGTCGCGGAGTTTCCCGGATCGCTATTGGATGCGGTTTGCGACGACTGAATGATCTGTGTCGGGCTGTCTTCGATTTTTGAAAGCCACCATGTCTGGCCCGCATCCGTGGAATAGTAGAGCCCGGCAAAGCTGCTGGCATTGACGGCAGCCGCTGCACCCTCGACCGCCTGCGCGAGAGCGGCGACAACCAGCTGTGGATTAGCGGTGCTCCATGCAAAGCCGGCAAAACCCAGTCCGAAGAAGGAGAATCCGCGAGGCGATCCTCCGAACAACGCATCCACCGATTGCGTGATGAGGCACCAGGTGTTGCCCTTATCGCTTGAGCGAAGAATGCCGCTGCCGTAGTAGGAGGCGAGCGAGTCGCTGGGATCGCCGGTGCCGGCGAGGATGACTCCGGTTCCGCCGGGCTGAACAGTGAGCGCTCCAATGCTGAGGGAGGCCGATTGCGACGACTGCGACGCGCTGCAGTTGCTTGAGATGGGCAGCGAATCCGTCAGGGGAGTGAAGGCAACGGAATTTGCTGGTCCCGCTGCATTGGTTGATTTCCAGATGCCGCCGCCGGTGCTGCCGAGGTAGACGGTGTTGCCGCTTGAGTCTGACGGGTCGGCGGCGATGCTGCTGACGCGGCCGGTGATGAGCCCGTACCTGCTCGTCTCGACTGCAGATGGACCAATGGATGTCCACGGCGCGCTCAATGGGGTTGTGCCACTGTTATTGGGTGACGCTTTGAGCGCTGCGTTTTTTGCTCGCGCTTTTTGCAGCAGCTCGGCGGGACTGAAACCGCTTCCGCGTGCTCGGTTAAAGCCGCGTTGCGCGAGAAAATGCTCAGAACGCTGTTTCTGTTTCGCGGAAATGTGCTTTGCTGCGGGTGACAGCACTAGCTGCTGTGCAGTCAGGAGTCCGCAACCCGGTGCGACGATAGATGCCCAGAGGGCCAGCTTCCACCAGCGAATCGTAGCCATGTATCCCTACCTGCGCGAACAGAGAAAAAGCGCTTCTGCGCCATAGACGGGACGCAGAAGCGTTCCAGTGTTGTAGCAAGGTTGCGGAAAGTGGTTTGATTATGCGCGAAGTTTCGGGGAACACAAAGTTACTTTGGTTCGCGTGTGTGGATACGCAAAACGCTAGTCACCCGCCCAGTTTCCGGTGGCGACGTTCTCGATGTAATGCTTCGAGTTGAACTTCTTTCCTGTGGATGCGCCGGACATGTAGCGTATGGTGCCGAAGACGGGGCGATCGAACCATGGACGGTCGTGGACTCCAGCCATGGCCCAGGCGATGCCTTGATATCCGTTGGGATCGCGACCATCGAGTTCGTACTTGTCATTGAGGATGACGGCGTATTCATAAGCGCGTGCAGCGTTGGGCGACCATTCAAGAATCTTCTTCGCCCAGTACATGCGCAGATAGTTGTGCATCCATCCGTACTTGACCATTTGCAACTGCGCGGCGTTCCATAGCTCGTCGTAGGTTTTGGCCTGTTCGAGTTGTTCGAGCGTGTATTCGGGATTGCGCTTATCGCGTGCGTGCTCGCGCAGCGTTTTCTGCGCCCATTCCGGCGCGCATTCGAAGGTGTCGTAATTGGGAACGTACTTCACGAAGTTAACGGAGATTTCGCGCCATCCGATCAGTTCATTAATGTAGGAGTCGTATGCGGACTGAGTTGCTTTGCCTTCGTCGACGGCTTTCTGCGCGGCGAGCGCAACGGTGATGGGGCTGATGTGGCCGAAGTGCAGGTACGGAGACATTCGGCTGGTGCCATCCCATTCGGGATGATTGCGCTTCGTCGCGTATGCGTGCAGATGATTGTTCGCGAAGTCTTTGAGGCGCTTGAGTGCGGCGTGCGTGCCGCCGGTGAAGGTGTCGACGGGCGTGACGCTGCGGTCGAAATCCTTCCAGCCTTTTGTCACGTCAGTGCGAACGTCGAACGATTTGAAATGTGCTGCGCGTTTCCACTCGTGTCTCGCTCTTGTCTTTGGCTGATGCACAAGATATTTCGGCAACTCGGCGTAGAGCTTTGGCTTCATGATATGGAGCGCGTACTGATGCTTGGGAAAGAGCTTGGATGGGACGACTACATCGGCATCGACGGTGAGGAAGGGCAACTGCAGGCGCTTGGCGAGGACGCGACGCCATCGTTCTGGCTCGCGACAGGGATTTTCGTCGCCGACTAACAGAGCGGCGCCAACTTCGTGCAGCAGCTTTTCCAACTGATTGTCTGGCGGTCGCCGGACGATGAATGCCACGTTGCTCTCAGCGAGGTCTTCTTCGATGTCCGGCAGCCCCTGGTTGAGGAAGACGTAGTGGCGGAGGTTTGCGTGCGGAAAATTTGAGATGGCGGAAAAGAATGCGATGACTGGAAGGTCAAGTTCGTTGCCGAGGGCGATGGCGAGATCGAGTGCCGGATTGTCGATGCCACGCTGCGCACGCTGCATCCAGTAGACGACGCATTTGCCGTCTTTGAGCGGTTCTCCGGCGCGGCGAATGGTAATGCGCGGATTGTCGGCATAGGGTTTAAACAGTGTGGATAGTTCGGCTGAATCGGTCATGCTTCTGCTGATGGTAGATGCTCTTTGCTGCCGATGATCATCGATATGAAATCGAGTTTGACGGAATCGCAAACGATAAACGGCGGCCCTGAGGCCGCCGCTCTTGTAAAAACAGAACTTCGCTTACCAGAGCCCCCAGGCGCGGCTGATGTAGTCGGTCATCGACATGGTGATGAGGACGATGAAGGTAAAGAATCCTGCGGCGACGGTCAGCTTTGTTAGTCGCGAGCTGTATTTGACGTGCATGAAGAAGAGGATGACCAGCACTGCCTTGATGCAGGCAATGGCTAGAGCGACCACTGCATTGAAGACGTACATCTCCACATAGGAAGCAGCCACCGTAAGTCCAGTGAAAAACAGAAGCGCCCCAAAAATTACACCATAGACCTTCGGACCGACGATGTGTTCCGAGTGGTGTGTCGGTTCCGTATCGAGTACTTCGTTGACTTTATGTTCAGACATCGATTTTCAATTCCTCACTGGTGGCGGCTGATCAGGTAAAGCAATGGGAACAGGAATATCCAGACAATATCGACAAAGTGCCAGTACAGGCCGAAGTTCTCTATCGTCGTCATGTGGCCTGTGGTGTAAGCGCCGGCCCACGCTCGAACTACCAGAATCAACAGGATCGAGACACCGATGATCATGTGCAGTGCGTGCATACCGGTCATGGCGAAGTAAAGCGAGAAGTAGACCTGAGTTTTTTCCGCCATGTCCAAAGGCAGCGGCGGCTCTTCTTTATATTTAACCGAGGGGTGGGTGAAATCCTGCACGCTGAAGTTCAGCCCGGGAACGTGATGCTTCTCCCACTTTTCGTGATACTCGTCTGCTTTGATTCCGAGAAACACGCAGCCGAGAAAAATCGTGGCGAGCAGCCAGCCTACTAACTCTTTGCGCTTCCTCAACTCGGCTGCGTGGACGCCCATGGCCATGGTGAAGCTGGAGCAGATGAGGACAGCGGTGTTGAGCGTGCCGAGGAAGATGGAGAGCTGATGGCTACCGGCAACGAATGCCGGGTAGTACCAGTTGCGATAGATGAGGTAGGCGGTAAAGAGGCCGCCGAAGAACATGATTTCGGTCAGTAGAAAGAGCCACATGCCGAAGCTCGCGGTTTCGCGCTGCTGCTCCACGGTTGCAAAGTGATGGCGCAGATGCGGCGGATGCGCCTGATGTTCTTCGTGCCCGGGAGTGGGCTGGGTTGCGATCGCTTGACTATCCAACGGTCTGCACCTCGTGTTCCGTCTGGTGTGCCAGCCACTCGTAGTCGTATGCCTCGTGATCCACGATTGGCGTTTCTACGAAGTTTTCCGTC
>Ga0209139_10000142_pt1 | contig 21995 bp, 20 predicted proteins | sample BogFormECP14_OM3_FD_188246 | JGI IMG/M metagenome (GOLD analysis project Ga0209139, IMG submission 188246) | Bog forest soil microbial communities from Calvert Island, British Columbia, Canada - ECP14_OM3 (SPAdes) (version 2) | ecosystem: Environmental > Aquatic > Freshwater > Wetlands > Bog ...
TCCCGCCGCCTAGCTCGCCGGAGACCGTTCGCACATCCGATGCCGCCATGATCTGCTGGGCCATACCCGGCGTGGGCGATGGTCGCATCGCGATTCCGGCGCCGAATGCCGCCAATCCCACCACAATTGCGGCTGCTGCAGCCAATATCGCTGTGCGCCAGCGAGATCGGCTGCTGGCAGTATCCGGCCGCACCGCGGCCAGTACCGTCGCACGCAGATGTGTCGGTGGCTCGGCGGCAGTCGTCGCCGAAACGGCCGTCATCGTTTCGCGGACCGCACGCACCTCGTCGCGGAAAGCCTCGGCGACCGATGGCGGCGCCGCGGCGAGCTGCCGGTCGATGGCGGCGCGCTCGTCATCGGATACCGCGTGCAACGCGTACGGCGCGGCCAGCTCGAGCAGCTCGAAATCGGTCGGCCCGGTCATGTCACACCCAGGCAATTACGGAGTCCGCGCAGCGCATCGCGCATCCGTGATTTGATCGTCGACAGGTTGGCCGACAACCGTTGTGACACTTCGGCATAGGTCAATCCGCCATAATAGGCCATTTCGATGCACTGCCGCTGAGTGTCAGTCAGCCCATCAAGGCACTCGACCACCCGACGGCGTTCATCGGCCGCGAGCGCCGATTCGGCGACGACATCACGGGACGGCTCGACAGCGGACGCGCCGTAACGCGATTCTCGTTGTCTGGCGGCCTGCTCGGCTCGCACCCGGTCGACGGCCCGCCGGTGCGCCATCGTCATCAGCCAGGACAGCGCGGAGCCCTTCGCCGAGTCGTACGCGTCGGCGGTCCGCCACGCCTCCAGGTACACCTCTTGGGTGGTTTCTTCGCTGTAGCCGGAGTCCCGCAGCACCCGAGTCACCAGCCCGTACACCCGCGTCCTGGTGTGGTCGTAGAGCAGGGCGAACGCATCGGCGTCGCGACGCGCCACCCGGTACAGCAGTGCGTCCAGGTCGTTGCTGTGCCGCGGTCCGGTCATTGACCAGTAGCTTAGCGATTCAGCGACGGCGGTCGTCATTTTGCGCCGATCGGGGCGGACGAGGGATGAAAAAGGATGTCCGTGCCTGGTATTCGGCGAAGCCTCGGCGGCCCGCCATGTACTTCTCGGTCAGCCGGGCGCCGGTGACCTGGACCAGGAAGTAGGTCATGAGCAGCGGCGATAGCGCCGTCGTCAGCGACCACCACGCGGTGATCGTGATCAGCCACAGTCCCCACCACACGCACGCGTCACCGAAGTAGTTGGGATGACGTGTCCACGCCCATAGGCCGCGGTCTATCAGCACACCCTTGTGCGCCGGGTCGGATTTGAAGACCCGCAGTTGACGGTCGCCGAGAGCTTCGAAGACGACACCGGTGACCCAGAGCAGTACGCCGGCCAGCGTCGCTGCCAGCCAGCGCCGCGGTGTGGGGCCGCTGACCGCCGAGAGTTGCAACGGCAACGAGATGAACCAGGTCGCGAAGGCTTGCAGCAGGAAAACTTTGCGGACGACCTGGCCCACTGTGGCGCCGCGCAGCAGGTCGGCGTAGCGCCGATCCTCACCCTGGCCCGCCGACCTTCGGTAGATGTACCAGCTCAGCCGCAAACCCCAGATCGCGACGAGCGCAAGTAGCAGCCACCGGCGGGCCGGGTCGCCGGTGCCGACGATGGCGGCGATCGCGGCGACCGCGATGAAGCCCAGTCCCCAGGCCACGTCGACGACGTTGTAGCGGCCGATGCGGCGGCCGATCGTGAACGTGATCGCGTGCACGACGAGCAGCGCCGCAGCCGAGGCGCCCGAAACGATCGCGAAGTCGACGATCATTGCCCAGCCTTATTGACGAAAGTCCACTGAAAGACGTTGAGATAGCCCGACCGGAATCCGGCCTCGGCATGTGCCAGGTACAGCTCCCACATCCGTGCGAACACCTCATCGAAACCGATGTGCGCCAATGTCTTTCGGCGTTGCAAGAAACGCTCCCGCCACAGCCGCAGCGTTTCTGCGTAGTCGTCGCGCAGCGAGAACGTATCGGCGGGACGTAACCCGGTCTGGCTCTCGGTGATCTCGAGAATAGCCTTCGCCGACGGAAGCAGCCCGCCAGGGAAGATGTACTTCTGGATCCAGGTGTGGGTGTTGCGGGTCGCCAACATCCGGGCATGCGGCATGGTGATGGCCTGGATCGCCAGCTTCCCGTTCGGCGTGAGCAGCCGCTCAAGGGTGCGGAAATAGTCCGGCCACGCTTCAAATCCGATCGCTTCCATCATCTCGACCGATATCACCGCGTCGTAGTTTCCGCTCACGTCCCGGTAGTCGCGCAGGTCGATGTGGGCATGGTCGGACAGGCCGGCGGCGGCGACCCGTTGGCGGGCCAGCCATTGCTGGCGTTCCGACAGGGTAATGGAGCGGACGTGCGCTCCGCGCGCGGCCGCGCGGGTGACGAGTTCTCCCCATCCGGTACCGATTTCCAGTAGCGAGGTGCCGGGGCCGACTCCGGCCGCGTCCAACAGCCGATCGATTTTGCGCCGCTGCGCCTCGGCAAGCTCCGGCCAGGACGCCGGCAGCTGGTCGAACAGTGCGCTGGAGTATGTCATGGTCTCGTCGAGGAATTCCGCGAATAGATCGTTTGACAGATCATAGTGAGCGGCGACGTTGCGGCGAGCCTGTTCCCGATTGTGCGTTGACGAACGCGGGTGGGAGGCAACGACGATCGGCCTGAGCCGCTGCAGCGCGGATGGAACCAGGTTGTCGATGTCGGTCGCAAGGACGGTCAACACTTCGGTGAGGGCATCCGACTCCCACTCGCCGGCCATGTAGGACTCACCGAAACCGATCAGACCGTGCCGGCCGATCCGGCGGGCCAGCCGGTCGGGCTGGCTGATCACCAGTGTTGGTGATGTCGCGTCGCCGGCGCCGATCACCGTGCCGTCGGGATAGGCGAACCGCAGCGGCAGCCGGGCGGCGACGCGGCGCAACAGCCGATTGGCGATGACCGCCGACACCGCGGCAAACGGTCCGGAGGGCACCTTGGCGACAGCTGGCCAGCGCTCCGGATCTATTGCGGCCGAGCGTGATCCGCTGGTCGTCTTGATCCGAGGTACCACCGGAACCCGACGCAGCCATAACGCGATCCCTTGGGTACGGATACGCAGCGCCACCATCAGCGGCGCCAGCGGCGAGAGGATCTGCATCCGCACGACGTGGCGCGGCGTCGCCGGTCGTCGGGTGCCGCGCAGCGTCGCGACGAACGCCGGCTGGCCGTCACCGTGCAGCGACACCACCACGTCCACCTCCCGGTCGGGGCGCGGCGCCAGCACCTGGTAGTTGCCGGACACCGGGTTGAACGGAGACACGTAGAACTTCTTGGTGACCAGTACCGGTTTGTTAGCCGGGGGCAGCAGATAGACGTGACGTTGCCCATAGGTGTTGTGCACCTCGACGATCACCTGGCGCAGCACCCCGTCGCTGTCGTGGCACCAGAAGACGCTGATCGGGTTGAAAACGTAACCGAGCACCCGTGCCTGGAGCAGTGCGGTGATCCGGCCGTCGGGCAGCGCCGCGTCGTGCTCGGCCAAGTAGGCATGCACGCGGTCCCGAAGCGACTGGCCGGGTCGGCCGGTGAAATGGTCGCGAGCATCGAACCGCGCGAATGCCCGAAGCCACCAGGGCAACGACGGGAGGTCGTCAAGGTCGATATACCAGCTGTAGCTGCGGTATTCGAAGAAGTGGTGCACCGGGGTCTGTCGGTTGTGGGTGATCTTGGTGCGGTAGATCGCGGGGGTCAACATGCGATCACCTCCGTAAGCGCCGAACGCGCCGGCCAGTCCGCGCCCAGGCGTCGGGCCGCCCGCAGCCCCGAGGCGGCGCCGTCCTCGTGAAACCCCCAGCCGTGATAAGCGCCGGCGAATACCACTCGGTCATCGTCTAGAGTCGGCAATAAGCGCTGTGCGGCAACGGATTCCGGTGTGTAGAGCGGATGGCTGTAGGCCATCTCGGCGATCACCGACGCCGGGTCGACCCGATCATGGCCGCCGAGGGTCACCAGGTATCGACGGTCGGCGTTGATCCGCATCAACCTGCTGACGTCATAGCTGACGATCACGTCGGCGTTGTCCGGTGTGATCAGGTAATTCCACGATGCGCGGGCGCCTCGGTGTCGGGGCAGGACGGACTCGTCGGTGTGCAGCTGGGCGTGATTGGTCGCGTAGGGGATCGCGCCGAGTATCGAGCATTCGGCGGGCGTGGGGTCGTCGAGAAGCAGCAGCGCCTGGTTAGGGTGCACCGCGACAACGGCAGCGTCGAAGGGTCTCGGCGCCGTCGTACCGGCTTGCACCAGCACGCCCTCGGCGACGCGGCGCAAGGAGTGCACCGGATGTCCGACGCAAACTTCGTGCAGCCGGGACGCGACGGCGTGCACGTATTGTGCTGAACCCCCAATCACCGTGCGCCACGTCGGTGAGCCGAAGACCGACAGCATGCCGTGATGGTCAAGAAAGACGAACAGGTACCGGGCCGGGTAGCGCAGCGCGTCGTCGCTGCTGCAGGACCAGACGGCAGCTACCAGAGGCGTGATGAAGTGCTCGACGAAGAACGGCGAAAACCGGTGCCGGTGAAGGAAAGCGCTCAATGTTTCCAGGTCGTCGTCGGCGACTGCGTCGTCCGCGTTGCTCAGCAATTGGGCCGCGGCGCGGTGAAAGCGGGTGACCTCGGCGAGCATCAATAGGTAGCGGGGCCTGGCCGAGCGCCAGGATGCGAACAGTCCCCGGATGCCGCGGGCCCCCGCATATTCCAGGCCGGTGTCCTCGGAGCGCACCGACATCGACATCTCCGACTCCTGCGTGGCCACCCCCAACTCGGCGAACAACCGGCACAGCGTCGGGTAGGTGCGATCGTTGTGCACGAGAAACGCCGAGTCGATGCCGACGACGGTGCCGTCGCCGCGGTCGACAAAGTGGGTATGGGCATGCCCGCCGAGCCGGGTATCGGCCTCGTACAGCGTGACCCGGTCACGCCCGGACAGGGCATAGGCGGCGGTCAGACCGGCGACACCGCTGCCGATCACCGCAATCGAGCGTCCGAATAACTCGTACACGCTCAGTATTCGGAGCCGACTCCCGCACGGACGACCGAGACGGATGTCTCATAACCGTCCGTCCGACTCACAGCTCCGAATACCGGCTGTCTGACCCGTAAGCGCGAATAAGTCAAAGGAGCCAAAGCGGAATGAAGGACATTCAGAGAAAGACCTTCGCGGTGAGCCTGGCGGCGGTTGCCGCCGTGGGGTTCTCAGCGTGTTCGAGCAACAAATCCGACTCGGCGCAGCAGACCAGCGCGAGTCCGGCCACCAGCACGGCGGCGCCCGCAAGCCCCAGCGCCGCCATGGCCGGCCCCTCGTCCGACCTGATCGGTGGCGGGTGTGCGGATTACGCCGCGCTGCATCCCAACGGTCCGGCTTCGGTGACCGGCATGGCACAGGACCCGGTCGCGACCGCGGCGTCCAACAATCCGCTGCTGTCGACGTTGACCGCCGCGCTGTCGGGCAAGCTGAACCCGAACGTCAACCTGGTCGACACGCTGAACAGCGGCCAGTACACGGTCTTCGCGCCGACCAACGCCGCATTCGACAAGCTGCCGGCGAGCACGATCGACGAGCTCAAGACCAACGCCGACATGTTGAAAAGCATCCTGACCTACCACGTGGTGCAAGAGCAGCAAAGCCCGACCACGGTTGACGGCACCCACAAGACCCTGCAGGGCACTGATGTGAAGGTGGCCGGCCAGGGGAACGGCCTCAAAGTCAACGACGCGGGTCTGGTGTGCGGAGGGGTACACACCGCCAACGCGACGGTGTACATGATCGACACTGTGCTGATGCCGCCCAGCCAGTAACCGTCTACACCGTCCCTGCGACAAGGCAGCCCGGTCCGCCGGGCTGCCTTGTCGCATGTATCGGCCTCGCGGGTTGTACCCATCCACGCGAGATGTGGTAGCGAATAGTAATTATGTTGTCTCTCGCGCTGATCGGTCTGCTTGGCGGCCTCATCACCGGCATTTCGCCGTGCATCCTGCCCGTCCTGCCGGTGATCTTCTTCTCCGGCACTCAAAGTTCCGGCACGCAGAGTGCTGACGATGGTGCGGTCGCGGTCAAGACGAAACGTGAAGTCGGGCGACCCTATCTGGTGATCGGCGGACTCGTGCTGAGCTTCAGCCTGGTCACGCTGGTCGGCTCGGCGCTGCTGTCGTTGCTGCACCTGCCGCAAGACGCCATCCGCTGGATCGCGTTGGCCGCGCTGGTGGCGATCGGTCTCGGCTTGATTTTCCCGCGCTTCGAACAACTGCTGGAGCGACCGTTCGCCCGCATCCCGCAAAAGCAGATCACCACCCGCGCAGGCGGTTTTGGTCTCGGCCTGGCCTTGGGCGTGCTCTACGTTCCTTGTGCGGGCCCGGTGCTGGCCGCCATTGTGGTGGCCGGCGCCACCGCGAACATCGGTCTGCCCGTCGTCGTCCTCACGGTGGCGTTCGCGCTGGGTACCGCGGTGCCGCTGCTGTTCTTCGCGCTTGCGGGCCAACGAGTTACCCAGCGGATCAGTGCTTTTCGACGCCACCAGCGCCAGATCCGCGTTACGGCAGGGATTGTGACCCTGTTGTTGGCGGTGGCGTTGGTGTTCAATCTTCCCGCCGCACTACAGCGGGCCATTCCGGACTACACCAGCTCATTGCAGAACAAGGTGGGCGGCGACGAGCAGCTACAGCAAAAGCTCGGCGGCATTGTCAACGACCAGAACAAAGAGTTGGCGAATTGCACCAGCGGCTCTACGCAGTTGCAGAACTGTGGCCCCGCGCCCGATCTCAGGGGCATCAACGCGTGGCTGAACACACCCGCCGCCTTGCCGATTGACCTCAAGGCGTTGCGGGGCAAGGTGGTGCTTATCGACTTCTGGGCCTACTCCTGCATCAACTGCCAAAGGGCGATCCCGCACGTCGAAGGCTGGTACAAGGCTTACCAGGACGACGGTTTCGAGGTCATCGGTGTGCACACCCCGGAGTATGCGTTCGAAAAGGTCACCGGCAACGTCAAAAACGGCGCCGCCGATATCGGCATCACCTACCCGATCGCGCTGGACAACAGCTACTCGACGTGGACGAATTACCGAAACAAGTATTGGCCGGCCGAATATCTGATCGACGCCAGCGGCGTCGTGCGGCACGTCAGCTTCGGCGAAGGCGACTACGACATCACCGAAAAGCTTATCCGCCAGCTTATTTCAACCGCCCGGCCCGGGGTCAGCCTGCCGCCGGCGGTGGACGCGCCCGACACCACTCCGGCCGGGGGCCTGACCCCGGAGACATATTTCGGTGTTGGCAAGATGGTCAACTACGCCGGAGGCGGCGTCTACGACAAGGGACAGGCCAACTTCACCTTCCCGGCGGCACTGCCGAACGACACCTTCGCACTGCAGGGCCCGTGGACACTCGACTACCAGGGCGCGACGGCCGACAGCGATTCCTCCAGCATCAAGCTGAACTACCACGCCAAAAACGTCTACCTCGTTGTCGGCGGAACCGGGAACCTGACGGTGACGCGCGACGGGAAGGCGACGACGGTACCGGTCAGCGGGCCGCCGACCTCGCGTCAGATCGTCGGCGGCAAGGACGTGGCCCGCGGACTACTCGACGTCCGTTTAGATAAAGGGCTGCAGGTCTTTTCCTTCACCTACGGCTAATTGCCAATCCAGAACGCATCCGGCTCCGAATCACCTATATCAACCATCGACACTGAGGAGCCGAAATAAATGAAGATTCGTGCCAATTCAATCCCGGCAACGGGTCTCGCGGCAGCCGCCGCGGTAGGTATCGCCGTCGCCACGTGTGCACCTGCGGCGGCCGCGCCGAATCTGGTCGGCCCGGGCTGCGCAGACTACGCGGCAATGCACTCAGACGGTCCGGCCTCCGTGACCGGGATGTCGCAGGTGCCAGTCGCGGTGGCGGCATCGAACAACCCTGAACTCACGACGTTGACCTCAGCGGTATCCGGCCAGCTCAACCCGCAGGTGAACCTCGTCGACACGCTCAACAACGGTCAATACACCGTGTTCGCACCGACCGACGCCGCATTCAACAAGCTGCCCGCCGGCACCATCGACCAGCTCAAAACCAACGCAAACATGTTGAAGAGCATCCTGACCTACCACGTCGTTCCCGGACAGCTGAGCCCGGACCAGGTCGGCGGTTCGCACAATTCCGTGCAGGGCGCCTCGGTGAACGTGACCGGCTCGGGCAACGGCCTCAAGGTCAACAACGCTGGCTTGGTCTGCGGCGGTGTGCCCACCGCCAACGCGCAGGTGTACATGATCGACACGGTGCTGATGCCACCCGGCCAGTGAGATCGGCCAACGACGAAGCGCGTAGCAGCTTTACGGCGTGATGACGTGTGATGGATCGGGCCGCAGCTCGGGCGGGGCCTGGCTGTAGTCACCGAACGGGCCGTCGCGGCGCTCGACCGCGGCCCGCACACCCTGGGTTTGGGCGGTCTGGATGAAGTCGAGCGCGTCGGGGGTGTTGCGCATCAGGCCGTCGAGGATGCCGCCGAGCATCTGGGTGGACGCCAGGCCCATGTTCTCGTAGGCCTGGTTGACGATCAGCTTCTGCGCCCGCAACTGCGAGAGCGGGATTTGCGAAAGCTCGGCGGCGATCTCGGCGACGCGGGCCTCGAGTCGCGCGAACGGCACCGCCTCGTTGATCAGCTCGACCTCGGCGGCCTGGACGCCAGTCAGCGGGCGGCCGGTCAGCGAGTGCCATTTGACCTTGGCCAGGCTCAGCCGATACAGCCACATGCCGGTCAGATACGCCCCCCACATCCGGCTGTACGGCGTGCCGATGATGGCATCCTCGCTGGCGATGACGATGTCGGCGCACAGCGCGTAGTCGCTGGCCCCGCCGACGCACCAGCCGTGCACCTGCGCGATCACCGGTTTGGACGCCCGCCAGATCGCCATGAACTTCTGCGTGGGCCCGATCTCGTGGGCGGTCGTCATGGCGAAGTCCTTGCCGGGATCCCACTTCCCGTCGGTCATTATGGTGTCGGCCCAGTGCTGGAAGCCGCCGCCGAAGTCGTAGCCGCCGGAGAAGGCGCGGCCGGCGCCGCGCAGCACGATGATCTTGATATCCCAGTCCCGCTCGGCCAGCCCGATGGCGGCCTCGATCTCGTCGGGCATGGGCGGAACGATGGTGTTGAGGTGGTCGGGGCGGTTCAGCGTGATGGTGGCAACCGGCCCGGCCGTGCTGTACAGGAGTGTTTCAAAGTGGTCAGCTGGCATAGCTGAATGCTGACAGCTCAGCTCACGTGCCGTGGCTACGGGGTGTCTGCACTAATCGTCAGCGTGGCGTCGCTGATCCCATCGCTCAAGACGCGCCTGTAACTCGAGCAGGCCAAGCCCGACGACCGGAGCGGCGATGAAGAAACACGCCACCGTAAGTGTCATGTCGACCTCCTCCGCTGGTCTCTACGGGACGCCGGGTGGCCTCCTCGCCCCCTAAGGCTCCCCATATAGCTTTCTTAGGTGGTTTTAAGGTACGCCTTAGCCGGACGCCAGGAAAGCCAAAACGCGGGATTTTTTTCAAGAAGTTCTAGAAAAGTTGTCGAACGCTGACAGCCGACTACCCGGCGTCCGGGGGCAACATCTGGAACCCGGTCAGGATGGCCTGGGTATCGCGGAGATATGTGGGGTTATCGGGGTCGGCTGCCTGGACTGTGACCGTCACGGCGTAGGTGTTGCCGGAAAACGCAGCGACCACGATGAGCGTCTTGGCCTTGCGTGGCGGAATTTGGTCCATGGCCGGGGCGTCGTAGCTGACGATCTGAGCCCTCTGGCCGCACAGGGTGGTGTCGGTCCTGCGCAAATTGGTGACACCAAGGCGATCGACCAGCGTGGTGCGTTCCTGATCGATGATCTCCTGCTGATCTTGGTTCGTACCTGATGCAGATTCGAGGGTGACGACGGCGGTGGGCATGAAGCCGTTGCCGGCCAGCTCCGCATTGCTCATCGCGAAGCGGATGAGTTCTGAATCGAGCATCGACGTGTGCTGCCACCCGGACGGCTGCGGGATCCGCAGCACTGGCTCGGTCGGGCCGCGCGACTCGACCGAGGAAAGCGGCGGTGAAACCTGCTTACATACGCTGATTTTGGGGGCTGCAGCACCCCTTTTCGGGGCGGCGGCAGCCGCGGGGTGGGCGCCGGCAACGGGAGTACCGGTTACCGCCCTCGTGCAGCCCGGCGCTGCGAGCAGTGTCACTGCCGCGATGGTCGCCGACAAAATACAGGGCAACCGCATTGGGCTACACCTCACCTTCGTCAGTGGTGCTGTCAAGTGTCCAACATCTGCCACAGAAACGAGAAGCTCAGCGCGGACTTGAACGCGGTCTGCGCGTTGTCGGCCGCACCGGCGTGGCCGCCCTCGATGTTCTCGTAATACCAGACCCGATGGCCCACGGCTTCAAGTGCCGCCGTCATTTTGCGCGCATGTCCGGGATGTACCCGATCGTCTCGGGTCGACGTAGTGATCAGCACCGGCGGGTAATCGGTGTGAGCCGAAATATTTTGGTAGGGCGAGTATTCGGCGATGAAATTCCAGTCATCCGGATTGTCCGGATCGCCGTATTCGGCGACCCAGGACGCGCCGGCCAGCAGCAGATGGAAGCGGCGCATGTCCAGCAACGGCACCTGGCAGACCAGCGCGCCGAACAACTCGGGGTATTTGGTCAGCATGATGCCCATCAGCAGCCCGCCGTTACTGCCGCCCTGCGCCCCGAGTTGCTGCACGGTGGTGATGCCGCGGTCCACTAAATCGGTTGCCACCGAAGCGAAATCCTCGGCGACCAAGTGGCGGCCCGCGCGCATCGCCTGCGTGTGCCAGCTGGGGCCGTACTCGCCACCGCCGCGGATGTTGGCAAGCACAAAGGTGCCGCCGCGCGCCAGCCACAGGCGGCCCAAAACGCCGTCGTATCCGGGGGTGCGGGCCACCTCGAATCCGCCGTAGCCGCCCAGCAGTGTCGGGCCGGGGCCAGTCGCATCACGCGGGCGCACAACGAAATACGGGATCAAGGTGCCATCCTTCGACGTCGCGAAATGCTGTGCGACGGTCATGCCGTCGGCGTCGAAGAAGGCCGGCGCGGATTTGATCTGTTTCAGTGGTCCCTCGACCGCCCCGTGCAGTAGTCGCGACGGCGCAGTGAATCCGCTGGAGTCCAGGAAGATTTCCTCCCCGGTGTCGTCGGCGGCGACGATAACGGTGTTGGTGTTGGGCGGCACGTCGGTCACCGGCCGACGCTGCCAGGTGCCGGGTGTGACGATCTCGACCCGACTGGCCACGTCGGCCAGCGTCACGACGACGAGACGGTCGCGGGTCCACGCGTAGTGCAGCAGACTCGTGTGCGCGTCGGGCTCGAACACCACCCGCAACTGTGCTGTGCCGGCGAGGAATTCGTCATAGTCGGCGGCCAGCAGCGAGCCCGCCGTATAGCTGGCGCTGCCGGTGATCCAGTCGGTGCGCAATTCGATCAGCAACCACTGCCGGTGCACCGATATCGACGCGTCGGTGGGCGCGTCGATGCGGATCAGCTCGTCACCGCGCAGCTCGTAGACCTGGTCGTTGAAGAAGTCGATGGCCCGCCGCAGCATCGTCCGCTCGAAGCCCGGTGTGCGGTCGACCCCGCCGGCCACGATGACGTCGGCAGGCGAGCCTTCGAACACTGTCTCCGCAGCTTCGACAGGCTGTCCGCGGCGCCAGCGCTTGACGATCCGTGGATAGCCGGATTCAGTGAGCGAGCCTTCGCCGAAGTCGGTGCCGATCAGAAGGGTGTCAGGGTCGACCCAGCTGGTTTGAGACTTGGCCTCCGCCAACGCGAACCCGTCGTCCATGAATTCACGTGTGGCCATGTCGAATTCACGCACTATGGCTGCGTCCGAGCCGCCGCGCGACAGGCTGACGACGGCTCGGGTGTGCTCGGGGTAGATGACGTTGGCGCCGGCCCACACCCAGTTCTCGTCGTCGGCGCGAGCCAGTTCGTCGACGTCGATCAGCACATCCCAGGCCGGGTTGTCGCTGCGGTAGCTGTCCAACGTGGTCCGTCGCCACAGCCCGCGCGGGTTAGCGGCGTCGCGCCAGAAGTTGTACAGGTAGTCGCCGCGACGGCGCACGTACGGGATACGGGCATCGGTGTCCAGCACCTCGAGCGCCTGGGTGCGCATTCGCTCGAAGTCCTCGCCGGAAAACTCGGCCACCGTCGGCGCACTGCGGGCGCGCACCCAGTCCAGCGCCTCTTCGCCGAGGATGTCCTCCAGCCACAGATAGGGGTCGTCAGGCATGTGCGCGGCTCCTCCTCATCGCGCTACGCGCTCTGCATCGTCGCCGCGCGGGGCATATGCGCGGCCATGGGACTCATTCTGACGGCGGCGGTACTGTGACCTGTATAACACCGTCAAACGAGGAGCTGATCCCATGACCGTCTACGCACGTCCGGGTTCCGCTGAGGCGCTGATGTCGTATGAATCGCGCTACGGCAACTTCATCGGGGGCGAGTGGGTCGCGCCGGTAGGTGGCCGCTATTTCGAGAATCCGACGCCCATCACCGGTCAGGCGTTCTGCGAGATACCGCGTTCGGAGGCGGCCGACGTCGATAAGGCGCTCGACGCTGCGCACGCGGCGGCGCCGAATTGGGGTAAGACCGCGCCGGCCGAGCGGGCGGCGATCTTGAACAAGATCGCCGACCGTATCGAGGCGAACCGGGAGTCGCTGGCGCTCGCCGAAGCGTGGGACAACGGCAAACCGATCCGCGAGGCGCTGGCCGCTGACATCCCGCTGGCCGCAGACCACTTCCGCTACTTCGCCTCGGCGATCCGCGCCCAGGAGGGTTCGCTGTCGCAGATCGACGAGGACACCGTCGCCTATCACTTCCACGAACCGCTGGGCGTGGTCGGGCAGATCATCCCGTGGAACTTCCCGATCCTGATGGCCACCTGGAAGCTGGCGCCGGCGCTGGCGGCCGGCAATGCCGCGGTGCTCAAGCCCGCCGAGCAGACCCCGGCGTCGGTGCTGTACCTGATGTCGCTGATCGGCGATCTGCTGCCGCCGGGTGTGGTCAACGTCGTCAACGGGTTCGGCGTCGAGGCCGGTAAGCCGCTGGCGTCGAGCAACCGAATCGCCAAGATCGCGTTCACCGGGGAGACCACGACCGGGCGGCTGATCATGCAGTACGCGTCGCAGAACCTGATCCCGGTCACCCTGGAACTCGGTGGCAAGAGCCCCAACATCTTCTTCTCCGACGTGATGGCCAAGGGCGACGACTTCCAGGACAAGGCGCTCGAGGGGTTCACCATGTTCGCCCTTAACCAGGGCGAGGTGTGCACCTGCCCGTCGCGCAGCCTGGTCCAGGCCGACATCTACGACGAGTTCCTGGAATTGGCGGCCATCCGCACCAAGGCGGTCCGCCAGGGCGACCCGTTGGACACCGAGACGATGATCGGTTCGCAGGCGTCCAACGACCAGCTGGAAAAGGTGTTGTCCTACATCGAAATCGGCAAGGACGAGGGCGCCAAGATCATCACCGGCGGGGAGCGCGCGGAGCTGGGCGGTGACCTCTCCGGCGGCTACTACGTGCAGCCCACCATCTTCGCCGGCAACAACAAGATGCGGATCTTCCAGGAGGAGATTTTCGGGCCGGTGGTGTCGGTGGCGTCGTTCAAGGACTACGACGACGCGATCTCGATCGCCAACGACACCCTCTACGGCCTGGGCGCCGGCGTGTGGAGCCGCGACGGCAACACCGCCTACCGGGCCGGCCGTGACATCCAGGCCGGCCGGGTGTGGGTCAACTGCTACCACGTCTATCCGGCGCATGCGGCGTTCGGCGGCTACAAGCAGTCCGGTATCGGCCGGGAGAACCACAAGATGATGCTCGACCACTACCAGCAGACCAAGAACCTGATGGTGTCGTACTCCCAGAAGGCGCAAGGATTCTTCTGATGACGCCGCGGGTGGTGGTCACCGCCGCTGCCGCCAAGCTGCTCTGTGAGCTGGCCGACCGGCACGGCCCGGTGATGTTCCATCAGTCCGGCGGCTGCTGCGACGGGTCGTCGCCGATGTGCTACCCGGACGGAGACTTCATCGTGGGTGACCGCGACGTGCTGCTCGGTGTCTTGGACGTGGATGGCGGGGTGCCGGTGTGGATCTCCGGGCCCCAGTTTCAGGCGTGGAAGCACACCCAGCTCGTCATCGACCTGGTGCCCGGCCGCGGCGGCGGATTCAGCCTGGAAGCACCCGAGGGGATGCGGTTTTTATCCCGCGGGCGCGCTTTCAGCGACGCCGAGAACGCAGAGCTCACGGCCACCCCAGTGATCACCGGGGCCGATTACGAGCGCGGCGAGCGCCCGCCGGCACGTTCACCGGTGGTAGCCGCCGCCGCGGACGCTTGCTCAGTACCTACGCGCCGCGCCGCGCCGGTAAAGCGGTAGCGGGCAGCCGCGGCAGTATCGTCAAAGCGTGATACCGCTGCCGCGCACCTGGCTGCTGACCAGCGCAATGCTGCTCGGCGTCGCGGTCGGGGTGCTGGGCGGAACCGCCGCGTTGACCGTGGATCACGCTCGCATGCGCCCGGACGTCGCGATCGCGTTGGTCGTCGGGTTTCCCAGCGCCGTCGGGCTGCTGGTGATCCTGTTGTCCCGGCGCCGCTGGCTGACCGCACTCGGCGCGTTCATCCTGGCGCTGGCGCCGGGATGGTTCGGTGTGCTGGCGGTGATCGAGGTGACTACCCGTGGCTGACGAGAACGGCTTGGATACCGCATCGATGCCGAAGACCGAGGCGTACACGCCGATCTTCGACACCGGCGCACACCAGCGGGCCGAACCGGCGTATATCGAGCCGGAACCGAAGGCTCGGCGACGCAGGTGGTGGCATCGGCGGTCGGACGAGTCGGCGACGGAGATAGCGGATGAGCCGGTGAGCAGCCCCGCCCCGGCGGTTCAGGCCGCGCCGGATGACGCACCCCCGTCCGGGGCGATGCATGCGCCGGCGCCGCCGATCGTCGTGCCCGGCCGGTATCACCACGTGAAATGGTGGCAGTTCATCCTGACGCTGCTGGCGGTGTGGGTCCCGGCGGCAGCGATCGGTTCCGCGCTGTTCTACTGGTGGACCCACGACAACTCCGCACACAAGACCCCGGTTGTCTTCGCGGTATTGGCCTACGTCGTCGTGTGCACGGTCGCAGCCCTGATGCTGGCGATGGTGCCCGACCGGCCGCTGGTGTCAGCGTTGGCCATCGCGATGATGTCGGCGGTGCTTGCTTCCGTCATCGCCGCCGCCCCGTTCTACGGCGCGTTCTACTGCGACCACAGCCAGCGTCATTGCCTGATGGGCGTCATCCCGCACTGAGCCAGCCGGCGACGGCTATGCAAGGCTGGCGGGGTGAGCGACACCTCGGCCTCATACCCGCCGGCCGATCGGGACCTCACCTCCATCGCCGTCTTGATCGAAGATCCTGCGCGGGCGGCGATGCTCGCGGCCCTGGCCGGCGGTCGCGCGCTGCCGGCGGGGGAGCTGGCTCGCCGGGCCGGGGTGCAGCCCGCCACCGCCTCCACGCATCTGCGTCGGCTGACCGAAGGTGGGTTGATCCGGGTCCGGGTGCAAGGGCGGCATCGATACCACGAGATCGTCAACCCGGAGGTGGCGACGGTGCTGGAGGCCATCGCCCAGATTGCGCCGCCGGCTCCGGTTCGCTCGCTGAAGCAGCAGCGCCTCGCCCGTGGCTTGTTCGAGGCGAGGACGTGCTACGACCACCTGGCCGGACGCCGCGGCGTGCAACTTCGCGACCGGCTGCTGGCCGTGGGGGCCATTCGCACCCTCGACGACCGGGACCATGAGCTCACCGACCGCGGACAGTATCTGCTTGACGAGCTGGGCATCGACCTGGCCACCTTGCGGGCAAGCCGACGAGTGTTCGCCCGCTCGTGCGTCGACTGGACCGATCGCCGCGTCCACCTGGCCGGGGCGTTGCCCGCCGCGATCACCAGCGTGTTCCTCGGCCGCAGATGGCTCACCCGCGGGCCGGGCCGCAGCCTGCGCGTCGCCGGCGGTTACGACGACAACGTCGAAAAATGGCTGGCCAGCTGACGGTGCGGCCGAGCCGTTAGGGTAGGGGCCGTGACACACTTTGACGCTGTCGTCCTCGGAGCCGGACCCGGCGGGTACGTGGCGGCCATCCGCGCCGCGCAGCTGGGATTGAAGACGGCCGTCGTCGAACCCAAATACTGGGGCGGAGTCTGCCTCAATGTCGGGTGCATCCCGTCGAAGGCGTTGCTGCGCAACGCCGAACTCGCGCACATCTTCAACAAGGAAGCCAAGACCTTTGGCATCAACGGCGAGGTGACGTTCGACTACGGCGTCGCCTATGACCGAAGCCGCAAGGTGGCCGAGGGCCGGGTCGCCGGTGTGCATTTTCTGATGAAGAAGAACCAGATCACCGAGATCCACGGATACGGCAAGTTCACTGACTCCCACACGCTGTCGGTTGAGCTCAACGACGGCGGTACCGAGACCGTCACGTTCGACAACGTCATCATCGCGACCGGAAGCAGCACCCGGCTGGTCCCCGGTACCTCGCTGTCGGACAACGTGGTCACCTACGAGGAACTCATCCTGTCCCGAGAGCTTCCGCAGTCGATCGTTATCGCCGGAGCCGGGGCCATCGGCATCGAGTTCGGTTACGTGCTGAAGAACTACGGCGTCGACGTGACCATCGTCGAGTTCCTGCCGCGCGCGCTGCCCAACGAAGACGCTGAGGTCTCCAAGGAGATCGAGAAGCAGTTCAAGAAACTCGGCGTCACGATCCGCACCGGCACCAAGGTCGAGTCGATCGTCGACGACGGATCCGTAGTCACCGTGACCGTCAGCAAGGACGGCGAGACCGAAGAGATCAAGACCGAGAAAGTGTTGCAGGCCATCGGGTTTTCGCCCAACGTCGAAGGCTACGGCCTGGACAAGGTCGGCGTCGCGCTGACCGACCGCAAGGCCATCGGGATCACCGACTACATGCAGACCAACGTCTCACACATCTATGCGATTGGCGATGTCACCGGCTTGCTGCAGCTGGCGCATGTCGCCGAAGCGCAGGGCGTGGTGGCGGCCGAAACCATTGCCGGCGCAGAGACTTTGGCTCTGGGGGACTACCGCATGCTGCCCCGTGCGACGTTCTGCCAGCCGAATGTGGCCAGCTTCGGGCTCACCGAGGAGCAGGCCCGCGACGAGGGCTACGACGTCCAGGTCGCCAAGTTCCCATTTACCGCCAACGCCAAGGCGCACGGCGTGGGCGACCCGAGTGGTTTCGTCAAGCTTGTCGCCGACGCCAAACACGGGGAACTGCTGGGCGGGCATCTGATCGGCCACGACGTCTCCGAGTTGTTGCCGGAGCTGACGCTGGCGCAGAAGTGGGATCTGACCGCAAACGAGTTGGCCCGCAACGTCCATACCCACCCGACGATGTCTGAGGCGTTGCAAGAGTGCTTCCACGGGCTGACCGGGCACATGATCAACTTCTGATGCCGATGCGTATCGAGTCGATTTGGACCGGCATCGGCGGCGTGATCGTCGGCTATCTGCTTTGGCTGGTGGCGATCTCGATCGGTGACGCTATCACCACGGTGAGCCTGTGGAGTCTGATCGTGCTGTCCGTCTCGGCGGTGTTCGCATTGTGGGCGGTGCTACGGGCACGGCGGCTTCGGCGGCAGCGAAACTATCCATTGGCGTCGTTCGTGTTCGCGTTGCCGGTTCTGCCGGTGCTGCTGTCGTTGGGTGTGCTTTTCCGCACCTACATCTGACGTACCGCTACCGAGGGTTGTCCAGCGGAATGTCGAGGGCCGACATGGTGGCGGCCAGACTGTCGTATTGCCCTGCGAGCATGCAGAATTCGATGAGTTGACGCCGATCGAGGTGGCTGGACAGTTGCTGCCAGACCTCGGCGCCGATCGAGCGGTCGTTGATGAACTCGTCGGTGGCGCTCAGCAGCGCCTGCTGCCGAGGCGTAAGCCCCCCGGTCGTGTCTGGCCAGGCGAAGATCTTGGCCTGAGTCTGATCGTCGAGTCCGCGCCGGCGCCCCATCTTGCGGTGATGCTGCAGCTCGTATTCGGAATTGCGCAGATGCGCCACCCGCAAGATCACCAGCTCAGTGTCGGCGCGTGCCAATCGGCCCCGCAGCAGCAAGGCGGACAACGGCATCATCGACAAGAACAGCCGCTTGTGCTGACCCAACGTGGCGAACAGGTGCATCTGGGGCGCGCCGACCGTGCGCGCGGCGGACTTCGTCAAAATCCAATTGATCAGCCCCAGCTCGCGAAACCGCCCCGCCGGGATACGACCGAGCTGCCCGGTCTCGGCGGTGTCACTCATGCTTGCTTCACCAGGTAGGGCGAGACCGTGCTGCGGTGCTCGTCGAGGTCGAGTGCCCGGCCCAACGCGGGAAAGGCCCGCTGCGGGCAGTTGTCGCGTTCGCAGACCCGGCAACCCGCGCCGATCGGGGTCGCGATGTCGCCAGACAAGTCGAGTCCTTCCGAGTAGACGAGGCGGTGGGCGTGCCGGAGTTCGCAGCCCAGCCCGATCGCGAAGGTTTTACCGGGCTGACCATACCGTGATGCCCGCCGCTCCACGGTCCGAGCCACCCACATGTAATTGCGGCCGTCGGGCATCTGGGCGATCTGGACCAGGATCTTGCCCGGGTTGGCGAAGGTCTCGTAGACGTTCCACAGTGGGCAGGTGCCGCCGCTGGAGGAGAAGTGAAAACCGGTGGCCGACTGACGTTTTGACATGTTTCCGGCCCGGTCTACCCGAATGAAGGAGAACGGCACGCCCCGCATGGTCGGCCGCTGCAGCGTGGAGAGCCGGTGCCCGATCGTCTCGTAACTGACCGAGTAGAAGGCCGAGAGCCGCTCGACGTCGTAGCGGAAGTTCTCTGCGACGTCGTGAAACTGGCGGTACGGCAGGACTGCAGCCGCGGCGAAGTAGTTGGCCAGCCCGAGCCGGGCCAGGGTGCGCGACTCGTCGCTGGTGAACTTGCCTTCGGTCACCATGCTGTCGATCAGGTCGCCGAACTCCAGATACGCCAGCTCGGCGGCCAGCTTGAACACCTGTTGGCCCGACGAGAGGTGGTTGCTGATCTCCAGCGTCTTGGTCGCCGGATCGTAGCGGTGCAGTACGGTGTCGCCGAGGTCGATGCGTTTATTGATGTGCACGCCGTGCACCTCGATCAGCCGGCGGGACAACTCGCCGGCCAGATCGCCGTGGTGCAATCGCATCCGGGTGGTCAGGTCCTCGGCCGCGGTGTCCAGCTCGTGCAGATAGTTCTGCCGCTGATAGAAGTAATCGCGCACCTCTTCGTGCGGCATCGTGATCGACCCGCTGCCGCTGCCGTCGGAGAACCGCTCCTCGGTGGCGGCGGCCAGCTGCGCGGTGGTGATCCGGTAGCGGCGATGCAGGTTGACCATGGCCCGCGCAAAATCCGGGTGCCCGTTGACCATGTCGGCGACTTCGGACAGGTCGACGTCGATGTCCAGATCGCGGTCCATGGTCACCTCGCGCAGCTCGGCGACCAGCCTGGTGTCGTCTTGAGAGGCGAAGAATGTGGCGTCGACCCCGAAAACTTCGGTGATCCGCAGCAGCACGGCCACCGTCAGCGGCCGGACGTCGTGCTCGATCTGGTTGAGATAGCTCGGCGAGATGTCCAGCATCTGCGCCAGCGCAGCCTGGCTGAATCCCCGCTCGCCGCGCAGCTGCCGAACCCGCGAGCCAACGAAGGTTTTGGACACCTGACCAGCCTACCTGCGTTGTTAAGACATGATTTGCAGAGTTGGCACGACAGTCTGGATTGGCGCCGCAGCAGCGACGTTTGGCATGATCCGGGTTGGGGGAAGCTAGCTAGGTCGTCTAGCAACGCGACGGATCGGCCAGCATGAGCAGCAGCGGGGAGTGAAGCCGTGACCCTGGACAAAGTGATGATGCCGGTACCGGACGGCCATCCCGACGTGTTCGACCTGGAATGGCCGCTTCGCGTTGCCGACATCGACCGCGACGGGCGGCTGCGCTTCGATTCCGCAGCCCGCCATATCGTGGACATTGGCCAGGATCAGTTGCGCGAGATGGGGTTTGAGGAAACCCATCCGCTCTGGATTGTCCGCCGGACAATGATCGATTTGATCCGTCCGATTGAGTTCGGCGACATGTTGCGGATGCGCCGGTGGTGTTCCGGAACATCGAATCGGTGGTGTGAGATGCGGGTCCGTATCGATGGGCGCAAGGGCGGCTTGTTGGAGTCGGAGGGGTTTTGGATCAACTTCAACCGGGATACCCAGACGCCGGCACGCATCGCCGACGACTTTCTTGAGGGCCTACGGAAAACTACCGATGTCGACCGGCTGCGGTGGAAGGCCTATCTGAAAGCGGGCAGTCGAGAGGACGCCGCGGAGATCCACGAATTTCCGGTCCGATTCACCGACATCGACTTCTTCGACCACATGAACAACTCCGTGTATTGGAGCGTCGTCGAGGACTACCTCTGGTCGTACCCGGATCTGCTCAAAGCGCCGTTGCGGGTGACCATCGAGCACGATGCTGCGGTGGCGCTGGGTGACAAGCTGGAGATCATCTCGCACGTGCACCCGCCCGGCTCGACCGATCGCTTCGGCGCCGCGCTGGCCGATCGCACTGTTAGAACGCTCACATATGCCGTCGGCGACGAGACCAAAGCGGTCGCATCGATCTTCGCGCTTTAACAGTACGGGCGTTATGTAAAAGCCCGGCTGACCTGCACATTCACGTTACTGGCCGGTAACAACTGAACCGGTTCAGTTGTTAGCTATCTTCGCAAGCTTTGCAAAAAGCATCGCAGTCCTAGCCAAAGTTGGCAGGAAAATGGGTGGACCTGCGGAGCTAACCTGTGCCATCTTCGTGTTATCAGATCAGCGAAGCCGCTGAGGGCCTTAACAAGCCTGGAAACACCGACCATAGGAGCAGCGCAATGTCTAGCGTTGGCACGCCGAAGGGCGCCGAACAGATCCAGCACGACTGGGACACCAACCCGCGCTGGAAGGACGTCACCCGTACCTACAAAGCCGCCGACGTCGTTGCGCTGCAGGGCAGCGTGGTCGAGGAGCACACCCTGGCCCACCGCGGCGCCGAGGTGCTGTGGAGCCAGCTGCACGACCTGGAGTTCGTCAACGCGCTGGGCGCGCTGACCGGCAACATGGCAGTGCAGCAGGTGCGCGCCGGCCTGAAGGCCATCTACCTGTCGGGTTGGCAGGTCGCCGGCGACGCGAACCTGTCCGGCCACACTTACCCCGACCAGAGCCTGTACCCGGCCAACTCGGTGCCGCAGGTGGTGCGCCGGATCAACAACGCGCTGCTCCGCGCCGACGAGATCGCCAAGGTCGAGGGCGACACCTCCGTGGAGAACTGGCTCGCCCCGATCGTCGCCGACGGTGAGGCCGGCTTCGGTGGCGCGCTCAACGTCTACGAGCTGCAGAAGGCCATGATCGCCGCCGGTGTCGCGGGTTCGCACTGGGAGGACCAGCTGGCTTCGGAGAAGAAGTGCGGTCACCTCGGTGGCAAGGTGCTGATCCCGACCCAGCAGCACATCCGCGCACTGACCTCCGCCCGCCTGGCGGCCGACGTCGCCGGCGTGCCGACGGTCGTCATCGCCCGCACGGACGCCGAGGCGGCCACGCTGATCACCTCCGACGTCGACGAGCGCGACCGTCCGTTCATCACCGGTGAGCGCACCGCCGAGGGCTTCTACCGCGTGAAGAACGGCCTGGAGCCGTGTATCGCTCGCGCCAAGGCCTATGCGCCCTACTCCGACCTGATCTGGATGGAGACCGGCACGCCGGACCTGGAGCTGGCCCGTAAGTTCGCTGAGGGCGTCAAGAGCGAGTTCCCCGACCAGCTGCTGGCCTACAACTGCTCGCCGTCGTTCAACTGGCG
>Ga0209139_10000143_pt1 | contig 21959 bp, 20 predicted proteins | sample BogFormECP14_OM3_FD_188246 | JGI IMG/M metagenome (GOLD analysis project Ga0209139, IMG submission 188246) | Bog forest soil microbial communities from Calvert Island, British Columbia, Canada - ECP14_OM3 (SPAdes) (version 2) | ecosystem: Environmental > Aquatic > Freshwater > Wetlands > Bog ...
CCTCGACGACCGTGGCCAGCGCGCCCTCCCAGCCGATGTCCTCGCCGCCGAATGTCAGCCGCCAGCCGTGCAACCAGCCGGTTCCGGCCATCGGTGAGTGCGGTGCGCGCTGCTGCATCTGCTCGGGATGCATGTTCGAGCCGTACGCGGCGTAGAGCGGCACGGGGAAAGCTTAAACGGCTGCCGCTGGCGCGGCGGTGATCCGGCGGGTTGGTTAGGTTAGACCCGTGGCGACCCGGATCGTGATCCTTGGCGGAGGGCCGGCCGGTTATGAGGCGGCGCTCGTCGCGGCTGCACGCCACGCCCGAGTCACCGTCATCGACTCGGACGGCGTCGGCGGCGCGGCGGTGCTCTTCGACTGCGTGCCGTCCAAGACGTTCATCGCGTCCACCGGCGTGCGCACCGAACTGCGCCGGGCGCCTCGGTTGGGCTTCGACATCGACATCGACGACGCCAAGATCTCGTTGCCGGAGATCAACCAACGAGTCAACACGCTGGCCGCCGCGCAGTCGGCCGACGTCAATTCCGAACTGGTCAGCGCGGGTGTCGAGGTTGTCGCCGGCAGAGGTGAGCTGATCGATGCGAGTCCCGGGCTGGCAACCCACTGCGTCAGGGCGACCGCCGCCGACGGCACAACGACTACCTACGACGCCGACGTCGTCTTGATCGCCACCGGCGCCAGCCCGCGGGAGTTGCCGTCGGCGCAGCCTGATGGCGAGCGGATCCTGACCTGGCGCCAGCTGTACGACCTGGAGACACTGCCGGATCACCTGATCGTCGTGGGTTCCGGGGTCACCGGCGCCGAATTCGTCAACGCCTATACCGAATTGGGCGTTGATGTCACGGTGGTGGCCAGCCGCGACCGGGTCCTGCCCTACGAAGACGCCGACGCCGCCCGGGTGCTGGAGGATTCGTTCGCCGAACGCGGCGTTCAGCTGGTCAAGAATGCGCGGGCGGACTCGGTCACCCGCACTGATTCCGGGGTGTTGGTCACGATGACCGACGGTCGCACGGTGGAGGGCAGCCACGCGCTGATGACGATCGGGTCCGTTCCGAATACCAGCGGCCTGGGCCTGGAGCGGGTGGGCATCGAGCTGGGACGCGGCAACTACCTGACCGTCGACAGGGTGTCGCGCACATCGGTAACCGGTATCTACGCCGCCGGGGACTGCACCGGTCTGCTGCTGCTGGCGTCGGTCGCGGCGATGCAGGGCCGGATCGCCATGTGGCACGCGCTGGGGGAGGCCGTCAGCCCGATCCGGCTGCGCACGGTGGCCGCCGCGGTGTTCACCCGGCCCGAGATCGCCGCGGTCGGTGTTCCCCAATCGGCCATCGACAACGGATCGGTGAACGCCCGGACCATCATGCTGCCGCTGCGGACCAACGCGCGGGCGAAGATGTCGGGGCTGCGGCAAGGTTTCGTCAAGGTCCTCTGCCGGCAGACCACCGGTGTGGTGATCGGCGGCGTGGTGGTCGCGCCGATCGCGTCCGAGTTGATTCTGCCGATCGCGATGGCCGTGCAGAATCGCATCACCGTGAATCAGCTGGCCGAAACACTTTCCGTCTACCCGTCGCTGTCGGGCTCGATCACGGAGGCAGCCAGGCGGCTGATGGCGCACGACGACCTGGACTGAGCAGGTTAGGTAGCCTTAGGAGCCAGTGCCCTACTGACGAGTAACCGAGGAGGGGATCTGTGCCGTGAGCGACCCGATTTTCGCAACGGGTGGCGAGCAGACCCGGCCGGGCTCCTTTCTGGGACCCGAGCAGCGCGCCTCGGCGTGGGAGCGACTCGGCAGCGAACAATTCGACGTCGTGGTCATCGGTGGCGGTGTGGTGGGTTCGGGATCCGCGCTGGATGCCGCCACCCGCGGGCTGAAAGTGGCGCTGGTCGAAGCGCGTGACTTCGCCTCCGGCACGTCGAGTCGGTCCTCGAAGATGTTTCACGGCGGGCTGCGCTACTTGGAGCAACTGGAATTCGGGCTGGTCCGTGAGGCGCTCTTCGAGCGCGAGTTGTCGTTGACGACCTTGGCGCCGCACCTCGTCAAGCCGTTGCCGTTTTTGTACCCGCTGACCAAGCGGTGGTGGGAACGCCCGTACGTCGCTGCCGGCCTCTTGCTCTACGACGAGCTCGGTGGCGCGAAATCCGTTCCGGGGCAAAAGCATATGACTCGGGCCGGCGCGCTGAGGCTTTGCCCGGGCCTGAAGCGCACCGCGCTGATCGGCGGTATCCGCTACTACGACACCGTCGTCGACGACGCCCGGCACACCATGACGGTTGTGCGTACCGCGGCGCATTACGGCGCAGTGGTGCGGTCGTCCACTCAGGCGGTTTCGTTGCTGCGCGAAGGCGACCGGGTGACCGGCGTGCGGGTGCGCGACTCCGAGGACGGCGCCGTGACCGAAGTGCGCGGTCACGTTGTCGTCAACGCGACCGGTGTGTGGACCGACGAGATTCAGGCTTTGTCCAAGCAGCGCGGACGGTTTCAGGTGCGTGCCTCAAAGGGAGTGCACATCGTCGTGCCGCGGGACCGCGTCGTCAGCGACGTCGCGATCATCCTGCGCACCGAGAAGTCGGTGATGTTCGTCATCCCGTGGGGCAATCATTGGATCATCGGCACCACCGACACTGACTGGCGATTGGATCTGGCGCACCCGGCGGCCACCAAGGCCGACATCGACTACATCCTCGGCACCGTCAACACCGTGCTGGCCACCCCGTTGACCCACGCCGATATCGACGGGGTGTATGCCGGGTTGAGGCCGCTGTTGGCCGGGGAGAGCGAGGAGACGTCCACGTTGTCGCGTGAGCATGCGGTGGCCGTGCCGGCCCCCGGTCTGGTCGCCATCGCCGGCGGCAAGTACACGACCTACCGGGTGATGGCCGCCGATGCAATCGACGCTGCGGCACAATACATTCCGGCTCGAGTTGCGCAGTCGATCACCGAGAAGGTGCCCCTGCTGGGCGCCGACGGCTACTTCGCGCTGATCAATCAGACCGAGCACGTCGGGGCGCTGGAAGGACTCCATTCATACCGGGTGCGCCATCTGCTGGACCGCTATGGATCGCTGATGAGCGAGGTGCTGGCATTGGCTGCCGACCGCCGCGACTTGCTCAATCCGATCACCACGGCACCGGGCTACCTGAAGGTCGAAGCCGCGTATGCCGCGATCGCCGAGGGGGCTTTGCATCTGGAGGACATCCTGGCCCGGCGGACACGAATCGCCATCGAGTATCCCCACCGAGGGGTCGACTGCGCGCGTGAGGTGGCCGACGTCGTCGCGCCCATCCTGGGCTGGACCGCCGCCGACGTCGACCGTGAGGTCAAGACCTACACGGCGCGGGTCGAGGCCGAGGTGCTGTCGCAGGCCCAGCCCGACGACGCATCGGCGGATGCGCTGCGGGCCAGCGCTCCCGAGGCCCGCGCGGAGATCCTCGAACCGGTGCCACTGACGTGAGACCCGCGCCGCTTCCGCCACGCGACGGATTGGGACCGGCGCGACTGCGGGTGCGTGGCGGAGCGCTGGGCGTCGAGTTGCTGAACCGGTTCGGGCCTGACGTTGCCGCCAAGGCGATCGCGGGTGAGGTCGTCGACCAGCACGGTGCGGTTCTCGATCCCGCCACCGTGCTGCCGGCCGGCGCCAGCGTCTACCTCTACCGCGACCTGCGCGACGAGGTGCCGGTGCCGTTCGACATCCCCGTGCTGCATCGGGACGAAGACATCGTGGTCGTCGACAAGCCGCACTTTTTAGCTACCACGCCGCGCGGGCGCCACATCGCCCAGACCGCGCTGGTGCGGTTGCGCCGGGAACTGGATTTACCCGAGCTGAGCCCGGCCCACCGGCTGGACCGGCTGACCGCCGGGGTGCTGCTGTTCACCACCCGCCGCGAAGTGCGTGGCGCCTACCAGACCCTGTTCGCCCGGGCTGCGGTCCGCAAGACATACGTGGCGAGGGCGCCGGTCAACCCGGACGTCGCGCTGCCGCGCGTGGTGCGCAGCCGGATTATCAAGCGCCGCAGCCACTTACAAGCCGTCGAAGGACCGGGCGAGCCTAACGCCGAGACGCTGGTGGAGTTGCTTTCGCCGGACGGGCTGTACCGGCTGACGCCGCGCAGTGGGCGCACCCACCAGCTGCGAGTGCACATGGCTTCGCTCGGGATAGCGATCGACGCAGACCCGTTGTACCCCAAGGTGATTCACGTAGCCGACGACGACTTCTCCGCGCCGCTGCAGTTGCTGGCGCAGCGTATTGAGTTCGACGACCCGCTGACTCGAGCCCGGCGCAGCTTCGTCAGCCCGCGGCGGCTGGATTCCTGTCGCTAGCAGCGCTCGATGCCGCGACGCATGAGCGGCAGGTCGTGGTCAATCAATGTCGCCAAGTCCGGCGATCCTCCCGGCGCCTGTCCGGCGCTGAAGATAGGCGCCATGGCGCGGTTGAGCGTTACGCCCTGAACAGCAGCACGCAGTGTCCCCAAGGCGCGCGCCGTCAGGGTACCGGCCCTGAGAGAGCGGATGGTCGTCAGATTGTTGAGATTGACGCGGTTCTGCAGTGTTAGCACGCTGGTGCCCTTCAATTATCCGGCGACGTCGCTCGTCGCACTCCCGCGACGTTCGTCGGTGTATTCCTCCGTGACTAGCACGAAGACCCTGCCGTGTCGGTGATCGGGGTCACAGGCCAGTCAGCGATGACCAACCGTGAATCGGCAATTTCTATTCCCACCGTACGTGCCGACGCATGTTCACGCCCGCTCAGCAGCAAGCCGTATCGCAAGCGTTACTTGACCCGCGCTAACTGAGACTTCTCAGCCTATTCTCAGTCCGCCTGCGGAACTGCGTGGATAGCGATGTCGGCGAGACTCTCCCGTAGCTGCGGCCAGTCGTCGCCGACGGTCGAACGCCAGCGTCACGCGTCGGAAGCCATCGGACAATTCTTCGTCGCGCACGGTCGTTAACGTCAGGACCGTGAACAGCTCGGAAACAGCGGCTGAAATCGCGAATTCGGCGATGACCGAGCGCAATTCCTGAAGGGCAGGTCTTGTTACCATGCCTCATGGCTGCCACGAGGACGGCAGTTTGGCGGGTTGCGGCCACGCCGGCGTCGATCGTCACATCGTTCCTGAAGGAATTAGATTGAAAGTCAAGGAATTTGGCGCCGCGCTGAGCATTCTGACCACTAGTCTACTGATCTTGGCGGCGTGCGGGGGTAACAACAACGCTACCGGTGGAAACGGCACGTCAAGCACATTGCCGGTCAAGGTGGCCTGTGGCGGCACGCAGACTCTGAAGGCCAGCGGTTCCACGGCCCAGGAAAACGCCATGAGCCGTTTCGTCAAGGCTTTTGAACAAGCCTGCCCCGGCCAGTCGGTGAATTACACACCCAATGGTTCGGGCGCTGGGATCGGCGAATTCATTGGCAACCAAACCGATTTCGGTGCGTCGGATTCTCCGCTGAACAGGGGCGAGGAGGCGCAGGCCAGCCAGCGGTGCGGCTCACCGGCGTGGGACCTGCCGATGGTTTTCGGCCCCATCGCCGTCGCCTACAACGTCAACGGCGTGACTTCGCTGAACCTCAATGGTCCGGTTACGGCCCAAATCTTCAACGGCCAGATCACGATGTGGAACGATGCCGCGATCGGGCTGCTGAACTTAGGCGTCAAGCTGCCGGCTGAGCCGATTCGCGTCGTGTTCCGCAGCGACGACTCTGGGACGACGGACAATTTTCAGAAGTATCTCGACACCGTTTCCGCCGGGACGTGGGGTTTCCCCGCCGGAAAGAAATTCAACGGCGGTGTCGGCGAGGGCGTCCGCGGCAACGACGGCGCCGCCGCGGCCGTCAGAAGCACCGAAGGGGCGATCACCTATGTCGAATGGTCCTTCGCCCAGGCCCGGCAGCTGAACACGGCCAAGTTCATCACGACAGCCGGCCCGGAGCCGGTTGCGATCAGCCCAGAGTCGGTGGGGAAGACGATTTCCTCGGCCTGGTTCATCAGCAAGGGTGACGACCTGGCCTTGGACACGATCTCGTTCTACCGGCCAAACCAGCCCGGCTCCTACCCGATCGTGCTGGCGACCTATGAGATCGTGTGTTCGAAGTACCACGATTCGCAGGTCGGTGCGGCCGTCAAGGCGTTCCTGCAAAGCGCGATCGGCCCCGGCCAGAATGATCTCACCAACCACGGATATGTGCCCATTCCGGACGCGCTCAAGTCGCGATTGGTGTCCGCGATCAACACCATCTCATGACGACCTCAGGCCCGTTGAATCTGAAAGTTCGAGGGTTTTTTTCACTAAAGTCAACGCAAAGTTCCAAAAGTTTTCCCGTGATGGTCAAAGTTTAGAGTCATGGAGTTCACGACGCTGCCTCCCGAGGTCACCTCTGCGCTGATCCACTCCGGACCCGGCGCCGAATCCTTCCTCGCGGCTTCCGGGGCGTGGCAACAGCTCGGCACCAATCTGGAAGACTCTGCCGAAAACTACCTCGCCGCGCTGTCGTCACTCGGTGAGACCTGGCACGGCCCGTCCTCAACGGCGATGTTCCAGGCTGCCGAGCCCTACCTGACCTGGCTGCAAACCACAGCGCAGCAAGCTCAGCAGACAGCCTCTTCGGCGATGGCCGCCGCCGCGGCGTTCAACTCGGTCAGCGCCGCAGTGGTTCCGACGGCCCAGGTCGTGGCCAACCGGACGCGGCTGGTGCAACTGTTGGCTACCAACGGATTTGGCAGGAATCTTCCGGCGATCGCCGAAACCGAATCTGAATACCAAACCATGTGGGCAAACAACTCGGCGGCGATGACTCGCTATCAGGCCGTCTCCGCTCAAGCCAGCACGTTGCCGCAGTTCACCTCGCCGGCCTCAACGACCAATCCGAACGGGCAAGCCGCTCAAGCCAGTGCGACGTCCGCCGCGACCAAGTCGTCGTCGCCCACCGTCGCGGCCGCCGTTACGGCGGCCCCTCTCGGCGCCGACCCCACGACCGGCTACGTGGGACTGGCGAACACGTATGCCAACCAGTTCATCTCGTCCGGATTCCCCATCAACCTGCTCAGCTACCTGGCGCAGAACCAGTCGGCTCAAGCCTTGTCGGGTGTGAACGCCCAGATCGGCCAGGGGGTCTCGGAGGGTGAGTCGGCGCTCGGAGGGGGACTCGGTGGGGGAGCAGCGGGTGCGTTAGGCGGGGGGTTTGGAGGTTTGGGTTCGTTGGGTCCGGGTGCGTTGGGTGCCGCCGGACTCGGCCAAGCATCCACGTCGGCGGCGACGGGTGTCGGAGTATCGATCGGCAAGCTGACCGCGCCGCCCTCCGTCGTGAACCTGCTACCGACTTCGCAAGGGCCGGTTCAGCTCGCATCCGCGGCAACGCCGCTTGGCGCGGGTGAATCCGGGATGCCCATGCTGCCGCCGTTGATGCCACCGCCGATTTCGCCGGCAGGCAGCGGCTGGCGCAAACGCAAGCAACAAAAGTATGAAGATATTGCCATCGGTGCCGAACTGAAGGGCACGGTCATGCGCCCACCCCCGTCAGCGGGATGAGCGATCCCGCGACAGCTCAGTTGTCAGCGGGGCGCGGCGGTGTGCCGTGCAGGTAACCAAGGCCGTTCTGGATTCCTTGGTCCATCTGGTTCGTAGCAGGAGCCTTGCCATCGGGAACCACGACTGGTGGCTGGCAGCTGCATCCGAGGGTGCCGAACGGGCTGGGGTCGGCGCCGGCCGGCGTTGCTAATCCCGCCGCCGCGCTCAACGCGATCGCCGCGCCGAGCAGTACTTTCTTGATCACCAATTGGGTCTCCGTCAGAGTTGTCACCCGATCGTACGAGCGTTGTCAGGCTCCGGCATGCCGCGGGCAGAACGCAGCGATGCTAACGCCGACGAAGAACCCGGCGTGATAACCGTCCAAGCTGCTCTGTTGCATCACGTCGTTCGCGACGTCGCTCGAGGCTCGACCGGAGTCGAGTTCATCGCACACCTGGTGAGCGGCGATGATCGCGGCCTGGGGGTTCGCGAAGGTAATGCCGCGAGAGTTCAGCGCGTTCACGAAGTTGCCGTCGACGGCGTCGGCATGCGCCGTCGGGGCTGTGATCGCCACGAGGCTGAGCAGCGCAACCAGCACGGCGAGGCCGGTCAGTACCGATCGCGCGCGGCGAACCGAGCAAGTCTGGGTGGTCGTCATTCCTGAACCTCTCCGCTGAGCAGAAGCGCGAGTGTTTGCGGACGGCAAGCCAAGCCGCTGACATTGCGATCATTACATGCGATGGCCACGCTGACGAAACTCTTGGCGGCGTCGGGCGCCCGCGAGTGTGATCGTTAACCGCCCGGACATGCTCTGGGCGTTCAGCGTTGGCAGACCGGGCACCAATAAGCTACCCGTTCACCGCTGTCGTCGTAGTTGATGGGTGTGCCGCAGCGACGGCAACTCTGCCCCGTTCGCCCGTACACCCACAGGTGCCGGCCGGCCCGGGTGTCGCCGGTGGTGCATCGGTTCCAGCGGTAGCGGTTGGCCCACAGTATGCCGCGGGCGCGGGACACCAACCGGTGCGGGTCGGTGACCGTGCTCACCGGCGCGGTAGGCAGGCGTCCGCTGACGAAACACAGTTCGTTGCAGTAGACATTGCCGATCCCGGCCAGCACCCGCTGGTCCAGTAGCGCCTCGGCGATCGGTCTATCCGGGCGTGCGGTCAGGTTGGCCGCGGCAACCTTTGGGTCCCAATCGTCACCCAGCAGATCAGGTCCCAGGTGAGCGACCGCGTCGCCGTCGTGGGCGCGTTCGAGGATTTCCAGCACGCCAAGGTCGATCCCGACCGCGCGAACGTCGTTGGCTTCCAGGATGATCCGGATTCGGTGATCGTTACGCACTGGCCGCGACGTCACCCGCCAGCTGCCGTCCATCTTCAGGTGTGAGTGGATGCTGGCGGGCCCAACGCGGATGAACAAATGCTTACCGAGGCTACACACTTCATCGACCACCTGACCGGTCAGGTCGGCAGTGGCAAAGCGCGGCACCCGCACATCGCATCGGGTCAGTGTGCGACCGACCAGTGCCTGCCGCAATGTCTCTGCGGTGTGAAAGACCGTGTCACCCTCGGGCATGCGTTACCGCAGTCGCAGCCCGCGTGGAGTACGGGCGAACCCGGCATCGGAGAGCGCGCTCACCACCGGCGCCGACACGTCGGGACCCAGTACCGCAGCGCCGTTGATCCGCTCAACCAGAATCGAACTGACCCGCCCGGCCGTTACCAGCTCGGCCAGCGCCACGCCGGCCGCGCGGTTGACCTCGGGATCGTCGTGCAAGCTCAGCAGCGAACGCCCGCCGCGCTCGACAAACCAGACCAGGTTGCCGTCGACCAGCACCACCAGCGCTCCGGCTTTGCGACCCGGCCGGGCGCCGCTGTCTTCCTCCGGTGCACGGGACGGCCAGGGCAGAGCGGCGCCATACGGGTTGGCCGGGTCGGCGGCAGCCAGCACCACCGCCCGGTATTCGGGTCGCTCCGGATCGATGCCGTCGAGGTAGCCGCGCAGCCGGTCAACCGTCGATGCCACCGCGAATTGGGCGCCGCCCAGCGACTCGACGAAGTAGCCGCGCTGGCATCGGCCGGCTTCCTCGAAGGTGCTCAACACCTTGTAGAGCATCGCGAAGCCCCCGGGTAGCCCTTCGGCTGCCACCGCGCCTTTGGTCAGCACGCCATGGCGGTTCAGCAGCACCTCGGCCTGATGGTGGGCCCGCACCGTTGAGTCCGGCGCGGGCATCGGCAGCGCTGACCACCGCCCCGCCGCCGTGGGGTCGCTGGCGCGGGACTGGGCGTGCGCAACGCTGTAGCGGCTGAGCCGGGGCGGACGTGCGCCGCGGCCCGGCCGGTGCGCCGGGGTGGACCGTCTGCGGCTACCCGGCCCGCCGCCGAGCATCGCGCGGACCGGCGCGAAGGTGTCGCCGGTGACCGAACCGGCCCAGATGAGTTCCCACAGTGCGGCTTTGAGCTCTTGTTCGGCGATGCCGGTCTGCGCGAGTTGCCGGAAGAAGAAGGCCCCGCCGCCGGCCAGGGTGTCCAGGATCGCGTGGTGGGCCGCGGTCAGCTCGATCGCGGTGGGGGCAGCCAGGGTCAACGGTGCCGTGTCAGCCGGGTGGAATGCGACCCAGCCGTCGCCGGCCGAGATGGATCCGCCGCCCGACCAAACGACGTCGCCGGAAGCCAGTAGTTCGTCGAGCATGGCGGGGGAGTAGTCGCGAACCCGCGGGGGCAGCACGAGCGATTCGATCGCCGAGGCAGGCAGCGGGACGCCGGCCAGCTGATCGACGACGGCCGTCAGCGCGTCGAGGCCAGAGTTCGCAGAGTTCCCAGCCGAGCCGACCTGATGCCAGCCCGGCAGGAAGCGCGCATAGGCACTGGTGCTGACCGGCTCCACTTGCGCCCGCAACGCAGCCAGCGATCTGCGGCGAAGGATCCGCAACACGTCGGCGTCACACCACTGGTCACCGGCGGCCTCGGCGGAGAACTCGCCGCGGACCAGCCGCCCGTCGGCGGCCAGCCGGCCCAGCACGTCGGCGGCTACCCGCAGCCCCAGGCCGAACCGGGCGGCGACGTCGGCGGTGGTGAACGGCGCGTGGGTGCGCGCGTACCGGCCCAGCAGCTCACCCAGCGGATCGCTGACCGCCTCGGTGAAGCTGGCCGGCACGCCGACCGGCACGGCCACCCCGACGCCGTCGCGCAGTCGGCCGATGTCTTCGATCGCGACCCACCAACGCTGTCCGGCAAAAGAAACCGCGAGCGCGCGTTTGGCAGCCACCAGACCTTCCAGCCAACCGCCGACATCGGCGCCGCCGGCGCGGGCGGCGACTTCTTCGGTCGTCAACGGGCCCAGCAGCCGCAGCAGATCAGCGACCGCCTCGGCGTCACGGGCCATCCGCTCGGTCGTCAGGTGTTGCAATTGCCGGCCGGTGGCGGCGACGACCTCGGGGTCGAGCAGCTCGCGCAGCTCGACGCGGCCCAGCAGTTCAGCCAGCAGGGTGGCGTCCAACGACAGGGCGGCGGCGCGGCGCTCGGCCAGCGGGCTGTCGCCCTCGTACATGAACGCCCCGACATAGCCGAACAACAGCGACGCCGCGAACGGCGAAGGCGTGGCGGTCTCGGCCTCCAGCACGCGGACTTTGCGCTGAGCGATCTCGGCCATCAGGACGGTCAGCTTCGGCACGTCGTAGACGTCCTGGAGGCATTCGCGGACCGCCTCCAGCACGATCGGGAAGTCCGGATATTTGCGGGCCACGTCGAGCAGCTGCGCGGCGCGCTGACGTTGATGCCACAGCGGCGACCGCCGGCCGGGATGCCGCCGCGGCAGCAGCAGGGCACGCGCCGCGCACTCCCGGAATCGCGAGGCGAACAACGCCGAACCACCCACCTCCGCGGTGACGATCGGGTCGATCTCGTCGACGTCGAACACGAACAATTCGGCGCCCGGTGGCTTGTCGGCAGGGTCGGACCCGGACTCGGAGAACGTGTCCGGCAACCGCACCACGATGCCGTCGTCCGAGGCGGTCGGTTTCTCATCGATGCCGTAGCGCTCGCGCAGCCGCCGGCTCACCGCAAGTGCCAGCGGCCCGTGCACCCTCAAGCCATAGGGGGAGTGCAGGATGACCCGCCAGTCGCCCAGCTCGTCGCGGAACCGCTCGACCAGCAAGGTGGCGTCAGTCGGCACTACCGTCGTGGCGGCGCGTTGGTCGTCTAGTAACCGCCACAGATTCTCGGTCGCGAAATCATTTAAACCTAGTTCAGCACAACGCGCTTCGAATGCATCGCGGGCCAGGCTGGCCAGCTCACCGGTGAACTTGCCGACCGCCTGGCCCAACTCGGCGGGGCGCCCGGCATCGTCGCCGCGCCAGAACGGCAGCCGGGCCGGCTGACCCGGCGCCGGTATCACCAACACCCGGTCGTGGGTGATCTCGGTGATCCGCCAGCTGGTAGCGCCTAACGAGATGACATCGCCCGGGCGGGATTCGTAGACCATCTCCTCATCGAGTTCGCCTACCCGAGATGGCTTTTCGGAATCAGTAGCCAGGTAGACGGTGAACAGGCCACGGTCCGGGATCGCACCGCCGGAGGTAACCGCCAGCCGCTGCGCGCCCGGCCGCGCCGTCACGGTGCCGGTGTCGCGGTCGTACACCAGCCGCGGCCGCAGCTCGGCGAACTCGGTCGACGGGTACTTTCCGGACAGCAGATCCAGCGTGGCCTCAAAAGCGCTGTGCGGCAGCGTCGCAAACGGCGCGCTACGTCGCACGGTATCGAACCAGCGGTCGACGTCGAGCGGTTCGAGCGCCGCCGCGGCCACAGTGTGCTGGGCGAGGATGTCCAGCGGGTTGGTCGGCACACGCATCGTTTCGATCTGGCCGGCGAGCATGCGCTGGACGGCCACCGCGCAACCGATCAGATCGGTGCGGTGCTTGGGGAACAGCACTCCCTGCGAGATCTCGCCGACCTGATGTCCGGCGCGTCCGATGCGCTGCAGGCCGCTGGCCACCGACGGCGGCGCCTCTACCTGGATCACCAGGTCGACCGCGCCCATGTCGATGCCCAGCTCCAGACTCGAGGTCGCGACCACTGCCTTCAGCTGTCCGGTTTTCAGCTCCTCCTCGACGATGGCGCGCTGTTCCTTGCTGATCGAACCGTGGTGCGCACGGGCCAACAAAGGTGGGGCGCCGTAGGTCTGGCCGCTGCCCAACAGCTGGGCCGGGGCGCCGCCGCCAACCTTCGGGTTGGCGGCCGACGGCAATTCAACGCCGGATCGTTCGGCGTGGATCTCGTTGAGCCGAGCGGTCAATCGTTCGGCCAGCCGCCGCGAGTTGGCGAACACAATCGTCGAGTTGTGCGTTTCGACGAGGTCGACCAGACGCGCCTCCACATCGGGCCAGATGGTGTTCTCCGCCAGGTTGGTCATATCCGGGACCGGCACTTGGACGGTCAGCTCAAAGGTTTTGGCCGCTGCCGGCGCGACGATGGTCGTTGGTGCTGCGCCCGACAAAAACCGGGCCACCTCCTCGGGCGGGCGCACGGTCGCCGACAAGCCGATGCGCTGCGCGGGTGCCTGCAACATGTCGTCGAGCCGCTCCAGTGACAGCGCCAGATGAGCGCCCCGCTTGGTGCCGGCGATGGCGTGGATCTCGTCGACGATCACGGTCTGCACATCGGCCAGGGTCTGGCGGGCCGCGGAGGTCAGCATCAAAAACAAGGACTCCGGCGTGGTGATCAACACGTCGGGAGGCGTGGCGATGAGCTGGCGGCGCTGCGCGGGCGGGGTGTCGCCCGACCGAACCCCGACGGTGATCTCCGGTGGCGGGAGATCCCGCCGTTCGGCGACGCGGGTCATTCCCGCCAGCGGGGTGCGCAGGTTGCGTTCGACGTCGACGGCCAGGGCCTTCAACGGTGACACGTACAGAACCCGGGTACCCGGCTTTCGCTCGTCGCGCGGTGCGCCAGTGAGGCTGGCAAGTTGGTCTATCGCCCATAGAAAAGCTGCCAGCGTCTTCCCGGATCCAGTGGGCGCGACGACCAGGGTGTTATGGCCGTCGGCGATCGCGGCCCAGGCATCGGCCTGGGCGGGGGTGGGTTCGGCGAAGGTACCGGCGAACCAGTCGCGGGTGACGACGCTGAACCGTGCGAGTGCATCGGCGGGCGCGGTGGTCACCTAGTCATGGTGCCAGCGGGCACTGACAAACCCTGACAACAAAGTCAAGCGCCGCCGTCAGTCGTGAAGAGCCGGCGTCACCGCGCGCTGGTCGGGCCCGACCGACTTGGCCAAGTGTTCGGGAATCCCCTTGACCCGGATCAGCGCGTCAAGCAGCGAGTGAGCGCAGCCGTTGCTGAGCTCGAGTGCGTCGGTCTCGGGGTGAAGGATCCGCTGCCGGCACACCTCGAAGGTCAACGCCAGCCAGCCGTGGATGACGATCTGCAGGTCGCGCTCGACGTCGGGCTCGAGCACGGTTCCCGGACCCTCGACTTCGACGATGCGGCTCATGATGTGTTCCATCTGCCGATCCTTGGCCTCGTCGTCGATGCCGAGTAAGACCGGATCGGAGCGGCCGAGGCCGACATACGCGGCCCACGCTGCTTGCGGGTGCTCCTGGTGGTACTGCATGTAGGCAAGGACACCGTCCCGGACCTCTTCAAAGAGCGACTGGCCGGGTAACGGCGAGTTGGTGGTCTCGAACAGCTGGTCAGCCTGTCCTCTGACGACGGCGGCAAAGAACGCCCGCTTGTCCGGGAAGTAGTGATACATCAACGCCCGGGAGACACCGGCCCGCTCGGCGATCTCGTCGATCCGGACCTCGTCGTAGGGTCGTTGGCCGAAGACTTCCGCGCCTAGTGCCAGCAACTCGGCGCGACGGTCGTCCGGAGATAACCGGCGACGGGGCGTTCGCATAGAGCAGATCGTACTGGTCGATCCTTCCCGCAGGCCGTCAACGCTCAGGAAGGCTCTGCAAACCTGTCATAGCCGACGCATCCGTCAACAATCGGCTCTGCGAGGGCCAGCGTCGCGAAGCCGCCACCGCCGCCCTACCAGCAGGTTCGTTCGCTCAGCGAATTGGCGGACGATTTCTACACTGTTCTCAGCGATCGCGTCGGGCAACGCGAGAATACAATCCCTGACCGATGGATGCGAAAAGCGCGGACACCCGCCCCCGGCTCAGTCACCGAGTCGGCGCGCTGGTCGACGTCTTCGAGACCGTGATCTATGCGATCGCCTTCCTGCTCCTGGTGGCGGCCGCGATCCTGGTGGTCATCGGCGGTGCAGAAGCGGTCGTACAAGCCGCGGAGCACAAGGTCAACACGCTGCAGGGCGGTGTGCTCGTCCTCGATCGGGTTCTGATGGTTCTGATCGTTGCGGAGATCGCCGCGACGCTGCGCGCGGTTCTGCTGTATCACGAAATCGCCGCCGAGCCGTTTCTCTTCATCGGCTTGATCGCCTGCGTGCGACGGATCCTGATCGTGACGGCGCAGACCGAACAGGTGCACTCGGACAAGCAGCTCAATCGCCTACTGCTCGAGTTGGGTGCGTTGGGACTGCTGGTTATAGGCATCGCCGCGGCCATCTTCATGATTCGCGTCAGCACCAAACGCGCTGCGTCCGCGGACAGCGGCGACGGCTGACCTGTTCGGCGCCGCGCGGCGCCCTCAGCCGAAGTGCACGCCCTGGGCCAGCGGCAACTCGCTGGAGTAGTTGACCGTGTTGGTGGCGCGGCGCATGTAGGTCTTCCAGGCGTCCGAGCCAGACTCCCGGCCGCCGCCGGTTTGCTTCTCGCCGCCGAACGCGCCGCCGATCTCGGCGCCCGAAGTCCCGATGTTGACGTTGGCGATGCCACAGTCGGAGCCGTCGATGAAGCGTTCCGCCTCGCGGATGTCGGTGGTGAAGATCGCCGACGACAAGCCCTGCGGCACAGCGTTGTTCAGCGCGATGGCCTCGTCGAGGTCGTCGTAAGCCAACACGTAGAGGATCGGCGCGAACGTCTCGGTGTGCACGATGTCGGTCTGCGACGGCATCCGCGCCACCGCCGGCGCGACATAGTAGGCACTCGGGTGGCCCGCATCGTGGCGCTCGCCGCCGACCACCTCGCCGCCGTCGGCGCGCGCGTGTTCCAGCGCGCCCACCATGTCGCGGTAGGCAGTCTCGTGAATGAGCGGGCCGACCAGCGTGCCCTGGGTCGACGGATCGCCGATCGGCAGCTGTCGATAGGCGGCGGCGATGCGCTCAACGACCTCGTCGGCCACCGATCGGTGCACGATCAGCCGGCGCAGCGTGGTGCAGCGTTGACCGGCGGTGCCGGCGGCGGCGAACACGATGGCGCGTACCGCGAGATCTAGGTCGGCCGATGGCGTGACGACGGCGGCGTTGTTGCCGCCCAGTTCCAATAGCGAGCGGCCGAATCGCCGCGCGACCTGCGGACCGACCTGCCGGCCCATGCGCACCGAGCCGGTCGCGGAGACCAGCGCGATCCGCTCGTCGTCGACGAGCTGCTCACCGACCTCGCGGCCACCGATGATCAGGGCGCTCACGGCGCGTGGCGCGCCGACGTCATTGGCGGCACGGATGATCAGCGCCTGGCAGGCCAGCGCCGTCAACGGCGTCAGCTCGGATGGCTTCCACACCACGGTGTCCCCGCATACCAGCGCCACCGCGGTATTCCACGCCCACACCGCGACCGGGAAGTTGAATGCGGTGATCACGCCGACCACGCCGAGCGGATGCCAGGTCTCCATCAGCCGATGCCCCGGTCGCTCAGAGGCGATCGTGCGGCCGTACAGCTGACGCGACAGGCCGACGGCGAACTGGCAGACGTCGATCATCTCCTGCACCTCGCCCACCGCCTCGGAGGTGATCTTGCCGGCCTCGATCGTCACCAGGGTTGCGAGGTCTTGCTTGTGCTGCGTGAGCAGCTCGCCCAGCCGGCTCACCAGCGCACCGCGTACCGGAGCGGGGGTGGCCCGCCACGCCGAAAACGCTTGTGCGGCAGCGGCGATATCGCTGTCGACCTGTTCGGGCGTGGTCTGCTCGACGGTGAACAGGACGTCGCCGGTGATCGGTGTGCTCGCCGGCTGGCCGTGCTCGCCCGGCTCACCGAGGGTGACATCACAGCCGACGGCATCCAGCGCGCGGCGGGCGCGGGCGCGCAACTCGTCGACAGCGGGCAGGTGGGTGCTCACGCGAGTGCCTCCTTGCAAAGCGATTCGTAAAGTGCGTACGGGTCGTGAATGTGGCGGCCGATCGCCCCCGCTATCCACTCGATGCTGTAGCCGGAATCGTCGGCGATTCCGGTGGCCGCTAGAGTCTCGGTGTCGCGGTCCAGATTAGACCGAAAGATGCCGGCAGCTGAGGCAGGCAGAAAGTCTTCGTAGACAACGGGTTTGGATGGGTCGCCGCCGCGATAGTAGGCCAACCCCTGGGCGGCCATCTCGTCGTCGCTCGCCGGAAAATAATGGCCCCAGACTGCGGCGGGATCGTCGGCAGCCATCGCCGCGTCGTAACGCTCGCGGCCCTTGAGTGTCAGCGCCACGCCGCGCGCCTCGACCTCGCCGAAGCGGACCCGCAGCGACCCTTCGACGACCGTCCCGTCGTCGTCGCGAAACCGGCGCGGTTCGGCGAGCGCACGAAACGACGTCTGGCGCAACAGCACCGCGGGCCCGTCCCAGCGCGGCGGCCCCTGGATGGCGTCGATCATCGTGACGCCGCGCGCGGCCATCCGCCGGTACAGTTCGTCGATGTCGAGCACCCGCGGCGTCAGGTGATTGATGTGGGTGGACGTGACTCCGGCGATGTCGGCTGCCACCGCCGACACCCGCGAAAGCTCGTCATACCAGGACTTCTCGATCGGTTGATCTGACAGCGCAAACGCCGCCACGGCCCGTGCGACAAAGTCATCGGCCTCAGCAACGCCGCAGCCGCCTTCGGCAGCTATCACCCGGGCCCGGGTGATCAACGCCGGATCGAAGAGATGGCGGCATGCCAAGAACGTCTGCACACGAGCGCGCAGGCCGGCGTCGAAGAAACGCGGATCCTTCAACGCCAGCATCGAGGTGAACACCCGAAATGGGTTGCGCGCCAACTCGTCCCCATCGATGGGCCGGAACGCGGTAGAAACCACCGGAACCGGCGAAACGGCGTCGCGCAGGTCGTAATAGCCGACCGGGACCATGCCGAACGCGGAGAACAGATCGGCGACAGCGGCCAGCTCGTCGGGCGTGCCGACCCGGATCGCGCCGTGCCGCTCGGCGGTAACTCGGGACAGCGAGCCCAGCCGCGGCGCGCCCGGATGCCCGTCGGCGTAATCGCGGTTCACCTGGGTGCTCACCTCGACCAGGGTGGTGTACGCGGGTACCTCGCTGCCGTACATGGCGGACAGGCCGGCGGCAAGGCGCTCCCGCAATTGCCACGTCGACAAACTTTTCCGGCCGCTCAACGGCGACCACCGCTGCGATACTCTCCGGCCATGGCAGAGACGCTCGACGACATCGACCGGATCTTGGTGCGCTCACTGGTCGCCGACGGTCGCGCGACATTGTCGGAGCTTGCGGCGAGCGCCGGATTGTCGGTCTCGGCGGTCCAGTCGCGGGTGCGCAGGCTGGAGTCTCGCGGCGTGGTGACCGGGTACTCGGCGCGGATCGATCCGGAAGCCGTCGGACATCTGTTATCGGCGTTCGTGGCCATCACTCCTCTCGATCCCTCTCAACCCGATGATGCGCCCGCTCGCCTCCACGACATCGAGGCGATCGAGTCGTGTCACTCGGTGGCCGGCGAGGAGAGCTACATCCTGCTGGTGCGCGTCGAGTCGCCGCGAGCGTTGGAAGACCTGTTGCAACGGATCCGCACAGCCGCCAACGTGCGGACCCGCAGTACGATCATTTTACAAACGTTTTACGACGATCGACGGTTTGTACCGTAATAGTTACGGTCAGACGTCAAGATACCGTAAAAGTTAATGATACCGTGAGTGCCATGACTAGCGTACTGGCACGTACTTGTTCGGCCGATCGGCAACTCGAGCCCGACCGGGTCCACGAGGTGTTAGCGCGCAGCATCCTCGCCGACGGACTGGATCTGGTGCTCGATTTGGATCGTTCGGCGGGCTCATATCTGGTCGATGCCCGCGACGGTCGGCGTTACCTGGACATGTTCACGTTCTTCGCCTCGTCGGCGCTGGGGATGAACCATCCGGCACTGGCCTATGACGACGAGTTTCGCGAAGAACTTGCCGAAGCCGCGGTCAACAAGCCCAGCAACTCCGACGTGTACTCGGTGCCGATGGCCCGCTTCGTCGAGACCTTTGCCCGCGTGTTGGGGGATCCGGCGCTGCCGCATTTGTTCTTCGTCGACGGTGGCGCCCTCGCGGTGGAGAACGCGTTGAAGGTCGCATTCGACTGGAAGAGCCGGCACAACGAGGCACGCGGCGTCGACCCGGAGCTGGGCACCCGGGTGCTGCATTTGCGGGGTGCGTTCCACGGTCGCAGCGGCTACACGCTGTCGCTGACCAACAGCAATCCGGTCACCGTTGCGCGCTTTCCGAAGTTCGACTGGCCACGCATCGACGCGCCTTACCAACGTCGCGGTGCGGACATCGAGGCGCTGGAAGCCGAGTCGCTGCGCCAAGCCCGGGCAGCCTTCGAGGCCTACCCGCACGACGTCGCCTGCTTTGTCGCCGAGCCCATCCAGGGCGAGGGCGGTGACCGGCACTTCCGGCCCGAATTCTTCGCCGCGATGCGCGCGCTGTGCGACGAATACGACGCTCTGATGATCTTCGACGAGGTGCAGACAGGCTGTGGTTTGACCGGAACCGCCTGGGCCTACCAGCAATTGGGCGTTGCGCCTGACGTGGTTGCGTTCGGTAAGAAGACGCAAGTGTGCGGCGTGATGGCAGGACGTCGGGTCGACGAAATCGCCGACAACGTTTTCACGGTGGCTTCCCGAATCAACTCGACCTGGGGCGGCAACCTCACCGATATGGTTCGCGCGCGGCGCATCTTGGAGATCGTCGAAGCTGACGGCCTGTTCGAGAATGCGGCCGCCCAGGGCCGCTATCTGCGGGCGCGCCTCAACGAACTCGCCGACGACTTCCCGGCATTCGTGCACGATGTCCGCGGCCGCGGATTGATGTGTGCGTTCAGCATGCCGACCACCGCCGACCGCGATGCGTTGGTCCGCCGGTTGTGGCAGAACGGGGTGATTGTGCTGCCCTGCGGTCAAGCCAGCGTGCGGTTCCGGCCGGCCCTGACCGTTGCGCGTGCCGACATCGACGAGGCGATCGCGGTTCTCCGGGATGTGTTTACCGGTTACTGATCCTGGGGTATATAGCTGTGGCGCGTGTGACGGCGCATGATGGTGGTGACGCTTGTAGAGGGTTCGAGATGCAGACACAGGGGCGCTCGGGCGGCGACCGCCTAGGGCAGGAAGACCATGAGGTGCATGCCGCCGTGCGATTCGCGGTCCTGGCCGCGGTTGCCGGAGTGGCGTTCCTCGTCGTGGCCGCACTATGGGCCAGTACCTGTAAAGGTGCGATGGCGATCGACACCGTCGCCTGCGGTGCGCCGCAGTTGACGATTCTGGCGTTCGGTGCACCGCTGATCCTGCTGGCCGCAGGGTGCTGGGCATTTCTGCGTACGTATCGAATCTGGCGCAGCAACGGCAGCTGGTGGGCGTGGCAGGGCGCCGGCTGGTTCCTGTTCATGCTGATGCTCGTGACGCTCACCATGGGCGTACCTCCGATCGCCGGACACGTTCTGCCTGGCTGACGAACTGCTGGCAATCTCGTCCGGATACTTCCGGGGCGCCTGTGAGCGACTACCGTGGTAGGTACCGCCCAAAAGGTTGGGAGAAGGGTTCAGTTATGGGTGACACCTATCGTGACCCGGTCGACCATGTGCGGACGACGCGGTCACACGCAGGCGAGTCGATGATCGACGTGTTGCGTTGGCCCGGCTATCTACTCGTGGTGGCGGGCGTGATCGCTGTCGTGGGTTGTCTGGCGGCGTTCGGGACCGGGCACCAAAGCCAGGGCATGACCACGGGCGTCGTCGCCGTCGCGACGATGACTTTCGGTCTGGTGTGGCTGGCGTTCGAGCACCGGCGGGTGCGTAGAATCGAAGACCGCTGGTATGACGCACATCCCGAGGTTCCGCGTCAACGGCCTGCAAGCTGAAGAGCCGGGGCCACGCCGGTTAGTGGGTTACGGATTTTCTTGATCAGCTTGTCTTTTGTCAGGCTCGAATAGCCGGACAGGCCAAGCTCTTTGGCGCGCTTCTTGAGTTCGGTAACGGTCCAATCCTGATACGAGCCGGACTTGCCGCCTGACTTGCCCACGCTGGAGCGGCCGCGAGCCGCAGCGGCGTTGGAGATCCGAGCGGCCTTTTCCTTGGAGTCTCCTTGTTTGCGAAGATCCTGGTAAAGCTTCTCATCTTTGATTGACGAGTTCGGCATCGTAACCTCCTTCGGCTGCTTCGATGGTGCTGCATTTCCCCGCCGGCTACCGCGTCAAACATCGGTGGGCCCACTAATCGCGGTAAAGGTTTTATTGGACGGAGCTAGTGGGTATCTGGTCTAAACCATGATGAGCTTGACGACGCGCTTCGCCGCCCCGCTATTTCGGTCATCCGAGCATTGGCGACAGGATTACGAACGCAACAACGTAGACGCCCACTGCAACGACCCCAAAATGGCCAGCGTGATGAGGGCGATCAGCGCGACGCGCCGAAGGCGGCGGGTGCGTCGAATTTCCGTCGTCTCGCCGGCGTCCATGGGCCACGGAATACCCGGCGGCGATCATGACTAACCGGCTTGAACACGAGGGTATGGTCGGTCAAACACTGCCGGGAGGCCCCATGACCGCTGCTGAGAAGTCAGGGAAGGTCCAGCAGCGCGGTGACCGCGCAATCGAATTGCGTGTCGCCGCGCAGCTGGAGAACCTGGCGGTATTGCGCACTCTGGTCGGCGCGGTCGGCACTTTCGAGGATCTTGACTTCGACGCGGTCGCCGACCTGCGGCTGGCGGTCGATGAGGTGTGCACCCGGTTGATTCGCTCGGCAACTCCGGACGCCACGCTGGCGATCGTGGTCGATCCGCGCGACGACGAATTGGTGGTCGAGGCGTCAGCGACATGCGACAACTTCGACGTAGTCACGCCGGGCAGCTTCAGCTGGCATGTGCTGACATCGCTGGCCGACGACGTCCAGACTTTCCACGACGACGGCCGCGAACCCGATGGCGGGTCCGGCGTCTTCGGCGTCACGCTCACGACCCGACGGGCGGGCTCCCACAGGTGACAGCGCGAGCTGTCGGCGGTTCTTCATCTCGTCCCAACGAATACGCTGACGTTCCGGAGATGTTCCGTGAGTTGGCCACTCTCGAGGGCGACTCGTCGGAATTCCAGCGCCATCGCGACAAGATCGTGGAGCGCTGCCTGCCGTTGGCCGATCACATCGCCCGGCGGTTCGAGGGTCG
>Ga0209139_10000144_pt1 | contig 21859 bp, 19 predicted proteins | sample BogFormECP14_OM3_FD_188246 | JGI IMG/M metagenome (GOLD analysis project Ga0209139, IMG submission 188246) | Bog forest soil microbial communities from Calvert Island, British Columbia, Canada - ECP14_OM3 (SPAdes) (version 2) | ecosystem: Environmental > Aquatic > Freshwater > Wetlands > Bog ...
CGCGCCTCTGCCTTATCTTTCTCTCAAGGGCTTCTCAATAGTGCAGACACTACAGTAGGAACAAAAACGAACCAACCTTTGTCGAGGCGCGCGAACCACCAATTCGCGAAGCCGCGAACCCAAGCCCCACGCAAAACCGCAAGCCGCAACGCTTTGCCGGCCCTCTTCTCTGTGTCCTCTGCGTTTAAATCCCCAGCCGCCCGCACCATCCACTCTTCTCTACCGTCAATACGCCCAGCGCAGCAGCACCCCACCAGTCGTATACCCCGCCCCCACCGCCATCAACAGCACCAAATCGCCCTTCTGCAACCGCCCCTGCTCCACCGCATCCCGCAATCCCAGGGGAATCGTCCCCGCCGTCGTATTCCCGTACCGGTCGATATTCACCATCACCTTCTCGTCCGTCACTCCCAGCCGCTCCTGCATCGCGCGAATAATGCGCAAATTCGCCTGGTGCGGCACCACCAGTTTCAAGTCCTCGCTGGTAAATCCGTTGCGCTCCAGCAGGTGCGCCGCCACCTCCGCCATCCGCCGCACCGCATACTTGAAAACCTGCGACCCTTCCTGATGCACCACGTGCATATTCTTATCCACCGTCTCGTGCGTCGGCGGGTGCAGCGATCCTCCTCCCGGCATATACAGAAACTGCCCGCCGGAGCCATCCACGTCATGCGCAAAATCCAAAATTCCCGGCTCCTCGCCGGACGCCTCCAGCAACACCGCCCCCGCCCCATCGCCAAACAGCACGCACGTAGCGCGATCCTTGTAATCCAGAATCGTGCTCATCGCGTCGCTGCCGATCACCAGCACTTTCTTGTGCGTCCCCGCGCCCACAAACTGCGCTCCCACCGTCAACGCATACGCAAACCCCGAGCACGCCGCTGACAAATCAAAGCCCCACGCCTTCTTCGCCCCAATCCGCTCCTGAATCAGGCACGCCATCGCCGGAAACATCATGTCCGGCGTAACGCTGGCCACCACGATCAAATCAATCTCCGACGCATCCGTCCCCGTTTTCTTCAGCAGGCACTTTGCCGCTTCCGTCGCCAGGTGCGAGCTCGCCGTGCCCTTTTCCACCACGTGCCGCTCGCGAATCCCCGTGCGCGAGCGGATCCACTCGTCATTCGTCTCCACCATCTTTTCCAGGTCGGCGTTGGTCAACACCTTTGGCGGAACGTATCCACCCACACCGGTAATTTTCGCCGCAATGCGATGGGACATTTCTCTCCTTAACTCTTTGTAGTGGCGAATCTTTAGATTCGCACGCCGCGCCGCCGTAATAGCGAATCGCTAACTTCGCACGCCTTTTGCCCGGGGAAACCACGCCATTCGTACGCCCGCGATTTTATGCGATACCCCGCCACCGAACAAGCCGCCTCTTCTCTGCGCCCTCTGCGTTCTCCGCGTCCTCTGCGTTACTCTTTTTCCTTTTCCAAATCCACAATCTCATACCGCCAGTGAATCTCCGCAGTCTTCCGCAGCATCGCCGCCACCGAGCAATACTTCTCCTCGCTCAGCGCAATCGCCTTCTTCACCGATTCGTCCGTCACCTTCCCGCCCACGCGGAACAGCAACTCCATCTTCGTCCACACCTGCGGCGGTTCGGTAGCCCGCTCCCCCGAGCAAATCACTTCCAGCTTCTCCAGCTTTTCCCGCTTCTTCTCCAGAATAATCACCACATCCGTAGCCGTGCACGCCCCCAGCGCCATCAGCAGCAACTCCATCGGCCCGCAACCCACGTTCGTCGTCCGGTCCGCGTCCAGCACCAGCGCGTGTCCCGAAGGACCCTTCGCCACAAACTCCTGCTTGCCAATCCACCGAATCTCCGCCGTCTGCATCACCCCTCCCGCGAAAAGCCCGTCGCTGCTAATCCCACCGGCCGCGCCCGCAACCATGAAGCGCACTATCGCATTCGAATGTCTATCTCAGCGCATCGCAAAAAAACTAATTTTCCTCTTGACAGCCGCTAGTATAGTCCTATACAGTTACCTTTGTAGAGAAGTGCGCCTCGCCGTATCCCCAAACCTATTGACCGCCACCAGTAGCACAGGCACTCTTGCCTGTGCAGATTTTTCGCCCAGCGCAGCAAGGCCTTCAAGTTCGCTCGACGCTTCCGAGGAAACCCATCTTATGTTAGCATTGTAGTTACTACATCGCGCGTGTAACTCACGTAGAATGAACACTTACGCAAGTGTTCATTCTAAAGGACTTGATCTCCCTTTAGAATGAACACTTACAAAAAACCCCAGGGGGGTACCCCACTCCCAATCGTTCAACCCAGTCGCAGCAGAAGCGTTCAGTGTGCAGCGCTCGCCATCATTTCGTTCAGACCGTTGAACACCGCATCGTAGTGCCCGCTCTCCGCCGCAAAGCGTAGCCGCTTCACGTTCTCTACGCAGATCTCCGTGGCCGTCGGCTCCGCCTTCAGGATCGCCATCACCTCGGCGATGTACGCGCCCAAGGGCATGGCTCGCGGATCGGACGCTCCATTCAGGAGGTCCGTCTGCACGTACGGCGGAATCAGCTCCAGCACTTCGGTCGTCGTCCCGCGCAATTGATACCGCAGCGACTGCGTGTAGGAATGAATCGCCGCCTTCGTCGCGCAATACGTCGGCGTCGGCGCCAAAGGCACGAACGCCAATCCCGAGGTCACCGTCATAATCGCCGAGCTGCTCTGCTTCTGCAGCACTGGCAAAAGCGCGGCCGTCAACCGTACCGGCCCCAGAAGATTCGTGGCGATGATCGACTCCGCATCCGCCAAGCCTTCTGGTTGCGCCTTCAAATTCTCCACGCGCATGATCCCAGCGTTCTGAATCACCACATTCAGCTCGGGATAGTCCGCAGTCAGCTTCGCTGCAAACGCGCGAATGCTCGCGGCATTCTCGATGTCCAGTGTCGCCGACTTCATACCAGGGTTGGCCGCCGTCGTCGCGTCCAGCGCCTCTTTGCGCCGCCCCGCAATGATCACCTGGTTGCCCAGCGCATGGAACGCCTCTGCCAAGCCGCGCCCAATTCCCGAGCCGCCGCCCGTAATCAGCATCGTGTTTCCAGTCATCTTCATAGCTTTGTTCCTCTTTAATCTACGAAAGGTAGGTCCCGAAAGGATTAGACACCCGCAACGCCGAGATTGATACTCCTACTCCCAAAATACGGCTAACCCATTTTGGAGTGCGGCGGCTTGACGCCGCTTTGCGGTCTAAACCAACTCGCAGCGGTCAACCTATCCGAGGCGAGCGAGCAGAGGTTAAGCGAGCAGAAGTTGAGCGAGCGAAGGCCGCGCTATCCAAGATTAAGCGCCCCAGAATAAGCCACCCGCGCTTTCCCTGAATCCGAGCGCTCAATCCGCCCAATGCGGAAGAATTTTTCGCGCCGCTTCTTCAAATCCGCTTCCACGGATTTTACGCTCGCCGGAGGAACCACCAGAATCATGCCCACCCCCATGTTGAAGGATTGCAGCAATTCGTCGGTGTCAATCTCGCCGATCTTAGCGAGAAATTTAAAGATCGGCGGAACCGGCCAGGAATCCAGATCGATCTGCGCTTTCACGCCAGTAGGCAGCACGCGCGGAAGATTCCCCGAAATCCCTCCTCCGGTAATGTGCGCCAGCGCGGAAACCCATTCATGCGCAATAATATTTTTCAGCGCTGGCGCGTAGCACAAATGCGGCATCAGCAATTCCGCGCCAATCTTGTTGCCGACTTCCGGAACATAAACGTCGGGCTTGATTTTCGCCACATCGAAAATAAGTTTGCGCGCCAGCGAATAGCCGTTGGTGTGCAGCCCGGAAGAAGGCAGTGCGATTAACGCGTCGCCAGGTTTCACGCCCTTGCCGGTGAGCAACTTCTTGCGCTCCACCGCGCCGACAATAAATCCCGCAAGATCGTATTCGCCTGCCGGATAAAACCCGGGCATCTCGGCGGTTTCTCCGCCAATCAGCGCGCAGCCCGCTTTGCGGCACGCGCGGCTCATGCCCTCCACTAATTGCTCGACCACCTGCGGTTCCAGCTTGCCCATCGCCAGGTAATCGAGGAAGAACAAGGGCTCCGCGCCCTGCACCAGAATGTCGTTGATGCAGTGATTTACCAGGTCGCCGCCGACCGTGGAATGCACGCCCAGCGCCACGGCCACCTTCAGCTTGGTGCCCACGCCATCGGCGCTCGAGACCAGCACCGGCTCTTTCCACCTTTTCAGATCCAGCGCGAACAGCCCGCCAAATCCGCCGATTCCGCCCAGCACCGCTGGGGTAAATGTGCGGCTGGCGTGATGCCGGATGCGCTGCTTCGCGTCATCGGCCACGGCAATGTTGACACCTGCATCGGCGTATTTCATCGGGGACCTGTGTGCTACCGTTTTCCGCGCAGCGTGAAAGTTCGCGCGCCGTTCGTCGTGCGGAACGGATTTGGCTGGCGTTGCAGCGGGCTGGGACGGTCACCGCAAACCACGCGTCGTTCGACTTACAAAACGCAACAAATTTAAAACGCGTCACAAGCTAAAACGAGCGCCAACGAAACTCTGCCAGCGCAAAAACAAACGGCAACTAAAACGTGCGGAACAGCCGCTTCCATCGCACCGTGCTGGGGTGCAGAATGGCGTTGGCATACGCGAAAAAACGCTCGCGAATCTGCCCGGTATCCCACGCTTCCGGATTGGCTTTAAGCGACATGTAAATCATCACCGGCGTGCCGATCAGGTTCTGCCGCGGCATACAGCCCCAGAACCGGCTGTCCATGGAATTGCCGCGATTATCGCCCATCACAAAATAGCAATTGTCTGGAACCACGTACGGAAATCGTATGTCCGGTCCGCCACCGGGATTTTGCCCGGGTGGAGCGGTCTCGCTCGGTCCGGTGGTGTAATCCTCCGCAAGTTTTTTCCCGTTGATCCACACCGCGCCTTCGCGAATGTCCACGGTTTCGCCGGGCAAGCCGATGACGCGCTTGACGTAATCGGGCTGATCCGGAGCAAACGGCGGTTTGAAAATTACGATCTGCTGGCGCTTGGGATTTCTCCACAGCGGCACGTGAATGCTGGTGAACGGCACGCCGGCATCGTAGCCGATGCGGCTCATGATCAGGTGATCGCCGATCAGCAGGGTATTTTCCATGGAGCCGGAAGGAATTACGCGCGCCTGGCCTATCGTGCCGTTGATCAGCAGGAATGCCAGCGCGACCCAAAACCAGGCAATGATTTCACGCTGAATCTTGGTGCCCATGGGAACGTGCGCTTCAGCCATTTCTTCTTTCTGGCGTTTCTCAGACTTCACGTTCCACCGTCACGGGCCTTTCCGTTCGTGGCGAATCTTCCAATGTACCGGGCGATGTATCGCGCATGCCGATTCCCAGTGTGCCATTTCCATTGCCTTCGCGCACTTCGAGCTGCACAAGGTCGGTAGGATAAATTCCAGTGTAGCAGGAAGTGCAAAACGCTCCGTCGGGGTCGCCGACGGCTTGGCGCAACGCCGGCAAAGAAACGTAGCCCAGCGAATCGGCGCCGAGATAACGGCAGATTTCTTCGGGAGTGTTGGACGACGCGATCAACTCTTCCTTGGTCGGCGTATCGACACCGTAGTAACACGGCGAAATTGTCGGCGGGCAACTGATGCGCACGTGCACTTCTTTCGCGCCCGCTTCGCGCACCATGCGCACGATTTTGCGGCTGGTGGTGCCGCGCACGATGGAATCGTCCACCAGGATTACGCGTTTGCCTTCGATGAGTCCGCGCACTGGATTCAACTTTAATTTCACGCCGAAATTGCGGATGGCTTGCGAAGGCTCGATGAAGGTGCGGCCGATGTAGTGATTGCGAATCAGGCCCAGGTGAAAGGGAATTTTCGATTCGAGCGCATAGCCGACCGCGGCGGGAACGCCGGAGTCTGGAACGGGGACGACGATGTCCGCATCGACGGGATGCTCGCGCGCCAGCACGCGGCCGAGCGCTTCGCGGCTGGCGTTGACGGAGCGGCCGAAGATCATGCTATCCGGTCGCGCAAAGTACACATGCTCGAAAATGCAGTGCTGGTGCTGCTTGGGCGGCGCGAAGTGGATGGACTCAATGCCGGACCTGGAGATGCGCACCATTTCGCCGGGTTCGATTTCGCGCACGTATTGCGCGTTGAGCAGATCGAACGCGCACGTTTCGCTGGCCACCATCCAGGTTTCCGGAGCCGTCGCCGTGGCCGCGAGCTTGCCGAGCACCAGCGGACGAAAGCCGCGCGGATCGCGCACCGCGTAGAGTTCGTCGGGCGTCATGACCAGCAGCGAGTACGCACCTTCCACTTGATTGAGCGCGTCACCTAGCGCGCCGGAAAGATTGCGCGCTTGCGAGCGCGCGATCAGGTGCACGATCACTTCGGTGTCGCTGTTGGTTTGGAAGATCGAGCCGCGATGTTCGAGTTTGCGGCGCCATTCGGCGGCGTTGGTCAGGTTGCCGTTGTGGCCGAGGGCAATTTTGCCTTTGTTGCAATCCACCATGATGGGTTGCGCGTTGAGCAGCGCTTTGTCGCCCGCCGTGGAATAACGCGTGTGGCCGATGGCGAGTTCGCCGGGGAGCTTGGCCAACACCGACGGCACGAAAATCTCTTCCACTTCGCCCATCGCGCGATGCGCGTGCAATTCCCCGCCGTCGCTCGAAACAATCCCGGCAGATTCCTGCCCGCGATGCTGCAAGGCATACAGTCCGAGATACGCGAGATTCGCGGCTTCGGGATGACCGAAAACGCCAAACACGCCGCATTCGTCGTGAAAATGATCGTCCAGCGATCGCACTTGATACTCAGCCGACATCTATATGGTCCCCGATTGCTTCGTGTCCAATGCAGCTCCCGCCTGAGGCGGAGTAGACAGCAACCACCACAATACCAGTAGCCATACAGCGGTATGTAACACACCGCTCATCCCGATGCGAGACGCGAGAATTAGAACTGGGAGCGACGCAAGCAACACCGCCGCCACGGCAAGGCTTATCGTGGAGAGGAATATGGCAAAGATGCGCAACTTAGCGTCGAAGCGAATCAGGCCGACGGCGGCGATTAGAAATGCGGTGCCCTCCACAAAATCCAACCCGCTCTTGAAATACGGTCCACCCGCAATGGTTCGATTCAAGAGCACTCGGAGTACATTGAGTATAAAAAGCATGCCGGTGAGACCAAAAACGGAAACGACCGCAATGTGGCATAGCCTGTTCAAATCTTATTTCCGAAAATCGAGCGTTCGAGCGAATGGGCCCAGGCATCACGCAGAGATTCGACGGGGGAATCGATCACGGCGTGCCCCTGGTATTGGATGCGCAGGGTTTGGGCTTGATGCACTTTGCCGATTTCTTGCGCGTCCACATTGTATTGTCTCGCAGTCGCGAGAGTGGCGGCAAGTTTATCTGGGGCGACGGAGAGGATGGCGCGGGCGCCGCGTTCGTTGAAGAGGGCGTGTTCGGCGGAATGCGAACCGGTTTCGAGGCTAACGCTTGCGCCGAGATGGGGCGCAGCATGCTGCGCCCCTACGAAGGAGGACGCTGAGGCGAAGCAGGATTCGGCGATGGTCACGGCTAGGCCGCCGTCGCTGATGTCGTGTGTCGATTGCACTGCGCCAGTTTCGGCGAGTGCGATTAGGCAATCGATTAGGCGCTTTTCCGCGGCGAGATCGATTGCTGGGGGTTCGCCGGCGACGATTCCCGCTATGGTCTTGGAATATTCGCTGGAGGAGAATTCGCGGGCGGCGTCTTGCAGGGGCACGATATATCGTGCCCCTACGGCCGGCGCGACACCGTCCAGGAGGAGAATTATGTCGCCGGCGTTGCGGAAACCTATTTTCACTACTTTGGAGGAGTCTTCCAGCACGCCTAGGACACCGATTACTGGCGTGGGGTAAATCGAGTTGCCGAGGGTTTCGTTGTAGAAGCTGACGTTGCCGCCGGTGATGGGCGTGCCGAGGGCGTTGCAGGCTTCGGTGAGGCCGTCGATGGCTTCGCTGAATTGCCACATCACTTCGGGTTTTTCCGGGCTGCCGAAATTCAGGCAATTGGTGGCGGCGATGGGGCGGGCGCCGGTGCAGGCCACGTTTCTGGCGGCTTCGGCGACGGCGTGCATCGCGCCCACGCGGGGATTTAGGTAGCACCAGCGGCCGTTGCCGTCGGTGGAAAGCGCCAGGGCGCGCAGCGTTTCTGTGTGCTGCGTTGCGGTGTGCTGCGAAGAAGAGTGCGCTGATTCTTTGATGCGCACTACGGCGGCATCCGCTGCGCCGGGAACAGCAAGCGTGTTGGTGCGCACCATGGTGTCGTACTGCTCGGTGATCCAGCGCTTGGAAGCGATCGCGGGAGACGACAGCAACTTCACAAAGTTTTGCGTCAGATTTGTTCCGTCTGGCGCAAACTGAAACCAATTTGCTTGCGATTCGTTGCGCTTCGCGGGTGCGGCCAGCTGGCGATTGTAAACTGGCCCTTCTTCGGCCAGCGGATGCGCGGGAATTTCCGCGACGACTTTGCCGTGATCTTTCACGCGCATCAGGCCGCCATCTTTTACTTCGCCGACGACTACCGCGTCGAGGCCCCACTTTTTGAAGACATTTAGAACTTCGTGTTCGCGACCTTTTTCGGCGACCAGCAGCATGCGCTCTTGCGATTCGCTGAGCATGATTTCGTAGGGCGTCATGCCGGTTTCGCGCTGCGGAACTTTGGCAAGGTCGATTTCGATGCCGGTTCCACCGCGCGAAGCCATCTCCGTGGTGGAGCAGGTGAGGCCGGCGGCGCCCATATCCTGGATGGCGACGATGGCGCCGGTCTGCATGGCTTCGAGGCAGGCTTCGAGGAGCAATTTTTCCACGAAGGGATCGCCGACTTGCACGTTGGGCCGCTTTTGTTGCGATTCTTCGGTAAATTCGGCGGAGGCCAGGAGCGAGGCGCCGTGGATGCCATCGCGGCCGGTTTTTGCACCGACGTAGATTACCGGGTTGCCGAGGCCTTTGGCTTTGGCGAGAAAAATCTCTTCCTTTTTCGCAATGCCCAAGGCTAAGGCGTTGACTAACGGGTTTTGTGAGTAGCAGGGCTCGAAGCAGACTTCGCCGCCGACTGTGGGGACGCCGAAAGAGTTTCCGTAGCTGGCTACGCCGCGGATTACGCCGTCGAGGATGCGGCGATTGGCGGCTAGGGTTGCCGAGTCGGGTGGGTTGCCGGAAAGGCGCGCAGCATGCTGCGCCACTACAAACGCGGGATTCAACGCCGGGTTCGTGACAGAGCGGGCGTCTACGTTGCCTTCGGCGGTGATGGGGCCGAAGCGGAGGGAATCTAGGATGGCGATGGGGCGGGCGCCCATGGTGAAAATGTCGCGCAGGATGCCGCCTACGCCGGTGGTGGCGCCCTGAAATGGTTCGACGTAGCTGGGGTGATTGTGCGATTCGATTTTGAAGGCGGCGACCAGGCCGTCGCCGATGTCGACTACGCCGGCGTTTTCCCCGGGGCCCTGCACAACCAATTTTCCGCGCGTTGGCAGGCGCTTTAGATGGACTTTGCTGGATTTGTAGGAGCAGTGCTCGCTCCACATCACGCTGAAAATCCCAAGCTCGGTGATGTTGGGATCGCGGCCGAGAATTTTTAGTACGCGCGCGTATTCTTGGGCGGACAGACCATGTTCCGCCGCAATCTCTGGAGTAACTTTGATTTCGGTGCTTGCAGTGGCCATGTGTGGTGCTAGTTTTTGCTCCCGTTGATGAGACAGAAAATCATTTATGCGGTGGCCTTGGCTGCGCCCGCCAGCGCACCGACCATGGAATTGAGAATTACCAGGCCGTCGGCGGAGTCGAGCGCGGATTCGACGGCGCGTTCCGGGTGCGGCATCAGGCCGGCGACGTTGCGTTCGCGATTGCAGATGCCGGCGATGTTGTGCAGCGAGCCGTTGGGATTTCCCGCGGCGTCATTTTTTCCGTCGGGCGTGGTGTAACGGAATAAAACCTGGTGATTTTTTTCTAGTTCGCTCAGCGCGGCTTCATCGAGCGTGTAGTTGCCATCGTTGTGGGCGATGGGGATTTTCAGGATTTGGCCTTTTTGCGCTGCGCTTGTGAACGGCGTATCGGTTTCTTCCACGCGGATATGCACATGCCGGCAGATGTAGCGCAGGCCGGCGTTACGCATAACCGCGCCGGGGAGCAAGCCTGCTTCGAGCAAAATTTGAAAGCCGTTGCAGATGCCGAGGACCGGGCCGCCTGCTTTGGCGAATTTTGCGACCGACTTCATTACCGGGGAAAAACGCGCGATGGCGCCGGTGCGCAGGTAGTCGCCGTGGGCGAAACCGCCGGGGAGGATCAGCGCATCGCTGGCGAGGAGATCTTCACTTTGGTGCCAGACGAATTCGGCTGGTTGGTGCAGGACCTTGGATACGGCATGGAAGGCGTCATGATCGCAATTCGATCCGGGAAAGACGACCACTCCAAATTTCATTGCGGGTTGGCTCCTACGATGACTTTGGGAAGAGGTAGTTTATCACAGGGCGTTTTGAGGTGCGCGGCGGGAGTCTTGGTGGCACAGCCAATCTTGGCTGTGGGGTTTTGCAATTGGAAAGGAACAGCACACAGCCAGGATTGGCTGTGCCACGAAAACCTAAGATTTGGTAGCACCGGCACTCTTGCCTGTGCGGTTTTGGCGATGGCGCGGAAAAAATGCACAGGCAGGAGTGCCTGTGCTACCTAAAGGCTACTTGCGTTTTTTTGCTGCGGCGGAAAATTCGCGGCGTTTTTTGGAGGCCCAGCGGGGCTTGGTGACTTGGCGGCCGCGCGCGATGCCGAGGGCGTCGGCGGGAACATTTTCCGTGATGGCGGAGCCGGCGGCTATGTAGGCGCCGTCGCCGATGCGCACCGGAGCGACCAGCACGGAGTCGCTGCCGATGAAAACATTTTTGCCGATGGTGGTGGGGTGTTTGTGAAAGCCATCGTAATTGCAGGTGATGGTTCCGGCGCCGATGTTGGTCTTGGCGCCGATTTTGGCGTCGCCGAGATAGGTGAGATGGGGCACTTTGGCGCCTTCACCGATCACGGTTTTTTTGGTTTCGACGAAATTGCCGACGCGCGCGCCGGTCTTGAGGTGCGTGCCAACGCGCAGGCGCGCGAAGGGGCCAATGATGACGTGTGATTCAAGACGGCTCTCTACGACGACGCAATGCGGCTCGACGGTGACGTCATCGGCGAGAGTGGAGTCGATGAGGACGCTGCCGGATTTGATGACGCAGCGCGCGCCGATTTTTGTGGCGCCGAGCAGCTGCACAGCGGGCTCGATCACCGTGTCTTCGCCGGCGGTGACATCGGGATCGATCAGCACGGTTTCCGGCAACTGAATGGTGACGCCGCTGTCCATCAAGGAGTGGCGCTTCCACTGGCGAAAAACCTGGTCGACGGCGGCGAGATCCTGGCGCGTGTTGCAGCCGAGGACTTCCCGGGAATCTTCGGCGACCTGCGCGAGGACGGTTTCGCCTTTGGCGGCGAGCACGGCGACCGCGTCCGTCAAGTAGAGTTCGCGATGCTTGTTGTTGGGCTGGACTTGCGCGAGTGCGGGCCACAATTTTTGCAGGGTGAAGCAGTAGATGGCGGAATTGATTTCGTTGATTTCGCGCTGATTTTCCGCGAGCTGCGATTCTTCTACGATGGCGGAAACGGCGTTGGCGGATTTGCGCAGGACGCGGCCGTAGCCGCTGGGATCGGCGAGCACGGCGGTCAAGATGGTGGCGGCAGCGCCGGCGGAGCGGTGCGTGGCGAGCAGAGCTTTCAGCGTTTCGGTGCGGATGAGCGGAGCGTCACCGGGGAGGACGATGGCGTATTTCGCGCGGCCAAGAGCGCGCTGCGCCACTTTCATGGCGTGGCCGGTGCCGTTTTGCGGCTGTTGCAAAACCGTTTGGGCGCCGAGAGGTTCGGCGACGGCGGTTACGCTTTCGGCTTGATGGCCTACGACGACGATGGTTTTCTTGGCTTTGAGCGGAGCGCAGGCACGGAGGACTTGCTCGACGAGCGCGCGACCGCCTGCGCGATGCAGCACTTTTGCCAGGCTGGATTTCAGGCGCGTGCCTTTGCCGGCGGCGAGAATCACGATGGCTAGGTCGTTATTGGGCATGGCGGTTGCGCGCGGCGCGCATATCGTTTGGTCATTCTGCGGGAGGCGTGAGGATTAGGCAACTGTGGCGCGAGGGCTGCAGCACGGTGGCGTGCGCAAAGCGTTCATTGGGGCTTAAGGCTGATTGAGGCTATTTCAAGGAGGTCGTGAGGCCGGACTGAAGTCCGGCACCTACAAAGGCGGTGAAACGCGCGCGTGATCAATCGGCGGCGGAGGCGGTTACGTCGGAGGGAACGCTGGCCGGAACGTCGGCGGGAACTTCGCCTGAAACTTCGGGCGGGAGATGGGCGGATTGGGGCTGGGGGGGGCGCGTCTCACCGTGCCGGCCCAGGCCATTTTGCATGGAATTGTAGGGCGCCGAGGTTGCGGCTTCGGTGGTGATGGTCCAGCGGGAGGGATCGGCGAGCAGCTGGCTAACGAGTTGGGTGTGGAGAGAATGTCCAGCTTTGTGGGCTTCGACGCGGGCCAAAAGCGGGAGGCCTACCAGGGCTAAGTCGCCGATGAGATCGAGGGCTTTGTGGCGGCCGAATTCGTCAGGGAAGCGGAGAGGGCCGTTCATCACGCCGTGGTCGGTGAGCACGATGGCATTGTCCAGCGAGCCGCCGCGAATCAGGCCCATGGCGCGAAGAGGCTCGATATCCCGCTCAAAGCAGAAGGTGCGGGCGCGCGCCAGGAAATTGCGGAACGATTCGGGATTTACGGCGAGTTCGACTTGCTGCTGACCGACCTCTGGATGCGGAAAATCCACGTAGCAGCAGACATCGAAGCGTTCGGAGGGATAGATGCCGATGCGGCGATCACCTTCGACGACTTCGAGCGGCTGGAGAACTTTAAGATAACGGCGTTTGCGGCGCAGGCGGCGCATGCCGGAGTGTTCGAGCATGGCCATGAAGGGCTCGGCGGAGCCATCGAGGATGGGGATTTCGATGGAATCGATGTCGATGAAAATATTGTCGATGCCGCAGGAGTAGATGGCCGCGAGAAGATGTTCGGTCGTCGAGAGGAGCACGCCCTGTTTCATCAAGCTGGTGGCGTAGCTGACGCGCGCGACGTTTTGGCCCTGGGCTTCGATGGTGAAATTGTCGAGATCGACGCGGCGGAAGACGATGCCGGTGTCCGCGGGTGCGGGAACCAAGCGGACTTGGCCATGCACGCCGGTATGCAATCCCACGCCGTGCGCCGAGGATTCTCTGGCAATGGTTGACTGAAACAAAGTTGACCCCGTGATTCGGTAAAGAAATGCTATCACGATGCAAACCCAAAGTGCGGTTGTTTGTTGCGTGGTTTCAATGGGTTAACTAGCGATTTGAGGAAAACTGATAGCCTGGTGTGGTAATCATGCATCACATTGCGGGTTGCGGCGTGTCTTTTGGGTGAAAAGGGGGCGCAACGCAGCTGTGACGTTCGGCTGTGGACTGGGAGGCTTCCTTTTGCCTCGCCGAAGCGTCCCATGAAGGGACAGTGCTATAATCTATAGGTGCGATCCTGCAAAAATCGCGGTTTTGAAATGGGTGAGGCATGAACCGAACGGCTCGCGTGGGTGTGGTTGTCGCTTCCGTAGTGATCATGGGTTATGCGGGAATTGGCCACGTTTTGGGGCGCACGCCGGACGACCGGGCGTACAAATCGCTGACCGTTTACGGCGAAGTGTTGCAAAAGATTCAACAGGATTATGTGGACGAGCCGAACATGCGGCTGGTGACGGCGGGTGCGCTGCACGGGCTGCTTGAATCGCTGGATTCGGAATCCGGTTACCTGACTCCTCCCGAATACGACGAATACAAAAAGAAATTGCAGAATCCCGGCACGGGCGAGACGGGCCTGACCGTGAGCAAGCGCTTCGGTTACGTGATGGTGATTTCGGTTTTGCCGGATAGCCCGGGAAACAAGGCGGGGATTCGCAGCGGCGACATTTTTGAATCCATCAGCGGATTTACCACGCGGGAGATGTCCGTGGGTCAGGCGCAAAACTTGCTGATGGGACCGGTGGGCACGGACGTGAAAGTGGCGGTGATTCGCCGTGGCAAAGCCACTCCGGAAGATGTGGAGCTGCAGCGCGCGAAACTGGCGCCGGCAAAGATCATTTCGCAAAAGGCGGACGCGGATATTTTGGTGCTGCGTTTGCCGTCGCTGGACGCGGGGCGCGCCGAAGAGCTGCGCGCGCGGCTGACGGAAGCGGAGAAGCAAGGGATTCACAAAGTGATTGTGGATGTGCGTGAATGCGGACGCGGTCCGGTGAGCGAAGGAATCGCGGTGGCGCGGTTGTTTTTGCCCAGCGGCACGATTATCACGTTGAAGGGACAAACGGTATCGACGCAGGTGTTTAGCGCGGAACCGAACAAAGTGGCGTGGAAAGGCCCGCTCTCGTTGCTGACCGATTCGACCACGTCTGGCGCGGCGGAAGTGTTGGCTTCGGCGATTGTGGCGAATCATCGCGGCGATGTGGTGGGCGAACGAACGTTTGGTCTGGCGTCGGAACAGAAATTGATCAGCATGGATAACGGCGCGGCGATGGTGCTGACGGTGGCCAATTATTACAACCCCAGCGGCAAATCCATTTTGGAAGAAGGCGTGACGCCGACGGAAGTGGTACACGCGGTGGCGGACGATGCGGCGGACGGCGGCGATGGCGATGACACCGTGGCGGCGCCCGCGGAAAATAACGGAGAGACGGGACTCGGTCCACATCCGCTATCGTCTGATGATCCCATCTATCGCAAAGCGATTGAATTGTTGAAGACGCCGGTTGCCAAGAAGGCCGCGTAAATCGTTGGCTTGGGAATGTGCGCGGCCGCTTGACCGCCGACGCGGTGATTGTGAGTGTTTTCGCCCGCAGTATCATCAACAGCAAATTCGTTCTCGTCTCCTGGTTGGGTTGCTGTTTGCGTTGCTCGCAGGCATTTCCGGTTGCAAGAAGCGAGAAGCTCCACCTCTGCCCGCGGCAAAAATTCATTCGATTACCCGGCAATTCACCGTGGCCGCCAGATCTGCGGCGCCGGGCGACGTGCAGATCCGGACGGAGTTTGGCGCGGCGGACGGAACCGATCATTTAGAGGTTCTAGTGCTATTGCGCGGCGCGGATACCTCGGCGCGTACGGAAAGCTCGCGCGTTCTGCAAGCATTGAACGCCGTTGCCGTCCCGGCGGGCTTGACGGAGGACGCTCCGCGCGCAAGCCGCGAAGGACTAGTGCTCGTCTTCCGGCGCGGCGGAATTGCGACGCACACCGTGCATGTTTATAGCAGTTTCGAGCAGCCCACCGTTCCGGTTAAACCGCCGGCACCCAAGCGAGTACAGCCTAACGAAGCGAAACTTGCGATTTTGCTGGACGATCTGGGAAGCGACCGCGCCGCCGCAGACGAAATTTTTGCGATGCCGTATCCGCTGACCATTTCCGTGCTACCCGAGCATGCGCACTCCGCGGAAATCGCGAAAGAGGCGGAGCGGCGCGGGTACCAAGTGATGCTGCATTTGCCGATGCAATCCGTGGGCAAGGAACAAGCCGAACCGCAGGAGCTGCATTCGGGGATGCCGGCCGCGCAAGTTTCAACACTGGTCGATCAATTTCTGGCGGAGCTGCCTGGCGTGACGGGCGTGAATAATCATCAGGGTTCGCAAGCGACGTCCGATACGGCGCTGATGCAGGAATTGATGCCGGTGCTGCGGGAGCGCGGATTGTTTTACGTGGACAGCCGCACGACGGCGGCTACCGTGGCGTATGACGCGGCGCGGCAAGACGGCGTGCCAGCGGCGTTCCGCAACGTGCCATTTCTGGATGACGTGGAGAATAAAGCGGCCATCGAAAAGCAAATTGAGCTGGCGCTACGCGGGGCACGAGAGAAGGGCGAAGCCATCGCCATCGGGCATCCGCATCCGGCTACGCTTCAGGCGCTGCGTGAGATGTTGCCCAAGGCAAAAGCGCAAGGCGTGACATTGGTGTTCGTTTCGGATTTGGTTCACTGACGCGGATCGTTCTGGACGCTGGAATGTGCAGAAGCGTCGCCCGAAGGGTTTTGCGGGATTTTTTCGGAAAGCTGATCGGCATTCTCAGCCGTTGCTGGTTTTTGGAATGGCCACGTGAGTATGGCGGTTGGCGGCGCCAGGTTAGCGGGAAAAAAATAATGTACCGCGATGGCGAGCAGCGCCATGACCACGAAGCTGAACACGCTACCCTCCGGGCCGGTTGCTCCGCCGGTAAGCCACACTGGGCCGTGCAAGGTGGCATTCGATAGATGGCCAGGAAAAACGGTGCCACTATCCGGCACGGAGTACAGAAAAGTTTCGCCAAAATCGAACGCGGCGTGCCAGCCGACAGCCAGCCAAAGCGTTCCGGTGCGGCGCACGGTGAGCGCAAAGAGCAATGCGATAGCTGCAATGCCCGCTTCACCCACCAGGCTTTCACCAGGGTTGTAAGAATGTTCAAAGGCGAAATAGAACGCCAGGAGTAAGGCTGCGGGCCAGAATCCGACGGCCTGTGCGAGCGTGTGCAGCGAGTATCCTCGATAGGCGAACTCCTCGAAGAGGCCGACAACCAAAAAGATCGCGCCCCATTCCAGAGCCCAGCGGAGAATTTCGAGTGGGTGCAGGGCGAGCGTTCCGAGCGAGTAACCGTGGAATGCCGCGATCAATCCGATCAGCGCGGAAATTTCGCAAAAGCCAAGGATGCAGCCTTGCCAGAAGCGGCGTCCAAACGCCCCTTCCATCGGCAAGCCATAAACACCGGCGGGTTGGTGCTCGATCCGCGCAAGGATTAAGGCTGCGCCATAAACGACGCTGAACGCCAGAACTTCTTCGAGCAGAAGGAACAGGGGAGAATCGGAACGAGAAAAGATCGCCAGATACCATTCCAACAGAATGTTTTTAAGCGTCCACAGTATCCACACCAAGGCGACGTAGACGGCCAGTCGCCAGACCGGGTGAAGGTCAAAAGAAGTTTTGAGCGAGCCGTCCAATTGTTTCCCCGGGCGCTACGGTAGCACACGCGCACTTGGGGATATGGCGATTAGACAGTCCGGGCAGGGATTTGCTGCCTTGGGCGGACCACCCGCTAAGGTCTAGTGTGGCTGGCGTCCGCAGCAGGTTATTCGGAAACTTTTGCGGAGCCGGCGCCCAGAATGCGGCGGGAATTTTTTTCTTGCACGAAGGCTACAACGCGCAAGTTCTCTTTTTTCCAGTCGGGGCGAAAATTAATTTTCGTCGAACCGGAAAACGCGTCTTCCTTGCTTCCGTCCGCGGCGCCCAGTTTGATCAATTGGCGTACCACCGCGGCATGCCCTAGTTCGCGGCCGGCGTTTTCGCCGCTTTCCACGCTGGAGTGCAGGCGCGTCTCGGTGATGGCGAGCCACACTTCGGGAGTGTCATTCGATCCGGTCAAACGACGCACATTTACCATCCAATCGCCGCGGCCGTCGGAACCTCCCGTGCTACGCGCCACGCTAACATCGGCACGCGGACGAGCTGCGGCCTCCGCGATGGTCTCTCGCGCTTCGCTCGAGCGGCTACCCACAAATTCGAATTGGCCGTCTACGACCATTTGCGGAGTGTACGAACTGCCATGGCCAAACGCTTCAGCGTAGCGCTGTTGACGCGCGGTCATTTCGCGCGAAGAAAACGGATCATTCCACCCGAGGTCGTTCCAATAATCGACGTGCTCTTCGAGCGCGACGACTTCCGCGCCGGGAATGGGCTGCTCATTTTGCAGCTTCACGAGTAACGCGTCGGCGGGCGGGCAACTCGAGCAGCCCTCCGAAGTGAACAATTCAACGATGACGGGAACGGACGCGTCGTTTGGAGCGCGCTTTGCGGCGGCAGGATCCGCCATGCTGGCGAACACCGCGGTATGCTCCGAGGCGCGTTTGGCAAAACCGGCCACGGCAATGCTGGCCACAACAATGAGACCAACTGAAATGGCAAGAACTCGCATAGTGCGAATACCCCTCGCAAGATAAGAGTCTGCTGCGGAAAGGAAGTTACCGAGCAAAATCATGCGAATGCCGCCGCAAAGAAAGAAAGGAGGGTGCCAGATCTAACCATTATGATATGTTTAACCGGTTAGCGCAGCGGGGGCTCGGCGCAATGAAGCAAAGCTCGTCAGAAAAGCTTATCTCACTGATTGGCCGGCGCTTGGCCGTGGATTTTGCCAACTCCGGATCGGCGCGGCGCCCTCTTTCCTGGGAAGAGCTGGTGGTGTTTCTGGAAGCTACGCAGGTGATTTCCTCGGAACGCAGCGCTTTACTTCTCGAGCTTCCGGAGGCCGATCCGCATGCCGCGCAGGCCTTGCTGCAACGCGCGTCTTCATTTCGCGACACGCTGAGGCGCGCGTTCGTGGCGCTGATTCGCCGGGAAGCAACACAGATCGAGACGGTGGAAGCGATCAACGAAGTATTGCGGGTGACCGAAGGGCACGATGAGCTGCTGTTCGACGCCGGGCGGTGGCGCATCGAATTCGTGGCGCGGGAAGATGGCCTGGAATGGCTGCTTGCCGCGGTGGCACGCTCCGCAGCGGAGATCGTGGCGGAAGGCGCCGATGCACGGGTAAGGATCTGCGCAAACCCAGAGTGCGGATTGCTGTTCTACGATGCCTCGCGCACCAAGAGGCGGCGGTGGTGTTCCATGGCCGTGTGCGGAAACCGGCACAAGGTGGCTTCGTTTGCAAAAAAACATGCGCGCACAACTAACGCCGGCTAACGATGCAGGTTAGCAACACAGGGTAGCGGCGACGCAGGCGAATCGAAACTACAAGCGAAACGCTGGACTGCGCGAATGTCGCTTCCTACTACTTCACATATTTGGGCGATTGGCCGCGGGACCACGGATCGTAGTTGTGCGCAAAAACCAAGCGCTCTGCCAGTGGCGGATGGCTGTACAGCCAGAAGGTAATGATGGCCGGAGGATTGGGATCCGAGAGATCGATTTCCCCGAGCACTTGAAAGGCGCGCGCGGCCACCTCTTCGGAATCCGGCACGACGCCGTGAATCACTTCCAGGCCGTAAACATCGGCCGCGTGTTCCTCCATGCGGCTCAGGCCGTTGATGATCGGCGACGCAAAAAAAGTCACCAACTCCAGCAGCAAGAGCAAGACGGCAAGCGAGGCCCAGTCTTGCGGTCCGGAGATTTTCCAGTCGCGTCCCCAGCGCTCAAGGGCCCAATGCAAGCCACGAAAAATGATGTAAAGCGCGAAGAATAAGGCCACGGCGAAAAACAGAAACCCCTGCCAAATGTGGCCCAAAACGTAATGTCCCAATTCGTGGCCGACAATAAAAAGCGCGCCATTAGGCGTCATCTTCTCAATGGTGGTGTCATAAACCACCACGCGCTTCGAGGGGCCGAGGCCAGCGACGTAAGCGTTCAGAGTGTTGGTTTTCTTGCTGGCGTCCATGAGGAACATGCGTTCGGGAGGAATGGGAACGCCGGCGTGCTGCGTCAGGCTCTCGATGGACGCAACCATTTCAGGGTAATCGGTAGCCAGCGGCTGAAAATGATTGAACAGCGGATCAATAATGTACGGACTTGCGGTGGTTAGCAGCAGCGCGATGGGCAGCATGGCCAACCAAAAATAAAACCACCAGCGGCGCGGACTGCGGCGCAACATGGCGAACAAAATCAGCGCGAGAATCGCGGAAATGAGCATTTGCAGCAGCTCTTCCTTGCTCCAATCCCAGCTCCAGGCGGCCCAGCCTTCGACGGATTGTTCGTAGTGCAACGAAAGCGCGTGCCAGTAGAGGCGCACGGGGAGTTCAAACAGATCGACGAGCAGCACGAGCAGCGGAACGAAGATCAGCCCTTGCAGCCAACGCTTTTCGCTGGCGCGCTCGGCGAAATCGCGCAGCCGCGCAGCGAGCCCGGCGCGCAGCAGGATCAGCAAGCCCAGCACGACGACCGCATAGGACACGAAATACAGCGTGTAACCGGCGCGTGAGTAAGCGACGGCTTTTTGCCAGCGGTCGTGGGAAAGCGTGTACTGCTCGGTTTTTGTGGGAGGCACGTTATCGCGCGGGATGCTCGAGCTGCCGAGCGTGGGCGCGGTAGAAGTGACCTGAGCGGGCGAGGGCGGTACGTTCGCGGCGCGCCGTGGGCTGGCAAGCGAGGCCGTCACAACCACCGCACACGCCAGACCGGCGAGGAAAATTTTGCGCCACTCGCGGGCGATTGCTAATTTCATGGCACATTTCATGGCACACCCGGGCCAGAATCGGCCAGCATCCGCAGCGAGGCAGCGGAGCTCGCGGGATGGACGGTCTTTAGAGAATAGTTGCGAATCGCGCCCGTCGTGGCCAGTCCTATATGTACGATAGACGTGTAGCGTTCGAGTTTGTGGTGGCCGTAATGGTGAAAAACGTAGGATAAACCAATCGACAATCCCGTCCCGCCGGCTTCCACGAAGGCGAAGGCGGCATGATCGTCCACCAGATCGTTGGTGAGAAGCACTTCCTGCCGGCCACGACGGCGAAAGTTCAGGGTGGAAAAATAATCGAAAGTGCGGGAAGCGGCGACGCCGGCAAACAGCCAATCGTTCTCTTTGTCCCAGAAGTGGTGGGTGTCGACAGGCGGTTTCGTGGGACTGGGCTTCGCTGTGGCGACTTGCGCGGGCGCGGCGGCGGTCGAGGATGCCGGAGTTGGTTCCTGGGCGGAAATAACGTTAGAACCGATGATTCCAAGGAAAGTGACAACAAAAATATAAAGAGATTTCTTGAGAAATGCGAATTTCACGTTGATCGCTCGATCCTTTCTACGCAGGCTTGGTCGCCTACGGAAGTATAATCGGGGGTGCGATGAGAAGTATCGCGATTCCTCTTAAGGCGAGCGACCAAGAATCTTTCCGCGCGTTACGCTAGCGTTTTATTGCGCGCACGGGGAGCGGTGGCCGATGGGCATTGTCGCATTGGGAGCGCCCGGCGCGGCGGTAATTGCGGGGCTGCGGGGGTCGGCGTTATGCTCTTAGAGATCTCAGCCTAGAGCGATTATTTGAGTATTTCGAGGGTTTAACCATGCCACCTCGCATCTCGATCCGTCTAACCTTGGCGATCCTTTTAGCGCCGGTCTTTTGCGTGGCCAGTGCTCGCTCGCAGACACAGAATCCCCCCGCTCCCTCCGTCGCGGATGCCGCAAAGCAAGCGCGGGAACAAAAGCAGAACGCTGCTTCCGCCGCTAAAGTAATCACCGACGACGATCTGGACCCGAAGAATGTGAAACCCGGCGAAGAGGGATTGACGGCCCCGACACCGCAACTTGAGACGCAACCGCCGAGCGCGGCAGCGGTTGCCGCCGTCGAAGCTGCCGATGCGAGGAGCGAAAAGTCGCCCGCTGATGATCCGCTGAAGAAAACGGATCCCGCGAAAGTAGCCAAGCTCAAAGGGGAACTGGCGCAAGCCGAAGAAGATCTAAAGCTCAGCCAGCGGGAGAGTCAACTGGAGCAGGATACGGTTTATTCCAAGCCGGACTATCAGCACGACACGGCGGGGAAAGATAAATTGGCGGAATTACAGCAGGTGATCAGCGACAAACAGGCGTTGGTGGATGACCTGAAAAAGCGCCTTACGGAATTGCAGGACGCTTTGAATCAACAAGGTGCGGCGCCACCTGGCGCTGAGAATCCCGCTTCACCGCCGCAGCCGCAACAGTAGTATCGCAGCCGGGGTTTTCGCCTGCCATATTGAATCACCGCAAGACTCCCCAGACTATTTGATTGCCTTTCCCTTACTATCGCCAACCGCACAGCCAAGATTGGCTGTGCCACCAAAGCCGCGCCGGCTGAGTCTTATTTGAGCAAATATTGTTGCA
>Ga0209139_10000145_pt1 | contig 21828 bp, 11 predicted proteins | sample BogFormECP14_OM3_FD_188246 | JGI IMG/M metagenome (GOLD analysis project Ga0209139, IMG submission 188246) | Bog forest soil microbial communities from Calvert Island, British Columbia, Canada - ECP14_OM3 (SPAdes) (version 2) | ecosystem: Environmental > Aquatic > Freshwater > Wetlands > Bog ...
TTGGCGGGCTCGACGGTGCCCTCAATGGGCGCGGCCCGGGAAGCATCCGGAGTGCAGACAAGCGGGATATGGCCGTCACCGGCAAACAAGCCCGAGGTTGCGTCCATCCCAATCCATCCCGCCCCCGGCAGGAATGCTTCCGCCCAGGCGTGCAAATCTGCCGAGTCAGATTTCGGAGCGCCAGTGCCGTTGGGTCCATCATCCTCCGAAGCCAGTTGAATGAGGTACCCGGAGACGAAGCGTGCGGCGAATCCCAAATGCCTGAGAATCTGCACGAGCAGCCATGCGGAATCGCGGCACGAACCCATGCGCCTTTCGAGAGTCTCTTCGCATCCTTGAACGCCCGGATTCATCCGGGTTTCATATCCAACCTGGTCCCGCACCCTTCGATTCAAGTCGACCAGGAAGCCGGTCATTCCGCGCTTTTCGTCGGAAATGGTCTCAAGGAAAGCCCGCAGTGAAGGGCCGGCCGGATCGACCGAACGGTACGGTTCGAGGTCCTTAGCCAGCGTCGGCTCGTATTCGAAAGGGTAATCCTGGACTCCCGGTTCCAGCAGGAAAGCGAATGGATTGAAGGAAGAAAGCTCTGCGACGAGATCCACCTCAACGACAAACTCGTTCGTCTTGTTTGAAAAGAGAACGCGCGCCAGATAATTGTGGTGCGGATCAAGCTGCCAGTTGAGCAGGTGTTGCGCCGGCGTGATCTTCAGCGAGTAGCTGAGGATCGGTGTTCGACAATGCGGAGCAGGACGCAACTGTATGACTTGCGGACCGAGGGAAACGGCCTTGTCATATCGATACTCCGTCCGGTGATTGAGAGCAACTTGTAGGCCCATCCACCCCTCATGCGGTCCAGACCCCGCAGTGCGGACCCGGACTGCCTCGCTCGCAATTGGCGCTGCGAACCAGGCCTCTGGCAGAAGCTTCTGCTGTAAAGCTACCTTAAGGAAGCTGCCGATGACGCAATATCTCATCATTGCTTCGAAGCTTCAAGCACAAGAGACGAAATGTATCAGTTTCATGTGAAACCAGGGCAGGCCGGGAGGATGCTAAAAAAGTAAGGAAAACAATGCTTTTGCGTGAGGAGATCATCATGAACATATCGTTTGAAAACAAGGTGGCACTCGTTACAGGTGCCGCCTCTGGATTGGGTCTTTCGACAGCACAAGCTTTCGCTAAAGCTGGGGCGGCGGTGGTGCTGGCGGACTGGAATGAAAAAGATGTAGAGGCCGCAGCTAAAGAACTCGCCGACCAGGGCCATAAGACGCTCGCCATCCGTTGTGATGTCTCGGATGACACTGAGGTGGAGACGATGGTGAAGCAGACGGTTGCCCGCTTCGGACGGCTCGACGCAGCCTACAACAATGCCGGTGTTCAAAACGTCCTCGCTGAAACGGCAGACTCTCCCCGCGATGACTACGACCGGATCATGGGGATCAACCTGCGCGGCGTATGGAGCTGCATGAAATTCGAACTGCAACAGATGCGCGAACAAGGAAGCGGCGCTATCGTCAACTGCTCTTCGCTCGGCGGCCTCATCGGCGGTGCCCGGCGTGGAACCTACCATGCTGCGAAACACGGAGTCCTTGGCTTCACCAAGAGCGCAGCTCTGGAATATGCAGCCCGCGGCATTCGCGTCAACGCCGTATGCCCGGGCATGATTCAGACGCCCATGTCCGACCAGATGATCGCGGCAGGTCAGGGTGAAGAGTTGGAGAAGATGATGAAAACCTACGTGCCGATGGGGCGGCTTGGTCGGCCAGAGGAGATTGCCGATACCGTTCTGTGGCTCTGCAGCTCAGCCGCGAGCTACGTCACCGGCCAGTCGATCTCGGTCGACGGCGGCTTTGTCATGCGCTAGCAAAGATGAGAACGCCTCACCGCACCGCAAACACCAGGAAATAATCCTGCCCGTCGGCTTTGGTGAAATCATACGACGACAACAATTGGAAACCTGCTTCAGCCATCTCCCGTTTGACCACATCGCTGTTCAATCCATGATCTGTGCCGTTGCCGTTCCGGTCGATGATGCCCACCTTCGCGCCTGACCGCAGCGACGGCTTCAGGTTCGCCATCAACACCAGCGGATGCGCCACTTCGTGGTAAACCTTCAGCAGCAAAACTGCATCGATCGAGCCTGAAGGCAGCTTCGGATCATCCGGACTCCCGAGCACGGTCCTGACGTTGCTCACCTTCTCTTTCTGAATTCGATCCTCGATGTATTTCACCGCATCCGCGTTGATGTCCTCGGCATACACCACTCCGCTTGCTCCGACCCGCGCCGCGGCCCTCACCGAAAACCACCCCGACCCCGCACCGATATCCGCGACCGAGGAGCCGGCTTTGATGCCCAGCAGATCCATTACGCGCTGAATCTGCAGCCGCCCGTCGCGCCCCGGTTCCTCGAAGATCGACAAGTCGCCCGAGTAAGGAGTGCTGGTGGGCCGCTGCGGTTGCTCAGCCTGGGAGAACGCAATCTGCGGTACGGCGGCAAAAAGCAGCCCATACAGCAACGCGGCAACAAGTGACTTGGCGAAACCTACCCTCTGTTTCATACTTCCAGCATCGCGCAAAACGGTCCTCTTGTGGTCAGGTATTGTCCGGGAATTGTTCAATCGGTATATAGTTTTTCTTTTGATATCCGCGGCTGGACTAACTGCATCACAAATTGCCTTAACTTGAGGTCGAACCATGCTGTTCATGGCGAGAAATCGGCGAAATTTGCGGTGGGCCATCGTTCTACTGTTTTTTGTTGCGTTCATGCTCGGCTCGATCGCTCATATCGGTCGTTTCGTCCACGCCGCACAGGCGCCACCAGCTTCCGTTCGCACGATCAAGTTGGGCGCGGCACATCCGGACTCGCTCTACGCGTTTACCCTCGGGTTGAAAAATCCGGCACAACTTCAGGGAACGGACGCTGTACTTGTCACGGTGAAGGACGCGCAAGGAGAAATTGAGTCCAAATGGCTGCATCCCGCAGACGTTGACTTCTACCTGACCCTCAGGCCCCGTGCAGCCGGACCGGTGACCGTAAGCCTTTCAGCCGATTCAACCGTCCATGTCCCGGAGATTACCGCGTCGCTGCAGAAGATCCTGCAGGCTCCGGATCTGAAGCCGAGCCAGACCCGAGGAGTCATTGCAGCGGCGCCCAACGGCACCTGGCAAAGCGCGCAGTCATTCGAACTCGGACAAACCATTTACGGCAGCGATGATGAAAGGCCCTACGCTCCGTCCAAGAGCGAAGACGGCTATGCGGCGATGCTCAAGGGCTTCCAGTGGTTCCGATTCACCTTCCGCGAAAACAAGCCGCGACTCGTCTACTTCGTGCTGAACGTAACGGATCGCGATGTTCCCTTAGACGTGGACATCTTTCAGAAAGGCAAAGACGACGCGGATGTTGTTCCCTTCAATACCGGAGAGTTTGTCTACCAGGTCGAGGCGACGCAGAATTATCCCGGCCTCTATAAGTTCCGCACACGAATTCTGCAGCCGGGCCAGGAGTATTACGTGCGCGTCGCCGCAAACCACCCGGCCTGGCAACTGCATACCTACGCATACGGCGTGCCGCCATATTCCGACCCGCACGACGCGGTTCGCTCCGGCATGGATTTTCTGATCAACATGGGCGACTCGTGGCTCTCGAACACGCCACGCCGCGGCGCCGTAGCGCTGCGCACCACCATGCAGCATTCCGAAACTCAGCTTTGCATCGCCTGCCATCCGTCCCAGTTCACCACCCGGGGCTATCTGACCGCAGTGCAGAATGGCTACGCCCCAACACAGCGCCCCGCGCTGGAATTTATCACCGACCGCATTTACAACAATGCGAGACCTTTATATGGAGAGCCCAATACCAACTGGGTGCGCGTAATTTATACCGCGCGAACTGTATCCAGCCGCCTGCCGTTGATCACCAACGCTTTTGAGCAGAATGTCACACACGACCCGCCGCGAAAGAACTTCGACGTACCGTATGCCAACTTCCTGAAAATTCACTACAAAGGCTTGACCAAGCTGCCCGGAGACGAAGCCGACGGTTGCGAGCCTGACGTGAGCCCATTCGAAATTGCCACCCAGAGCTGGCAGACTTTCGACCTTCTTTACAAACGCACACACCAGCCCGACTGGCTTACCGAGCGCGACCATGTCGAGCACCTCGCTCTTGATTACGAACCCAAGAATGTCATCGATTTGAACTGGAAGATTCAGCTCCTGGCAACGATCGACCGAACGAAATACGCTGCCCAAATCGACACGCTCATCGAGAAGCTCTATCAATACGAAACACCCGAGGGCGGATGGCCTTATCCCTTCGACAAGAGCGCCAAGCCCGCCGACTTCGTCTCCTACAACTCAGTCTTCGCTCTTGCCATGGCTGGACGCAGGCCGGAGACCGATGAGCACCTCGCGCGCGCCGTCAAAGCGATGCTGGCTGCACAGCGCCCGGAAGGCAGTTGGGAAGGCGATCCCGTCTACCAGGGCTTCAACACGCCCTTCCGCGCAACGCAGTTCGCGGTGATGGCTCTGTCTACCCTCTACCCCGGAACTACCGTCGCCAAAAATTGGGATGCGGCATACCCGCCGCCCCCCACCACTCTTGCGAAGAACGACCTGCCACTGCTTCTCGTCCAACTCGACCAATTCTGGGACCTGGCCCCCGAGCCGGTTCTGCAACAAATCCGTCAGGTGCTCGCAACGAGCGATCAACCGCTGGCCCGCGAAGCCGCAGCGCGCGCACTTGGACACATGGCTGATCCCGGCTCGATGCCTGTCCTGATTCAAGGATTAGGCGATGCCACCAAGATGGTGCAGATCAGTTCGGCCTACGCAGTCCGCATGGTGCTGTCGCGCCGGCAGGATTATGCCCCGCAAGGCCGCAAACTGCTTGCCGCAGCCCTGGCTTCACCAAATCCGCGCACACGCTGGGGAGCAGCGCGAGTCTTCAACCAGCATTTCAGAGATCTGACTGGCGATCCGAATCTGCTGGCGGCTTTGGAGCGAGATCTCAATGATCCCGTTCCTTTCGTTCGACTCGAAGCCTCCTCGGGCATATGGCGCTGGTACTACTGGCAAGTGGACCAGCCGGAGATTCGTCGCAGCACCTTGGAAGCATTAGCCACGCACCTCAATACAGAAACCGACCCCATGGTTCGCCGCGCACTGCAGGAAAGCGTCTACAACCTGCTCGACGAGAACACGGGATACCTCTCGGCCTGGGTGCGAACCAGTTCGCAGGATGTGGACAAGAACCGGATCAACGATGGCTATGAAGCCGTGGCACGCGATCAGGCACAGGTGCTGGCCAAGGTGCTGCGCGAAGGAACGCCACTTGGCCGCGAGGGAATTCTCAATGCGCTATGGGACTTCCACATTCGTCATTACGCTCTTCCCGAACTCAAGTCGGACACAGTCGCAATCGGCCTTCCCGCTGTTCTAACAAAATATGTCAGCGGCGTACCCGATCTCCATCGCCCCGGCTATGAATACCCGCCTTATCGCGAGGCAGTCGATTTCAAATATGACGTTCATAACAACTTCTTCCAGACACGCATCGGCAACGATAGCGATCTCATCCACTTCTTCAAAAGCTCCGGCCCCGAATTGGAGGAAGCACTCCTGGCGTGTCTCAACGGCGCCGATGACTCCATGAAAATTCAGGTTCTGAAAGCGGGAAGCACGCTCAGCGGAGCCGGTGATGCCCGCTTCACCCTGGCTGCCCTTGAGTTGTCCGAAGACCAGAACGCCGCAGTGCGGCAGACCGTGCGTTATGTCTATGAGGATGGCCAGCGCGGGATCCTGAATCTCGATACTGCAGCCGCGCCGGACCCTCGCCTCGTTGGCAAAGTCGTTGAAATCGTCAAGCACGGAAATCCTGACAGCCAGGCCGTCGTGCTACCTTTGCTCGCTGCACTGCCGGACACTTCTCCATGGGAGCAGCAGGCAGAAGTTCAGAATGCCTTGCGCGGGCTGCTTGAACAGGATCCTCAACCCGCAAACTACGCCCAGGTACTGAACGCAGCATCTTCGTTCACCGAACTGATGAACGAGCCGAAGCTGCAGGAAAAAGTTTTAGCGGGGCTGGATTCCTACGACCCCGACGTGCAACGCGCCGCCGTGCAGGCTTCCCTTGAGCATTTTCTGAACAATCCCCAAATGACGCCCACGCTGAAAAAGGCATACGCAAACATGAACGTCTCCGCGCAGAGAATCTTTATGGAGGAAGTGGGCGACCCCAAATTCATGATCCGGCATCTGGGAGTTGCCGGCGGAGCGGTGTCGCAGGATCAGGACTTCCTGAACAGAAATCTGGCCGCAAAGAAGATTCAGGAGCCGTTGGAAAATCTCATAGTGCTGGATACGGTGATGGCAAGCGTGCTCCATGGCGACGCTAATGTGCAAGCTGCGGCGCTCGATACGCTACGCAAGGTAAAAGGCGTGGAGCAGCGCCCGGACTTTCGAGCAGCAATGGATCAACTGCAGAACTCCGACAATCCCCGTTTGAAGCTCATCGCTACCCGCGTTCTGCAAGGAAAGAATCTCAGCGAGGCATTGAAAGACGTTCAACCGGGCTCAGTGCTCGACTTCAACTACTTCGTCACAAGAATAGAGCCCATCCTGGCGAAGCCGGGACCGGATGGCAAAGCGTGCGTCTTTTGCCATGCCAGCCACGTGATCTTCAAATTGCAGCCGCCGAATGCTGCTGGTGTTTTCTCAGATCAGGACAGCGAAGAAAACTACAAGTACGCGATGCGCGTCGTGGACATCAACAGCCCGGCCCAGAGCCTGATCCTGATCAAGCCCACGCGGCCAACCGACAGCGCAGGCAACGTCGGCAATTACCTGGCCACCCACAACGGCGGCCAACGCTGGCACGGAAACGAATCAAGCCCACAATATCAGACGATCCTGGAGTGGATTCGAGGTGGGCGCCTTGACACCGCGGCGCTGTCAAAGTGATCGGCGCGGATTACCAATCTGTGGTTATATTATCTCCGCCACAAATTTGAGCCAAAGGAGAGACTTCCAATGTCGTCGCCCCCCGCTTCTCTGCCCGTTCAGAGTCCTCTCAACTTAATGCTGAACATCCAACCCGGCAAAAATCAAACGATACTCGACTATCTCGTACAGAACCAGGCCAAGATTAATGCCGCTCTTGCGCAGATAGGCACGGTCCATTTCGCCAGATTTCTGATGATACCGGGCACTCAGTATCTATTTGTAATAACCACCTACGACGGCGACTTTGACGCGTATATTCAGGCATTCACGAACATCGTCGGAGATGTCTTTAATCTGCTTCTCTCCTGCGTCGACCCGGCGCCTCCCCTTCCCGTGCAACAGAATGTCGCCGCGTTCCAGGCCTTCGTGACCCAGTACAACCTGCCGACGGGGCTTTACTCTGCTTATCCCACTTGCACCGTTATGCAGATATTGAGCAACGGATGCAACCCGCCGCAGTAAGCGACAGGCGAGTGGTCGTGACAAAGCTCGAACTGGAAGATATCCAGGGGATCATTCTGCGTGGCTACGGCTCGTTCGTCCACGTGCGGCACTTCATTGTCGCGGTGGCGGACGCAGACGCTGCAAGAGCCCTCATCGACAGCTTGGTCCCGGCAGTTCCTGCGACGATAAATCCGACGCGCCTGGCAGTCACCACCGCCGCCGAATGGCACGTCAAGCCGGACTATACGCTGAACTTAGCGTTCACTTACGAAGGACTCTCCGCTCTGGGTGTTCCTTCAACTCTGCTCGCGGGATTCGCGCCGGAGTTCGCCAGCGGAGCGATCGGCAACGCCGGCAAAATCTTCGACGTGGGCGACAGCGCTCCCCAGAACTGGGAAGGCAGCATGGGCGTTGCGTCCAAAGTTCACGCCATTTTTTCGCTCTTCGCGAGAACCGCGCATGAGTTGGAATCGCGCACGAATGAACTGCTGGCAGCCATTTCAAAAGCATTCCGCCTCACCCACCGTCACGACGGCAGGGCTCTTCCTGACGGGTACGTTCATTTCGGCTATCGGGACGGTCTCTCGCAACCGTTTCTGGCCGGCGGACCACGTCCCAGGCGACCGTATCCTGATCTGGGAGCTAACAAAGATGGCAGCTCGCCGGCCGGGGACTTCCTTTTGGGGTTTGAGAATACCTTCGGCAATCAATACTCCCCTGGCGTTGCCAATACCAGCCTTGGGCGCAATGGCAGCTTCGGAGCCTTTCGGATCCTCAGGCAGGAGGTCGCGGGCTTTGAAGAATACCTGCAGGCAGCCGCGGTCAAAATCGGCCTCACGCCGGACCAACTCGCCGCTAAACTCATGGGCCGCTGGCGCACTGGTGTACCGCTCGTGCTTTCCTCAGATGGCACGAGCCCCATTCCGTCCGATCGCCTGAACATGTTTCTGTACAAATCTGCGGCGCCCGGTCAGGCCGAACCCGATCCCAAAGGCGTCGCTTGTCCAATTGGCGCGCATATCCGTCGCGGCAATCCACGAGATGAAACCGTCGCCGGATTTTTCACCCAGCAGGCGCGCATTATGCGCCGCAATCTTCCCTATGGTCCGCCCTATAACCCTCAGCAGCCGAACGATGGAGTCGAACGGGGACTCATCGGCTACTTCATCAACGCCGACTTCGCCAATCAGTTTCAATTCCTCATGTCACAATGGCTGAATTTGAATAACTTCGCTGGTGGAATGATTTCCGGCCTTGACCCGCTCGTCGGAGCCAACAGCCCATCCTCCAGCGACTTCACCCTCCCGACCTCGCCAACCAGTTCGGTCAAGGTCAGCGGCTTCGAGCGATTCGTCGTCACGCGCGGCAGCGCCTACTGTTTTCTGCCGAGCGTCACCGGCCTCCGCTATATAGCCTCGATCGGTAAGAACGCATAGTCCGGGTTGCATACCCACTCTGCCCAATGCCGAGTCACGCGGCGTTCACCGGAGGGTTTGTTTCCGCGGGAGCCGCTGGCAAGGTGAAGTGGAACGCCGCCCCACGCCCGCCGTTGCCGTTGGCCCATATCCGGCCACCTTGCGATTCGACGATCGACTTACTGATTGCCAGGCCCATACCGCTGCCTTCTGGTTTCGTCGTAAAGAATGCATCGAATATCTGGTCGGCGTTGCCCAGGGGCAGCCCGATCCCTGTGTCGTCAATAGAAATTTGGATCTGGCCGTCCTCACCCAATTGCGACTTCACCGTAAGCACGCCGCCCGTATCCTTCATCGCCTCGATGCCATTCAGCATCAGGTTCATGAGCACCTGCTGAAGTTGCACTCGATCTGCCACGGTCATGGGAAGATTGTCTTTCAGATCCGCGCGGATCGATACTCCATGCCTTCGGGCCTCACCTCCCATCATCTCGGCCATTTCGCCGATGACCTCATTGATCGCGACCAACTCCCGCTTGGGAGAGGACTTCTTGTACAACGATCGCAGACGATTGATGATCTCCGAGGCAAGCGTTCCCGCTTCGATGATTCTTTCCGTCCCTTTGCGCACCTCCGCTATATCGGGCGGGTCGCGCTGAAGCCATCGCAAAGATGCCTTGGCATGAGCGGTTGTGACCGTAAGGGGCTGTGCGAGTTCATGCGAAATGGAGGCGACCAGTTCCCCCATCGTGCTCACCCGGCTCGCATGGGTAAGATCCGCCTGCAGCTGTTCAGCATGTTTGCGATCTTCAATTTCGTTCGCCACTGCACACCACTTCACGATCTTGCCTCGGTGATCGAGCAGTGGCCGGGCGCGCGTCTGGAACCAGCGATAGACTCCGTCCGATCCGCGCCGAAGCCGCGCTTCATAATCCAGCGGTTGGCCAGTCGTCCGCGACGCGAGCCATCGTTCGGTGACGCGCTTGAGATCCTCGGGATGAATCGCCTGCTTCCAACCTGAACCTGAGGCCTGTTCCGAGCTCAAGCCGGTGTATTCGAGCCATCCCCTGTTGAAGAACGTGTGATTGCCATTGGGGTCGGCAACGAAAGCCAGGGCCGGCATGGTTTCTACCGCGTCGCGGAATTTCTTCTCTTGCTCCTGCAACTGGTGCACCCGCATTTGATAACCGGCCCAGAGCAGCGTGAAGAAAGCGAGCACGCAAAGCCCTCGGAACCAGGTCGTCTGATAGTAGGCGGGAGCGATCTTCAAAGCGATCGCGGTTTCTGGCCCGTTCCACAGCCCCTCGCTGTTGCTGGCGACTAGCCGGAAGCGATAGGAGCCGGGTCCAAGATTCGTGTAAACGGCTTCTCGCGCTGCAACCGGCTGGCTCCAGCCACTGTCGAAATTTTCGAGAAAATATCGAAAGCGAATCCGCCCGGGCGCCGCAAGGCTCAGCCCCGTGTACTCAAATGTAATTCGCCTGGGGGATGGAGGAATTCGAACGAAGGCGGCGAGGTTTATGGTGTTGTTATCGGCGGTGATCGCCTCGATGTGTGGCAGCGCGGGAGCTGAATTGTCAGTGATCTGGGATGGATTAACAACCGACAAGCCGCTGCTGAGTGAAAACCAGATCCTGCCCGCTGAATCCGAGACCACCGATCGGCTCCTCTTCACTCCTTCAGTGCTATCGAGACCATCGGCCTGGTCATACTCGCGAACATCGACTGCTTTCACAACACCGCTGAGCAATTTGTCGCGCGGAACGCGCAAAACATGATCTGAGGTCGCGATCCACAGCCTGCCATTTTTGTCTTCTTCAATGCCGAGTATTGGTGCTTGCAGGGACTGAGGTACTTCGCGGGGTACATGCACATGCCCATCACTCAGGTAAGCGAGGCCTTCGGCCGTTCCTATCCACAGGATATTCGTCGAATCCTGCAGGAGGCAGTTGACATCCTCGGAGCGTAATCCGTCTTTGCTGGTATAGGTTCGCCACCCCTTCTGCGACATGGCACTGACCCCATTTGGAGTTCCGAACCACATTGTTCCGTCAGGGCCCTCGGCAATCGACGATATTGTGTTTGCCGCTAACCCGTCTGTAGTCGTGTAATTTGTGAAATGGCCGTTCTTTAGCTCGCTTACACCACTGCTGAGGGTTCCGGCCCAGACAGTACCATCACGACTCCGATAGACCGCGTACACTCTGTTTTGTGCGAGACCGTCTGCCTGCGTGTAGGTCTTCGCTGTAAACGAATTGCCTGAGTAGCGCAGATTTGTGAGCCCACCCTGTTGTCGTCCCACCCAGACATCATCCATGCCAGTGCCGGTAATGGAGTAGACGACATCGTTGGCGATCCCATCGGCGGTGACAACCCCATTTTTTCCTCCCTTCAGCCATCGCAAACCACCCTCAATGGGCGCAACCCAGGCGCGGCCGCCGGAGTCAACGTGCAATGCTCCCATACTCTGCGATTTCAAATTGGGAAGAGAGTACGTGACGAAGGCGCTGTCTCGCAGTTGCTCGAGGCCGCGCGCGTTACCGATCCATATGTTTCCCTCCCGATCCTCAAAGAGCGCAGCTACCGGTCCAGTGGTCTCTTGAGTACTCAGTAGAGAAACCCCGTTCGCGTTGTACCGAAACAGTCCGCGACTGGTGCCAACCCAGATGTTTGAGTCCCGGTCGCGAAGAATGGAAAGCACGTCGAGATTGCGAAGAGATGACGGTACACCTTCCGAGGTAAGCTCTTTCCCATTCCAGCGCAGCACACCCTTCGCCGTTCCCACCCACAATTCTGAGTTTTGAAGGGAAAGTAGGCAGTTAATCCTCGCATCAACCAGTCCATTCAAGGCGCTCGAAACGCGGCCTTCCTGGAGATAGAAGAGACCTCGACGCTCCGTGCCAAGCCAAATCTTTCCGTCGTCAGTCTGCGCCATGGAGATCGCCACCGGCGCCGCTAGACGATCGAACCAACTGAAGGGAGTTAATTGCCGGCCAGGAGCTTCGCTGTTCGCGACCCTTGCAGCGTCGGTGAGAAGAGCTGCGGACGACAGGGTTCGCAATCGGTTGTCACTGTATGTGACAGTTCCCTCAGCTAAGGATGAGAGTAAAACCGAACCCGACGTTCCCCGTGCCATTGCCGTTGTGCCGTTCTCAGCCTCGCCGCGGATAAGCTCGACGTTTCCATTTTGGTAACGAAAGACCTGGGTGTTTTGCAGCAGTATCCAGAGATGATCGCTTGCGTCAACCACGAGTGTTCGCACAGGACCAATCAGGCTTGGATCAGGATGGGCCCGCTCGAACTGGTGAAAATTCAAACCGTCGAAGCGAACAAGGCCTTTATCTGTCCCAATCCAGAGATAGCCGTCGGAAGTCTGTGCGATGGCCGTTATCGATCCGCCCGGCAGACCTCTCTCAGTTCCCCAGGAGTCGTGGAGATATTGCGACACGGTCCGGGTGGGATCGAGCGCATATGCCGAAACAGCGAAGCAAAGGCCCGCGAGTCCGGCCATGGCACACCTGAGTAGCCGGCGCCTTCCAAAACCGTCCTCATGGAAGGTATTCAAACTTCTCAACCACAACCTCGCTTGGCTTCTGCATAGGACTCTTGTAGCTCGCAACGACGTAAAAGATTAGACGGGGCACCGCCTTACCCGGTACCGGTATGCCAGACGTGAACTCATGTTCAGAAACGAGTTGCGCTCCGGAACCAGCAGATCCTCCGCGAAAGGTCTTGAAAGTTGCATGTCCGGGTTCCCAGCGCAGGACATACGTCAACGTGCCCGCGGGCGTTGCAAAAAGGAACAGGTTCCCAGGAATGTAGAACGGTTGAATTATGTATCGTGCATTGTTCTTATTCGCGGCGTTTCCCGAGCCACTGACCTCTACATCCATCTCGCGAAAGTGCTGCTCGCTGGCCGGGTCATCGAAGGTAAACATACTGAAGGTCGCGGCGGGTTCTAAGCGAGAAGTATCGCGCACAGTTACCGAATACGTGCCGTACCCGAGACTGCGATTTAAGAATATTTCCGCACACGACCACCTGCCCGATTTCTTCTTGATCTGCATGCGGAGCGCCCCGCTCGCATCGGTCCATGCATTTTCAGGGTCGTAGAGGTTGTCCGTGCCTCCCTTGTCGCTTTCAATCATGCGAACGCCCCAATCATAGCCGCTGAATTTAAGCGATCCGGTCGGGGCAAATTGCGGCGTTCCAACGCCCTTCACAATTGTCACGAGAGCAACGGAGCCGCCTTGGGTCGGAGCTACACCCAACTCGGGAAGCGGATGATAATCCGGCTCAACCAATAACGCTGCATACTCAAATCCCAGATGGGTTTCCGTGCTCCACGTCGAGTCTGCTTTGATGGGAATAAAGGGGTTATCAGGCCAGGGCTGCACCCACCACGTCCCGCTGTGCGCATAAATAACAATCTGCTGCTTTGGTCGAGCGTTTCTTACCCGCCCAGAGATCGTGTCTACTCTTTCTCGTCCACCTTGCGCCGCCGCCGGAATATGGGTGAACTCGATCGAGGGTCCTGAATTGGCTTGATGCGACTGGCAACTGTTCAGCCCAATGCAGAAAACCAGCAGCAGCGATCGCTGTAAGAGAACTTGCACCAGCAGTGACCCCACAATAAGACTACAGACTACGGGATGCGCGAGGTATGAGGCACGCTGCAGAGTGCTTGGACCGAAATCTTACCGGCCCCAATATTCCGAGTTTCTGATGCGGTTTCAAGTCCTGTGCAGCTAAACCCGGTAGACGAGCCTTTGCAGACATCCTTTTCTCTGTCAAGGGGGTAATCAATCATTTTTCCCCTAACCCATTGATTCCAAAGATCAAAAATCGCCCGGAAATTGGCGCGTTTCCCCACAAAACCAGCTAAAATAGTAATAGGGATTAGGGAAACAGGCCGCCTCAGATGAAGGCGGCCTTTCTCATTGATTCCAGATATTTTACTCGCAACAAGCGCATTTTCAATATTTTAGCGGCCTTAACTGCGAGAACTGTGTCTTTTCAAAGACTTAGACACCCTGGGGGGTCAGGGGGCACTCCGTCGTCATCGTCATGCCACGGATCGAGGATCACTACCGGTCGCCCCGGATGGGCATCTAACAGACTTTGACTGGTATACATAGCTATGACCTTCCTGCCCCGCGTCGTAATGCTCTCTCGTAGCCCCAAATCTGGCCGGGCGAATTGCGCCTTTGGGACAATTCAGGCGTCTATCGCTTTGCTGGTGCTGTTGTCGTTGGCACATCCATCGCCGGCCTTCGCGGCGAATACTGACCTGGAGACGGTGCTGACTGGCTCTCGCCAGCGTATTCAGAATTTGGACTACCGCATGACCGGGCGGCTCACCAGGGTCGAAGGCAATGGCACGCGCACGAACTACAAATTTACCGCCAAGGCTCACTGGTTTCCCGATGGTCTGCGTCTGCTATGCGAAATCTCGGGGCCGGCATCAGCAAAAACGAGCGTTCTTCTGCACATGAGCATGACCGGGCACGTAACCATCGAGGCGATACTTCCCGGCGAGAAAACCGCCAGCGTGTTGCCGTTTGAACATTGGAACGACCCACTCGTGGGAACAGACTTCTCCTATGAAGACATGGTAGAGAGCTGGTTCTTCTGGAAGAATCAGCAACTCCTGCCAGCGGAGAAATACGGCGCACGGGATTGCTTCGTTCTTAAGAGCACCTCCGGCCCTCAGGAGCAGACTCACTATGCTTCGGCAACATCATGGATTGACCGCAGCATCTTGTTCCCCGTGCATGTGGTAAAGACCTTTCGCGGAACGGGCGGGCAAAAGGAATTCATTTACTATGGCCTGCGGCAGGTCGGCGGTGCATGGTCCGCGTCGCAGGTGGAGACAAAGCTGCAGGGTAAGCCCGGCTCTTCGATGCTTGTCATCGAAGGGGGCTCGCCAAAGGCAAATCTTACCAGCAAGGACTTTGTTCTCGGCCCATCCAGCGCTCAAGGAAAGAAGTGAAATAAATCGAATCGCTTAGTTAGCGAGACACCAGAATCTTGCGGTCTCTCCGAAATCAGCCTTCGTTCCTGCGGATGTTTAGTGTTAGGTTTGAGGCTCGACAAACTTCTATCTGAGTCTCACGCAAAACCCCTCGAGGAGAATCCACATGAGTAATCTCGACAGCATGTTAGAACGCAACAAAGACTTTGCCGCTCAGCAGTCTGCTGCGGGCACGCTTATGCCCTCGCTTCCCGAGGCGACGCCGAATCTCAAGGCAATAATCATCGGTTGCGCAGATATGCGCGTGGATCCTGCTCATTTGCTTGGACTCAAACCCGGCGAGGCCCTCGTGTTGCGTAACATCGGCGGCCGAATTACTCCGGTGCTGCTGCAAGAGTTGGGGATGCTCGGGCGCGTCGGCCAGGTTATGGGTAAGGTTGCAGGAGGCGGCGGTGAGTTCCACCTCGTCGTTCTTCAGCACACCGATTGCGGCATCACTCGCCTTGCGGGCGACCCCGCTATGCTGGCTCACTATTTTCAAATAGAGGAAGGGAAAGTCGAGACGAAGGCAGTCACCGATCCCCGCGCGGCGGTTGCCGGCGATGTTGCCTTGCTCAAGACGATTCCCGCGTTGCCGGACAAGTGGCTTGTTTCCGGCCTCGTCTATGACGTGGCGACTGGGCTTGTTGAGGTCGTCGTACCGCCTGCGCCGATTCGTACTGCGTAATCATCGAATGGCGAGGTGAGATAAGGGTTTTCGCCTGAGGCACCCCATTAAATAGGTTGTTGCGAGTCCCTGTGCTGTCACTGGTGCATTCACGGTGTTCGCCGTCAGGGGATAAGCTCCTCTTCAGACGGTGTCGGTGCCCCATATAAGCCAAAGGGCCACCAGTTCCAGTCGCCGGCAAGTTGCAAGAGTGCCGGACCAACAATCATCCGCACCACGGTAGCATCAATGAACACCGCCACGGCGAGCGTAAAGCCCAGCATTTGAACCACCAGAAAGCTTCCCACGGTAAATGCGATGAAGACGGCAATCATAATTGCCGCGGCGCTCGTGATAAGCCCGGCCGTCCGCGCCAGGCCCTCGATCACCGCCGATTTCTCGGACAAACCGCGCCGCCGTTCTTCGAGGACACGGGCAACCAGGAAAACCTCATAGTCCATGCTCAACCCGAAGACGATGGCAAACGAGAGAATCGGCACGATTGGGAATACAGCCCCGGTCGGTCCGTGGAGCCCAAACAGTCTGCTTCCATGGCCTTCCTGAAAAACGAGAACTAACGTACCGAATGAGGCGCCAACGGAGAGCAGATTGAGCAGAATTGCTTTGATCGCCGCAAATAAGGAACGTAACCCGATCAGGAGCGCCAGCAAGCTCCCTAATATGACGCCAAGGATCACCTTCGGCAACCGCTCTTTTACTACCGAGTCATAATCTGCGTTGAGCGCGGGAATACCGCCAACTCGCAGCACGGCGCCGGGAACGCCGGTTATCGCCGCAACATCGGAGGAACGCACCTCTCGCACCCATCGTATCTGTTCGTTGGGCGTAAGAGTGGCGGTGGGCAGCAACTCAATCAAGGTAGCGTGGCCATCGCTGCGCAGAAAACTCTTGCGGATCGGCTCAGGCACCTGGTCGACAGCATCCGCCGTATCAGACATTCCCGTGAGGGTGGGAAGAGATAAGACCTCTTCCGCTCTGGGATCGCTCTGGAAGCCCTTCGTCAAGCGACTGACTGCGAGCCAGCCGGCCGGCGAGAGCGGCGGAGACTGCGGCGGCAACTCCAGGATGACGCGGAGGGACTGCACAACACCCGACCGCCCCATGCCCTTAAGGGTATGCAGTGCTTTCACCGACTCGGCCGCGGCCGGAAGCGAGTCATGATCAGGAAGCCCGGGAGAGATTCTCCGAGCCTGGTAGGCAAGGATCAGTAGCGGAATCCCGGCGACAAGCAGAGCTGTCCAGGGCCAGCGGGTTACGATGTTGCCCCACCGCGTCCACCGCTCACTCGGCGCACATAGGTTGTCCGGCGTTTTGAATCGTCGGACTGGAAGAGGCACTCTGGCGGCATTGATGCGATGCCCGAGCAGACCAAGTACCCAGGGCAGGATGAATGTACACAGCATGACACTCAAAACGGTTACCAGCAGTCCGGCTATCCCGATAGAGCGCAGTTCGCTGATGGGCACAGTCAGCAGCGCTGAGAATCCGATGGCAACTGTTGTGGCCGAGATGATCAGCGTCCGCCCCGCTTGCTCAGCAGCAATATCGGCAGCGCAGCCGGGATCGCATCCCTCGACCAATGCTTCGCGAAAACGGCTCACCATCAGCAATGCGTAGTCGATGCCCAGGCCAAGGCCGAGCATCGTCGCCAGATTCTGCACCAGAATCGACAGATGCAGATAATTCGCGAGTAGCGCCGCCGCACCCATCGCCATCGAGATTGAGAGCACCCCAACTCCCAGTGGCAATAGCGCGGCCACAAGACTGCCGAAAGCCAGCACGAGCAGCAGGAGAGTTACCGGCATCGCTCGTTCCTCGGCATGGTTGACGTCATCTGCACTGACCTTGCGAAGATCGAAGTTCAGCGGCGTTTCACCCGTAATCCCCAGTTTGATATTGGGATATTGCGACCTGAGCTGGCCTTCCATCCAGTCCGCTTTTGCCCTCAGTTTGGGAACCAGCGACTCGACACTTTCATTGTGCGGGTCCAACCCGAAGATGATCAGGGCCCCGCCATTGTTCCCGGTGAACAGCGGATCTGGCCAATCCAGACTTGAGATGGCGCCTGACACTCCAGGAACACTACGCAATGAACTGGTTAAGAAGCTCAATGCATCTGCAGCTTTTGCCGAATCCGGATCGGGAATGCCGCTGATCACCAGAACCAGGCGGTGGGCGTACGGAGACTGGAAACGCTGCGACAGTTCCTGGTCAACTTTTTCGGACTCTCCGCCTTTGATATGAACGGTTGTCTCCAGGCGACGTTCGACTTTGTAGGAAAAGGGCAGCAGCGCAAGCGCCATGACAAACCCAGACATCGCGAACCAGAATCGGCGGCCAGCTGCACCACGGCCAGTTTTCGAGCTTGTCGTTACCATTGAAGATTCACACCGTTTCCTGGTTTTCTCTGAGATCGCTGACATGAGTTCGGTGATTGGGCACCCTCCATAATATAGGGTCAAGCTGGATATTGATGAGATGCGGCCTTGAGCTTAGTTAACGGTAGAAAATGCCCTTTAAGCCCTCGTCAATCGAGGAACATGGCTGACGAAGACTTCGCGGTATGATTATCAGCCAATTCTTAGATATCGTGGATAGTCCGCCTGCGGGATGCTTCGGCCTGGGGGCACGGAGTAGCGAAGGCACTACAAGGCCAGGAGCTGTCGAGGATTCACGAAGCTTAGCATTCCTCTTGAAACCACCCTGCTATTGCGGGATCCATTGGGGATGGCTTGTGAATAGTCCGCCTACGAAACCTAGTTGATACACGAGAAATGATCCGAAACAAAGACTGACCATGCCGGAGGCTACTCCGAGATAACGGCTAAGCAAGGAAAAGCGATCTCCCGCATAGGCCAGCGGTAGAGCAATGGCCGCAGTCATGCACATCATGCCAATCATTGTTCCAGCGCCGAAGATGAGCAGATATGCCGTTGCCCAGACAGGGTTGTGAATTGTTGACAAGACCAGTAAGGCCACAGCTGCGGATCCTGCGAGTCCATGCACCAATCCGATTACCAGCGGCCGGACGCATTGATACAGACCGAAGCGGCTAACCGGGTTCTGGTACAGCCCGCCGGTTGCGATTTCGACACGCCGACCCGTGGCTTTTTCTGCCGGATTTAGGCTTGCTATGGCCGCCGGGGTGAAGTAGGCGGTCACCTTCTGCATGACGCCGGTGAGATTGAGAATGCCGAGCAGAATCAACATAATGGCGACGCTGAATTCCATAGATAACCCGATACGAGGTGGAATTTCTACCCGGAAGAGAATGATCAGAGAGCCGACAATAAAGATCGTAATCGTGTGACCCATTCCCCAGACGGAACCAATGAACGCGGCATTACGGATGCTTCGTTGCCTGGTGACGATGGTTGAAATAGCGACCACGTGATCCGCATCGGTGGAATGCCGCATGCCCAAAATCAGCCCAAGACCCGTAACGAACAAGATGGGTCCAAGTCTTTCTTTGGAAAACATGTGCACATCGAGGTGTACGGCTGAGAGGCTCTGCAGTGTCAGTATCAAACCGAGAACAGTGATAAATCCAGACGACGCGACCGGCAGCCAACGTCTGGTGAGCGGACCATCGACCTGAAGGCGTGTCATGAAGCGGCGCGCGTAAACCATCAACATGCCGAACCCAATCAGAACAGCGGCAAGGCCAATGCTGAAGGCAACAATCAGGAAGAAACCCAGCCCAATCCGGTGCAGGGCAAATGCGCTCAACAGAACGATCAGCGCGGCTGGGCATGGGATGATTCCCCCGGTGATGCCCAAAGTAAGAAGCTGAGTCAGGCTTACGGATTGTGCCGGATTCGTATTACTCCGGACCGGATTGACTTCCACCTCTTCGTTCGTTTGTTTCTTCCAGAACATCCAGTGACCGTGCGATGCGCCTGGGGCATGAGAGTGATCAGTGGCTGTGCCGGTTAAGCGACGCATGAGCATGTAGCATCCAAGACCCGCAATCGTGATCCCGGAGAAAGCGCCGAGCCAGGGGTAGAGCTGCTCGGGCACGATGTAGCGTGAAGCGTACAGAGTAATCGCCCCGAGCGCGAAGACGCCGGCTGTATGAGACGCTGTAACGATCATACCCAGCAGTACAGCGTGCCGCGCGGTACCACGAGATCCCACAAGATAGGCGGCGACGATGGTTTTGCCGTGGCCAGGCTCCAACGCGTGTAGTCCGCCCAGACCGATGGCAATGAATGCCGCAGAGAACAGGAACCAGGCGCTCAGGTGCTGGGCGGTGATCAGCTCGGTAAATTTGCTGCGCGGCGTTTGATGTTGATTGGCCTGGAGATGCACGGTAGTCGAAGTTGCCGATGCAGATTGCGCTGGTTCAAGTGACGCGGCAGCAGGTACAGTTGCGGTCTGCTTATGTGCGGTCACGGCATTCACGGCTGTGTTGGCATGATTCTGCGGTAGTGTCGCACTGGCCGCCGAAGCCTCTACGCGCCGCGATAGGGGCTTGGAAATTATGTGAGACTGCGCGTCAACGACTGGCGGCAACGCAGCTAATAGTGACGCCTCGAGACACTGAGGAGGGCTGGTCAGCAAATCGGTTGGATAGTTGCTCAACTCGCCGCTGCGATCCGTCGATGGAACCGAAGTACGGAGCAAAGAGCCCGCAGAAGCCAGTGCAACGATCTCCTTCCATCCGGAGTGTCCGGGGTAGTTGTTGTCCACATAATGCAGGGTTACATGCTGCCGGTCCGTTATCGATGATGCTGGTGGGTACACGGCTTCGTAAACGAAGCCCATCTTCATTGTCGGAAGACCACCCGCGCCGGGAGGAAAAATGACTCCGCTCGAGACCAGACGCATTGGAATCTGTGTGCCATCTATATCGAGAATGAGACCGTGTCCCAGCTCTGCGCCGCGTGCAGCCACGTAGTGGACAACCGCTGCGGAATTCTGACCCATCGATGTTGCGGCAATGTTGCCTTGCTGGAGTTCCTGATAAGTGGGAATCTCCGCGAGATCGATGAAGTACCTTACGATGACTCGGTCGCTCTGCAGATCGATCCTGGAATAATGATTGACGCTGAAATTGCCCATGGGATGAGCCGAAGCCAATCGACAGAGGCCCAGCACGAAAAGCAGCGTGAAGAGCCTGCCAAACTTTTTGGAGAGCATATTATTCAGAGCCTTCCTTTGATTCGGATTGCGCTTCCAGCGCGGACAACCTCTGCTGCGCCGCATTTGCATAGATCAAATGGAAGTGCGGATTGATCTGAAGCGCTTCCTTTAGTTCATTGCGAGCCTGCAGTGGCTGTCCCATGTGCTCGGCGATCATCCCGGCGTGAAAGAGAAGCAGCGAGTCCCGTGTTCCGAATCGCATGGCTTTCTCGCTTGCCTGGGCCGCCTCTGTCAGCCTGCCATTCTTATAGAGAGCCCAGGCCAGAGCATCCCAGGTATAAACGTCATGCCGGACTTCAAGCTCTTTCTGCGCGAGGTCGAGAGCCTCGGCCAGCTTCATATCATGATCGGCGTAGAAGAGTGCCAGATCGCGATTGTGCAGCACTTGATTGATGTGCCCAAGCAGTCCAATATACTCGACCAGCGCGTACTGCTTCTGAGCCTCTGCCTGGTTTCCTGATTTCGCATAGAGATCTCCCAACTCCGCCACAAAGATAGGCATAGGGACGATGGCAATGGCCTTTTCGTAGAGCACGATTGCTTCCGCATATCTGCCGTTGTTCGCTCTGAGCTTACCTAGAGCCGCCAACGCGCGATAGTCCCCCGGATGGATGTTCAGAGCGGCAATGTAAGCGGCATCGGCGGAAGCGGAGTCACCCGCCTGCGTTTCATACTCTCCTAACTCGTAGTACAACCACGCGAGGTTTTCGCCCGGAAGTTGAGCCTCGACTCCCTCGGTGACGGCTGTCTTCATGAGGGAGATCGCCCCGGCCGTGTCGCCGGAGATAAATTTGAGATAGGAGATGCGACTGTCTCGCGCATACGCGGCACGCGGCGAGAGTGTCATGTCAGGAGGCATCAGTCGGCCATACGCAACGCCGGCTTTGTCGTATTCACCCATATCGGCGTATGCGTCTCCAACGATGGCGAAAGGCGAGACATCGCCCGTACCAAGCGAAAGTGCTCGCTGCGCATAGGTGAGCGCGTCGCCAAAGCGATGCTCTCCCATGCAGACCTCAGCCATCGTTCCCAGAGCAGCATCGGCTGAAAAATCCGCAGAGACAAGATCGAGCGACTTGGTAAGGGATTGCTCAGCGAGTTGATAGTCACTTACGTCGCCCGTC
>Ga0209139_10000146_pt1 | contig 21806 bp, 17 predicted proteins | sample BogFormECP14_OM3_FD_188246 | JGI IMG/M metagenome (GOLD analysis project Ga0209139, IMG submission 188246) | Bog forest soil microbial communities from Calvert Island, British Columbia, Canada - ECP14_OM3 (SPAdes) (version 2) | ecosystem: Environmental > Aquatic > Freshwater > Wetlands > Bog ...
TCACCTTCCATCTGCGCACTATGGCGCGCCTCGACATCTATTACGATTTGCTGGCGCGCGAGAGCGAAATCCTGCATTTGAAATTTTGGGATGCCGCGTTTGAAATGCTAAAGAAATCCGGCGCCATCGTGCTGGCGAACACCGGCAAAATGGCCGGCTGCTGGATCATGCCTGCGGAAACGGAAATGAAGGAGGTAAAGGAGGTCCAGGAAGTAAAGGATGTAACGGTTGGGGGCGACAACGCCGGCGACGACGCAGACAAGAGCGGCGACGACGAAGAAAATATGCAGGACAAAATTATCGTGCGCTCCAACGGCACGGTCACCTACGTCGGCAAGGACATCGCGTACCAACTGTGGAAATTCGGCCTGCTCGGCAAAGATTTCAAGTACGCCAAATGGAAAAACGCCCCATCCGAAGAAACCGTCTGGGCCACCACCAGCATGAAAGGCGATCCTCTCGCGCCGAATTTTGGCGCGCCCGCGAGCACCGTTTACAACGTCATCGACGCGCGCCAAGCCTATTTGCAGGACGTCGTTGCACAAGGTTTGCGCGCGCTCGGACACGCCAAGGAAGCCGAACACTCCATTCACTTCGCGTACGAAATTGTCGCCTTAACTCCCCGCTGCGCCGCCGAACTCGGCTACGAACTCTCCGAGGATGAAGCCAAAAAGCCATACGTTGAAGTGAGCGGCCGCAAAGGCCACGGCGTAAAAGCCGACGACCTGATCGATAAGCTCGAAGCCGCCACGCTGGCCGAAGTGCGCGAACGTCACGCTGACATGCCGGATGAAGAAAAACTCCGCACCGCGCACGCCATCGCCGTCGGCGCCCTGCGATTTTTCCTGCTGAAATTCACGCGCAATTCCATCATCGCCTTCGATTTCGCCGACGCCCTTAGCTTTGAAGGCGAAACCGGCCCGTATTGCCAATACGCGGTGGTGCGCATTCGCGGAATCCGTCGCAAAGGCCTCGAAGCCGGCGCCTCGGAAATCGCCGTAACTGCGGAAACCGCGGCTGCTTTGCTCGCCAGCCCCGCTGGAAATGATCTGTGGGAATTAGCCTTGCTTGCCGGTTCGCTCGACCAAGCAATCGAGCTGGCCATCTCTGGCCAGGAGCCCGCCTTCGTCGCCAAATACGCTTTCCAGCTCGCGCAGGCTTTCAATCTCTTCTATCACAAGCATCATATTTTGACGGAAGCAGACGGACAAAAGCGTGGGTTTCTCCTGCGCCTCACCGAATTGGTGGAGCGCCAACTGGTCACCGCGCTCGCGCTCCTCGGCATCACCGCGCCAGAAAAAATGTAAAGGCCGCACGAACGTCGCGTATTCGTTACTGCGCGCCACCATTATCTTTGCGCCAGTTCAGCGTTGCAGGACGCCCGTTACGCCACGTGCCAGTAGTGTCCATCACCCCATCCCGCAGCGTGCCTTGCAGGCTCACCGATCCCATCCGCTCGCCATCCGCCGTTCCGCTGTGCATCACCATTTCGATCACCACGTCGCCACTCTTCGAAACGTCGCCAGAGAGCACCATCACAATTTTCTTCTCCGGCCCCATGAACCATTGCCCGGTGATTTTTCTCCCAGTGATCGTTCCGGACTGACGGAAGCAGCGATGCGGCTCTTTCTTCGTCTCCGCAAAGCACACAGGTCCCGCGTATACGCCGTCGAACTTTGCGAACGCAGCCGAGGAAGCTCCCGCGTCTGGCGAACCGTGCGGCGCGTGCGGTTTGGGCGCAGCCGCCATCATCGAGTTGCTCGCAACCATCGCATTAGGATTTGCGGCCGGACTCGCTGCCGGACTAACGCCAGAACTCGCAACCGGTTGCGTCGAGGTGCTCGTCGGAGCCCCGCTGGCCGAAGTCGCGGACGACGCCCCTGGCGAAGTCGCCGAGGTTGCAGTCGCTGGAGTCGCTGGCGGCTGCGTAGACGCAGCGCCCGCCTGCTCCGTCGCATTCCGCTGATGCACGGTGTACGCCCAAAACCCGCCGCCCGCCAGCAAAATCACCGCCGCCGCGATAACCCATTTTACGAAACCGCTCTTCGTCGCCGGTTCGTCCGGCTTGGTCGCGGGAAGCACTCCCCCACCCTCAATCTCGCTGATGGAAAATGTCCGCACCGGCTGCTGAATATTCTTAAAACTTTTTTCGCCAAGCGAAAAAAACGAAAGCGAAAGCTTGTTGCGAATTTGGTCGTGTACGCTTCCCGAAATGCAAATCCCGCCCGGCTCCGCCGCCGTTTGCAAGCGTGCCGCCACGTTGACGCCGTCGCCCATCAGGTCCGCGCCTTGCAACATCACGTCGCCAAGATTAATGCCAATGCGGAAACGCACCTGCCGGTTGGGCGGCAGCTTGTCATTGCGCGTGCGCAACGCCGCCTGAATATCCGTGGCGCAGCGTACCGCTTCCACCGCGCTGTTAAACTCCGCCAGGATCGCGTCGCCCGCGGTGTTGAAGATGCGGCCGCGATGCATGGCCACCAGCGACTCAAACACCTGCTTGTGGCCGCGAAAGGTCCGCAGCGTATCCTCTTCGTCCTCGCCCATCAGCCGGCTGAACTCGGCGACGTCGGCGGACAAAATCGTGGCGAGCTTGCGCTCCAGCGACTGCGCACTGGGATCAATTGGTTCTTCAGGCATACAGGCTCCGGGCGTACGTTTTGCCCGGTATCATAACACCGTGAGTTGCGGTTGGACGCGGCAGGTAGGAAGTTGCGTAGCCGCTAAGCAACTAGCGTCAATCGGCCGTCAATTGGCGCCAGCGAGCGGCAACTGAGCGAGGGAATTGCAAAATCCAGCGTGGCAAAATCCGCAGCGCCAGCGCTCTACCGAGCCTTACAAATCGCCGGTAATGAACTGCGCCACGCCATGGCCAAAACTCCAATCGGGCGCGGTGTTGGAAATGATGGAAACGATCACGTCGCTCGGCTCGATTCCGCAGCTCGTTTTTAATTCGCGGCAAAGCTCCTTGTAAAGCTGCAGCTTCAATTCCTGGCTTCGCGGCATGCTAATCAGCGTGATCACCACGGCATTCGCGGTGCGTTCGATCCCCAACCCCGTATCCTCAACAATCATGTGCGATTCCGCATGCTCGTGATAAATCTGATAGCGATCGCGCTGCGGCACCTTGAAGGCCGACAGCACCGCGCGGTGCGCCGCATCCAGCAGCAATTTGATTTCCTGCTCGCTGCGCCCTTCAATCGCATCAATCCGAACCAGTGGCATGTCTCCTCCTTACGCGCTGGCGGCAGAAACAAATGTTTCGCCAAACATGGGCAAACCGCTCTTGGACGATTCGTGCGTAGCCTCGTCTTGCAGCACGTCCCAGTGTTCCACCAGCACGCCATCCTTGATCCGCAGAATGTCCGCGGCGATCCAGCTCACCGGGCGTCCGTTGTTCGAGAATCGCCCGTGCACCATCACGAAATCGTTTTCCGCCACAATCGCTCCCGGTTCATATTTCAAATTTGGCGGAGCGCTCTTGACGAGATTAAACAAGCCGTCGCGGCCCGGCGCGATGTGCGCGCTGTGCTGAATGTAGTGGGGCGACCAGAACCGCTCCGCCGCGGCATAATCGCGTTTATTGAAAAGCGTATCGAACGCCTCCAGCACCAGCGCTTTATTCTTCGCCGCGCAACGCACTACATCGCTTGCGGACGATGGCCCACCGTCCGCTTCAGGACGGCAGTCCAAATAAAAAGCCGGCTTGTGCAATTGCGGGCAGAAGGGATCAGCCAATACTGCGCCGGATTGCCGATCGTAGGACGGATAGTCGGTGTATCCGCGCGCCTCAAACGTGTAGAACGTTTTGCGATCGTAGTCGCTGAGCGGCAGTCCCAGCTTGATGCGCTTGGGCAAATCCGGATTGGAGATGAAGTGCCGCCCGAAAGCCACGGCGTCGGCATCTCCTTTTTCGACAGCGGTTTCCGCGGTGTCCGGCTCGTATCCGCCGGCGGAGATAATTTTCCCTTTGAAGATCTTGCGCAATCGTTCCGTGGCAATCGGATCCTGGCCCTCGACAATTACTACGTTGCCTTTTACCCGCGGCTCGACGATGTGCAGATAGGCGAGACCGAAACGATTCAGTTGCGCGGCAACATAATCGAACAGCGCGTCCGGGCTGCTGTCGGACATCTGATTCCACGTTCCGCCAGGCCCAATCCGCACGCCCACGCGATCGCCGCCCCAAACGGAGACCACGGCCTCGGTAACTTCTAGCAACAAACGCGCGCGATTCTCGATCACCCCGCCATAAGCATCCGTGCGGTGGTTGCTGCCATCCTGCAGAAATTCGTCGAGCAGGTAGCCGTTGGCGCTGTGGACTTCCACTCCGTCAAAACCCGCAGCCTTGGCGCGTTCCGCCGCTTTGCGATAATCCTCGATGATGCCCGGAATTTCTGCGATCTCGATGGCGCGATGCGGCGAAGGCTTCTTCCAACCAGTGGGCGTCGAAATCACTGGCTCGGCATTCAGCCAGTAGGACGGAACCACGCTGGGCCCCGCCGGTTGCGCGCCATCTCGCATATCCACGTGTGACGAACGCCCGGTGTGCCACAGTTGCGAGAACAGGAAGCCGCCTTTGGCGTGCACGGCATCGACAATTTTCCTCCAGCCCGCCACTTGCGCGTCCGAATACAGCCCCGGCGCGCCGTACCAACCTCGTCCAGCGATCGCGATAGTGGTCGCTTCCGTGACGATCAAGCCGCCTTCGGACGCGCGCTGCGAGTAATACTCCAGCATCAGCGGGCCGGGCACATCGCCAGGTTGCTCCGAACGCGAACGCGTCAACGGTGACATGACCACGCGATGCTGCAGAGTGATCGCGCCGATCTGTACCGGCGAGAAAAGCTTCCGATCTGCGGACGCCGTCATGAGCCTCTCCTTGGAGGAAATAGCGGCCGATTCCACTCCGCCCTAACGCTATGGATGACCCCCGCGGCGAAAGCGTTGCAGGAATTCCGCCAGGGAAATCGCGCGTCCGGATCGTCAGCACCAAACCTTGCATCGCGCGCTTCCCCTGCAGGTTACCAACTTCCTGCGGTTAGGACGCGCCGCTAGCGGCAATTCCCTGCTCGGGTCATAATAGCTAGCCGAAACTTCACAAGCGTTCTTCGGGAGTATGGGCGTCGCGACGGCACGGCTTTGGCCGCGTCATACGCTACTCCTGACAGAGATTCTTAACCTCTGGGGCAAAACTGTTCGAGCGAGGAACTTCACGATGGTGCATGCATGGCACGACGTATCTCCCGGCAATGAATTGCCGCGCGATTTTCAAGCGGTAATCGAGATTCCACTCGGCTCGAACGTGAAGTACGAACTGGATAAAGCCACGGGACTTCTGAAGGTGGACCGCATCATTCACTCGGCGGTCTTTTATCCCGCGAATTACGGATTCATTCCGCAGACCTATGCCGAAGACAACGATCCCTTGGACGTCCTGGTGCTCTGCCAGGAGCCGGTGCAACCGCTGGCGCTCATCAAAGCCCGCGCCATCGGCCTGATGACCATGATCGATTCCGGCGCCAGCGACGACAAAGTAATCGCCGTGGCCACCAACGATCCGGAATTCAGCGACTACCTCGAAGCGCGCGATTTGCCGCCGCACCGCCTGCTCGTCCTGCGCAGGTTTTTTCAAGATTACAAACAGCTCGAAGGCAAGCAAGTGCAAGTCGAAGAGATTCGCCCGGCGTACGCCGCGCTCGCGGTCATCGAAAAATCGCTGGCCAGCTACCAGCAAAATCGCGAACGCTTGATGAATAACGGCGGAAAATAATCCCTGAGAAATCGGCGCGTAGTACTTGCATAGTACAAACGCACTATTCCGCGGCGGGAATGCCAGTGTTACGTTTCAGGCCACACTTTTGCTCTTGATGCCGTTCCCTGCGTTATGAATCTTTTTTGGAAGATCACCATTGGTGTTGTGTTGACGCTGCTCGTCGCTGCGTTCGTTGGGCTTTCGCTGATGGCTGGCAGCCCCAAAGACGCCTACGGCATGGTGCGCTACGCCCTGCCGCATATGCACCGCGGAACTCTGAAAGTGGGCGACGACGCGCCCGACGCCACCCTCGTCGCGCTCGACGGCAGCGACCATTTTCACATTCGCGAACGCACCGGCGCGAAACCCTTGGTGCTGGTCTTCGGCAGCTTTACTTGACCTCCCTTTCGCCGCCAGGTTGGCGACATCACGCAGATTTATAACGACTACAAAGAGCACGCGGACTTCCTGACTATTTACGTGCGCGAAGCGCATCCCACGGATGAATGGCAGATGAAGTCCAACGTAAAAGATGATGTGTGCTACGCGCAACCGAAAAACCTGGAGCAGCGCGTGATCATCGCCAACGATTTCATCAAGCGCTACAAATATCCCGTGCCCTTCGGCATCGACGACATGAGCAACCGGGCCGAAGGCGCGTATTCCGCCTGGCCCGAGCGCCTCTACGTGATCGACGAGAATGGACACATCAGCTACAAGGGCGGCAACGGCCCCTTCAAGTACGATCCGAAGGAGTTGCGCGCGTGGCTCGCGGCGCGTTACGGTGAAGTGCGGCACGACGACGCAAAGCCCGCGGACGACAAGCCCGGAGACGCAAAATCTGCCGAGGCTGCTCCGAAGACCTAGCGTCCGCGCACGCGACGCCAAGTTGCGATGTCGGTCGCAACAATGAGTCGCAACAATGAGTCGCAACCGCGAGTCGTAACCGCGAGACGCAACACCGAGTCGACGCTTGAAGAAACAGAAATCCCAGAAAAAAGCAGTCGAGAAAGACCACGTGCAGCGCGTCGGCCTCGCGCGCGCGTTGTCCAAGATGGGCTATTGTTCGCGTTCGGAGGCGGCGGAATTGGCGCGCCTCGGGCGCGTGCGGCTGAATGGCTCGCTAACGCGAAATCCTGAGGCGCCGGTGCGGCTCGGAAAAGATCGCGTGGAAGTTGACGGCAAGAAGATCGAAGCGGGCGCGAAGAGCTATTTTGTTTTGAACAAGCCGCGCGGCGTGATCACCACCGCCGCGGACGAGCAGGGACGCGACACCGTCTATTCGCTGCTGCCCGCGGATGCGCCTTGGGTCGGCCCCGTTGGGCGGCTCGATAAAGGCAGCGAAGGGTTGCTATTGCTCACCAATGATTCGGAGTGGGCGGCGCGCGTGGCGGCTCCCGAAACGCATCTGGCGAAGATTTATCATGTGCAGATTTCCGTGGTGGCCGATGCGGAGTTGCTGGGCGCGCTCGAAGCTGGGTTCGTGGTGAACGATGGAGAAACGTTGCGCGTGTCGCACGCGGAGATTCTGCGTTCCGGCGAGAAGAACAGTTGGCTCGAAGTAACCCTCGAGGAAGGCAAAAACCGTCAAATTCGGCGCATGTTTGAAGCGCGCGGCATTGAAGTGTTGCGCCTGATTCGCGTGGCCATTGGGCCGCTGGCGTTGGCGGATTTGGCCAAGGGTCAGTGCCGGTTGCTGACGCCAACCGAGAAGCTGGCGATTGATTTGGCGATGAAGAGAGCATCCGCATAAGAGAACAATAGAAAAATCACGAAGAGCGAAGGCAAGAAAAGAGAAACAGAAAGAAACTTAACGCAGAGGCGCAGAGTACGCAGAGAAGACGCAGAGGAAAACGTCGTCGCGCCTTGCGGATGCGTCCAGGATTGGCTTACACCGCGCGCAGCATGCTGCGCCACTACAAAGAATGCGCGGCGTTAGCCCAGGGATTCGGAAGTTACGCCTTGTTTTTGTTCTAGTTCGGCCCAGCGGGTGTAGAGGCGTTCTACTTCGTGCTGGGCTTGCTCCAGGTCTAACGCGGCGGCGTGCAGGCGTGGGCCGTCGCTGATGATGGATGGGTCTTCCATGGCCACGCGCTTGCGCTCTAGTTCTTCTTCGGCGGCGGCGATATTTTGTTCCATTTTTTCCAGCTCGCGTGTTTCCGTGTACGACAATTTCTTTTTGTTGCTCGCGGCTTTCGCGGGCTCGGCGGTGGTGGACGCCTGGATGTTGCTGGCGCGCGGCGTGGGCAACGGCTTGGATTTTGCCGGGCGCTGCCAATCTTCCCATTGGGAATAGTCGGCGAAGCGTTCGGCGCCGCCGCGGCCGTCGAGGCCGAGCACTAACGTGGAGACGCGATCGAGCATGTAGCGATCGTGGGTGACCAGGACGAGCGCGCCGGGATACTCGAGCAGACTTTCTTCCAGGATTTCCAGCGTCGGAATATCCAGGTCATTGGTCGGCTCGTCCAGCAGCAGGACGTCGGCGGGCTGCAGCATCAGCTGCGCGATGAGGACGCGGGCGCGTTCGCCGCCGGACATACGGCCTACCGGGCGATTGAGGTCTTCGCCGGTAAAGAGGAAACGCGCGGCCCAACTGGCTACGTGGATTACGTTGCCCTGATAGATGACGGCGTCGCTGTCTGGCGCCAGCGCGCGGCGCAGCGACAGCGTGGGATCGAGTTGGCGATTCTGGTCGAAGTAGACGAGGCGCAATGGTTCGGCGCGTTTTACCGTGCCGTGACTGGGCGCGATTTCTCCGAGCAGCAAGCGCAGCAGCGTGGTTTTGCCGCTGCCATTTGGCCCGACCAGGCCAACGCGCATGCCGTTGGTGATTTCAAAATGGATGTTGTGGAAGAGTTCGAGTCCAGCGATGGAATAGGAAAGGTGTTTTACGTTGATGAGTTGTTTGGATTTGCGATTGGAGGCGGTGAAATCGATGCGCGCGGACGTTACGTTGCCGCGCTGCTTCATACCGGCAAGTTCGCCGATCATTTCGTGCGCCGTGTCGATGCGGGCCTTGGACTTGGTGGTGCGAGCTTTGGGGCCGCGCCGCAGCCAGTCAATTTCCGTGTGCACGCGATTCTCGAGCGCGTCTTGCCGCTGCTGCTGGGCGTGGAGATATTGCTCCTTGGCTTCGAGGAAGGTGCTGTAGTTCCCTGCCACGCGGAGCGAGCCATCGGGATACATGCGATTCAGCTCGACCATGGTGGTAGCGACATTTTCGAGGAAATAGCGATCGTGACTGACGACGACCGCGGCGAAATTGGCGTTGAGGAGCAGCGCTTCGAGCCACTTGATGCCCGCGAGATCCAGGTGGTTGGTGGGCTCATCGAGCAGCAGGATGTCTGGGTGCTGGACCAAACCTTCGGCGATGGCCAGGCGTTTACGCCAGCCGCCGGAGAGCGCGGCGGCCTCGGCTTCGAGGTCCAGGAAGCCGGCGCGACCCATGATTTCGGCGATGCGGGCCAAGCGCTCGGACTGCGGGGTTTCGGCGCGATCCAGGGCTTGTTCGAGGACCTTGCGGATGGTCAGGCCAGGCGCGTAGGTGGACATCTGGGCCACGAAGCTGACGCGGGTGCGTTTGCGGATGGCGACGTCGCCAGTGTCTGGCTGGACGCGGCCGAAGAGCATTTCGAGCAGCGTGGATTTGCCGGAACCGTTGGGGCCGACCAAGCCAATGCGTTCGCCTTCCGAGACGGTGAAGGAGAGATTCTGGAAGAGCGGCGAGACGCCGAACCTCTTGGAGAGGCCTTGAGCGGCAATCAACGGTGGCACGGAAGCTGGGGTCTCCTTGGGGTAAAGCGCATGGGTACAGTGGAAGAATACCAGTTGCTGGGGACGGTAGCACGGTGCGCGAGGGGCGCGATTTTGTGATGGATCTGAGTGGGGCACCCCCCCTGGGGTTTTGCGAAAGTGATACATTACAAAGGGAGTTAAAGTGCTTTGTTTTGATACACTTTTGCAAGTGTTCATTCTGCACGGGTTATTTTACGGTGGTGTTTGGTAGTTGGTTACCTCCTGTTTTGGGTTCTGCGCGGGTGTTTGGCGATACACATCTGCGGGTTCACCGATGAGACCTTGGCAGAGGTTATTACAGGAGAACCGGGCCGAGAGGCTGCGCGATAGAGATGCGTGGGTCGCTACGACCGCGCACAGGCAAGAGTGCCTGTGCTACTGAATCAAAAGAACGTGTCTGAAGACCCGCCGCTACAACGGCCCCTACCATCGGGCGCAGTTCTTTACTTGGTGATGATACCAGGGGAGTAGAGTTACTGTCAAGGCATTTTCGCCTGATGACGGACGGGGGTTGAAACGAAAAGGGTTAGTGGTCCTGCAGGGCTTGCAGGGATGGGGCTGGGGCGGAATCAGTGGCCGAGGCCGCCCTAGGGGTGTCCAGGGCGGCGCGGATGGTTTGGCTTAGGGATTTCATGGTGTAAGGCTTTTGCAGAACGGGTGTGGAGCGGCCGACGGCGGCGATGAAGGGGACGGCGTCCGGGGTATAGCCAGAACTGAAGACCACGGGAACGTTGGAGCGCAGGAGTTTGATCTGTTCGTAGGCCTGTGGACCGTCCATTTCGGGCATCATGACGTCGAGAAGGACCAGGTCAATGCGGGCGGCGTTGCACCTAAAAAGATCCACGGCTTCGCGGCCATTGACGGCGGTGAGGACCTGATAGCCGAGTTCGCGCAACATCTCGTGAGCGGTCTGCCGCAAGCCGTCGTGATCGTCGGCGAGAAGAATGGTTTCGCTGCCTTTGCGAAGCTCGACAGGGGTTTTGATTTCGGCGGCGTCGGCGGGGCCATCGCAACAGGGGAAATAGAGGCGGAAGGCGGTACCCTTCCCCGGTTCGCTGTACACGTAGATGAATCCGCCATGCTGCTTCACGATGCCGTAGACGGTGGCCAGGCCAAGGCCGGTGCCGCGGCCCAATTCCTTGGTGGTGAAAAAAGGCTCGAAGATGCGCTCGATGGTGGCTTTGTCCATGCCAATGCCGGTGTCGGAGACACTCAGCAAGGCGTACGGGCCGACGTGGGCCTCGGCGTGAATGCGGACATGTTCCTTTTCGAGCTCGACGTTGCGCGTCTCGATGACCAAAATGCCGCCTTCGGGCATGGCATCGCGGGCGTTGAGGCTGAGATTCATCAGGATCTGCTCGATTTGCGAGGGGTCGGCAGTGACCATGCGCAGAGCCGACTCACGTAAAACGCGGATTTCGACGCGGTCGCCGATGAGCTTGTGGAGGAGGCTGGTGACATCGTCGACGGAGGAGTTCAAGTTGATTTTGCGGGGTTGCAGGACCTGGCGGCGAGCGAAGGCCAGGATTTGCGCGGTGAGCTTAGTGGCGCGGTGGGCTTGATCGGAGATTTTTTGGAAACGGTCACGGGCGCGCGAGCCGGCCTGGGTGTCTTCCAAGCCCATCTCGGCCCATCCCAAGATGGCGCCGAGGATATTGTTAAAATCGTGGGCGATGCCGCCGGCGAGGCGGCCAATGGCTTCAAATTTTTGCAGGGCGCCGACATGCTGCTCGAGACGTCTGCGGGCGAGGCGCTGTTCGGTCTCGCGGATTTCGCGCTCGACGGCGGGTAGAAAGCGCTGGAGGTGGCCCTTCACCAGGTAGTCTTGCGCGCCACGACGGAGCGCGGAGACGGCGGTGGCCTCGTCCATAGTGCCGGAAACAAAGATGAAGGGCAGGTCGGAGTTGCGAGCGCGAACAATGTCCAGTGCCTGCAGGCCGGTGAAACCGGGCATGCTGTGATCGGAAACGACGAGATCCCAGTCGCCATCGGCGAGAGCGGATTCCAGGGCGGCGGCGGTACAGACACGTAGGGGTTGCAGAGTGAAGCCGCCCTTGCGCAGCTCGCGTTCGAGCAAGGCGCAATCGTCCTCGGAATCTTCCACGAAAATCGCACGCAGGGGTTTGCTCATCTCTACACGTTCCTGAGGGTCGGTGATTCATTCAAGGTTAGCCAGTAGACGCCGAGTTGGGCGGCCGCGATGAGGAACTGTTCAAAGTCCACGGGCTTGCGGACGTAGCTGTTGGCGCCGAGGGAATAGCCTTCGAGGCGGTCCTGCTCTTCGTCGGAGGAAGAGAGGATGACCACGGGAAGGAGGCGGGTGCGTTCGTTGGCGCGGATGCGGCGGAGGACGCCGAGACCATCGAGTTTGGGGAGCTTCAGATCGAGGAGCACCACGTGGGGCAGAGGGCGCTCCAGCGCCGCCGCGCCGGCGCAGTGATCCAAGAGATAGTTCACGGCCTCGAGGCCATCGCGAGCCACGAAGACCTCGCTGGGCACGCTGCCGCGCTTCAGGGCGCGCAGGGTGAGAGCCTCGTCATCGGGATTGTCTTCCACCAACAAGATCTGCTTGTGTTTCACTGCTGCCCTCCTGCGAGTTGCTTTGCGGCAAGGTAAAAAAGAAAGTAGCGCCGTGGTCCAGAGAACTTTCCGCCCAGATACGGCCACCGTGGCGGTGAATGACGCGCTGCACGGTGGCCAAACCCACGCCAGTGCCGGGAAATTCGGCGGCGCCGTGCAGGCGTTGAAAAGCGCCGAAGAGGCGGTCGGCGTAAGCGGGGTCGAAGCCGGCGCCGTTGTCTTTGACAAAGAAGGCGGTCTCGCCATTTTTTTGCGCGGCGCCAAATTCGATCAAGGAGTCCGAGCGTTTGGAAGTGAACTTCCAGGCGTTGTTGAGAAGATTTTCGATGGCTACGCGAAGCAATTGGGAATCGCCGGCGGCAAGGAGAGCGGGTTGAATTTTCCAGGCAACCTGGCGTTCCGGCTGCGAGACCTGTAGTTCCTTGGCGACATCGGCGGCGATGGCGCTGAGGTCGAAGTTCTGGAGGTTCAGCGATGCACGCGTAACGCGGGAAAGATTCAGCAAGTCGTCAATGAGGGCCCCCATGCGTTGGGCAGCGGTGCGAATGCGCTGGAGATGACCTGCGCAGACTTCGTCGAGTTTAGAACCGCAATCTTCGAGCAGGGCAAGACTGAAGCCGTCGATGGTGCGCAGCGGAGCGCGGAGATCGTGAGAGACGGAATAGCTGAAGGACTCGAGTTCCTTGTTGGCGTTAGATAACTCCCTGGTACGCTCGGCGACGCGCGATTCGAGGGAGGCGTTAAGGATGCGGACTTGTTCTTCGGCTTGTTTTTGTTCGGTAACGTCGATATTAATGCCGACCATGCGGTTGGGGCGGCCTTCGCCGTCGCGGATGACCGTGGCGCGAGCAGAAATCCAACGCTGTTTGCCATCCGGCCGGAAGATGCGAAATTCGGAGGCAAATTCGGAGGCATCGCGGAGGGAGTCGGCAACGGCTTTGTCGAGGGCGGGGAGATCGTCTGGGTGCACGAGATTGGGCCACATCTCGGCGCTATCGTTGTAAGTGCCCGGCTCGACGCCGAAGACTTCCTCGAGTTCGGTAGTCCAATGGCTGCGGCCGGTGGTCACGTCGCGGTCCCAGGCGCCCATTCTTGCGGCTTTCTGGGCCAAGCGGAGGGTGTCGCGATGTTCGCGCAATTCACTATTGGCAAGCGACAACTCCTTGGTGCGTTGAGCAACGCGCGTTTCGAGGTCGGCGTTGGCTTTGGCCCACTCAGCGAGATTAGGCACCTGCAGGAGTTTGGGGACGGTGTAAATCAAGACGACGGCGGTAACGACCGAGGCGACGGCGGTGATACCTTTGACGGCGCCGGCGATCCAATATTGCGCGTGCCAGAGATTCCAGACTTCCATCACGTGGGTGGCGCCACAGGCGACGATGAAAATACTGAAGAGCGCGAAGATCCAACTGAAGGGAATGTCTGGACGCCGACGAAGGAACCACAGCATCACGATGGGAATGGCGAAATACGCGAGGGCGATGAGCAGGTCAGAGATGACGTGCAGCCAGACCAGGCCGGGATTCCAGGCATAGCAGAAACCGTGAGGCTGAAAGCCGCCGGAGCCGAAGAGTTGTGAGAAGAAGCCCATGGTCCCCTGTTCTGCACACGGGCCAGAACGCAGCGGCGGAAGACTGCGCGCGACCGTGTTGCGTGCGATTAGGGAGAGGACCTGCTCGCGGGTGCGCCGATGGTGCCGGCGACAGAAATCGAAACGGACAGAAATTGAGACACTACTGGAAGGGACCTTTATTCTCGCCTAATGCAGGGTGAAGTCAAGAAGCGCTGGCGGGGTTGCGGCTTGGAAGTCAACTGCTGAGCTGGAGCAAGCTACGACGGCTGGGAGGCCGGCGTTGGCTCTGGAATTCGTGCTAAGGTTGGCGCCGGGATATATGTCGCCTTAAAGGCGCGTTTTCCTGCGCAAAACCCGCCGTACCTGCGTTTAGCCGCCAGAACACCATTGCAGCAGAAAAACACGATGCAACAGAAATTTGACGCGATTGTTGTGGGAGGCGGGGCTGCGGGACTGCTTTGCGCGATGGAGGCCGGGAAACGCGGCCGCCGCGTGGCGGTGCTGGAGCATGGAGAACGCATCGGCAAGAAAATTCTGATTTCCGGCGGCGGGCGATGCAATTTCACGAATTTGCATTGCCGGCCGGAGGATTTTATTTCGGGCAATGCGCATTTTGCGAAGTCGGCGCTGGCGCGGTATACGCCGAGGGATTTTATTGCGCTGGTGGAGAAACATGGGATTCCGTATCACGAGAAGACGCTGGGGCAACTTTTTTGCGACCGCGCGGCGAGCGACATTACCGGAATGCTGGAGGCGGAGTGCCGCGACGCTGGGGTGAAGATTTTCTTGCACAAGGCGTGCAAGGAAGTGCGGCGTGGTGCGGCGGAATTTTCGGTGCTGGCGTCGGGCGATAGCGAGTTTTGCGCGCCGGTGCTGGTGGTGGCGAGTGGCGGACTGTCGATTCCGAAGATGGGGGCGACGGGGGTTGGGTATGAGATTGCGCGGCAGTTTGGATTGAAGATTGTGGAGACGCGGCCGGGCCTGGTGCCGCTGGTGTTTGGAGCGAAGGATCATCAGGACTATTGCGATTTGGCGGGGGTTTCGGCGGAGGTGGTGGTGCGGGTGGAGGAGGATGGGGAGTTGCGCGGGCGAGCCTCGGGCAAAGGCGCGGGGAATGGTGTGGCGTTTCGCGAGAAGATGTTGATTACGCATCGCGGGTTGAGCGGGCCGGCGATATTGCAGATTTCATCCTATTTGAATCGGGGCTCGAACGGGAAGGCCGAGGATTTGGGGGCGATTCGCATTGATCTGGCGCCGGAGCGGAATGTGATTGGCAAAGTATTGGAGACGGAGTTTCGCAGCATGACGGCGCTGCGCAATGCGTTTCAGGGGATATTGCCGAAGCGGTTTGCTACGCGATGGCTGGATTTGCACGAGCCAGAGGCGTGGTCAAATGCGGCGCTGGAGGAGTTTGAGAGAGTGGTGCATGGGTGGGAAGTTTCGCCGGCGGGGACGGAAGGATATGAGAAGGCGGAAGTGACGGCTGGAGGCGTGGATACGGAGGAGCTTTCGAGCAAGACGATGGAGAGCCGTAAGGTGCCGGGGCTGTATTTTATCGGGGAAGTTGTGGATGTTACGGGGCATTTGGGGGGATTTAACTTTCAGTGGGCGTGGGCGTCGGGTGCGGCGGCGGGGCGGGCGATTTAGAGGTTTCCGCTAGACGGGACAGTTGTGGGGCGGGCAGCGCGCACAGGCAGGATTGCCTGTGCCACGAAAAGCGAAGAGTCCAACAGAGACCACAGAGAGCGCAGAGATTAGAGAGAAGAGACTATGGACAAGGATGAGATCGAGTTGATCGATCGGGGTGCGCCACGGGAAGTGGTGCCGCGACAGGGGCGCTCGTTGATGGGGTGGATTCTTGGCTTGCTGGCGGGGGCGGTCTTGACGGTTCTCTTGCTGGGGGCTGGGTTGTGGATGGCCACGGGATATGGGCTGTATCACTTCATTGGGGAGCTGCGGAGCGGTGGGACGCGAATCAATGTGGATCAGCCCACGGTGGTGCATCAGATTCAGCAACTGCGGCGGCTGGAGACGGTGAGTTACACGATGGACAAGATTATTTCTGGCGAGCATGACAATGCGTATCTGCCGAAATTTCTGGCTGGGGACCGGTTGCTGTTGGTGGTGCATGGAGAAGTGGTGGCGGGAATTGATTTGGCGGGATTGCAGCCTGGGGATGTGACGATCGCGGGGCAGAAAATTTCGGTTCATTTGCCGGCGGCGGAGGTTTTTAGTACGCGGATTGATAATGCCAAGACGCGGGTGTATTCGCGGGATACGGGGCTGTTTTCTTCGCCGGACCCTAATTTGGAGAGTGAGGTGCGGCTGGAGGCGGAGAAGCAGTTGCGGGAGGCGGCGCTGCAGGATGGGATTTTGTTGAAGGCCGGGGAGAATGCGCGGGGGACGATTGGTGGGATGCTGCAGGGGCTGGGGTTTCGCGTGGTGGAGATTCGGTGACGGGCGGTAACTGCGGGCGTTGGGCTTGATCGCGTGCGTGGTCGGCGGATCGGTATATGTGGGCGGGGCGGCCGGAAAAGCGGCGTCAAGCCGCCGCACTCCAAAATCGCGGATTGCCTGTGGTGCGGTCTTTCCCTATAATGCGGATTCCTTTGATGGACCGCACGCACTCCACTGAAACTAACGCTGGCGAAGAGCAATACGCGATTGCTGTGATTACCGTCGAAGAGGCGGCGTTTCCGGAAATCCGGCGGGGACTTGGGGCCACGTTTCAAGCCGTGCTGGCCAGCACGGAATCCGAAATAAAAGAATTGATGGACGACGCGGGGCTGCGGGCGATTCTGTTTGATTTGGACAGCATTGGCGCGGGCGCTAGCGATGGCATCGACGTGCTGCGCGAAATGCGCGCGCTGAGGGAGGACTTGGTGCTGGTGGCCATGACGCGGTCCGGCGACCGAGGGATCCCGATCAAGGCCAGCCGCGCGGGGGCGGACGAATTTTTCCTGGCGCCGCTGAATTTTTCGGAATTGCAGATTGTGCTGGCTCGCGCGATCCAGAAACGCGCCATGGAAATTGAAGGCCGGCGGCTGGTCGAGCAGGTGGAGAGCAAGTCCGCGTTTTGCGGGTTGATTGGCGGCAGTGCGGCGATGCAGAAGGTGTATCAGGCGGTGCTGTCGGTGGCGGACAGCAACAGCAGCGTGGTGTTGCGGGGGGAGAGCGGCACGGGCAAGGAGTTGATCGCGCAGGCCATCGTGCAGTCGGGGAGCCGGCGCGATAAGCCGTACATTGCGCTGAATTGTTCGGCGCTGCCGGAAGGCTTGATCGAGTCGGAATTGTTTGGGTATGAGAAGGGGGCGTTCACCGGGGCGGATACGGCGCGGGCGGGGCTGATTGAGTCGGCGCAGGGCGGGACGCTGTTTCTGGATGAGATCACCACGCTGAATCAGGGGCTGCAGAGCAAACTGCTGCGCGTGTTGCAGGAGCATGTGGTGCAGCGGCTGGGCGGGCGCACGGCGAAGAAGATTGATTTTCGGTTGATTACCGCAACGAACGAGGATTTGGAGGACTTGGTCAAGAAGGGGCGCTTTCGCGAGGATTTGTATTACCGGATCAATGTGGTGCCCATCGCGATTCCGCCGCTGCGCGAGCGGGCTGGGGATATTGCGGTGCTGGTGGACCATTTTTTGCGGGTGTACTGCGCGTCGGCAAAAAAGGCGCTGAAGAGCGTGCAGCCGGACGTGATGGAGATACTGGAAGACTATTCGTGGCCGGGGAACGTGCGGGAGCTGGAAAATATCGTGCAGCGGCTGGTGGTGATGAACGATGGGGCGGTGATTACGGCGGAGCAGTTGCCGCAGACGCTGCTGGTATCGAGCACGGCAAGCCACGAAGCTATCCTGATCCCGGAAGACGGCGTGGATTTTGACGCGGAGATGCAACGGATTGAGGTGGCGTACCTAAGCGCGGCGCTGCGGCGTACGGGCGGCAAGAAGTCGGCGGCGGCGGCGCTGTTGCACATTGATGGGCAGCGCATGAAGTACCTTTGCCGCAAGCTGAAACTGTAAATCGGTCAAAAATTAACCCGCAGGAGATGGATTTTTGACCTGCCCGTGGGGCAGGCGTCCTGTACCAACGACCAGCCTACAAAAATAATGCCGCAAGTCTTTGATTTCATTAGCCAGCGGGCTACTTTGTAACTGCGGCGCCAGTTTGGCACGTCTCTTGCAATGTAAGCGGGCGTCGCCGGGAAAAAAATTGAAACTGTATCTGAGGAGAACTGCTATGTCCGTTCAAAAAAAGTCTCTAGTAAGCAAATCGAAGCCCGCGCAAAAAGCCAAGACCGCGAGCGCCACCTCGGAAAGCATCAAGGGGAAGGCCCCGAAGGGCGAAAAGCAGACCAGCCTGATTAGGCGATAACAGTTCGGGCACGATCTCTCCACCCGCGAAGTGCGCCGGAGACTCGGTCAGCACTGATGGTGCTATCCACAGAAGATTTGCAGGCAAATAAAGTATGGAAGGCCGCCCAAAGGGCGGCCTTCTTCCGTTTTATAGCCTTAACCAATGCGAGGGTGTGGACCAGGTGACAAATTAACCCTCGGATGGTCAATTTTTAACCCGGACTGTTTTCTTTCACCCTGTCCCAAAGGCCACCTAGCCAACGCACCCATGCAAGTCATTGACTCCATTAGAAATTAAGAATTGTGCGGCCGCCACGAAAGTTTGGCATGCCTCCTGCAAGGATAGTCTGCGTAACGGGGATTAAAATAAAAATTTAGATTCTGAGGAGCCCACGCCATGTCGATCCAGAAAAAGTCTTTGATTAGCGCACTGAAGACCACGCAGAAAGCCAACGTTGCGGCGGCCGCCCCGGTAGCCGAAGCGGGCAAGACCAACACCTCGATGCGCGCAGGGAACAGTTTCAGCCTGAAAAAGGGCGGGGCGATCAGCTTGAAGAAGGGTGGCGCGATTAGCCTGAAAAAGGGCGGGGCGATCAGCTTGAAAAAGGGCGGCGCGATTAGCCTGAAAAAGGGCGGGGCGATCAGCTTGAAGAAGGGCGGGGCGGTTAGCCTCAAGAACGTAGGTCAGTAAAGATTTGGGAATCGGGGACGCCAGTCCCCGAAACTGAAGAAAGGGGCTGCCTGGGGGCGGCCCTTTTTTTTACCAAAGCTTGCGGCCGAAAAAGTGGCTGACTCCCTCCCAGCAAAGCCCCGCGATACTTCTCTTCCCGCCATAAATACGCGCTAAACCGGACATTCCCGGCTTGAACCGCCTCTCGGGGTTCGCCAGAACCAGGTCGACCAGATAAAAATTGGGCGGATTCAGGCCGGTCAATTTGTTGTCTTCACTGAGAGATGGGTCAATCTCGCGGGAAGCAACCGTAATGGCTTCTGCGGTGGCGCGTTGAATCGCGAAGACACCGTCAAGCTGCACGCGTGCTTCCGCCCCGACTTTCACTTTATAGAGATCGTATTCCGAAATGTAGATACGGGCGCGCATCTGGCTCAAGTCTCCGATGTCCACCAGGGTCGCGCCTTCCAGGACGTAGGAGCCCAGGCGATCCTGAGGCCGTGGCGTAAGCACGGTACCGGAAATCGGGCTTACGACCTGTAGATTCGACGCTTCCTTGGTAAGTTCGCCGCGTTCTTTCCCCAGGCGCTCCCGGTCGGCTTGCATCGCACCCGTGGCGCCGTAGTGCAGCACGGCGTCGGTGGCGCGGGTAGTGGCCAGGGCATATTCGGCGTCCACGCGGGAAACCTGCGATTGCAGGGAAATATTCCGCAATTGGAGCAGCGGGGCGCCGGCCTGAACAGTCTGGCCTTCCTCGGTGTACACCGCGTCGATCATTCCGGGAACGGCCGCACGCACCTCCGCGTGATGCAGCGGCTCCAGGACGAAGCTACCCTTCACCGAGTCATGCCACAGGGGCACGAAGAGCAGCAGCACCAGGATGGCCGCAGCGATCAGTTGGCGCTGCGGGGTAAAAAATGCGCGAATACGATCTTTTTTGTCCAAATACACAAATTTCATAAAGTTCACCAGAAGGCGAATGCGAGATCGGAAGATCATCCAAGCGGTGACTAATTCCGGAATGAAAGACCATTGGGGACTGAAATTTCGGAAAACGTTACCCACAAAACCCGCTACGAGGTACAAAACCGTATAACTGTAAGCCCCGGAAAGCAGCGCGTAGACCACGAAGCCAAGTCTGCGGCGTTTCGGGACGTAGGGCACCTCCACCGGGAGACGCCAGACGTGGTGTTTTACCCAGGCGGCTACATATAACGTGGAAGCCTCTTTCAAATCGGAAATGCCCAGGATTTCGCACAGCATGTGGTACCCGTCGAGCTTGATCAGCGGATTCCAGTTAACCAGCAGCGAGGTGATCCCGGTGAGCAGCATCAGAAAGTACGCGCAGTCGTGGACCGCGGTGTCCGGCGGCGTCCCCCACCAAATGGGGGTAGCGATGGCGCAGATAATCAGCTCGATCCAGATGCCCGCCAGAGAAATGATCAGCCGCTGGTAACGGGTAGCCTTCACCACGCCTTCGGTGGTGTCGGTGTAAAACGCCGGGGTGAGGAAAATAAGCGCGAAGCCCATGGCCGGCACCCGCGCGCCGTAATGCTTGCAGGCGTGCGCGTGGGCGTATTCGTGGGCGGCCACCACAAACATTCCTAAAACATAGAGTACGGCGATGTCGCCCCAGGTTTTGGCGCGAAAATTATAAAACTGTATGGTATCGCGCCCGATTTCCGGCCAGTGCACAACGGTGATTCCCACCGCAAAGGCGAACAGCATCAGCGTCAAAATCGTGAACCACGGAGTGTAAATCCAGTACGTCCAGCCGTATAGCTTGGTGAGAAATTTATCCGGATTAAACGCCGGAAAAAGAATCATGGATAAATCGGCGTAACGGCTTTTTACCTTCAATGTTTTCTTGCGGTCTTCGCTGCTCTGCTGCATCAGCAGAATGTTTTTTTCCTGCGCCGTCTTGTACCAGAACTCGGCTCCCTCCATCTCTCCGGCGAACTCGCGCACCTGCTCGGCGGCGTATTCCTGGCCGTATTGCGCCGAATACAATGCGGCGATCTCCTCGTAGGTGCGCTTGCCGTCGAAGAGCTGGACCAAATTGAAATTGGCTTCGGGAAACCAGTACATCATGCCGGTGCTGGGCAGGTATGCGCGGACCATCGTCTGGCCATCGTCGAAGTGCGTTTTAAAGGTCATCCCCGGGTCGGGACGAGGCATGCGCCGGGCTAGAGTCCGCGCCGGAATTTCCGGCAAAGCCACGTTGAGCGCCTGGTTTAGATTCATGACTGTCTCAGATTCATGCGTGGCTCAGTGCGGCGCGTCCACGCGCACGCTGGCGGTCATGCCGGGGCGCAATTCGCCGCGCGCGCCTTGAAGTTCGACGAGGACGTCGATCGTGCCGCTGGAAGGGTCCACCACCGGGCTGACTTCTTTGATCTTGGCGGTGTGCGTTTCGCCGGGTAGGTCTGGCGAGGTAAGCGGAAGGGTTTGGCCAACTTTTACGCGGCCCATGAATTTCTCCGGCAGGGTGAAGCGCAGCAGCAGCGGCGCTTCGGCGGTGACCCAGAAAAGGCGTTCGCCGCGCGCTACCGATTGCCCTTCGCGGGCGTAGCGACGGGCCACCAGACTATCGAAGGGCGCGACAATACGATTTTTTTCCATTTCGAGCTCGAGGGAGCGTTCTTCCTGGCGCGCGGTGTTGAGCAGTTCGGTGACGCGTTTGATGTCCCATTGCTCGGATTCGGCTTTGTATTTGGCGTGCTCGAGTTGTTCTTGCGGGATGAGTCCTTCGGCAGAGGCTTTCTGTGCGCGCGCATAGTCAGATTTCATGACTTCGGCTTCGGCTTGCCAATTTTTTAGATCGTTTTCGATGCTGCGGGTTTTGGCGCGAGCGGCTTCGAGGTTGGCGGTGACTTGGCGCTCGTCGAGCTGGGCCAGAAGGGTGCCGGCTTTTACGCGTTGTCCTTCCTGGCTGTAGATTTTGGAGATTACGCCTTCGCGTTGGGCGGTGATTTCGATTTGGTGTTCGACGATTAGGGGGCCGGAGGCGGTGAAGGAGGTGTCGGTGGGCGGGGCGGGGGCGGGCATCGTTGCGGCGGGGGCGGTCGCGGGGGTTGA
>Ga0209139_10000147_pt1 | contig 21802 bp, 20 predicted proteins | sample BogFormECP14_OM3_FD_188246 | JGI IMG/M metagenome (GOLD analysis project Ga0209139, IMG submission 188246) | Bog forest soil microbial communities from Calvert Island, British Columbia, Canada - ECP14_OM3 (SPAdes) (version 2) | ecosystem: Environmental > Aquatic > Freshwater > Wetlands > Bog ...
CGGCGCAGATTGCGGCCGCACCTCGGCCGGCAGTGACGGCGATGGCGGTGGTCTCAGGCCATGCGGGAGCGATCCTGGTATCAGCGGCGATGGCGCTGAGCATATTTGTAACTCTGAATGGCACAATTATGTCAGGAGCGCGCGTTCCGTTCGCTGCGGCCCGCGACGGTCTCTTCTTTCGCAGTATTGCGCACATTCATCCGCGGTTTCAGAGTCCGTCGACTTCTCTGATTGTGCAGGCTATGCTTAGCACTTTGCTGCTGCTTGTTGTCGGCAGGTTCCAGCAGCTTTTTGAGTTGGCTATTTTTGCAGAGTGGCTTTTCTACCTGATTACGGCCACCACGATCTTTGTGTATCGCAAACGGCAGCCGGATACGCCGCGGCCTTATAAGGTGTGGGGATACCCGCTGCTTCCGGCGCTGTTCGTTGCTGCGTCCGCCGTGCTGCTCTATTTTTCGTATGCCGAGAATCTGAAGAATTCGCTGGTCGGAACGGCGATTATTCTTGCGGGCATTCCCTTGTTTCTTGCCATCCGGCGCAGGTATCCGGTCTAGAAGGATCATTTCGGCAAATCGGGGCAGACGAATTCCTGCTTCACCGGAGTCAATGTTTCTTCCTGCTTTCTTCGCTGCGCGGGAGTTTCTTTTCCAGACGCAGCGTGGCCGACGTCAATTCCGTGATTTTCCATGTTGCGACGACGCGCTGATCTTCTGTGATTCGCAGAGTGGATGGGTCCTGGCTGTCGCGCGACCAGAGGGCTATGCGATACGGCTCCCCACAGGAGGTTTCGAGTAGGGTCCCGTTGGGTAGGAAGATGTAGATGCTGCCTTGAAAGGGTTGGCGGTCGGCTTTTGTGATTCTCCAGACATTTTTGAAGAGGAGCGCCATGGGCGGCTTTGACGCCGCCTGACTTGCATCCTGAGCCCACATTGGCACGCCAAGGACAAATCCAAGACACACGAGGCGGCTCACGCGGCGCATTGCGTCAGCTCCTTCTCTGCGCCACTTCCTCGTACACCTTGATGAACTCCTCGCTGGGCTTGGTCCAGGAATAATCCTGCGCCATGCCATTGCGCATGAGCGTCTGCCACGCGTCCTTATCCTGAAAGACGGCGAGTGCGCGTTGCACGGCCTTCAGATAATCGTCGGCGTAGTAGCCCTGGAATTTGAATCCCGTGCCGGTTTTGGTTTCGGGATTCCACTCTTCGATGGTGTCGTCGAGGCCGCCTGTCGCACGAACGACGGGAACAGATCCATATTTGAGGCTGTAGATCTGGTTCAGGCCGCAGGGCTCATAGCGTGACGGCATGAGGTAGATCTCGGAGCCCGCGTGAATCTTGTGCGCCAACGTCTCGTCATAGGTAATGCGGACGGAGATTTTTTCCGGGAATCTTTCGTGCAGAGAGCGGAAGAGGTTTTCGTAATATGGCTCGCCTGTGCCCAGTACGACAAGGAAAATGTCCTCGAAGGTCAGCCGCTCGATAATCTGCGCGGTCAGGTCGAAGCCCTTCTGCGTAGCGAAGCGGGAGACGATGCCAAGCACCGCTGTCTCATCTTTAATATGGGAGGCGCCGAAGGCGTGCAGGAGGTCGCGTCTGCAAGCGGCTTTGCCGCTCAGATCTTTGATCGAGTAGTGCGCGGCGATTTTGCCGTCCGTCTCAGGACTCCACTTGGCGTAGTCGACGCCGTTGAGAATGCCGTGCAGATCGGCCGCGCGCTTTTTGAAAGCGCCGTCGAGGCCGTTGCCGAATTCCGGCGTCTGAATCTCTTCGGCGTACTTGTGGCTGACGGTCGTGAGCGCATCGGAGTACACGATGCCGCCCTTCAGGAAGTTGAAGGTGTTGTAATGCTCGAGGTGGTCCATGGTGAAGATGTCCCATGGCAGTAGGAGGCGTTCAGTGGTCTGCGGCGGAAACCAGCCCTGGTAGCCGGCGTTATGGATCGTCAGGACTGTGCCTGCATTGCGCAGCACCGGATCGAAATAGTAGGTGGTTCGCAGATAGACCGAGATCATGGCGGTCTGCCAGTCGTGCATGTGGAAGATGTCCGGCACGCCGAGTTGCTTGCTGGCTTCGAGTACCGCGCGGCAGAAGAGTCCGAAGCGCTCCCAATTGTCGAGGTATTCGCCGGCCGCTGTGCCGTAGACGGATTCGCGGTCAAACAGCTCGGGACAGTCGATGAAATAGAACTGCACGTTGTCGCGCTTTCCGCCATCGATCACCGCGGCAAAGCGGTTGTAATACTGAAACGGGATGGTAATGCTGGGGATGAAGATTTTCTTGTCGGGAAAGTGGCTCTGAACCTGGCGATAGAAAGGCAGGTACACCGTGACCCTATGGCCGTGCCTGGCAATTTCTCGAGGAAGTGATCCGATGACGTCGGCGAGTCCGCCGGTTTTTACAAAAGGCACGCTTTCTGGCGCTGCAAAAACAATGTGCATGATGTGCGATCACTCCCCTGATTGTTCGTATGATGATGAAGACCGTTGACGTTTCATTCTATGGCGCACTGAACAGTGTAAGCCTTCGCAGGTTAACAACTTATATAAGATGCCGCAGAAAGCAAAATTAGGGCAGAACTTTCTTGCCGACCGCAGCGCTCGCAACCGCATTGTTGAGGCTCTTGGCGATATTTCCGATAAGACCGTTGTCGAGATAGGCCCGGGCAAGGCAGCGATCACGGAGCTTCTTGCACAGAAGGCGCACCGGTTGATTGCCGTGGAGTTGGATCGTGAATTGGCTGCGAATCTGAAGCAGCGCTTTGCCGGGTCGCAGGTTGAGGTAATTGAGCAGGACATTCTCGCCGTCGATCTGGCTTCATTTCGTAATGACGATGAGAAGTTGCTGGTGGTTGGAAATCTTCCCTACTACATCACCTCGGATATTCTGTTGCTCTTGTTTCGTTACCACGATGCGATTTCGCGAGCGGTGGTGATGATGCAGCGTGAGGTTGCGGACCGCGTTGCGGCGGAGCCGGGATCGAGGGATTATGGGCTGCTTTCGGCTACTACGCAGCTTTACGCCCGCGTGGAGAAGCTGATGACTCTGCCACCGGGGGCATTTTCCCCACCTCCGCAGGTGCATTCGAGCGTGCTGCGGCTTACGTTTGCGCCTCGGTTCGAGGAGCTTGGGGTCGATGCGGAAGGATTCATTGCGTTTCTGCGGCTGTGCTTTGCGCAGAAGCGCAAGACGCTGATGAATAATCTGCGCGCGGCGGGGTTTGAGCACTCCCGCATTGCAGCGGCTGCGGAAACCGCGGTTATTTCACCCCAGGCTCGCGCTGAGGCAATTCCCCTGCAAGCCATGTCGAAGTTGTATCGGGCACTTGAGGGTGGTGCGATCCGCATTTCGGACTTGGACACATAAAAAAGGCTGCCTCGCAGTTGCGTGGCAGCCTTTTGAGGCTTAATTCAATCTCAGTGCGGATGACCACCGCCGCTCGGCGCAGAGGAAGGTCCTGGCGATGACATGTGAGGAGCCGAGGACATTGAGGGTGCGGACGGAGCCGAATAATGTGATGAACTACCACCACCAGCGCTCGGAGCAGGGTGGTACGTCGGCGGAGCCGCCGTATTTCGAGGCATAGTAGGAGCAGCGACAGTATTGTGCACGCCTCCCGCCGACAGCGCTCCCCCACCCGAAGGATAGGCAACGCGTCCTCCTCCATTCGGGATTGCGCCTGAGCGGAAACCCGTTTGCGCAGGCGCGACATAGCCCGAAGCTACGCTGAAGCTTTCACCCAATGGACCGGACGCGCGTGGACGGACTACCGTATCGATCGGCTGAAGAGTTTTGCCCTCGAATTTGATCGGTCCTGCCACTGGCGTAATTCCAGGCTGCCGGGGATGAACCGCAACCGGCTCGCCGCGATTGACTGCGATCACGGCTTGCTGCGGCGGCATATGGACCGGTCCGCGCACTGGTGTGATTGGGCGCTTGGGCACAATGTAACCAGGCGGGACGTTCCACACGGTTGTCACCGGATACCAGCCATTTCCGTATGCTCCATATCCACAGTTGCCGGGGAACCACATCCAGCCGGGGCTATTGAAATAGTTCCATGCGCCGCAATGGTAGGGCATCCAGCCCCAGTTATAAGCTGAAATCCAGGTATAACCGCCGTATCCCCCATAGTAGCCCCAATAACCGGAGCCAAATGGATCAAATCCGGAGCCGACCCCGGCAGGCATCCATCCCATGCCATAGCCAGGCACGTCGTACCAGTTGCCGGAGGCGTCGAGATCGCTCCAGGCTGGATCATCCGGATTCCCGCCCATGGCGCGGGCCATCGTCGCCTTGGCGCCCATGTTGGCTAGCAGGTGATCGCGGTCGGAGTTCCACTGATCCCAGGAGTCTGCTGTGATGCTCTGAGCCACGTCGTAGCTGCTCGCGTCTTTCATGTCGAGCGAGGCTGTCTGGCTAGTGAGCACGTCGAGTCCGCCATCGTTCCCGGTGTCGATGTGTACCGCACCGTGCATGACAGCGACCTGCGCCGGGTTTTGATCGACCGCAACGCGAAAGATGGCGCTCTTGGTGGCCAAAATTGTATAGGCGCCGACGCGAACGGTATATTTACCCCCGCGGTTGTTGAACTCGTAATAGGTAAGACCCGCGGCGGCCTGTATCTGGGTGAGGGTATTACCATCGCTGGTGCGCTGCAGTTGATCGAAGCTGATCGCGCTGTTCGGTGTAATACGGGCGACGCTGCCGTCCTCGAACTGTACTTCGGCGCGGCCATCGGCGCCAGTTTTCAGGTGCATTTCCTGCGTGACGGGCATGTTGACATGCGCCTGGTCAAAGACGACGCCGTTGTCATCCAGTATCTGGACCGTGCCCTCGACATGGCTGATGCGAACGGCGCGGACATTGTTATTTTCTTGCGCGTAGGTGATCGAGGCTAAGGCAAGTGTGAGGAGTAATTGAGAAGTGAGGCTGGTCTTAAGCCATCCTTTATGCTGAGAACCTGCAGGGTGCCGCATGCGACACCTCCTTCCGGGCCCTTCGTTTCCCCGCCTTATTAGAACACCGAAGCTACGCCGCGGTCTTCTACATTTTTCACCTTGGCCTAACTAGACTTCGACGTAGCTGAAAACGGCAAAGTTGCAGGGAATCCTCTAGGGCCTGTTAACCCTAGCTCGACTTGCCACCGCTTCCCAGGAGCTGGCGCGCTCGAAGGCGGGCGCGTTCCATGACCTTCTCATCCGAGGCGATCGCCTCCAATTGGGTAGCGATGTTTTGGATCTGCTGCGCCCGGCCTCCCTTCACTGCTTCCTGCAGTTCTTCCAGTTCCGAGTCAAGGCCCAGCCGGTTATGTTCGTGTTCGACCGCCAGCCGACGGCCTTCTTCCAGAGTGAAGGCAACGGCGATGAGGTCGTCAGCCACTTTCATGATCTGCTGGTCGCGCGACCAGTTAAAAGTGCAGGAGCCGTTGCCGTCAGGGCCCGTGTACTGGAGCACCTTCTTGCCGGTAAAGGCAACCTTGGATTTCGCGCTGTCGCAGGCTACAGCGAAAAAATTGTGCGAGCGTGCAGTCTTGAAGAGTGCGCTGCGCAATGGTTCATCGATCTTGATGTCAGCATTCGCCGCCTGGGGCGCAATACCTTCCGGATCGGAAGAGTCTGCGCTTCCAGGCTCGGAATGGAAGTGACCTGTGCCGTCTTCGTTGATGTCGAGCACATAATTGGCCGGTTGCAGCTTGGGATTTTCGAAGACAAACCGAATGCGTGCAGTATTGGCCTGCTGTGCTGCAGCGACCAGCGTTCCCGTAACACATAGAAAGACCCAAACCCGCCATGCTCTCGTCATCTTTCAGCGACCGGCCCTTTGTAAAATAAGCGTTTGTGCCGTGTGCACATGGCAAATGGCTATGGCCAGCGCATCGGCCGCATCAGCTGGCTCAGGAGTGGCGTCCAGTTTTAACAGCCGAGTGACCATGAATTGCACCTGCTCCTTTTGCGCCAAACCGTAACCAACCACGCTTGATTTGATCGTGAGAGGTGCGTATTCGGCTACAGCAAGATCGGCGTTAGCTGCGGCCAGGAGGGCTACTCCGCGTACCTGGCCGAGTTTGAGCGCGGATTTCGCGTTGACAGAATAGAAAACTTCTTCAACAGCGACAATGTCGGGCTGGTGGGCGGCGAGCAGAGCGCTCAATTCCGCATAGAGTAGCGATAAGCGATATGGCAGCGGCTCTTTCTTGGGAAGGCGGATGCCGCCACACCCCAGCGAGACGAGATGCGGGTCGCGGTGGGTGTCGTCCCATTCGACGACGCCATAGCCAGTGCACTCGGTTCCGCAGTCAACGCCGAAAACTCGCATTGAGGATGAGTTTAGCTGATGGATGCTGTGTGAAACAGTGTTCGCATTGGTGCGATTTTGCTTAGCGCGAAATGCCTTCGAGTGGTGAACTCGCGGTGGCGTACAGTTTGCGCGGCATGCGTCCGGCCAGATAGGCCTGCCGTCCTGCGAGTACTGCATGCTGCATGGCTTCGGCCATCAGGATCGGATTTGCGGCAGCGGCGATGGCTGTGTTCATGAGCACGCCGTCGGCGCCTAGTTCCATAGCCAGGGCGGCATCGGAGGCCGTCCCTACGCCAGCGTCGACAATCAGCGGAACCTCGGTGATCATTTCCCGTAGGATATGAAGCGTGGCACGGTTCTGGATGCCGAGACCGCTGCCGATGGGAGCTGCCAGAGGCATAACGGCTGCGGCGCCGGCATCAATCAGGCGTTTCGCAAATACAATGTCATCAGAGGTATACGGGAGAACGGTAAAGCCTTCCTTTACCAGGGTCCGGGTCGCTTCGAGAGTAGCTTGGACGTCGGGATAGAGTGTGGCCTGATCGCCGATGACCTCGATTTTTACCCAGTCAGAAAGACCGACTTCACGGCCAAGACGCGCGGCTCGGATGGCCTCGTCTGCCGTGTAACAACCCGCCGTATTGGGGAGCAGGAAGTAACGCTGGGGGTCGATGAAGTCGAGCAGGGATTCTTTGGAGCGGTCGAGATTGACGCGGCGCACAGCCACGGTGACCATCTCGGCGCCTGAGGCTTCTATCGCGGCCTGAGTTTCCGGGCCGTCTTTGTACTTACCTGTGCCAACGATGAGCCGCGATTGAAATGCTTTGCCTGCGATGACGAGGGGTTCCATGGGTTTATTGTAAAGCGGGTCGTGATTACCAGATGGTACGCACCTCGCCCGATCGCCGGATTCGATCATCGGCGGTCACCAGCAAAGTTCCTTCAGTCAAAGCCGTAGCTCCAATAATGCGATCGGCAGGGTCACGAGGATATGCCTCCGAAAACTGCTGCGACAGATATGCAATCCTCGCAGTTATGGGCGCAATGAGGAATGTCCGTTCAGTCGTGTCGAGAAACACTTCGAGAGGCACATCCAGTTGGACTCGATTACGCCCGACTAACTGCCCAATCTCCAATAAGGTGATTGGGGATATACCCAAACCATCAGCAGACCTGGCTGCCTGAATTGCTCTTTTTGCTTTTTCTGAAAGCTGCTCCGGCTGTAGGGCAAGCCAAAGGACAACATGAGTATCAAGCAAAATCACTTAAGGCTCTCCCAATCCTCCAGTGGAGTAATGGGAGAAACGATGTCCCCGATGATTTTTCCCTTTCCACGCATGAATCCAAAGATGGGGTCTTTTGCCTGTTGAATGGGCACAAGCTTTGCCATTGGCTTTCCATGCTTCGTTATCACAACCGTCTCGTGTTTTGCATACACCTCATCGATCACGGCAAGACAATGCGTCTTGAACTTTCCTGCTGCAATTTCTTTCATATCCATAACTCCGACTATGGTCATCATACCATAGTCATAAATGCTTAGAGCCGTCTAGCGCACAAAGGCCCGCTGCCAGATTCGGCAAAGCGGGCCTTCGATACCGGTGAACTGTTGAGATTGACCTGAGGCACCCTTCGATCTGTGAGTGGGCCTCGGCGAATGTGTTTGCGGATCGCCAGGTCTAGAGCAAAGGGTGCTCTAAGCCTCAGTCACCTCACGTAGGATCGTGCAACTACTACCATCAGAACTTTTCATAGGCTGGATCAACCTCCTTTCCCGTGTACTTGAGACGTTATCGCTTGATGCTGAGGAAATCAAGTGGGGTGGTTGCTACCAGGAGTGCCAGAAGCCATCGCGTTCGGTGAGCGTCACTCCTACGCCGAAGAGATTTCGCAATTGGTCGACAGTAATCAGTTCGTGTCTTGGGCCGTCGGCGACAATACGTCCGGCGCGCATCATGATGATGCGGTCGATTTCCGGGAGGATGTCGGCGAGGTGATGCGTGACCATGATGATACCGGTTCCCTGCTGCGCGACCACTCGCAGAGCGTCCCTGAGCTCGCGCTGGGCGGCTAGATCGAGCGCGTTCGATGGCTCGTCGAGGAGCAGCATTCCCGGCTTGTGGACGAGGGCGCGGGCGATCATGATGCGACGCTGCTCTCCCGCGGACATTTCGCCGACGAGCTTATTGGCCAGGTGCGTGGCCTGCATCAGCGCCATCGCTTCCTGCGCACGTTCGCGCATCTCCGCCGTGATGTGAAGGTTGGGCCAGATGGTGGATGCGGAGAAGAAGCCGGCGACAACGACATCTCGGCCTTTTGATACTGGGGTGCGCTCACCCGGCAAATCGGCCGATACTACGCCGAGGTGCTGGCGCAATTGCGAGACATCCCAGCGCTCGCGGCCCAGGAGACGGCATTGCATCTCGGGTGTAAAGATCGGGTAGCACTCGCAGGTGATGGTCTTGATGAGCGTGGACTTACCGCAGCCGTTGGGGCCGAGGATGGCGACGTGCTCGCCTGTTGCGATGGTGAGATTGATATTGTGGAGAACGATCGCGTCGCCTCGTGCGACGCTGACCTGCTGCATGCGCAGAAATTCGGCAGAATGTTCGAAGGCCAATCTTTATCCTTCCTTAATTGGTATCTTGTTTAGAGTAAATACCAACGATGAATGATTCGTCCCTCGTCCCTTCTGAAGCGCTGCCGCTCGGCTTTCGCTTTGCTGCCGTAAAGGCCGGTATCAAACCTAGCGGCAAGGCTGATTTTGCCGTTGCCGTCGCGGATGCTACAGCCAGCGCTGCCGCGATGTTCACCGGCAATCGCGTTGTCGCTGCGCCCATCATCGTAGGCCGCAAGCATCTGGTTCGAAGCGGCGGACGCGTGCGCGTGGTCGCGGTAAATGCGGGCAATGCAAATTGCGCCACGGGCCAGATCGGTATCGACGCCTGTCAGTTAGTGTGCTCTGCTGCTGCTGAAACATTCCACTGCGAAGGGCATGAGGTCTTCCCTTCGTCAACGGGAATCATTGGCGTGCCCCTGCCAGCAGAGAAACCGATTGCGGCTCTGCCCGAGGTTGCGACTAGTCTGGGAGCGACCCCGGAACACTTTTCCCAATTTGCCCGCGCCATCATGACGACGGACACGAAGCCAAAGGTCGCGCATGTGTCATTGACTGTGGACGGCAAGATTGTCCGCATCGCCGGCGTCTGTAAGGGCGCGGGGATGATCCATCCCCAACTTGTGCCGCATGCGACGATGCTGGTGTATCTGTTTACCGATGCTGTCATTGAGCCGGCTTCGCTGGATTCCTTCTTGCAGCAAAGTGCTGAGGTCAGCTTCAATCGCATCTCGATCGACGGCGATACATCGACCAATGACACGGTTCTTTTGTTGGCATCCGGTGCCAGCGGCGCACGCGTCGACGCGGCCAACGCAGCGTTTCTTAAAGCGCTGACCGAGGTCTGTACATCGCTGGCAAAGCAAATTGTGGACGATGGCGAAGGCGTTACACACGTCGTCGAGTTGCAGATCGAAGGCGCGGCCTCGGATCGTGATGCCCTGAAGGTAGCGAAGGCAATTGCTCACTCTCCGCTGGTAAAGACAGCATGGGCTGGGTGCGATCCTAACTGGGGGCGGCTGATGGCTGCCGCTGGCTATTCAGGCGCGGCGATTGATCCGGAGCGCATCAGCATCTGGTTTGGCGAGCAACCGATTTGCCGGAATGGCGGCCGCGTTCCGGATTTCGACGAGGCCGCGGCGCATGCCTATCTCAAGTTACGAGAGTTCACTGTACGCATGGATCTCGGCATTGGCAATGGAAAGTGCCGCTTCTGGACGACTGACCTGACGGCGGAATATGTGCGCATCAACGCGGACTATTCGACCTGAAATGGAACGCCATGAGAAGTTCTGTTGCAGATTAGCTGCACTGCAACGGAAAGAGTGCAGAGAGCTAGAGACCGCGCCAATATTGGGTTTTCTCATCAGGCAGGCCAGTCTTGCACAGACTTTTTCACAATTCTGTTGAAAACATTCTTCATCAAGCCGGAGAGAAGGCGTCTCCAGATTTTTCCCTTTGCTGAGCTACAATTGGCCGAAGACATGTCTACAAAATCCGCAAAGAAAAAGTCTGCCCAGAGCGCACCTGCTCTTATCAGCGACAACAAATTGCAACAGCTATACAGCATGATGCTCCGATGCCGCATTCTGGATTCGCATGCGCGAAGTCTTAACGGCGGCCGATCCTGGAAAGGAAAGGAAGCTGCTGTTGTGGGCGCGGCCATCGACCTTAAGCCGGAAGACTCGATCGTATTCCCGTCAAACGCGACAGTCGCCGCGTTTTTGAAAGGCGTGCCGCTCAAGTCGATCTTTCAATCACGCGAGCGTTCTTTAGAGGGTGCGAAGAAAACGCGGAAAGCGGTCGCAGGCACTGGTGCGCAAGCCGCTCTTGCAACGGGAATTGCCTATGCATCCAGCGCCGGAAATAAGGGGAGCATCACGCTCGCCCTTCTTTCGGAAAATCCCGAAGGCAGCGAAGCCGGTCGTGATGCTCTTCGCTTTGCCGGGCAGCACAGAGTGCCGATCATTTACGTCTATAGTGGCAATCAAGTGGATGCGACGCAGGCATATGCCTATGGCCTGCCGGTGATTGCTGTGGATGGCAGCGACGTAGTCGCCGTTTACCGGGTGGCGTACGAGTGTATGATTCGCGCGCGCGAGCGCGGCGGCGCCAGCGTGATTGCATGCTGCATTGGATCTACGAATGGGGGCTCTGCGAAGAGTCAGGACCCTCTCCGGAACATGGAAAAATATCTCTCTGCGAAGGGTCTTTTTGAGGACGAACGGAAGGAGTCGACAATTCGCGCATTCGAGGAAGCGATAGCAAAGGCGACAGCCGCCTCCAGGAAGGCGCCGCATCGCCGGGAAACAGACAGTGAATCTCGGCACATTTTTCTTATGTAGAATCGAGAAACTGCCGGAAAGCAAGTTGACAATCTTCCCTTGAAGAGGCCGTGCGGAGGCTCCTGCCTGCATCCAAGAGCAAGACAGGCGCTTGTCATGGCTGACGCCTTCATCTAGCCTTGAGGTAACACCGTTATAGTGATTATCCATTCGCAACAACAGCTGTGTTGCGGAATGAGGATTCCCCTACGTATGAGGTGCGAGTGAAATTTGTCCCGTTGATCTGTTTTATTGCGGCGCTTAGCTTTCCGCTGCAATCCATTCTGGCCCAGGAAAACATAAACCAGCCGATTTCAGCCGACTCAGGCGTCGATGGCGGGACACCCCAGCAGCCGATTCCACCCAATTACACTCCGGCGTCGCCTATTACTTACGTCAGCACGCTCGGCACGCCTTACATTCCGGTGGATAGCTGGGTCTATCCCGCGCTCACCCGTTTGCAGGGGCTTGGCTATCTTGACACTGCATTTCTCGGACTGCGTCCCTGGACGCGCCTTAGCATTCTGCACATGTTGCAACGGACCGCGGACAAGATCGATGCCGACACAAATAACGACGAGGCGCGTGAGATTTATCTCAGTGTTTTACACGAGGTGGCTCCAGGGCTTGAAAACAATTTTGGCCGGCGATCCTTAACAGCTAATTTCGAGAGCGCGTACACACAGATGCGCGGCATCACCGACACTCCACTAGTCGACAGTTTTCACCTTGGACAGACCATCGTGAATGATTACGGGCGTCCCTCTGAGGCAGGCTTTAACAATTACACGGGCGCCAGCGCGTACAGTGGACTCGGCCGCTTTTCCCTGTATTTTCGCGGCGAATATCAACATTCACCCAGTGCAACCGGCTATTCGCAGGCCCTGTTCGACTATCTTTCCAACCTTGATATAGGCATTCCTGTTGCCTCAAACCCTAAGCAGGATACGATTCCCCTGGGACCGATTCCCACGACAAATACCTTCCGTGTGCGGGAAGCCTACCTTTCATACAACATTTGGAATCACGACATCTCATTCGGCAAAAGCGATCACTGGTGGGCGCCGAATCAGAGCGCAAGCTTTGCATGGAGCACTAACGCTGACAACATCTACGCCTTCCAAATCGATCGCACTGAGCCCCTGCGCATCCCCGGGCTCTCGCGATTGACAGGGCCATTCCGGTATGACTTCTTCGTGGGCTCCTTGCAGGGGCACTCCTACCCTAATTCGCCCTGGGTTCACGCTGAGAAGGTCAGCTTCAAGCCTACGGTGAACCTCGAGTTTGGATTCGAACGAACCGTTATCTGGGGCGGCAAAGGACATGTTCCGATTACCGTCCACAGTTTCTTAAAGAGCTTCTTCAGCTTTCAGAACGTAACGCCGGCAGAGAAGAACTCGCGCGACGATCCCGGCGCCCGCTTCGGCACATTTGACTTCTCTTATCGCCTGCCGTTTATGCGCAAATGGCTCACCCTTTACACCGATTCGCTTGCGCATGACGATCTGAGCCCGGTCAGTGCTCCGCGGCGTTCGGCATATATGCCTGGGCTATATCTTTCGCATTTTCCGGGACTGGACAAGCTGGACTTCCGCGTGGAAGGCGGCACCACCGACACGGTGAGTACAGGTGGGCCCAATTTCCTTTATAACGAATCGATCCAGAAGCAGGGATACACCAACAAGGGCTTTATTATGGGAAGCTGGCTGGGACGGCAATCTACAGGAGGACAGACCTGGTTGACGTGGCACATGTCGCCGCAGGAGCAGATTCAGTTCAGCTATCGCACGATGAAGATACCGCAGCAAATTGTGATCCCGGGGCAAGGCACAAGAGGATTTCTGCCGGGCGGGACAACACAGAATGATTATCAGTTCAATGTCGTGAAGCGCATTCACAAGGACATTGAGATCAACGGATGGCTGCAATATGAGCGGTGGGTTGCGCCGATCTATAAGACGGGCGTCCAGAATGATACGACCATCGCTGTCCAAGTCACCTGGTTCCCGCACGAGCAGAAGGTCTTCTGAGTTGGATCCGGATAGACAAAAGCCCTCATCGCGATGAGGGCTTTTCTTTTTGTCGATCCACTAGCCGATTCGACGTCGCAGATCGCCACCGGTCATCTGGTTTGGCTGATCGATACCGAGAAGACTGAGCAGGGTCGGCGAAATGTCCCGAAGGGAACAGTCTGGCTTGAGCGAATAGCTCTTCGCATCCTCACTTACAAGAATGAATGGCACAGGATTGGTCGTGTGGGCGGTGTGAGGACCGCCGGTCACGGGATCGACCATCATCTCAGCGTTGCCATGGTCGGCGGTAATCAGCAATGATCCGCCGCGCTGGCGAATGGATTGGTAGATACGTCCAAGACAGGCATCCACTGTTTCCACGCCTTTAATTGTTGGCTCCAGTTTGCCGGAGTGTCCGACCATGTCAGCGTTCGCAAAGTTGACGACCACGAGATCAAATGCCGTGTCTTCGACTGCTTTCACAACTGCGTCAGCTATGCCCGCCGCGCTCATCTCCGGCGCGAGATCATATGTGGCCACCTTCTGGGATGGAATGAGCACGCGATCTTCTCCGGGAAATGGTGTCTCGATTCCGCCGTTGAAGAAATACGTTACGTGGGCGTATTTCTCGGTCTCGGCGACACGGAGGTTCCGCAAGTTCGCCTGCGCAAGCATGTTCGCCAGAAGGTTCTCCATCGACTCCGGCAGGATAACCATGGGCAGCGTGAAGTGCCTGTCATACTGCGTCATGCAGACATAGTGGAGGTCCTTCGGCACTTCACTGCGTGGAATCGTTTCGTCAAGCTCGGCAGCGTCGATGAGCTCGCGTCCGCCTTCCTTGGTGAAGTTGCTGTTGCGCGCCAGGACTCGCGTGATCTGTCGTGCGCGGTCGGCGCGAAAGTTGAACATGATGCACACATCTTCGTCGCGGATAATTCCGTTGGGATGACCATGTTCATCTGTAACAACGAACGGCACAATAAACTCGTCGGTAATTCCGTTGTTGTATGACTCCTTTACGCGGGCGACGGGATCCTGATGCAAACCGCCTTCTGCGCGACCCATCACCATGGCATCGAAGGCTTTTCTTTCGCGTTCCCAGCGGCGGTCGCGATCCATGGCATAGTAACGGCCAGAGACGGATGCGATCTTGCCCACGTTGTACTCGCGCATCTTCTGTTCGAGGGCGGCAAGATAGGCGGCGCCGCTTGTCGGGAGGGTGTCGCGGCCGTCCATGAACGCGTGGATCAAGACTCGTTCCACACCGTGCTGCTTTGCGGCTTTGAGCAGTGCGTAGAGATGCTCCTGATGCGAATGAACGCCGCCATCGGATAGCAGCCCGAACAGATGCAACTGACGCCCATCGCGGGCACGCTTCATCACCTCCACGATGACGGGATGCGTGAAGAAATCGCCGCTCGCGATCAGAGCATCAATGCGAGTGATATCCATGCGAACGACACGGCCTGCGCCGATGTTGAGGTGGCCTACCTCGCTGTTGCCCATCTGACCGTCCGGCAGGCCCACGAAATGATCCGAGGCGTGCAATAGAGTGTTCGGATACTCGGCCAGTAGCTTGTCATACGTAGGCTTGCGCGCCAGCGCGATGGCATTGTTTTCGATTTGAGGGCGATAGCCCCATCCGTCGAGAATCGTAAGGACCAGCGGCCTTTTGTGAATCGACAACTCGTTTCTCCTGAATAATAGTGACCAAATTACTTCTGAGGCGTGCTTGGCGGATTTGCCGTGCCTTGCGGTTTGGAAGTAGCCGGCGGATTCGAAGAAGGCTGCGGCGGTGTATTGAGCGTAGGCTTCGACTGCTGTTGCTGATCCATATATTTCCGCTGTGCCGCTTCGATCTCGTCCTTGTGGCGCGCCATGACATCTCTGGCCGTTTGCTGCGCTATCTGTACAGCGGAGCGCTGCAGCTCAGTCATCATGTACGGCTGGGCTGCGATCAAGTCCCGGCCCGCGGGCGACTTGTAAAAATCAATGATCTTCGTCGCGTCTTCGGTCGAGATGTATTTTGGATAAATGTCAGCGGCGTGCGATTCGAGATCAGCGTTTTGCAGGCTCTTGTCAAGGTCGTCGATCACATCTGCCGGGACATATGGAGGAAACTGGCTGCGGTATGCCTGCATGGCGCTCGCCACGATACGTTTTTTTGTTGCCTCTGCGCCTGTCAGCTCCTGCATTTCCTTGATCTGCGCAAGGGTGATTGGATTGGCAGGCGGTTTGATGGCCGGCTCAGCAGCAGGTGATGGCTGGGTTGCAGGCGAGGCTGGCTTCGGTGCTGTCGAGGTCGACGAAGGCTGCTGGGCAAACGCTGAAACAGAAAACGCCACTAAGCAGACAGCCGTTTGAAAGATTCGCATAGATACTCCTGAGATGGATGGAAAAGCAAAACGCGCGGAGGTTGTCCGCGCGTTCTTTCATTTATTTACTCGCCAAAGTTTACCGCTTCGAGGCCGAGAAATTCGGCCGCCTGGCCTAACTCTTCTTCGATGCGCAGAAGCTGGTTGTATTTCGCAATGCGGTCGGTGCGTGAGGCAGATCCCGTCTTGATCTGGCCAACGCCGGTTCCCACTGCCAGGTCGGCGATAAAGGTATCTTCGGTCTCGCCGCTACGATGGGAAATGATCGACGTGTAGCCGTAACGGTGACCAAGAGCAATTGCTTCCAGCGTTTCACTGATGGTTCCGATCTGGTTCACCTTGATCAGGATGGAGTTCGCCACACCCTCTTCGATGCCCCGCTGCAAGCGCTCTGTGTTGGTAACGAATAAATCATCGCCAACGAGCTGCACATGGTCTCCAACCAGTTCGGTCAGATACTTCCAGCCCTGCCAGTCGTCCTCGGCGAGTCCGTCTTCGATGGAGACGATCGGATACTGGCGAGTCCAACTCTCCCAGTAGCGCGCCATCTCTTCGCTGCTCTTCTCGCTCTTATCAGATTTCTTGAAGATATACTTTCCTGATTCCTTGTCGTAGAACTCGCTTGCTGCGGGATCGAGTGCCAAAGCTACATCTTCGCCGGCTTTGTATCCTGCGAGTTCGATGGCTTCAAGGATGACTTCAATCGCTTCGGTATTTGACTTGAGCGAAGGAGCGAAGCCGCCTTCATCGCCGACTGCGGTGTTATAGCCTTTTTTCTTGAGCACGCCCTTCAGGGTATGGAAGATTTCTGCCCCGCAGCGCAATGCGTCAGAGAAGCGCTCCGCCCCGACTGGCATCACCATGAACTCCTGGAAGTCCACGTTGTTGTCGGCGTGCGCGCCACCGTTGAGAATATTCATCATCGGCGTTGGGAGCACAGAGGCATTTACGCCGCCGAGATAACGGTACAGCGGTACTTTGAGTGAAGTAGCCGAGGCGCGCGCCGCTGCCATAGACACTGCGAGAATCGCATTCGCACCCAACCGGCTTTTATTTGGAGTTCCGTCGAGCGAGATCATCGTCGCGTCGAGCAGGCGCTGGTTGGTTGCATCCATGCCGGTCAATTCGGGAGCGAGGATGCTTTCGACATTCTCAACAGCCTGCAGGACACCTTTGCCCAGATAGTGGGTCTTGTCTCCGTCGCGCAGCTCAACGGCTTCGTGCTCGCCCGTCGAAGCGCCACTGGGCACCGCGGCACGGCCCATTGAGCCATCGGCGAGCACCACGTCTGCTTCGACGGTAGGGTTTCCGCGCGAATCAAGAATCTCGCGCGCATGAATTGCTGCAATCTCTGTCATTTCGTCCCTCGAAATCTGGTGTCTTAGCCGGTCTTTGAGTTTGGGGCGTCGGTCCACACGAATCGGCTCACCGGCAAAGCCGCCTATGGTGTCTACAAAACCCGACATGCGATGAAATAACCTTCCTGAAGAAATCCGCCGTGAAGTGTCTTGGAAAGGATACCAAAGACGCGGCTAGTCCTGCTGGCAGCGCAGGCGATTCATCTGCTATTCGCAAATGCGCCCATTGAAGCGTAGCTGCAGTCGTTGCAGCATCTAACCATCTATTGTCTGTTCTGGTTCGCAGAGTCATCACGAAGTAGGCACGCTACATCAATTCGTCTAGTCTTACTTGCAGACGCGACTGTTTCGCATTTCCCGGGTCTAATCACAAAGCGAACAGCGCATGGAGTTATGCATGAAAAAAACGGGAAATTCTCTCGCACTGATTGCGTTTGCCAGCACGTTGCTGCTTGTGCCTGCGGGATTTGCGCAGCAGGCTAATCAGACCCCCAACCAGGGAGTTTCAAACCCGCCGGCAGATGACACGATTGTCACAAGCCAGGATGAGCCGGCAAACCCTTCGGCGGCCAAGCCGTCTCCTGCCGTTTCAGCCAAGCCTGCCGCGACTTCATCGGTAGCCAGCACTGCACCCGCACCAGCAACGAACCCCGACGACGGCATCGTCTCGTCTGTGCCGCCTGCTTCGGCCAGCGTCGCAGCGCCTGCAACAAGCGCTACTCTTGCAAAACGACCCTACAATCCCGACGAGGACATTGTTGGCTACGTGCCTTCACCCAGCAATGAGCTGGCGGAGGGCACAAACATTCGCGCACGGCTGATCGACACTCTCTCCACCAAAGACACGAATGCCGGCGCAGCGTTCAAGGCGCAGGTTGCTACTGACGTCTATAAGGACGGGCGAATTATTATCCCTGCCGGTTCAGAGTTGCGCGGTCGCGTGGTGAGCGTTACCCAGGGTCATCACTTTGGCCCATCGGCAACGCTGCGGTTGCGTCCTGATGTTGTCATTCTTCCCGACGGCACGGCGTATCACCTCTACGGACAGGTGGTGGAATCGAAGGCTCCTCACACCCGGACCGACAGCGAAGGTGGTATTCAGCCTTCATCGCATCTGAAGAAAGACGTGCTTGAATATGGCGCAGGCGCAGGTACAGGCGCGATTGTTGGCGCAAAGATTGCCGGCCCCCACGGCGCGGTGATTGGTTCGCTGGTGGGTGCAGGAGTGGTCACCGTGCATATGCTGATGCAGCATCCTGAGCTCGCGGAAGTGCCGGCGGGTTCAGTTGTTACCTTCAGCCTCACCGAACCGATGGACTTGATGCCTACGCGAAACTAGGCTTTACCGTCTAAATCATAAAAGGAGCGCGCAGGCGCTCCTTTTTATTGCCTGCTATTGGGGCGTAGACTCTTTGGCAGGAGCCTGCATTGACGTCGCTGCGCTACAAGCCGCCTTCTCCGCTCGGGCACTTTGTCGAGTGCTTCTGGTACTGGGAGGGCATTCCCGAGGGCACGCATACGCATGAGCGGCTCATGCCCAACGGCGAAGCGACCATTGTTTTCAACCTGAAAGACACGCCCATTCGCATCTATCGCTCGGATGATCTGCGCCGCTTCGATACTTACGGACATGCCGTTCTCTCCGGGGCACGCACGAATTACTTCGTGATCGGCACAGACCAGCAGGAGCGGGTGATGGGCATCCAGTTCCAGCCGGGAGGCTCATTTCCCTTCTTTCGCGAACCAGCCAATGCAATGGAGAACTCCTCCATCAGTCTTGAAGACCTGTGGCGTTCCCGCGTGGAAGAGGTGCGCGAGCGCATGCTCGCTGCGCCAAGCATCTCCGCAATGTTTCAGATCCTTGAACAGGACCTGCTCGAACAGCTTGCGCGGCCGTTGGCGTGGCATCCCGCGGTGGACTATGCGCTGCACCATTTTCGCCGCGTGCCGCATACGATGACGGTTGCGTGGCTGACGGGGCAAATTGGCCTCAGTCCGCGGCGATTCATTCAGCTCTTTAGCCAGCAGGTGGGGCTTACGCCAAAGGCATTCTGCCGTGTACGGCGCTTTCAACAGGCACTCGTATCTGTCCACGGCGCGAAGCAGGTCGATTGGGCCCAGGTCGCACTGGATTGCGGCTACTACGACCAGCCCCATTTCATCCATGACTTCCAGTCGTTTTCAGGGATGACTCCGTCTGCGTACCTCGCGGCCGCCACGCCGCACCTGAACCATGTGCCAATCACCTAGCCTGTGTGGCGGCAGGTCAATTTTTTACAATACCGATCTTCAGCAATTCGACGACAATGGTCGGCATCTGGAGGATTGGTCTTATGGCACAAGTGAAAGCGATTCCCGATGGGTATCACAGCGTTCAGCCTTACCTGCACATACGCGGAGCGGGGGAGGCGATCGACTTCTACAAGAAAGTATTCGGCGCGACTGAGCGCATGCGCATGCCGCAAACGGATGGACGCATCGGGCACGCAGAGATTCAAGTTGGCGACTCCTGCATCATGCTGGCCGACGAATTTCCGGAAAAGGATATTTATAGCCCGAAGCATTTTGGAGGCTCCGCCGTGAGCATCATGCTCTACGTCGAGGACTGCGATGCGACCTACAACCAAGCGTTGAGTGCAGGCGCCAAGAGCCTGCGCGAGCCGGCCGATCAATTCTACGGCGACCGCATGGCGGGGGTTGAAGACCCATTTGGCTTCCAGTGGTGGCTCGCGACGCACGTCAAGGATGTGTCCATGGCAGAAATGCAGTCCGCCATGCAAGAGAAATAGCGGTATCTCCTCATGCTTTGCGCACTCTTCGCAATGCATGAGAGATGTGGGATTAAAGATGACAGCAAATGATTTTCGCCGTCTCGCGCTCAGCTTCCCGGAAGCCGTGGAGGCTGAGCATATGAATCATCCTGACTTCCGCGTAGCTGGCAAGATTTTTGCGACGCTCGCCTATCCGGATAAGACCTATGGGATGGTGAAACTACCACCGCTCGATCAGGACACGTTCGTTCAGGAGTGGCCGGAGGTTTTTACGCCTGTTCCCGGCTATTGGGGCAAGAATGGCGCGACGCACGTGCATTTGAAGAAGGCTACGAAGAAGACGCTTCAACCGGCACTGGCAGCTGCCTGGCGCAATGTTGCGCCAAAGCAGCTGGCAAAGGATTTGAAGGAGTAGTAATTCTCGTTTAGACCTGAGGAACTTTTGGTACCTGTTCCAGCAACCGCTTCCAGGTTTTCTGGTTGCGGCGAAAACTCTTCTTCAGGTCTTCAAGAATGCGTTCGAAATCCGTGTGACCATGCAGACGATTCCACGCGGGATTCTTCGCAAGCCAGGGATAATTTTCATTTCCGAGATAAATCGCGCGGCGGAGCCAGTGCAGTGCTTCGCTTTCGTCGCCTTCCACGGCGAAGTAGGTGGCGAGGCGGTACGCCATCTCGCTGTCAGCTTCGGCAGCGGAGAGCGAATCTTCCGTGATGAGCGAGGCAGCGCGCTCCCGTTGCCCAACCTGTACGTAGCACATGGCTAGAGTCGGGTATGCGATGCGCATGCTGTCGTCATCGCGAATGACGGCTTCAAACATTTCGATGGCCTGTTGCAAGTCTCCCTGGCGCATGCGCTGATATGCAACGGATGTTCGCAGCAGCGGGTGTTTGGGTTCCAGCGTTAGCCCCTTTTCGAGCTCCTCGTCCGCGAGTTCGAGCTGGTTCTGATACTGGTAGACACGCGCGCGGTGGTTATAAATGACGGGCGCGTTGGACGGATTCAACTTGAGCGACTGATTGAACTGATCGAGCGCCTCTTCATAAACGCCATCCAGACGCAGGGTCATGCCAGCCACCATATGCACATTCCAGTCATTGGACGCAGTCCGCAGCAGGTGTTCAATGCCATGCCGCGCGCTTTCTTTCTCTCCCCGCGACAGCAGCATGTAGACGCGGTAGAGATTCGCTTCAACGGAACCGGGATCGAGATCAAGTGCCTGGTCGAACGCCCGACGCGCTGCCATCACATGCATGTGGCCGCCAAATCCGTGCCGGACATATTGCAGATGCGTAATGCCGAGACCACTCCACGCTGGAGCGAAGGACGCGTCGCTTTGAACGACGTGATCGAAAAGTTCCCGCGCACGATCAAGATCAGCTTTGCTGCCGGTACGCTGCATGAAGGACGACAACATGGCACGTGCCTGCAGGTACTCTTCAGAAATTTTTTCGCTAAGCGTAGTACGCGGCGCTCCGGCTCGGTCGTTGGTTTGTTTCAACTGCCCGATTCCCTGCAGCGACGCGAAGACCTCGTTGCAGATCTCTGTCTGCACTGCCACCAGGTCGAACGACGGCACGCTAATGGCGCCGCCTCCGCTAACGCTCTGCCCGGAGATGTCGAGCAACTGCCAGTTCAGGTCGAAACCTTTTTCCGACTTTATGAAAGTTCCGGTCAGCACCCATCGCACAAGCAGCTTTTGCCCAACTTCGAGGGGATCGAGTTGCGCGAGCGGAAGGTGCATCAACGCGCTCGAAGGCCGAACGACAAGAGATGACATACGCGAGAGCCTGGCAGCAATCGCGTCGGCCAAGGCGAATCCATAGAGTGGCGTTACTTCTGAAGGACCAAAATTTTTGAATGGCAAAACAACGATCGTGTTCTGCTTTGTCTGCGTGTCGGCCGATTCACGGAAACGCTCTGCCAACATGGAGAGCAGGCCAGTAGTCCGTTTTTCGTCGTCCGGAGCAGAGACAGGCAGATGCGCTGCGGCTTCTCCGGGAATAATGCCCGTCTCAATCTGGAGCGCCTTCATAATGGTCTTC
>Ga0209139_10000148_pt1 | contig 21725 bp, 24 predicted proteins | sample BogFormECP14_OM3_FD_188246 | JGI IMG/M metagenome (GOLD analysis project Ga0209139, IMG submission 188246) | Bog forest soil microbial communities from Calvert Island, British Columbia, Canada - ECP14_OM3 (SPAdes) (version 2) | ecosystem: Environmental > Aquatic > Freshwater > Wetlands > Bog ...
ATGGCAGAACGCAGGATCTGGCTGGGGCCTCACGACCTACGAGCTTCGAGATGGTGAAGCTAATTCGCCTTCATCTTCTCTTTTACACTGTGCGCCAGCTTTTCGATCTCTTCGGCTTTCTTGATCACGTCGACGGAGAGAGTGTTTTCGTTGGATTTGTCGACGTATTGCTTCAGTTCGTTGGCAAGTTTGACGAGGTTGTCGGTATCGTGCTGCAGTTGGGCTTGGCGCTGCTGGTTGGCTTTCTTGGCCATATCTTTTTCGATCTTGGCATGCTGCTCATCCTGGTGGTCGTCCGGGTCGGCGGTGTTGGGACCGAGGCGTGGAAGCTGGGAGGGGCTTTGGGCGGAGTTCTCACCGAGCGACGGCAGCGAGAAAGCGGGCGTGAGCAGCAGGAACAAGGCGGCCAGCGCGGATGGGTGGAATCGCACAATTACCTCGGGAACTTGGGATGAGAAATTATACGGGTTCCGGGAAGCTGGAGAGTGGGAAGCCGGAGATCAGACTGAAACTTCGACCGTGGAAAGGCTCACCGATCTTTGTTCAGCGAATTCTTCGTGGTCGGCTTGACGATCTTCGAGGTGCAAACTGTATTGCACTGCCAGGCGGGCGAGGTCGCCCGCCCCACACGAACACGATCTATAGCGAGCTCATGTTGGCCAGGAACTCGCCGTTGGATTTGGCTTTGTTGAGCTTGTCGATCAGGAGCTCCATGGCTTCTACCGGCGACAGTGGATTCAACACGCGGCGCAGGACCCAGATGCGGGTCAAGTCTTCTTTCGGGATCAGCAATTCTTCTTTTCTGGTGCCCGAGCGCTGGATGTCGATGGCGGGGAATGTCCGCTTGTCGACCAGTTTGCGGTCGAGGATGATTTCGGAATTGCCCGTGCCCTTGAATTCTTCGAAGATCACGTCGTCCATGCGGGAGCCGGTGTCGATCAGGGCCGTGGCGATGATCGTGAGCGATCCGCCTTCTTCGATGTTGCGGGCTGCTCCGAAGAAACGCTTGGGGCGCTGCAGGGCGTTCGAGTCAACGCCGCCGGAAAGTACTTTGCCGCTGGGCGGAACGATGGTGTTGTAGGCGCGGGCTAGACGGGTGATCGAGTCGAGCAGGATCACAACGTCGCGCTTGTGCTCTACCAGGCGCTTCGCCTTTTCGATGACCATCTCGGCGACCTGCACGTGGCGGGCTGCCGGCTCGTCAAAGGTCGAGCTGATGACTTCGCCCTTGACCGAACGCTGCATGTCCGTGACTTCTTCCGGGCGCTCGTCAATGAGCAGGACGATGAGGACGACTTCGGGATGGTTCGTGGTGATGGAGTTGGCGATGGCTTGCAGAAGCATCGTTTTACCGGTGCGCGGCGGGGCGACGATCAATCCGCGCTGGCCTTTGCCGACCGGCGTAAGCAGATCCATGACGCGGCCGCTGATGTTGTCGCGAACGGTCTCGGCTTTGAGACGTTCCTGCGGATAGAGCGGCGTCAGGTTGTCGAAGAGGATCTTGTTGCGCGTCTCCTCGGGTGACTCAAAATTGATGGCCTCGATTTTGACCAGAGCAAAATATTTTTCGCCCTCGTGCGGCGGGCGGACGTTGCCGCTGATGGTGTCGCCGGTTTTGAGGTCGAATTTGCGAATCTGGGATGGGGAAACGTAAATGTCGTCAGGACCGGGCAGATAGTTGTAATCCGGGGAGCGGAGGAAGCCGTAGCCGTCGGGGAGGATTTCCAGCACGCCTTCGGCGAAGATGTGGCCTTCCTTTTCGCTTTGCGCCTGCAGAATCTTGAAGATAAGGTCTTGCTTGCGGAGTCCGCTGGCGCCCGGAATTTCAAGCTGGCGCGCAATTTTGCTCAGCTCTGTAATGTTTTTTTCTTTCAGTTCGGAGATGGTCATTGTCACCTGCGGTGGGTAGGTTGTTGTGGGAGGTCGTTCTTGATTAGGAAGGAATCTCGGGTGTGGCAGAATGCTTCAATTAATTCTAATACTATGAGGGAGGGCCTGCACAGCAGGCCGCGCTTATGCTGCGCGGCGCTGCTGCTGAACCTTTGCCTTCTCTTCGAGAACGGGGGTGGCCGCTGCAGGGTTCTTGTAGCGGAAGCGAACCATAACTTCATTGGTGGTGTCCTGCACGCGCGTGTTCGGCTTGTGCAGCTTACGGGTCGCTTTGGAAGCCAGCTGACAGAGCTGGTAGCGATTGGAAACGTGGGTCAGAGCCCCAAATATCAGATCAGAACGCATTGTATTCTCCTTCATAATTCGGACAGTTCAACGACCCTTCGCACTTAAAACCGGCAGTGGATCGTCGGTCGTCGAAACACCCTCATCGCGAGGGATCACTTTCGTTTCGCTTTCCTTAGGAACCTTTCAATCCTTAAGACGCATTCACATGCGTCTTAGATCAATTTTTTTTGTCCCGTATCAGAACTTTCGCGCAGCGGTATCGTTTCCACCCTGCTTTTTTCTAAAAAAGTTTGCTGAATTGAGACGCAATGCCATTTCACTCAGCGACAGAGAATTCTCCAGCCGCCTGGGCCAAAACCAAAACATCAGTTTGGATCTGGGATGAAATGAATACGGCAGACGAGTGAAACAGATCTTAAACTAGCTTTCCCGCACGCCGTTTCATCGAATCGGCACTTTTGAAGTTAAACGGGATGCACCAGAAGGTCAACATTTTTTTTCATAGATTGAAGGGCGTATTTCTCCAGTAAATGGAAACGGGTACATGGCAGCCAATCCGGTCCGTTCCCGCCTTCTGCTCAATCGATTTTGCTCTTCAAAATCAATGATCTACGCTGCCCTACATTTATTCATAAATTGGAGCCGGCTGGCGGAAGTTTTGCACAGGATCGCCTGAATTGTATTAGTAGAATAATACAAAGTGATTATCCGTGTCCATCCCGGGCTCGGGCCGCCTTTGTATCTGCAGATTGAGCAGCAGGTGAAGCACGCGATTGCCGCTGGCGCGTTGAATCCGAACGATCTGCTGCCTCCGGTCCGCAAGCTGGCGGCAGAACTCCGCATCAACCCGAATACGGTGGCGCACGCATATCGAAACCTGGAGCGCGAAGGGATTCTCCGGACCGTGCGTGGAGGGGGCTGCTACATCAAGGGGGAAAGCGCTGGCCTGCCGCGTGCGGAAAAGCTGCGCCGCCTGAAGCCGCTGGCGACACAGCTTGCCGTCGAAGCGAAGCAGCTGAGACTTGCGCACGAAGACGTGCTCGATCTGCTCGAAGAGTCTTATGCCGAACTCGGAGAGTAACGGCAAGAATGACTGTTTTCCCCGGGCGGCTGCTCCGAAAGCGCTACTCTGTTCGTGAGGCTCTTCCCTTCTTCCGCATGATCAGCAGAGTTTCAGAATCAGCGCAGGAGATGCCCGTCACGAGGCAGTGTTTGATCGTTGCGCTCCTGACATGGCTCATTGCGGCATCCTGGCAGAACGCGATGGGGCAGGTTTCACCAGCGCCGGTACCGGTGCAAGCCCCGGGTGCAGTGTTAGTGCCGTCCACTTCGCCAGAGGCCACGGGCGCATCGTCTATCGTTGCGTCGCCTCAACTCCTGCTTGACTTCAAGGACTCCGACATCAAGTTCGATCTGCGGAGCATGATGGAAATTCTTCGCGATTCCCGACATGAAGGCTGGGTGCTGGCGGCTTATCCCGACCCGAAAACAAGCCGGCCGCTCATCGGCGCAGGGTTCGGGCTCGATGTCGAGGCGACTGACCATCCTCAAACCGACCCTCTCAATCCGCGCCCTTTCATCGAACCCTCCACCGCCCAGCTTTGGCAGACAGCTGGATTGGATCCGGAACTGCTGCAAAAGATCCTCGACCGCTTCGATCGCGATCTCGAAAAGTGGCAGAAGAAGAAATATCGGAAGAAGATCCGGACACACACGTTGTCGCCGGAGCTGACCAACGATGAAGCGATCCAGTTACTGAGAATCTCTTCCGTTCAGGCCGTTCAAAATGCCAGGGCCTATTGCCGCACCTTTGATCAGCTGACGGCCTACCAGCAGATGGCGCTCAGCCAGCTCGTATTTCAGATGGGTGTCAACCTTGAAGAATTCGTCCAGTTTCTCGGCGCACTGAACGGCGTCCCGGATGAAAGTGCCATGCCGTCACCCATCGGCGGCGTCGAAACAGTGAGCGACCACTGGAAGACAGTGCAGCACACGCTCGTCGACAGCGAGTGGGCGCGACGCTATACCACCCGCGCCATCAGCGTGATTGCCATGTTTGATCCTGAATACATTGATGATCCCCGGGCAGCGGAGCGGCGGGTGGAAGCTCAGCTGCCACCCCCGGTCAAGCATCATCACAAGAAAACACACAGCGCTCAAAGTAAGCGGAAAGTGGTCTGAGTCTGTATTCTTAGACCGGCCTTGATTCCTCAGCGGCAGGAGCTGTTGCCAGAGTGCTGATCTAAGTATGACGACCTACTGGGCATGACGAAACCGACTGGATTGGCAAAACTGCTCATTGCAGTCTTATTCAGCGCTCCGCTGGTTGCCGGACAGCAGCAGCCTTTTCCCGTCCTCTCCACGGTAGACGAATCAACCATCGCCGGCCGGCCCGTTGCGCTGGATAGTGAGGGAAAGCTACTTCCCTGGCCGATGCCGAACAACACGGGCTACTCGTATTCCGCATATTTTCTTTCGCAGTGGACGATTATGTGGGACCAATACAACCGGCAGAGGTTGCCCTATTACTACTGCTGCTTTGATTTCGATCGCACGACTTTTGAATTGATCCCCGATCCTCACTGGGTGAATTCGACGGGCTATCTGCGGGCAATGATGCAAGGCTTTGTCGAGCGCCTCTATCCTTATACTGGCGACGCCCGCACGCTGGAATTCCTCGAAAACTTCGTTGATTACGAACTGGAAAACGGAACGACTCCAGAAGGTTATGCCTGGTCGCAGGTGCCTTATCCGTCTGCGAATCCGGGGAGCGCTCGCTACACCGGCTGGAGCCAGCACGGAGAAGACTTCGTCGAGCCTCATGTAGTTGGGGAGGACGGCTATGGTTATCTCCGGCTCTACGAAATGACGGGGAACACGAAGTATCTGCGCGCTGCCATTCGCTGCGCCGACGCGCTCGCGAAAAACTTCAAGCCGGGCGATGAAAACAACTCGCCATGGCCTTATCGATGCCATGCGCGCGACGGCAGCCTGAAAGACGGAAAGGGAATGTTTCCCTACTCGGCAAATGTTGTCGAGCCGATCATGCTCTTCGACGAGCTGATGCGTCTCGATCAGGGAGACATCGCATCGTACAAGAAAGTTCGCCAGGGCGCATGGGACTGGCTGATGAAATATCCCATGCAGAACAACGTCTGGGTCGGCTACTTCGAAGATGTCCAGGGCAGTATGGACAACATGAACCAGGTCATCCCGCTTGAATTTGCGCGCTATGTCCTGCTGCATCCGGAGAAGGACTCCGCGTGGCGCGAGCATGCGCGGCAACTGATCGAATGGGTGAAGACCACGCCAAAGTGGCCTAAATACATCGTGCACGGCGCAATGGTCACGACCGAGCAAGGCAGCGGAAAAGAATTCTGCTGCAACCTGCCAAACCAGTGCTGCGATAGCCACAGCTCAAGACTCGCTGCGGTCGAAGCCCTTTACTACGCCAAAACCGGAGACATTGCCTACAAACAGGCGGCCTACCGAACTTATAACTGGGTCACATATTTTCAGGGACTTCCAGCCGCAGCCCACGCGCCGTTCAGCACGCAATGGTGGTTTACCGACGAATTTGCAGATGGACCGCGACGAATGATGGACGCTTTCTGGGCCGTCCCGGAATGGGCTCCCGCCGACGAGCCGCACCTGCTCGGCTCGCTGTCCGTCGTTACGAAAATTGCATACGGCACAGGCAGTGTCACCTACTCAACGTTCGACACGGATTCAACGGATGTTCTCCGCCTGAACTTTATTCCTGACTTCATCAGCGTGGGAGGCAGACCGATCGCGCGACGTGACGATCTGCAGCGCGAGGGATATACCTTCGACGAAAAAAACCGCACGCTCTCCATTCGCCATACCAGTTCGAGAGACGTAGACATTCAGGGCAAGAGCGATCAGGCGGTGCCGTCTTTCATCACCTTTGACGATCCGCATCTTCCTGCTGGAACGCCTTTGCTCGGCCAATATCCTTCAGGCGTAATCGACTGGGGCAAGGGCGAGTGGCAAATCGGCACGCCATTCGGAAAGTTTGGGACCTTTACCCTTGTCCCGTCCGACAAAGCGCAGCGGGAAGAATTCAGGTTCTATGCGCCGCGTATTTTTATTGGGATGGATGTGTATAACGACGGGGACGGTAACGCAACATTGACGGTTCGCTCGCCAGAGAGCCGCGAAGTTTCCTACACAATTAAACCCAAGGAGCTTGTTCGCCTGAGAACTGGCTGGCACGACCCTGTCTCCAAAGTGATCCTCGACTTTACAAATGGGCAGGCGCTGCGCTTCGATAACCTGGCCTATAGCCATCCATAATTTCTCAGGCACGCGGAATAACGGGATAACCACAGGAGAACTGAACATGAAATGCTATCGGACTTCGCACGGCATCTTCGCGGAAGAGAGCGGAAGATACTTTCCAGTACAGGCTGAAGGATGGGACGAATTGATGCGGGATGCGGCGATGGCCGATCGAGTTCGGCAGAGCACAAAAGGTAGCGCCGTCGCCGAGCCAGATCCTGCCACCGTACTGTCGCCAGTAGAAAGCCAGGAAGTGTGGGCGGCAGGCGTGACCTATTACAGAAGCCGCAGCGCACGCATTGAGGAATCGAAAGACACGGGTGGACGCAACTTCTACGACCGCGTCTATTCGGCGACAAGGCCTGAGCTGTTCTTCAAGGCTACGGGACGCCGCGTTATCGGGCCCGGAGGCAACGTGCGTATTCGCTCAGACGCGCGCTGGTCAGTACCTGAGCCTGAGTTGACGCTGGTGATCAACCCGGCGGGAACGATCATTGGCTACACCATCGGCAACGACATGAGTTCGCGCGACATCGAAGGCGAGAATCCGCTCTACCTTCCGCAGGCCAAGCTCTACGACAGCAGCTGCGCGCTAGGACCATGCGTCTTGTTAGCCGATGGCCCTTTGCGAACGACCACCGCCATTACTTTGCAGATCGATCGAAAGGGCAAACAGGTCTTCTGGGGGAATACGACTCTGGCGGAATTGAAGCGCGATCCACGGGAGCTTGTCGCTTATCTCTTCCGCGACAACAGCTTTCCTGATGGAGCCCTGTTGATGACTGGAACCGGAATTGTGCCGGCAGATGACTTTACACTCGCTTCCGGAGATTGCATCACTATCAACATCGATGGCATTGGGACACTGCAGAACACCGTCGCATAATCCAGGTAAAAGAGAGCCCGGCGATAGGCCAACAACTAAAGTATTAGTTACATTTTGGATCGACCTGCGTCTAACCAGTGTCGCGGGGGACGAAGCACGCCACCGACCCTGGTTGAAATGCCGATTCAATGTCGGTATTTTTGTGCGGATTTTGTTCTGCCAGATCTCGACGGTTATTTTCGGGCCTGCAGCCTGCTTTGACCTCTTCACGACTCATCAGAAATGAGGAGGATACATGAAGTTGATTGCGGTGTTCTGTCTGCTGATCGGGACTTTTGTTTGCACTTCGTCAGGCCAAACGACTCTCGGGACAAAGAAGGCGAACCTTCTCTATTGCCTCGATGGTTTCCCCGTATGCAATCATTCGCAGCTGACGAGCGGACAAGCGAAGCAGATCGCTGACCTGTGGCACGATAAGAAACTCTGGGCCTGCACGAACGATTACGGCGACTGCGATCGCTCACGGCTGACGCCGTCAGAGTTGAAAGATGTTACGGAGTCGGCGCATCGCCAGAATCTCCTGTCCTGTGAAACGACGACCGATTTCTGCAACAAGCAGCTGTTGACGCCAGCCGAGACAGAAAAGGTTGACAGGATCGCAAGCCTGCAAAATCTCGCCACCTGCGAAACGGGTTCCGGCCTTTGCAATCATTCGATGTTGTCTCCTGCTCAACTAGCTGAAGTGAAGGGACTTGACCACGAAAGAAACGTGCTCTGGTGCGAGACAGGACAAGGCGAGTGCGATCAGTCTTTGCTGACACCCTCAGAAGCGAAAGAAGCAGCTACTGTAACCCATCAAACAAATCTGATTGCCTGCAAAAGCGGGGACGGATACTGCGATACCTCTGAACTGACCGCGTCGGAAGCCGGCCAGATCGCGGCCACCGCGCGCGAGCGCAACGCGTTGGCGTGTGCGGCTGGCGATGGCAGTTGTGAGCCGTCGTCGAACGCTCAGGCAGGCCAAAAGCAATCCCTCTTCTTGAAAAGGTAGCGCCAGGCGATAAGTTGCGGTATTTTGGCTGACAGAATCAATCAACGAGAGGAGAAAGAACTATGCTAAGACGGTGCTTCCAGGTTTCCTTGGGCATCGGATTCTTAATTGCTGCCGCGGCTGTTGCGAATGCTCAAGAGGTGGTTCATGCCTTGTCCGGCACTGTGAGTGCGATCCATCCCGGCGCAAAAACAATCATCATTAAAACAAATGACGGCTCCGACGGACTCTTTAAAGACCTGACTCAATCCAATGTTTCGCTCCTGTTCGACAAAGAGATTCGCTCCCGCACCACGCCCGCCGACGCATTTAAAGATCAGGGTGCGCAGGTCATCGTCTACTACATTGGAGGCGGCTTTGGGGCGTTCGCCGACCGGACTGCGGTTTCCCTGCAGAGCCTCGGAGCCGGACCGATCGAAAAAACCGACGGTACGGTTGTCAGTTCCAAGAAACATATACTGACGATCAAAACCAATTCCGGAACGCAGGAGACTTTCCAGATCGGCGATTCCGCTGTGGCAGAAACTGCGACTGGGGTAATGAATGCTGACAAATTTGATCCGAGAAAAGGGGATCAGGTACGAGTAGTCGCTGACATCGACAACGGGCGCAAGAACCTTCTCTTTGTTCGGGAAGACTGAGCCGGCACAAGATTGCGGTAGTGGGTCAGTTTGAATCCCCAGGCGAAATTGACCCACTACCAATACTGCTGCAATGTGCCCTCTTGTCCAACTCCGCATTCTGCCAGAACGTAAATACACAGTCAGCACACCAGCAAGCCGACGCCATATTTGCGCTCAGAATTCTGTGGCCTCAAACGTTTTCCGTCACCTTGCACCCGCGCTCCACATCTGCAACACTGACTTCGGTCCACACGATATGGTTCGTCATTACCTCATCAAAGGCCGCGTTCAGGGCGTCGGCTTTCGCTGGTATGTCCACAGCGAAGCCGGAGCGCTGGGCCTGCGCGGCTGGGTGCGCAATACAGAGGATGGCCACGTCGAAGTGCTTGCAGCGGGCGAACCGGACGACCTTGCCACCCTGCGCCTCGCACTCGACCGCGGATCGCGCGGCAGCCGCGTCGATCAGATTATCGAGCACAAGCTTGATGACGGGGAAGACAAGGACCTCGGATCATTTCAGATTGAAGGAGCCTGGTAATACCAGCTATGAGTCACTCTCTTGATTGCGAGCCGCTGAAGGCGCTCATCCGCACTGTCCCTGATTTTCCCAAGCCGGGGATTTTGTTCTACGACATCACGACCCTGCTGAAAGACAAGATTGGCTTCGCTGAGCTGACCGATGCTCTGGCGGCGCATTACATCGGCAAGTCCATCGATCTCGTTCTCGCCATCGAGGCACGCGGCTTCATCTTCGGCCCTGCGCTCGCCTATCGCCTCAACGCGGGATTCGTTCCCGTTCGCAAGCCGCGCAAACTGCCTGCGCCTGTAGCGCGCGTCACTTATGACCTGGAGTATGGGACGGATTCGCTTGAGATTCACCTTGATGCGATTGAGCCGGGCCAGAACGTGATTATCGTCGATGACCTGCTGGCCACCGGCGGAACGATGGAAGCAACGGTCAAGCTGGTGCAGCAATTGGGCGGACGCATTGCCGGACTGGGATTTGCTGTGGAGCTCGACTTCCTGAAAGGCCGCGAGAAGTTCAAGGACTACGACGTCTTCAGCCTTCTGCACTACAACGAATAGGAACGAATAAAAAGGCGCCTCTTCGGCGCCTTTCAGGCTCTTGCTGCGGAACCCCGCACAAAATGCATGATGATTGAAATCACTGCGAAGATGAGCAACAGGTGAATAAGAAATCCCGCAGTGTGAAAGACTACGAACCCGCCAATCCAGGCTAAGACCAGAACCAACGCCAGAATCAGAAACATGCTGTACACCTCTCTCATTCAGCTTCGATGGCACTTGGTGCCTGAACGGTTGGATCGTCCGGATTGCATATTGCATGCAACCCGGACGTATTTGTAACTATGCGACGCACAAAATCACGCCGCCTCGGCCTTCATATTTACGCTCTTCGAGATTTTCGTCAGCTTCTGGTCGGCAGACTTTTCTTCGGCAAGCGTTTCGTCCAGTAGTCTTGCTACTTCGCTTTCGTTCAGCAGTTCTGCATATGTACGCGCCGAGCCGTAAGCGGCGATCTCGTAGTGTTCGACACGCTGCGCCGCTGAAATCAGGCCGGCATCCAGCACTTCAGGCTCGCCGCCTTCTTTAATGCGCTCTTCGCCCTCTTTGAGTAACCCTTTCATGCCCTCGCAGGTCTTGCCCTTTGCACTCTCTTTCATGTGCTTGAATATCTTTTCGAGCCGCTGCACATGCCCTTCCGTCTCTTGCAAATGGCTCTCAAATGCCTGCTTCAGTTCCGGGCTGGATGAGTTTTTCGCCATTTTCGGCAGTGCTTTCGTGATCTGTGTCTCGGCTGAATAAAGATCCTGCAGTTCGTCCAGCAGAAGCTCTTTCATTGTTTCCAGTTTCATTGCATACCTCGGTGTAGAAAGATTGACGAACAGTAGGTGGGATGCACTAAATGCAAATCGCGTAGCCGGATTCATTTATGCACCGCGCTCGATGCCGTCCACAACTGAGTAGTTGCCCACATCGCTGCGGAACGCTACCATATCGCCGATGCCCCGCTTCGTTAATGCGCTCGTATTGATTGTCGCTTCGCTTGCCGTCGTGCGTGCGCACGCGCAGATCATGCAGAACACGAACTACGAGCAGGAACTGAGACATGCCCAATCGCTTCTGGCCGGAGCCACCGCAACCGACATATCGCACCACGTTCACTACGACTTGAAACTCTACGATCGCGACGGCCATGAGAGCACTGGCACATACGACATCTATCGCGATCCGACGCACTTCCAGAGAACCGACATCAAGGTAGGAGAGTTTCAATTCACCCGCATCAGCAGCCTGACAGACCATGTGGAATGGGTGCACTACACCGGTCAGATGCCGCTCAAAATTGTCGATTTCGAGCGAGTTATGGACATTCCAGAGGCAGCCGTCAACCGCTTCAGCAAGGAACTCGAGACTGTCAGGCAGATGCAACCGCAGCAACTGCAGGGCGCGCCATTACTCTGCGCGAACGACAATGCCGGCACGGCAATCTGCTTCAACCCGATGATTCGTCTCTTCTCCTACGCTCAGATGTTCAACCGCACCATCATGTATGACCAGTGGCTGCCCATCGGTTTACACACGGTACCGGGCACGATTCGGATTTACGAAGATAAGAAATTGCTGCTCGAAGCGACGGGAACAGTAGAAGCAGTCAAGACGTTTCCGGATCACTTATTGGAAATACCCGACACGCCATCGCAGCCATCTCCGGACAGCGATTACAAAATCGTCAAGTCGAAACCTATGGATTTGTCGGAGTCGCGTTATGGGAATATTCAAGTTGCGGTTTCGATCGACGAAAAAGGGCGCACGACGAAGGAGTCGATCATTGACTCGGACGACAAACATCTCGATGGTGTTGCGCGTAAGTACGCAAGGGATCTGGTCTTCGAACCGAGATTGAAAGATGGCCAGCCGGTGCCCTTCGACACCGTCATTTATCTTGAGTACTACCCGTTCTTTCTGGGCTCTCAATAACACGCAGTTGCTCGTCAGCTTTGAGATAGCCTTTGCGCCGGAACCAGTCTTCCATCGCTATCCGCAATTGTTCGAGGGGCACGCGATACCCCGCCTCCAGCAGGCCGTCAGCCACGGGCAGCGTATCGTCGAAAACGGCATCGTTGGTGAAGTTGCGCATGGCGAAGTTGTCGATCCATGCGATGGGACATGGACGCGCTTCTCTGGCGGCATTGACGCTCTCGACCTGTAGCTTGCGTGCGAACATCGCGGGCTAAGCGCGCGGCCTTGGGCCAGCAGCGCGTACATTTTCCGGAGCGTCAAATTTCGCGAAGTTCTCTTCGAATTTCGCGGCCAGCAGACGCGCCTGTGCGTCGTATGCTTTTTTGTCCGGCCACGCATTGCGCGGATGAAGGAGTTCGCCCGGCACATCGGGACACGAAGTGGGAATCGACAACCCGAACGCCTCTTCGGTCACGTATTCAGCCTTCGCCAGTCTTCCATCGAGCGCGGCATGCACCATCGCGCGCGTGTGCTTCAGGCTCATGCGCCTGCCCACGCCGAAGGCGCCACCGGTCCATCCCGTGTTCACCAGCCAGCATTGCGCGTCGTGCTCTTTGAGACGGCGGCCCAGCATTTCCGCGTACACTCGCGGAGCCAGCGGCAGGAAAGGCGATCCGAAGCAGGCCGAAAATTCAGGCACGGGCTCACTGCCCAGCCCTGCTTCGGTTCCTGCTAGCTTGGCTGTGTAGCCGGAGAGGAAGTGATACATCGCCTGCTCGGGTGTCAGCCGCGCAATCGGCGGGAGCACGCCGAAAGCATCGGCCGCCAGGAAGAGCACGTTTTTCGGATGGCCACCAACTCCGGGGATCACGGCATTCTCGATAAATTCGATCGGATAGGCAGCGCGCGTATTTTCCGTGTAGCGGATGTCGGAATAATCCGGCTCGCCCGTCACCGGATCGATCACGACATTCTCGAGCACCGCCCCGAAGCGGATCGCGTGATAAATCTGCGGCTCCTTTTCTTCCGAGAGATCGACACACTTGGCATAGCAGCCACCCTCGAAATTGAAGACTCCTGACTGGCTCCATCCATGCTCGTCGTCGCCGATTAACCGGCGCAGAGGATCAGCGGAGAGCGTCGTCTTGCCTGTTCCTGAAAGTCCGAAGAACAGCGCGGTCTCGCCATTCGCCCCGATATTGGCCGAGCAGTGCATGGGGAAAACATCGCGCCCCGGCAGTAGATAGTTCATCACGCCGAAGATCGACTTCTTCATCTCGCCCGCATATTTCGTGCCGCCGATGAGGATGATCTTGCGCGTGAAGTCAGCCAGTATGAATGTGCCTGACTTGGTTCCGTCGCGCTCAGGCACAGATTCAAATTCCGGAGACGCAATCACCGTGAACTCAGCGACATGCCGGCCCAGTTCAGCAAGCTGAGGCCGCACAAAGAGCTGCTTCACAAAAAGCGCGTGCCAGGCGTACTCCGCAATCACCGTGATCGGCAGGCGAAATGTCGCATCGGCGCCGGCATAGAGGTCCATGACATACAGATCGCGCTCGCTCATGTGCTTCACTACGCGATCGAGCAGCGCTTCAAACTTCGCTGGGTCGAAACGCTGGTTGACCTTGCCCCAGTCAACGCGGCTGCGTGTCTGATCGTCTTCGACCGTGAACTTGTCTCTCGGAGAACGCCCTGTGCGCGAGCCTGTGTAAGCCACGAGCGCGCCGTTTGCGGCCAGTCTGCCTTCACCGCGGGCAATTGCAGTCTCTACCAGTTGCGGAGTGGAAAGATTCCGATGAACGTGGGGGCCTTCGATAAGAGTGCGCAGGTCGGTTGCCGTGGTGGCAGCTCCCATAAATATCTCCTTGGGGCAAACCGTTTATTGTGCCATCTGGCAGCGTTGGATGGCAAAAGTTCTCCGTTGTGTCTCGGTCAGGTAATGTTCATAACTGGAGATATTTCATGGAGTCTATCGCACTCATCGGAGCGTCCGGCAGCCTGGGAAAGTCGATCGCCACCGCTCTCCAGGCTAAAGGATTATTTTACCGTGTGATCGGAAGATCGGAATCCTCGCTTCGCGCTACTTTTGGAACCGATTCCTTCGCCACAATCGCTACGTGGAATCCGGACTCTCCTGAATCCATCCGCCAGTCGCTCACAGGCGCCGATACCGCGATTTATATGGTTGGCGTCAACTACTGGCAGTTTGAGCTGCATCCGCAGCTCATGAAAAAGACTCTCGATGGCGCCATCGCTGCGGGCGTGAAGAAGCTGCTTCTCATTGCAACGGTGTATCCATTCGGCAAGCCACAGGCCGAGCGCGTGAACGAGGACCATCCTCGCCAGCCGCACACTTTTAAAGGCCGCATGCGCAAGGAGCAGGAAGACCTGGTGCTCGCGGCGCATGACACCGGAAAGATTCAGACCGCTATCCTGCGGCTGCCGGATTTCTATGGCCCGGGTGTCGATAAGAGCTTTCTATGGAGCGCCTTTCAGGCTGCGAAGACAGGCAAGCGCGCCCAGCTTATTGGCCCCGTCGACACGCCTCACGAATTCGTCTACATACCCGATGCCGGCGCTACGGTCGCGCGGCTCATCGCTGAGCCAAAAGCCTGGGGTCATGCGTGGAATCTGGGCGGAGCCGGCGTCACCTCAACCCGAGCCATGGCTGACGAAATCTTCGCCGAGGCGGGACGCAAGCCGAAGTACATGGTCGCCGGAAAAACCATGCTCCGCATTTTCGGCATCTTCAACCCGCTAGTGCGAGAAATGGTTGAAATGCACTATCTGCTGACCTCCCCGGTCATTCTGGACGACACGCGCCTCAAAAACCTGCTGGGAGAACTGCCAAAAACGCCCTATAAACAGGGCATTTCGCAAACGCTGGCCTCAATTTAAATATTCGGATTTCTCCGAGAAGTGCAATAATAGGCTCGACTACCGAACCGCTGCTCAGACTTTCTGACCATCTCCTCCAGGGTACCGAGTAGATAAATGAAACAGGCGCAGGAACTCTCCAGACGGGAACGACTATAGCCAAGGAGCTTTATATGACTGGGGACCTGCAACTCACTTGCAGCGATTGCGGACAGGATTTCACCTTTACAGCAGCCGATCAGGCCTTCTTCCGTGAACGCGGTTATTCCGCGCCGAAGCGGTGCAAAGCGTGCCGTCAGGCGAAAAAGAATGATCACCAGGGCGGTGGTGGCGGTGGCTACAGCGGCGGTGATGGTGGCGGCGGATATCGGGCAAACGCGACGCAGGGAACAGCGGTAGTCTGCGCCGGTTGCGGTCAGCAGACCACAGTCCCCTTCGAACCGCGGGGCGATCGGCCAGTCTTCTGCAAGGCCTGCTACCAGGCGCAATCCGGCGGGCGCGACAACAGAAGGCCGCGCGGCGGCGGACGCTACTAGATCATTTACAGACACGAAAAGGGCCGCTTCCCGCGGTCCTTTTCTATTGATGTCTTGAGTTATTTACGAAACAGGCTGCGCATCGTCATTCGCAGGTAAGGTCGGCAGCTTGCTGGTGTGTCCCGCTTCGTGCAGCACCACGTCCAGGTGCTCCAGCACTTCGTCGATGGTCATCGTGTACATCTCGCGCCCATTGTCATAGCCCGACTCAATGGCTTGCTTCAGATAATGTCCCGCGAGCTGCGCGGCGAGCTGATCGGTGATCACATGGCCGGTGCGTTTCTTCTGCTCTACCCATGCCTCGCACGGCATCGCAATCCATACCGGACGCTGGTTCACCTCATAGCGAACGTCCACAGCATCGGCATGGCGGGTAGCGATGGCAACGATATTTGCCTTCCACCGGCAATGAAGGTCCTCGCCGGTCCAGCGGTCGGTTACGTGAAAATCTTCGTACATGGCTGCCATTAGCGTATACGCCAGTCGCTGCGGCATCAAGCGGTGCAGAAAACAGATTTCGAAAAATATGCAATTACACAACGCCCGCAAATCTTTTTCTCCATAACTTGCGTCCAATATCTGTCTCGCAAGGAAGAGAGAAGAAGTAACGGACAAAGGAGTTCAGTTCAAGTGACACAGTCTTCGGAAAATATACGGCGGCTTGAAGAAAAACTGCGTGAGCAGCAGGCCTTCCTGGAACGCAACATGCTGACCGCCGTAGAACAAGGCCGCCAGACGGTCGCAGACGCGACCCAGGATGTTGCCGACCAGGCAGTATCTTCCTACCAGAAAGAATTACTGTTTACCCAGGGAACCAACGGGCACAACCAGCTATCGCAGGTCCACCTGGCTCTTGAACGGATCGAAGAAGGCAGCTACGGCGAGTGCCTGCAATGCGGCAACGCCATAGGCGCCAAACGCCTTGAAGCTGTACCGTGGACGCCGTATTGCATCGACTGCCAGGAGAAAATCGAAAACGGCGAAATCGCAGATCCAGTGCGCGCCGCTTAAAAATGCAGGACACTGCTCAGTGTCCTGCAGCCTTCCTCTCTCTCGATAAGCCACGAATCCTCGCGCTAAAAACGGCTCTTCCCATAGAACTACGAGTGGAGTATAGTCTCTTCACATAGATGTTCGAGTGAAGAGCGCAGACGCTTTGCGCGAGGGAGAGTCAATGAGTCCCAGCCGGTTTTTCAAGCGTACTTACTGGGATGAGGAACGCGCCCGCGAAGTTGAGGCTCACATCGCTCTCGAAATAGACGAAAACCTGGCGCGCGGAATGAGCCCTGAAGAAGCCCGGCGCGCGGCATACATCAAATTCGGCAGCCCGACTCGAGTGCGCGAAGAGATATGGCGCATCAATAGCGTCGCTGCGCTGGAACACCTCCTTCGCGACCTGCGTTACGCGCTACGCACCCTGCGCAAGAATCCCGGATATGCTCTTGTCGCCATATTGACGCTCGGGCTGGGCATCGGCGCAAATACGGCGATCTTCACCGTCGTCAACGGAGTCCTGCTGCGCCCGCTTCCTTACGCGCAGTCAGGGCAGATCGTGCACATCCAGCAGAAGGCACCCAGGGTCAGCCCTGATCCCTTCGGATTTTCCGTGCTCGAGATCAAGGACTACCGCGAGCAAGGGCGCCTTTTCTCCAATCTGGCTGAATATCACTCGATGACCTTCACCATGCTGGGCACAAACGTGCCGGAACGCGTGGCGACAGGCGTGGTTTCTGCCAACTTCTTCGATGTGCTCGGAGTGAAGCCGATTCTGGGTCGTGTGTTGACACCGGCAGACGAGACGATGACCGCCCCGCCGGTGATGGTGCTGAGTTATGACTACTGGATGAAAGAGTTCGGCGGCGACAAGAATGTCATCGGCCGCTCATTCGAGTTGAATGACCGCATGCACACCGTCGTTGGCGTTCTGCCGCCGCTGCCCGCTTATCCAGGCACCGACGATCTCTACATGCCAACTACGTCCTGCCCCTTCCGCTCCGGAAAAGAAATGATGACGAATCGTGAAGACCGGATGATGGACGTCTATGCGCGACTGAATCCGGGAGTGACGCCGCAGCAGGTGACGAACAGTCTACAGACCATCGCAAGCCGTCTGCAGATGGAGTATGCCAAGTTCTATCCGAAGGATTCCGGATATACGGCAGAGTTTGTTCCCATCGAGCACGAACTGACGCATGCCGCACGGCCTACATTTCTGACCTTGCTGGGCGCATCCGGACTGGTGCTCTTGCTTGCCTGCGCGAACCTGGCAAACTTCGCATTTTCGCGGCATCTGAGCCGCTCGCGTGAGATCGCGATTCGGATCGCGACCGGCGCCAGCCGCGCTCAGGTTTTTCGCCAACTGATGACTGAAAGCCTGCTGCTGGCATTTGCCGGAGGGTTGCTGGGTGTGCTAATCGCGGCTGCTGGGTCGCGGCTACTGATTGAATATGCAGCTCGCATGACTCCGCTATCGGGTGAGATTCACCTCGACGGAACAGTGCTGTTGTTCGCAACAGGCACTGCTTTGCTGGCCGGAATATTCTTTGGCGTGCTGCCCAGTATGGTCGCAAGCCGCACTCGTCTCGAATCGCTGAATGATTCTGGCGAACGTGCGACGGGCAACGAGGGCAGCATGCGCACGCGCAACCTGCTGGTGGTGTTGCAGGTGACGCTGTCTTTTCTGTTGCTGACAGGCGCAGGGCTGATGATGCGCAGCCTTTACAACCTGCTCACCGTCGATCCCGGCTTCAAAACGCAGAATGTGCTGTCGATGGCGATCAATCTGAACTGGACGAAGTATAAAAACCCGGAAGCGGGAACTGAGTTCTACCGTCAGGCATTAGAGCGCGTGCAGAGCTTGCCTTCAATCATGGAGGCTGCTGTGAGCATGTCCGTCCCCCTCAATGGCGACATGGGATCGATGTGGAGCAGCATACAGATCGAGGGCCAGCCAGTCCATCCCGGTGAACCGGTGCCGCACGCCGATTACCGAGTCGTGAGCGCAGATTATTTTCGCGCACTCGGCATACCCGAATTAAGCGGACGTTCATTTACTGTCCGGGATACGAAACAGGCCCCAGGCGTGGCCATCGTGAACGATCTCATGGCGCGCCATTACTGGCCAAATCAAAACCCCATCGGCCACCGCATTTCCATCAATGGAGAAAAGACACCGAGCTGGATTACGGTCGTAGGCGTTATCAGCAACGTGCATCAATATGGACTGGATAAAGATTCCGTTTACGAAGTCTATCTTCCTCTGGAGCAGGCTCCGCTGAACGCAGCGCACCTGCTGGTGCGGACGCGTGGCGACCCAGACCGACTGACAAACCAGATTGTTCGGATTATTCACGAAATCGATCCGCAACAGCCGGTGACAGACATCAAGACGCTGGCGCAGATACGAGAATCGTTGCTGGGCACGCCGCGGGTGACGGCTGTGCTGCTGGGATTGTTCGCCGCAGTGGCGCTGTTCATCACCATCGTCGGCGTAAGCGGCACCCTGGCCCTCTTCGTCGCGCACAGGACAAAAGAGATCGGCATCCGCATGGCACTCGGCGCAACGCGGGAAGCGATCCTGCGCCATATTCTTTATCGCGGCATGGCTCCCGTTCTGGCCGGCATGGTCATCGGCATCGTCGCTGCAATCTTCTGCACGCGCGCGGTGGCAGGAATGCTCTTCGCCGTCAAAGCCACCGACCCGATCACATTTGCTGCGATCGCTTTCGTTCTCGCGCTGGTGGCGCTTGCCGCCTGCTGCATTCCCGGACGGCGTGCTACGCGTATTGATCCCATGAAAGCCTTGCGTATGGATTGAGGGGGAAAAAGCGCCTGTCCCCGCACGGTCACAGGTTTGACCCGTCGAAACCACGCTGCTAGACTTAAAATATCTAAGCAGACAGCACAATTTTCCTGCCTGCCAGTTCCCCTTCCTCAAAAGGATCTTGAAGGAAACTCGTGGATACACAAACACGTCACGCGCTTAAGCAGGACAGCTTCGTTCAGGCGACCGCCTCCAGCATCAACTGGGTGGATGCTCATCGCTCCACCATCATCAAGACTTCGATTGCCGTAGTCGCCGTCATCGCCGTTGTTCTTGCTGGCGTTATCGCCTACAACAACCGCTCCGAGCGCGCCGAAAATCTCTTCGGCCAGGCCATGGATATCTACAACACCCCGCTGACGCAGCCCGGCCAACCCACCGAGCCCGGGGCCAAGACCTATGCCAGCGCGGCTGATCGCGCCAAGGAAGCGCATCCGCTCTTTGAGCAGGTGGCCAACAGTTATGGCTGGTTCAAGGCAGGCGCCAATGCCCGCTATCTGGCAGGAATGACGGCCATCGATATGGGCCAGACTGCCGCCGGGGAAAATGAGTTGAAGCAGGCCGCCGATTCGCACGACAGCTCGGTAGCCGCGCTCGCCAAGCTCTCCCTTGCCGGCCTCTATCATCAGACGGGACGCGACTCGCAGGCCATCGAACTCTACCAGCAGCTCATTGCCAAGCCGACGCTCACGGTGCCGGCCAGCATGGCGAAGCTCCAACTCGCCGGTCTCTATGAGACCACCAAGCCGGCGGAAGCAAAGCGCCTCTACGCCGAGATTAAAGATCAGGATAAAACTACGGCAGCCGGCCAGATTGCCGCGCAGAAGTTGCAGGGCGCGACTGCTCAACCGCAGCCGCAGCCGTAAAAGTTGCCCACCCCAAAAAACAATAGGCCCGCAACTGCGGGCCTTTGTTATTTCCCTGCAAGCTCGGCGGACACCAGATGTTCGTCGTTTACGAAATGCTTGAGCGGCCTGCCGATCAGGTAAGTGATTCCGATTCTTCCGCCGCTTTGCTCGCCGATTTCCCATCGATAATCGTCGCCGCCGAGGCCCTCTGTTAGCTCCCGCAAGTCTTCGAGCGAATATGCCCGCACACATGACAGGATTCCGTCGACAAACAAGGTAATGGGAACAATCGGCAGCAGATAGGTCCAAAGAATGCGCGACCAGCGGAAGGGCCGAATTTGCGGCGTTACGCGCCAGCACAGAAACGGCACCGCCGCCGTCGCAAACATCCTGCGAAAGCTGCGCTTCGCCGCCTCGAAGACGGCAATTCCCTGATGCCGGTTCACCGCGTCCGTCAGCATGGCGCGCGCCGCTTCTGGATTGAAATGATGAAAGGTCGAGAAGATCGTGCGGAAACCTTCAAGGTCAATCGGAATCTGCCGCGCATCCACCGGAGCCGAATAAAACTCGACTCCGGTTGCAAACCTTGATCGCGTCCATGTCCTTTCATTCGGATACTTATCGGTCAGCGAGACGCTTATCGGAAAACCTTCCGTCGTCGCAAACTGCTTGCGCAAGCGGATCCATGGGCCGCCTCCGCCTGAGCACAAGTCCACGACCCGGTGTGTTCCGGCATCTTCCATCGCCGCTCGCAGGCGCGGCACAATGACGCGATAGCTGTTCGTGTAGTTCCAGATGGCCTCGAGCGCGTCCGTCACAAGGTCGCGCAGAAAGCCCGGAAACAACCGGTGATCGTGCAGCTCAAACCATTCTCGGCGTCGCATCGCAATCGCAGCCAGCATAGCAGGATGGGCCAGCGATCGTACCCTCCCGCTTTTCGGTTTTTCATGAGCGCAAAAGCCTTGTTTGCCGTCTGTCCCAGTAGAGAGATGAGTTCCTTCGAAGCACAAGTTGGCGACTGGTTTTACACTCAACCTGTCTTGAAGACCCGGGAAGATGTGAGCGAAATCATCACCGCGCTCGTCGCCGAATATTCGACGACGCTCTATCGCGTCGCCTATTCGGTCACGCGCAACTCTGCCGAAGCAGAAGACATCGTGCAGGAAACATTCCTCCGCGTCCTCAAACACCAGGGCAAGCTGGATGAAATTCGCGACGCGCGCGTATGGCTCGTCCGCATTGCCTGGAACCTTTCTCTCGATCGCAAGCGCCGCAGCAAAGCGCGCCCCGAAACCGAAGACATCGCCGACCTCGTGCGCACGCTGCCCTCAGGGGAACGCCGCGCCGACGACGAAGTCATCTCGTCGCAAGAGCATGCCCGTGTCCTCGCACTGATCGATCAGTTGCCAGCGAAAGAGCGCCAGGCGCTGCTGCTTTCGGCGCTCGAAGAGCTTTCGACCGCCGAGATCGCGAGTATCTGTTCCACCACCGAATCGTCCATCCGCTCCCGCATCTTTCGCGCACGCCGCGAACTTGCCGAGCTGCTCACCAAGCAGAGGAGTAGCCGATGAGCACACATCAAAATTCAGCAAACACCGATAAGAGAATAGACGCCACGTTGCGCCTTTTCGCGCACGCGCAACCGCCTGCAAACCTCGAACAGCGCATCCATG